>Ga0111538_10003611_pt1 | contig 21595 bp, 19 predicted proteins | sample SoiMethybrSBSTD1_FD_79669 | JGI IMG/M metagenome (GOLD analysis project Ga0111538, IMG submission 79669) | Bulk soil microbial communities from a Populus tree surrounding site in Tennessee, USA - Soil MetaG P. TD hybrid SBSTD1 (version 2)... | ecosystem: Environmental > Terrestrial > Soil >... | reverse complement strand
GAAGCAGCGAGTTGAAGCATTGCCTTGGATTCGTCCGACATTGGGATGGGTTGGGTCAGGGCAACCTCGTCCGCCGGGGCCGTACCGAATCCATTTGTGATGCTTTCGGGAGCAGAAGGATTTCCCAGAACACGCTTCATGAGGTCTGGTTCTTCCTGCAGAAGCCCGCGAATCAAGTGCTCCACCTGGATCGCCTCGCTTCCTCGTTTTCCGGCCCAGTACCGCGCAAAGAAAACCATGCGCCTGGCTTTCTCCGTGAAGCGGGGAAATAAACCTGCGCCGGGAAGACCACCTGTCGCGGTATCGACCGTGGTTTCGCCTCCGCCGCGATTACCGGATGCGGCAGCGGGCAAGGACTCGATGTGCGACTTCAACTTGTTCCAACTCGCAAAGCCGTATTGACGGGCGATGGAGAGTTGAGCTTGAGCAAGTTTCGCCTGCGGCTCTCTTTTTTGAAGCTCGCGCAGCAGAGCTTTCGACTGTTTCCGTAAATGTTCGAGATTTGGGATTTCGGGTAAGTTGCGAGACACCATTCCTCCTTTGTGGCCCGGCGTCCGCGCACGGGCAAAAAAGAGGTCTGAATGCTCGGTCTAAAGAAACGCAGGTGGGATGTTCCCTTCCCGCGGACGGGTTGCAACCTGTATTGCGTCCCCGATGTTACACCAAATTCCTTAACGCCTGCTGTTTTCAAGCGCCATCGCGCGCCGGGCATCCTCGAGCTTCCTCTCGAGATTTGTGACACGCTGCTTCGACTCCGGTGTGTTTTCCCGCAAAGCGTCCTTGCGGGCTCTATCAAGCTCTGCACTCAAGAACTCGGTGGTTCCATAGACCTGGTTCTTGCGAACGACGCGCGGCAAAGAATTACGAAGGTTCGACTCAGAAATCTCCTGGAGTCGAGGCGGAGGATCAATCGTCTCCAGCAGCGGAGTGCGGCCTGCCCAGAAGCCGAACAGGAACACGCCCAATACCACCACCATTGAAGTCGCCATTCTCTTCATAGGATCCCTTCCCTGAAAATGTTTTTGAAACAACCCGATTACGACCGACGCAAGCACCTGACGCCATAACCAGAAGACCGATCGTCCCCTGCTCAACTGCTCGATGAGATCTCCCATCATCGCCTCATCCATCGAGACGATCCGCTCCAGTAGCCGAAGCGAACGAAAGCGTCTCAAGCCTTTCCTCCTTCGACTTCGGGCAACCCCTTCCAAAGCTTCATTAAGGATTTTCGGGTTTGGCGAACTTCGCGAATTCCTGGCCCGGTCGCTCGGAGTAACGCAACAGCCCGAATAACCATCAATTCGAACTTACTGAGACTACTCGGTGGAGTCATTTCTTCAAAAATAGTGAATAAATACGATTCTGGCAAGAGAACTTTGGCTTTCACGCCGTTTGTCTTTTACTTTCGCGGTGTTAAGATGCGCACACCATCCACAAAGGCGGCAAATTCTATGAGGGCAAATCGAATCTCGACAGTCATCCTGACGGCAGGGTTGATGATCGGACCGTCACTGATCGCGCAGACGGCGCCCGATATTGCACTTCCCCCAGGCGATGCGACGCGAGGAAAGGCAATTTTCGAAGGCAGCAAAGCAAACTGCCAGAGCTGCCATCGCATCAATGGTGTCGGGTCGCTGTTTGGCCCGGATTTAAGCGCAATCGGCGCTCCACGTGGAGGCGGTGGTGGAGGACGTGGCGGTGGTGGAGGACCGGCGCCGACACCGGCCGCTGCAGCGCCGGCTGGCGCCGGGGCACCCGCTCGTGGAGGCGCGACTACCGGCACACCTGCCACGCCGCCGGCGCCGGTTCCCCCGGTGCCTGGAGGCAATGCAGCAGGACGCGGCGGACAGCAAAATCCCGGCGCACCGCCAACGCCGCAACAACTCGCGCAGTCGATTCTGGATCCCAACGCTGTGGTGTCTCCAGTAAATCGCTATGTCGTGCTCAAGATGAAAGACGGGAAGACCGTCACGGGAAAACTTCTGAGCGTGGACACGTTCGCATTTCAGATTTTTGATTCGACCGAGCGACTCCAAAACGTGTCGAAGGAAAACGTACGGGAGTCGACGATGACTTCCCCGATGCCATCGTATCGGGACAAATTGACGAATCAGGAACTGTCCGACGTGGTCAGCTATCTGACATCCCTCAGAGGCCAGTGATCCCCAGTGATCCGATGATGCAAAGGAGACGGAAATGAGACGAAGACTAGTAACAGCGCGCGGCACATTGGCTTTTATCGTCGGACTGATGGGTATCGCGGTGCTCTCGATTCAGGCCCAGCAGGTGACGTTTGATCGTCTCCTCCACGCCGAACGCGAACCGCACAACTGGCTCACCTATTCCGGAAACCTGCTGGGCCAGCGATACAGCCCGCTCAATCAGATCACGGCCAGCAACGTGAAGAACCTCGAACTGCAATGGATCTGGCAGGCGCCCTCTCTTGAAAAGTTCGAAACCACGTCGCTCGTGGTGGATGGCATCGTCTACACGATCCAGGCGCCGACCAACACCAATACGGCTGATGGCAACACCCAGATCGTTGCGCTCGACGCGGTGACAGGTCGTCCCTTCTGGAGATTCACCTATCCCATCCCCATGACTGCCCGCGCCTGTTGTGGACGCGTCAATCGCGGTGTGGCCATTCTCGGCGATACGTTATTCATGGGAACGCTGAACTCGCACTTGATTGCCGTAAATGCAAAGAACGGCACGTTGCTCTGGGACACGACGGTAATCGTGCCGCCGACAAACGCAACGTATCCGGTCACGGTAGCTCCCCTCGTCGTCAAGGACAAGGTCATCATTGGCACCGCCGGGGGAGACGGAGCGATACGGGCATTCCTGGCAGCCTACGATGCGAAGACCGGAAAGGAAGTCTGGCGGTTCTATACGGTTCCTGGTCCCGGAGAGCCGGGCGGTGACTCGTGGTCCGGCGAATCGTGGCGAACTGGAGGCGCCGGCATCTGGACGACCGGATCCTATGATCCGGAGACAAACCTCACGTTCTGGGGGACGGGCAATCCGAACCCCACCGGCAATGGACCGAGCCGGCTCGGTGACAACCTCTATTCAGACTCGGTGGTGGCTCTCGACGCCGACACCGGCAAGCTGAAGTGGCATTATCAATTCACACCTCATGATGAGATGGACTACGACTCCACTCAGGTTCCGGTTCTCGCGGATCTTGAAATCAAAGGCCGCATGCGCAAGGTGATGCTCTGGGCGAATCGCAACGGACTGATGTACGTGCTGGATCGAACCAATGGTGAATTTCTTCAAGGCAAACCTTTCGTCAACGTCAACTGGACAAACGGCTTCGATCCGAAAGGCCGTCCCATACGCGTCCCCGGCAAGCTGCCCGGCGCTCAGGGAGACGGCACGCCGATCATGCCAACCATCCTTGGCGCGACAAACTGGTATTCGCCATCCTTCAGTCCCAAGACCGGACTCTTCTATATCCCGGCATGGGAAAACTCGAAGTCCGGTGGAGGCGGGGGCGGCGCTCGGGGCGGGTTCAACACCACGCCCATGGCAGGAACAGCATTAGCGCCCAACACCAAAACGGAAGAAGAAGGGTTCGGTGTGGTCCGCGCATTCGACATGAGGACTCTCGAGAAGAAGTGGGAGTTCAAGATGAATGACATCACCTGGGCCGGCGTTCTTTCGACCGCGGGCGATGTGGTCTTCAGTGGCGGACGCGAAGGCTACTTCTTCGCTCTCGACGCACGCGACGGGAAGTTGCTCTGGAAACTGGCAGTCGGAGGCCAGGTCAACAGCGGCCCGATGAGCTACTCGGTCGGCGGGAAACAATATATCGCCGTGGCGGCGGGCACATCGTTGTTCTCCTTCGCGCTGCGACAGTAATCACGAACTTGGTTCTACTCGCTCTTCTTTCAGCGCTGTTTGCCACGCTGCCTCAGGCAGCGCCGACTTACTCGTGGGCTCGGAACTACAACGCGGCAGACAGTGTCGGTTCTCGAATCCCGCCGCCACCCGGATTCGAGAGAGAACACGCCGCCACCGGTTCCTTTGCCGAGTGGCTAAGACACCTTCCCCTCAAGTCACGCCGTTCTGCCGTTCGGCTATATGACGGGCGACTGAAACCCAATCAGGAGGTTCACATCGCGGTCGTGGACATCGACACCGGCTCCAAAGATCTCCAGCAGTGCGCCGACGCCGTTATGCGCCTGCGCGCGGAATACCTCTACTTGAAACGAGACTTCGCACGCATCCATTTCAACTTCACCAGCGGCGACACCGCGCACTTTGTGGAGTGGGCGAAGGGATTTCGCCCGGTTGTCAGCGGAAACGTCGTTCGCTGGCAGAAGACGAAATCACCGGATGATTCCTATTCGAGCTTTCGCGAATTTCTGAACATCGTGTTTACATACGCGGGCTCCGCGTCGCTCGCACGGGAAATGGAAACGATCGCTAATGTGGGCGAAATTCGAGCAGGGGATGTTTTCGTGGAAGGCGGATCCCCGGGGCATGCGGTTATCGTCCTCGACGTGGCGAAGGAGACGCGAACCGGCCGGCGGGTTTTCCTGCTCGCGCAAAGCTATATGCCCGCGCAGGACATCCATATTTTGAAGAATCCCGCGGCGGGTTCGCTCAGCCCGTGGTATGACGCGGATTTCGGGCCAACGCTGAGAACGCCCGAATGGACGTTTCGGCGCGAACACCTGCGGCGGTTTTAACCGCGGATTACGCGGATAGAGCGGATTGCGCGGATAAGTTTTGGTTTATCCGTGTAATCGGTCTCATCCGCGTAATCCGCGGTTATTTGTTCGGGAATTTGACCGACTTCTCCGTTTCGTAAACATGGTCACCCGACACGGTGCCGTCGACCCACGGACTGCCCATACGCTGCGCGCGAACATGCACGCGAACCTTCTTGTCCTTGCCCTTCATGGCGCGCAAGGTCTCGTGATCCACCGGTACGGAGAAGAGCACCGTTTTCGCGGTATTCTCCGCCTCAGTCTGGAAGATCAATGTTTCGTCACGATGACTCTTCTCGGTAAAGACGGTGATCAGATACTTCGTGCGCATGGACTCCGCGCCAGGCAAAGCAAGAAGATCCGGAAGTGACTTGTCCTCGATGGACACATTGAACGTCGCCGGGATGAAACCGACCCTGGTTACGGGTGGACTCGGCCGCCGGTTGATCTCTGACGTGATCTCCCAGTGCTGAGAGCCGTCTGCACTGTGGCTCAAGCGTGTGTAGTGCACCACGTCGGGATCCTCTTCACGAAAGCGGATCGTTGCAAGTTGATCTCCGTATTTGTGCGACACAGTGGCGGCCACACCGTGGGCCGGAACGACGGCACTCGGCTGACCGGAAAAGTTCATATTCGTGGTTCTATGGTTTCCCGTTTTGACAATCTCTTCGCCGCGTATCCAGGTCATTCTCAACGGCGACTCGGTCCGGCGGCCGGCGAGATTCTGGAAACGATCCCAGTTGTAGCGGCTTTCGTAACCACTGGGGTATTCGTACTCGACTTCCGCCCGATAGAGACCTACTTTCCCGGTCGTGCACGTCAGTGCAGGCGTCGGAGCCTCTTTGCAGGTTCGAACCTTCATGAGTTCGTCGCTCTTGAACTCCAGCGACGTCGCTCCATCCGAACGCATCTTCAGCGGCTTTTGGTCCGTGCTCCAGAATCGGGAATTGGGTACTTCCTCCCCGCAGTCCGAGGGCCTTGGCTCATCGGCCGGAACATCGACCTCTGTACAAGCCTTGAACTCCTTGCAATTCGGCGCAGCGACATAGCTGCTGCGAAAGACAAGAGGTCCGATGACGCCGGTTGGATCGCCGTTGGAGTACAGGCAGATATTTGGCTCAACCGCCCTGGCAGACTTCAAATAGTAGGTCGGATTGTTCCCATTGACCTGGTCGGCGCCCTGCCGGACCTTGTCCAGCACTGCGTCGAATTGAGCAGTGGCCGATGTTGAAATAGCCGTGATTCCGAAACCGATGGTGAAGATCAGTGTCCTCGAATGCATATGCCAAGCCCCCCGCACTTTTGACGAATCGATCTTAAATTGGGGACATGGACAAAGGTGCCGGTGCCCATTCGGTTTTTAGCCGTGTTTATGGTGTGTTTTAACCGGGAATTACGCGGATTCTTACGGGATTTTTACCGTTGCCAGAAACTTGTCGGCAATTTCGAGGAAGTCCCTGGTGTTCTCTTCGCTGGGGTAATGTCCGAGGCCTGGCAACGTCTCGATCTGCACCTGGGGAAGTGTTTTCTTCAGTTGTTCCTGCGTAGCGGCGGGCACGATATTGCTTCTGCCGCCGAGTATATAAATGATGGGCGATTTTATTACGCCGACAAAGCGCCAGAGTTCAGTCGGCACGAAGCCGTTGGCGATTTTCGGATCGCGTTTCCAGATCACCCGGCCATCGGGCCTGCGTTTGGAACCATAGGTGACATAGGCGCGCAGCACTTCTTCTTTCGTTCGCGCATTGCCGGCTTTGAGTTCGGCTAACAGGTCTGCCTCGGATGCCCAACCGCGCTCGTCTTCCTGCTGCATGCGGCGCGTGCCGCTGTCCGCAATTTCCCGTGGCCTCTCGGGCCCAACATCTTCCGCAATCACTCCGGCAACAAGTTCGGGATGCATTCCAGCGAACACCTGCGCGACGCGGCCACCCGTGGAATTCCCCCAGATGACGATATTCCGCAGACGCAACTGCTGGGCGAGGCCCTCGATATCCTTAACGTAGTCTTCAACGAGATACGCGCCGTTAGCATCCCATCCGGAATCGCCATGGCCGCGCATATCCACCGCGATGACGTGATAGTTCCCGCTGAAGTGCGCGGCAAGATGATCAAACGTATGGGCCACGCGGCCGATACCATGCAGAAGAATCAGGGGCTGCCGGCCTTCGTTGCCCCAATCCAGGAAATGAAGCCGGAGGCCATTCACGTTGACGAATCGATCCTGCGGAGCCTGGGCGAAAACAATTGAGCCCAGGAAAACGGCAGCGATAACGAGGCCGAAACGTTTCAGTCTGTGCATCGATTTACCAACGCTGGGAACGCGGCAATTTTATGTTATCTTCCCCGTCACCATGAACAACTTACTTGATCTGATTCAGCAGGCGCCGGGGACTGCCACGGCTGTAATTCTTTCCGAATCGGGAACTAAGGTCTCCTACGACAGTCTGCGCGCGCAGGTCGCCTCTGTCGCAGACGCGTTTGCGAGTGCCGGCATTCAACCAGGCGATCGCATTGCGATGTCGCTGCCAAACGGGCTTGATACGATCGTCTGTTTTCTCGCGGCGTCCGTGGCCGGCACGGCCGCTCCCCTGAACCCTGGATATCGGTACGACGAGTTCGCGTTCTACATGGAAGACACCAATGCGAAACTGCTCGTCATTCCCCCCCAGGGCGGAGACGACGCTCGACGCGCGGCTGAAGAACGGAAGATCCCTGTGGTTGTCGCGGAAGTTGATAACGGCGAAGTAAAGATCAATCCCTCCTCAAAAGGAAAAACCGCGGGTCCGCCGGATCCGGAAGGCATCGCATTGGTGCTGCATACCAGTGGCAGCACAGGCAGACCGAAGCGAGTTCCTCTACGACATCGCAATCTCGCGGTGTCGGCGCAGAACATCATTCGAACTTACAACCTCAGCCCTTCGGATGTGGCATTGATTGCGATGCCGCTGTTCCACGTTCACGGGCTGGTGGCCTCGACACTCGCGACGCTGGCTTCCGGCGGAACGGTTGTTGTGCCTCCAAAATTCAATCCGCTCTCATTCTGGCGGACCGTGCGCGACACGCGGGCCACGTGGTATTCCGCGGTGCCAACGATTCATTCGCTGCTGCTCGCGCGAGCAACCGGAGAGCGTCCGCAGGGCGCCGAAAATCTTCGCTTCATCCGTTCGTGCAGCGCGGCGTTGTCGCCCGAGATGATGCAAAACCTCGAATCCGCGTTCGGCGCTCCCGTGCTGGAGGCGTACGGCATGACGGAAGCTTCACATCAGATGGCTTCGAATCCTCTGCCTCCGGCTGCAAGGAAGCCCGGTTCGGTCGGGCCAGGCACCGGGGTGAAGATCGGCATCATGGACGTTGAGGGGAACCTCCTTCAGACCGGCGCTGCCGGCGAAATCGTTATCCAGGGTCCGAATGTCATCGACGGTTATGAGAACAATCCTGAAGCCAATGCGACGTCCTTCACGAATGGATGGTTCCGCACCGGCGATCAGGGCATTCTCGACACCGAGGGATATCTCCGGCTCGTCGCTCGCATTAAGGAACTGATCAATCGAGGCGGCGAAAAGATATCTCCTCGCGAAATCGACGAAGTGCTCCTGACGCACCCCAGCATTGCCGAAGCAGTTTGCTTCGGTGTGCCGCATCCCACGTGGGGAGAAGAAGTCGCGGCGGCGGTTGTGTTGAAGAATGCCGCAAATGAACCCGACCTTCTCGCTTTCTGCAAGGAGCGGCTCGCAGATTTCAAGCGTCCGAAGAAGATTCACATCGTTGAAACGATTCCTCGCACTGCAACCGGCAAGATCCAGAGAAAGGCGGTTGCCGCCGCTTTCAGTGAGGGCGGCAAGTGAGATTTGTCATCGCCGGTGCAGGGGCGATCGGCGCGTACATCGGCGCTCGAATGGCGCAAAAGGGTCAGGATGTTGTGCTCTTTGCGCGCGGCCCGCACTTTCGCGCGATGAAAGAGAATGGTGTGCGCGTCCAGACCGCGGACGAAGACTTCGTCGTCCGGCCGGAGATCGTCGATGATCTGACGAAAGCGGGCACCGCCGATTTCGTCTTTCTCGGCGTGAAGGCCCATAGCCTCACGGATCTTGCTCCGAAGCTCCACACTCTGATCGGGCCCACCACGACGTTCGTCAGTACTCAAAACGGCATCCCCTGGTGGTACTTCCAGAAACTCGAAGGCGGGCTGGCGGGCACACCTCTGGAGCGCATTGATCCAGGCGGCGCTATCGCTCAAGCGATCGATGCCGACCGTGTGATTGGCTCGATCGTTTACTTTTCGACCGAGATCAGCCAGCCCGGTGTCGTCAAGCACATTGACGGCAACCGCATCAGCCTGGGTGAGCCCGATTGTTCGCGCTCGGATCGCATCCGGGCTCTTGCCGAAGCGCTGATTGGGGCGGGCTTCAAGGCGCCCATCACGACGCGTATTCGGGAAGAGATCTGGGTGAAGATCCTCGGCAATCTTTCTTTTAATCCAATCAGTGCATTGACGGGCGCCACGCTAGTTGGCATGGTGCGCGATCCGGATGTCGCGGACCTCGTGAAGAACATCATGATGGAAGCGACGGAAGTCGCCGCGAAGATCGGAATCGAAATGCCGGTCACGATCGAGCGACGTATGGAAGGCGCCGCGAAAATCGGCGAACACAAAACATCCATGCTTCAGGATCTCGAGGCAGGACGACCTATTGAATTAGAGGCCATTGTCGGCGCCGTTCTCGAAATGGGCGATCGGTTGGGTGTCCCAATGCCCCACACCCGCGCTGTCTATGCATGCACCAAGCTCCTCGACAAACTCCGGAGAGCAACGCGATGAGAAAACCCTGGTTTCAATTGACCGCGTCCCTGATCGCGATGGTCATGATCGCGAATCTGCAGTACGCGTGGACCTTGTTTGTGGAGCCGATGCGAGATGCCCACATGTGGACGCGAACGGAGGTGGGAGCCGCGTTTGCCCTGTTCATCGCGCTTCAAACTTTCGTTCAGCCGCTCGATGGATGGTTGATGGACCGGATTGGGCCGCGATTCCTGATCACGATCGCGGGCATCCTTTGCGGTGTAGGCTGGAGCCTCCTTGGCCAGGCCGACACGCTGACGGAATTAAAACTGTTCTACGCCCTGGCGGGAGTCGGTGCTGCGTTTGTGTACAGCGGCTGCGTGGGCTCTGCCCTGAAGTGGTATCCCCATCGGCGCGGCTTCGCCGCGGGCTTGATCGCGGCAGGCTTTGGCGGAGGCAGTGGTCTCTTCAACCTGATCATTCAAAAGTACTTGATCCCTGTGCATGGCTATCAGACCACTTTCCTGTGGACGGGAGTTTTGCAGGGGCTTGTCATTCTCATCGTCGCTCAGTTTCTACGCCATCCCGACGCCACGTTCGCAGCACCCAAACCTGCGGCTGGAGCAGCAGTCACGACTGTGTCTCGCAGGAATACCGAGAGCTTCAATACCGGGGAAATGCTGAGTCGCCCGCACTTTTACATCCTGTATGTGATGTTCGTGACGGTCGCGACAGGCGGTCTCTATCTGACGTCAAATCAGGCCTCGATCGCCAGGGACTGGAATATGGCATTCATCGTTGCCACGGTCGCAACACTCGGCCCGCTGGCGAACGGAACCAGTCGAATCTTCTGGGGTTGGTTTTCCGACCGCATCGGACGGGAAAACACGATGGTTATCGCCTTTTTCCTCCAGGCCCTGAGCCTCGTTGCCGTGGGGACGTTCGGTCGGACCTCCGCGACGTTGTTCACGATTTCCCTGGTTGCCGTGTTCTTTACCTGGGGCGAAATTTACTCGCTGTTTCCATCCACACTCGGGGATTACTTCGGCGGCAAGCACGCGACGTCGAACTATAGCTTCCTGTACACGGCAAAAGGAGTCGCAGCCTCGCTGGGAAGTTACCTGGGAACCCGGCTCGTGGAGCAAAGCGGCTGGAGTTGGGAGTCCGTTTTCTATGGTTGTGCTCTGCTTGCACTCATTTCCGCCATGATCGCTCTGGTCCTGCGCACGCGTCCGCTACCGTACAAGGCAAAAATTGCCTAGGTTTACAGGAAGAAATCCAAAATCTCCCGTTGTGAGCACTGTCCTTTTGCTATAGTAAAAGGCTGTTGGCCTGCTTTGGAAGTAGCTGATGTCATTGGAGTAGTACAAGGCATTAGGCGGGCTAATATTAGAATCTCAAAGGAGAAAACTTACCGTGTCAGATCAGTCTCCCCAGGCCGTAATGGAGGAGGACCAGCGAAGCGATACGAAGGAACTGATAATTAACGATTTCAGCATCCAGGTAGCCACAGTCAACGGATCGGGAAGCCAGTCTTCCAACACAGTCCTCATGCGATCCATTTTTCAGATGGGGATTCCCGTTAGTGGCAAAAACCTTTTTCCTTCCAACATCGCTGGTCTTCCAACTTGGTTCACAATCCGCGCCAACAAGGACGGATGGATTGCCCGCCGAAAAGAAATCGATTTCCTGGTAGCCATGAATGCCGATACAGCGCGTGAAGACGTGATGTCGCTGGATCCGAACAGAGTCGTTGTTTACGAAGAGACTCTGAATCTCAAGCACGTGAGAAAGGATCTGCACTTCTTCCCGATTCCGTTCGCGAAGCTGGCCGGCGGAATCACAACAGACTCGCGGCTTCGCAAGCTGCTGGCGAACATGATTTATGTCGGTGTTGTTGGCGAATTAATGGATATCGATCCTGCGGAGATGGAAGTCGCGCTGACCAAGCAGTTCAAGGGCAAAGCGAAGGCGGTGGCTCTGAACAAGCAGGCTCTCGAAGTCGGACGCAAGTTCGCGGCAGAGAATCTGGATCGCAGTGTAGTTCCCTATCGCTGCAAGCGGATGGACCTGACGAAGGGGAAGGTCATCATTGACGGCAACTCCGCGTCGGCGCTTGGCTGCATGTTCGCGGGAGTTACGGTCGCCACATGGTATCCGATCACGCCATCCTCGAGCCTTTGCGAAACGCTTGCCGACTACATGCATGACTATCGCATCGGCGAAGACGGCAAGGCGAGTTATGCCATCGTGCAGGCAGAAGACGAACTGGCCGCCGTCGGCATGGCGATTGGCGCCGGATGGGCAGGCGCTCGCTCGATGACATCGACCGCGGGACCCGGCATATCGCTGATGAACGAATTCATCGGCCTGGCTTATTACGCGGAAATCCCGGTTGTGATTTTCGATGTGACGCGAGTCGGACCCAGCACCGGTTTGCCTACACGAACACAGCAGTCCGACATCCTGTCGATGGTTCACTGTTCGCACGGCGACACCAAACACATAATGCTGATACCAGCGAGCGTCTCTGAGTGTTTCGACATGGCTGTTGACGCGTTCGACCTGACCGAGAGATTCCAGACACCCATCTTCGTGATGACTGATCTCGACCTCGGGATGAACAACTGGATGTCGGACACGTTCAAGTATCCCAACAGAAAGTTCGATCGCGGGAAGGTGCTCAACGCCGAAGACCTGCAGAAACTCGGCAGCTTCAAGCGTTACGCCGATGTCGATGGAGATGGCATCGGTTACCGGACGCTTCCCGGAACGAAGCATCCAGCCGCGGCGTACTTCACACGGGGAAGCGGTCACAATGCTTCCGCGCTATACAGCGAGCGGCCGGACGATTACAAAAACAACATGGATCGCCTGTTGAAGAAGTATGAAACAGCGCGTCAGTACGTTCCGCAACCCGAAGTCGAATACAAGAATGGCGCACGGATCGGCTTCCTTGCCTTCGGGACAACGCACTGGGCGATCGTCGAATCGCAGGATCAGCTTCAGAAAGAGCAAAAGATGGCTGTCAGCTATTACCGGCTTCGGGCGATTCCCTTCACCAGCCATCTGTCGGAATTCTTCGCAAAACACGACAGGGTCTATGTCGTCGAGCAGAACCGCGATGCTCAGATGGCCAGCCTCATCAAACTGGAACTGTCGCCGGAGTTGGGCGCAAAAATTCGAAGTGTCCTGCATTACAACGGACTTCCCATTGACGCACGGTTCGTAACAGACGCGGTGATTGCCGCCGAAAAGGGAGGTTCAAAGTAATGTCCACAACGATGCAACCACCGCCGCCGAAGAACGTCAACCGCTTCGGCTTAACACTGGCAGACTACAAAGGCGCCGATTCCACGCTTTGCGCAGGATGCGGTCACGATGCCATCACATCGCAGATCATTCGCGCATTTTACGAATACGGAGTCGAGCCCCATCGTGTCGCGAAACTAAGCGGCATCGGCTGTTCCAGCAAGACGCCGGCGTACTTCCTCGGGCAATCGCACGGCTTTAACGCCGTTCACGGCCGCATGCCGGCGATCGCAACGGGAGTCATGCTGGCCAATCGGGAACTCATTGCAATTGGGGTGAGCGGAGACGGCGATACCGCCTCGATCGGCATGGGGCAATTCGTGCATTTACTGCGCCGCAACATTCCCATGATTTACATCATCGAAAACAACGGCGTGTACGGCCTGACCAAAGGGCAGTTTTCCGCCACGGCCGACTACGGCACCAAGGCCAAGAGCGGCGATATGAATGACCTCCCGGCAATTGATGTCTGCACGATGGCGATCGAACTCGGATGCAACTTCGTTTGCAGGTCCTTCGCAGGCGATCCGAAACAGATGGTTCCTCTATTGAAGGCAGCGTTGGCCCATCGCGGCACCGCCCTGTTCGACATCATCAGTCCCTGCGTGACATTCAACAACCACGAGGGATCGACAAAGAGTTACAAGTACGCGAAGGACCACGAAGAACTGATTCACGAAATTTCGTTTGTTCCGTTCTTTGAGCAGATCACGGTGGATTACAACCCGGGTGAAGTCAAAGAAGTCGAAATGCATGACGGATCCACGGTCCGCTTGCGCAAGGCTTCGCACGACTTCGATCCAACCAACAAGGGTGAAGCCCTGAACCTGCTGCGGCATTGCTACGATTCCGGAGAATTTCTTACCGGATTGATTTACGTCAACGAAGAAAAACCGGATTTCCTGACCCAGCTCAATATGGTCAATGCGCCCCTCGCCACGCTGTCCCAGGAACAGGTACAGCCTACACCTGACGATCTTAAAGAGATCATGTCAGAGTTGATGTAACCGCGGACAAAAGGATTAAGGCGGATTACGCGTGCTTCATCCGTGTAATCCGCGCTTAGTCTTTTCTCAGTAGTGATGCGGTCTACATTCGGTGACTATGAAGCGATGCCAATTGATCGGAATCTTTCTTGTGTTCACCGGAGCGCTGTACGGCTTGCAGATTCGTCCGTCGTCCGGAACCGGCACGATTGAAGTGATTGTCAAAGCTTCCGGAGATACGCCGAATGAGGGCGCGACCGTAGAGGTGACCACAAGGCCATTCTCCACATATGAGATTCGAAAGGACCCCGACGGTACCTCGAGAGTCGTGTGGATCGAGCCCCCGAACAGCGCAGAAAAAACCTTAATTGCTTTAACCGACCGAAACGGCCGCACCCTGTTTAGCGGCCTCGCCCCTGGAAACTACGAAGTGAGAGCATCCCGCGCGGGATACTTGGCTCGCGAATCGGACAGGTACGGTGGTCGGGGGCGTCTGTCGATTGGGCAGGGGCCGCATCCGCCAAACGATCAGCCCGAGTCGTATCCTTTTGATCACGTCGTCCGCTTCAGGTTGGTTCCCGAAGGAATCATCTCGGGAAGAGTACGGGAAGCCAATGGCCGTCCGATGGCCGGAGCGCAGGTTTCCCTTCTGCGCATTCGTTATTCGGAAGGAAGAAAGATTCTTGCCCTGGCATGGTCGATCCGGACGAATGACCTGGGTGAGTACCGTACCTTTGGATTACCGGCGGGGGAATACTACATCGGTATCCAGAATGTTGCGCCAACCCTCGAAGAACCTCCAGCGTTCGCATCCAGAACTTACTACCCCGGGACCAACGATCTCTGGGCTGCGACACCGATAGTATTGAAGGAAGGACAACACGTCGACGGCATCAATGTAGACATCAAACCCGTGTCAGCAGGTGTGACCGTTTCCGGCACTGTGATCAATCCCTTGCCGGGTGGAGTTCCCCAACCTGACGGGCGCCTGCTACGGGAGGTTCGCATGCTGTTGATTCCGACTCGTGAAGGGGTGGCGGAATCGGTGTGGTCGCATAGCATCGGAGGCCATTCGGATAGCGAAATGCGGAGCCCTTTCGAGGTTCACAATGTGCCTCCCGGTGAATACGACGTCTACGGTACGTTCACAGACAGAACACCACTGGACGGTGAATCGTTCTCTTTGCCTCGGTTCTATTCAAGCCGGACCAGAATCGAAGTCGGTGCAACGGACCTTGAGCGCATCGTTCTCACCATCGGGAAAGGCGCCGAGATTCACGGCAGATTCTCCTTTCATGGCGAGGATCGGCTCGACGAACGACGGATGACGTATGGTTCTTGTGCCAGCTGTGCCGCGCCTCAGCAATCCTGTTCTTCACAAGTTTGACTTGATGTCTCCGGATGGGAGCTTCGTCTTTAGAGGCGTTGCACCGGGCACTTACAAGCTTTTCGCGTTCGAGGTTTTTCCTCGCGGGGCGGAGCACGATTCGGAATTCATGGCTCAGTATGAACAGCGCGGGGTGCTGGTGACCGTCAATGCGGGACTTCAGACCGAAGTTCTGCGCGTGCCTATCATTCGCCCGAAATAGGACGTTGAAGAGGGACATTGGACGCACCAAGTTGGATCGCCATCGCGCTAGTGCTGCTGGTCCTCATGATTCGCGCAGCATGGAAGAGGGTCCAAAACTTCAGAAACGATCGTTGCTCCCAATGCCGGTCCAGAAACAACTACTCCGTCAAGCGGGGCGCACGCAACGAGAGAGGCGAATACTTTAGTTATGTCCGCACTTGTAACGTTTGCGGAAGCTCTTGGTATGTGGATAAAGCCATATTTCACGACTGGAATGGTAAGCAAATTGGCTCACGTTCGACGGGGAGCGCAGACCGTCTTTCGTGGGCATTGCGCGCGGATCGGATGGGGATGTCTATTTCAGAGGGGGCCGGACTGGCCAGTTGAGATGGAAGACGTTGTCTGCCCACGAGTTTTCCACTATCCTCTCGCCGCTTGCGATATTTTGCTGCTTATCGTTTCCTGTTTGAGAATCCTAAGTGGCCCCTCCACTTGCTTATAGGTTTCGTATGCCAGTTCATTCCGATCGCCGGACAGCTGGTCCTAATGGGGTATCTGTTCGAGGTTATTGAAGCCAAACACCGACATGGCGCACAACAATATCCTCCTTTCGACTTCGACCGGATCGTCGCTTATCTGACCCGCGGACTTTGGCCCCTCCTCGTCTCGCTGGTTGTGGCGATTCCCGTCATTGTCGTGGCCATGCCGATCTTTTTTGTTTCCGTAATCTCGGGCATAGCCGCCAATCCATCGCGCTCCCAGCCCTTCATTGGCGCCCTAATGGTCATCGGCATATTCGCTTTTATGATTTTGATGTTTGCTATACAGGTCCTAACCGCGCCTCTCCTATTGAGGGCGGGCCTGTCTCAGGACTTCGCCTCCGCATTCTCGATGCCGTACTTAAAGGATTTCCTGGGACGCGTGGGGACGGAGTTGGTGTTGTCTTTCCTGTTCCTGCTGGTCACCGCGCCTTTCGTTGCTCTCGCAGGGATTCTCGCGTTGTGCATCGGGTTATATGCCGCAATAGTTGTAATCTCCTTTGCTCAATATCACCTCTATTACCAGCTTTATGAACTCTACCTGGCACGTGGCGGCACACCGATTCCGTTGAAAAGCTAAATAGAAAACTCGAGAACTGGAAGAGTAGTTAGCAAAAGGGGACCGATTTCCTGATGCGGCATGCTTTCGTCTTCGTTACGGCTGGCGTAGCTCAGCTGGTAGAGCGCTGGATAGTGGCTCCGCCCACTCTGGGATGCGGCAAATTTTGATTGCGAACTTCGAGATCGTGACGACCTGCGATCGGATTCGATCCGTGCAATCCGCGGTTAGTCTTTTCTCAGGAGTGATGCGGTATACTTGTCGCTTCGTTACGGTGGGCGTAGCTCAGCTGGTAGAGCGCTGGATTGTGGCTCCAGTGGCCGAGGGTTCGAACCCCTTCGCCCACCCCTTCAACTTCCGGGGCTACTTCTTCGGAGGTCCGTCCTGCTCCCGCTTCGCGAGTTCCAATCGACTCTTTGCGAGTTGTTCACGAACATCCGCCAGTTTCTGCTGCGCCGTCCCAAGCTCGGCGCGGGCACGAGCTACTGCCGTCTCGTTGGTGTCTGCGGCATAGACCTCATTCGTAATTCGATTGATGTCCAGCTGCGTGGTCGCTTCGCGATCAATCAGTTCGCGGATCTGAGACCGTAGCTTTTCAGTTTCCGCAAGCCATTCCTGGACAGGATCGGCTGCAGGTGCGGCCGTCGCGCCGGCAGCGGCCGGAGTCTCGGCGGCAACATCCCCGGCAGGTTTTGCATCTGCTGCCGGCGGGGTGGTCCGAATGTCTTCGGTCGTGTAAACTCTTATGTTTTTGCCCTGTACTTCCGCTTGACGGGCGCGTTCCTGACGGGCGAAATCCGCCAGTGTCCGTTCCTGAGCTGAAGCGTACGTTACGGTCAACAGTATAAGAATCAAGAGCTTCATGTCCGCGATTATAACTACGTGTCGTGACTGCGAAAGGGAAATTACTTTGACGCCGGCAACTATCCGGAATGGAATAACTTGCCCACGTTGTGGCAAGGCTGTATCGCTCCGGATGGACCGCACTCTCGAGGAGCGGAACTTTGTCCGGAACTGTGTGGCGTGCGGTCACGACACGCTGTATACCCAGAAGGATTTCAATCGCAATCTGGGGGTTGGCATCGTTGTCGTGGGCAGTTTGATCAGCCTTTTTTTCTTCTCACGAAGCCAACCCATTTTCGCCATGCTGGCTCTCTTTGTCAGCGCCGGTGTGGACTTTCTTATCTATTCCCTCGTAAAAGAGGTAACGGTCTGTTATTCCTGCCATGCAATTTATCGAGGTTTTGACAAGAACCCCGAACACGGGTCGTTTGACCTTAAGGAGCTGGAAAAATATGGGGGCCGGGAGCCTCGGTTCTAGCCTTGAAAAGGCTACAGTTCTTAGAGTATCGTTCGGCTTCGCGGCACCGGTAAGAGCTATCGAATGAATGTAAAAACGGTGAATTCACCCCCACTTGCCCAGGCTCAGCGTTCGGACGTTCCCCCGGCCGAAACTCAAATCCGCATCCTCTACTACATGAAGCTCACCCGCGAGCTTGAGGACCGCATTGAGCGAAAGCTATACCGCCAGGGAAAGGTGCTCGGCGGGGTGTACGTAGGTCGCGGACAGGAAGCGATTGCCGTGGGAAGCTGCATTGACCTGCGGACGGATGACGTCGTTTGCCCCTCCCACCGGGATATGGGCGCATACCTGATCAAGGGAATGGACCTGCGGACCATTCTGGCCCAATACATGGGGCGGAAAACCGGCCCGACCAAGGGCAAGGATGCCAACCTCCACATGGGTAGCCTCAGCCACAACCTGATCGCCTTCATCAGCATGTTGGGCGACAGCGTTCCCGTTGCGGCCGGTATCGGACTCTCATTCAAAATGCGCGGCCAGGATCGCGTTGTCATCTGCCCGTTCGGCGACGGCGCTACAAGCCGCGGGGACTGGCACGAAGGCGTCAACATGGCCTCGGTCTTCAAGTGCCCCGTGGTCTACCTCTGTAACAACAATCAATACGCCTACTCCACCCCGCTTGAACGACAGATGGCCGTCGAAAATGTTGCCGATCGCGCCTCGGCCTATGGAATTCCAGGCGAGATCGTGGATGGAAACGACGTTCTGGCTGTCTGGGCTGCGTCTCGGCGAGCGATTGAACGTGCTCGCGCTGGTGACGGCCCGACCTTAATCGAGTGCAAGACATTCCGAATGACCGGGCACTCCGCCCACGACAAGGCCGACTACGTGCCTTCCGAACTCTTCGAACTCTGGGAGGAGCGGTGTCCGATTCTTCGTCTGGAGCGCGATCTGGTGAAAAGCGGCATCATGACGGCAAGTGCCATTGAAGAAATGCAGCGCCAGATCATCGCGGACATCGACGAAGCCGTCCGGATCGCCGAACAGGACCCCTACCCCGAGCCTGAAGACTGCCTCCGCGGCGTCTACGAAGAATAGACATGGCCGTCACAACCTACGTCGAAGCAATCCGTCAGGGAATCTGGGAAGAAATGGAACGCGACGAAAATGTCTTCGTCATTGGTGAGGACGTTGGCATTTACGGAGGCGCCTTCAAGGTTACCGACGGCATGCTCGAAAAGTTCGGAGAATTGCGGGTCGTGGATACCCCGATTTCAGAATCCGGCATTGTTGGGGCCGCAATCGGCGCGGCATTGATGGGCATGCGGCCTGTGGCTGAGATGCAGTTTGCCGACTTCATCTCCTGCGGTTTCGATCAAATCACCAATTTCGCAGCGAAGTGCCGCTACCGGTGGGGCGCTCCCGTACCGATCGTCATTCGTGGACCGAGTGGTGGTGGAGTCCACGGCGGCCCGTTTCACTCGCAGAATCCCGAGATGTACTTCGTTCACACGCCTGGACTGAAAGTCGTCTGCCCGTCTACAGCCTACGACGCCAAGGGTTTGATCAAGTCGGCCATCCGGGATAACGATCCGGTCCTCTACTTCGAACACAAGTTCCTCTATCGTCGTATCAAGGAAGAATTGCCCTCTGGCGATTACACCGTCCCCATCGGAAAAGCCATCATCCGGCGCGAGGGCGCCGACATATCGGTGATCACCTATGGCGCCATGGTCTACATCGCCATGGACGCTGCCAAAGAGCTTGAAAAAGAAGGCATCGGCCTCGAAGTCCTGGATCTGCGCTCTCTAGTCCCCTACGACCGCGAGGCCGTTCTGGAAACCGCGAAGAAGACCAGCAAAGTGATTCTGCTGCACGAGGATACGCGTATCGGAGGTTTCGCCGGCGAGCTCGCAGCGTTGATCTCCGAAGAGGCCTTTGAATACCTGGACGGGCCGATACGACGCATCACGGCGCCCGACACACCCGTTCCGTACAGTCCCCCGCTGGAAGAATTCTTCCTTCCCAAGGTTTCCGACGTCATCCGCGTGGCGCGCGAACTTTACGCCTACTAGCGACCATCATGGCGGAAACCAAAGTAATCATGCCGCAGATGGGCGAAAGCATCTTCGAAGGCACACTGACCAGGTGGCTCAAGAAGGCCGGGGATGCGATAAAGCGCGACGAGCCACTGTTCGAAATCTCAACCGACAAGATCGACTCGGAAATCCCGGCACCGGCCTCCGGCGTATTGCAGAGGATTCTCGTGCAAGAGGGTCAGACCGTTGAGATCAACACCGTCGTCGGTATCATCGGCGATGAGACCGTAAGTGCGGAAAAGCCCCCCGCGCAAACGCCTGCGGCAACTCCGCCTCCTCCAACAGCGGCAAAACCGCACCCGCAAACGGTCCCCGATCGAGAGCCCGATCGAGAGAAGGAAGAAGACGAAACCAGTCCGGGTCATGTTTCTCCCGTAGTCCGCAAGCTCGCCCGGGAGCACGGCGTGGATCTCGCGATCCTTGGCGGAAAAGGCACGGGTATCGGCGGACGAATCACGAAAAACGACATCCTGCACTTTGTCGAAGAGCGAAAGGCTGCGCCGGCGCCCGCACAAGGTGAGGTTGAACGTGTCCCGATGAGCGCGATGCGAAAGGCCATTGCGGAACACATGGTGATGAGCCAGCGGACATCCGCACATGTCACGACGTTTTTCGAGGTCGATTGTTCCCGCGTTATGGCAGCGCGCGAAAAACTGAAGCCGGAATTCGAACGTGGCGGAGCCAAGTTAACCGTGACGCCATTTTTCGTGCACGCCGCTGTTCAGGCGTTGAAGCGGTTCCCGATCTTGAACGCTTCCGTTGAAGGCAACACGATCGTTTACAAGAAAGGCATTCACGTCGGTATTGCCGTAAATATCGAAGGCGGACTGATTGTGCCTGTGATTCGAAATGCCGCAGAAAAGAACATGCAGCAGCTTGCGCAGGCGATCAACGATCTCGGCGAACGTGCCCGCTCCAGGCAACTGGCACCGGACGAAGTGCAGGGCGGAACATTCAGCGTCACGAATCCCGGTCAGTTCGGAGCCGTTATCGGCACGCCCATCATCAACCAGCCGCAGGTCGCAATCCTGTGCATGGGCGGAATCAAGAAACGCGCCGTAGTTGCCGAGAACGATGCGATTGTCGCGCGGCCGATGATCATGCTGGCTCTCTCCTTCGATCACCGGATCATTGACGGCGCCGTGGCCGATCAGTTCATGGCGGATATCCAGAAGCAGTTGGAAAACTGGGAGAGCTAGCCGCAGCCTGAAAACTCGCGGAAAAAGCCGAAATATCGGCAGCCTTTTCCGCGACTATCGTCAATACCCTGACTGCTTCACGTAGATTTCAGCGCCGGCCTTCAGGAATTCCCCACTCTTCTGGTCCATCGCTTCCTTCACCTCTTCGGTGATCTTCATGGAGCAGAATTGCGGGCCGCACATACTGCAGAAGTGAGCGACCTTGGCTCCATCGTGCGGTAGCGTTTCGTCATGGAAGTCCTTTGCGGTCGTGGGATCGAGGCTGAGATTGAACTGGTCTTCCCATCGGAATTCAAAGCGGGCCTTGCTCAGCGCATTGTCACGAGCCTGAGCGCCGGGATGTCCTTTGGCAAGATCCGCGGCGTGGGCGGCAATCTTGTAGGCGATGACTCCGTCCTTGACGTCCTTTGCGTTAGGCAGGCCAAGGTGCTCTTTCGGCGTGACGTAGCAAAGCATCGCCGTGCCGAACCAGCCGATCATCGCCGCTCCAATAGCACTGGTGATGTGGTCATAGCCCGGAGCGATGT
>Ga0111538_10003610_pt1 | contig 21596 bp, 18 predicted proteins | sample SoiMethybrSBSTD1_FD_79669 | JGI IMG/M metagenome (GOLD analysis project Ga0111538, IMG submission 79669) | Bulk soil microbial communities from a Populus tree surrounding site in Tennessee, USA - Soil MetaG P. TD hybrid SBSTD1 (version 2)... | ecosystem: Environmental > Terrestrial > Soil >... | reverse complement strand
TAAGTCGATCTAGATATCTAGATATCGCCGACGGACAGCTCCCACGCGCCGCCCCACTGTTCCCCCGGCTCGAGCACTTTCACGCCCGTCCCCTCCCAGCCTTTTGCGAGCAGGTTGAAACCGTCGTTAGCGTTCGTTACGGGCTCCACCGCAACGAATTCGCGGGGGCGGCCCGTGGGATCGTTGGGCGCGTAGATCACGGCGTGCGTGAAGATCGGGTCGAGAGCCAGTCGGACCTCGACTTTCGTGCCCGCGTAGATGGCGCGGATCTCGCCGCTGCGCAATGCGGTGAAACAATGATCCAGCCCTGGCTTGGCCAGGTACTTGAGGTGCCGCAGATCGGTGCGGCCCGAGACCGTCACGGGGGGCTCCGTGGGGATGCATCCCTCCGCCGGATAGACCTTCTCAGCCGGCACGATGAGGATCACGTCTTTGTCCGGCCGCGTGAGCCGGCGCCGAAAAAAGGGATGGAACCCGAATCCGACCGGGGCCCGCTGCTTGTCCACGTTCTCGATGGAGAACTGAACCCGCAGAGAATCGCCTTGGAGCTCGAGCGAGTGGCGAAAAACGAGCGCGAAAGGAAAGTTGAAGTCCGGGAAGTCGCTGCTCGTGAGCATCGCTTCGAACTTCGCATCCGACGCGTGCGTGACTTTCCAGGGCCGGTTCCGGACGTCGCCGTGGATCGCGGTCTTGTCGGGAAAATTCTCTCGGAGTTGGTGGCGCGTGCCCTCGAACTGGAAAGCTGCGCCCGAGATGCGGTTCGACCAAGGCGCCAGGATATAGGAGCCGTAGCCCGTGGGGCGTCGCACGAGCGCCTCCTGGTCGGGTGCCGAGACCAGGAGGTCGATCCATTGCCCCTTCGCGGAGAAGCGGAGCTGAGTCCAGTGGCAACCGAACTCCGGCAGAAACTTCAACTCCAGCCGGTCGTTCTTGATCCCGAATTCCTCGTACATCTTCCTTTCGGAAGTGTACGGTGTCTCTTGCAGACTCTTCATGAACTTTTCCTCGAGCCTCGCTGGTGGTTGCATTGCTATTGTACTCACAAAGACCAGAGCGATGGCAACAAGTGTTGATCGCATGACGCAGACGAAGGACGTCGTCGATTCTCTCCCCGCGGATGCGCTCGTCGAATGCATCCTGCACGCGCTCGAGCGCTACGAGTTCCGCACGTTCGTCGTCGGTTTCGATCGCGACGCTGGGTACGACCGCGCGGCGCACGAGCGCCGCTTCCGGACGCTGAAGCGAAAAGTGGGAGAGCGCATCTCTCTCGAGCGGCCCGGCACCGACGCCGATTTCCTCCGTCCCGACGTCCGGGTCGACGTAGGGTCCAGGCTCGAGCTGCGCGTGCAGGCCGCGCCGATTTTCGTGGCGGGCCGGTATCGAAAACTCTCCCGTGAAATTCCGGCGACGCGCTGGGTGCATCACGCCTGTCGAGGTCGGGGTTGTCCTTCCTGCCGCCACACGGGCAGCCTGTGCGGGCCCAGCATCCAGGAGCTTCTCTCCGAGCCCATGCTCCGGCTGTCGGGCGGCCAAAGAACGCACCTCCACACTCTGGGCCGAGAGGACACTGACGCACGGATGCTCGGCCGGGGCAGGCCTTTCGTGATGGAGGTCCATCACCCTCTGCGCCGGACGCTCGACCTCGAGGAGATCGCGCGCTCGTTCCACGCGTCGAGCGCAGGTCTCGCAGAAGTGGAGGGCCTCGCCAGCGCCGACCCCGAATCCCGCGCGGCCGTCAAGTCTGCCGTCGCCGAGAAGACTTACCGCGTGTGGCTCGACGCCGGAATCGAGCTTCCTCACAGCGCAGCGGAGATCGCCGCGAGCCTGGCGGGCGCGACGATCCACCAGCTCTCCCCGACGCGCGTGTGCCACCGCCGCGGCCGGAGTGCGCTGCGAACGAAGCACGTGGTCGAATCGCAATGGCTGGGAGAGGTTGATGGCAGGTACGCCTGGGAAGTGAGAGTCGAGGCCGGCACGTACGTCAAGGAGCTCGTCAGCGGAGACGGCGGCCGAACGCGCCCGGCGCTCGCAGAGCTTTTCGGCGTCGAGTTGACGTGCGCCGCGCTCGACGTCCTCGAAGTCCACTGGTGCCCGCCCTGGGAAGACGTAAGCTCGGCATCCCCACGACGGGAGCCCGAAGGAAATGGCCTCGAATCTCGTCACGCTCTCCCGATTCGACCGTGACCCGCCGGACGCCGCCTGGTGGACGCGGCGGAGCGAGCACATCCCGGCAAGCCCCTCGCGCGTTTGGCGCGCATTGACGCGGCCCGAGGAGCTGAGCCGCTGGTGGTGCGACGTCGCTTCGATCGACTTGCACGCGGGAGGCCGCTACGCTTTCGGGGGGAAAAAGACGCTGGGACAAGCCCTCTGTCCTGCGGAGGCCGCCGGTGCTCCGGCCAACGCTCCTCTTGCGGAGGATGATGAGATCCTCGATGTGGAGGAGGAGGTCCGCCTGCGGTTCCGGTGGAAGCTCTTCGGAGTTCCCACGGAAGTGACCTACACGCTCGAGAATTATCTGGAGTTGACGCGCGTCACCGTCCTCCAGACCGCGACCCAACCGCCCGGCTGGGACCCGGGGCCTGGACCGAGCTGGTGGTCGGTCGCTCTGCCGGGCCTTCGCAGCACCGTCGAGAAGGGAGCACCCGACCTCGTGCTCGATTACCCCGCGCTGCGCGGGCGGATGGACTTCACGTTGGAGGCAGCCTTCACGACGTTTCCTTGGGTGATCTGGAGCAAACTGACGCTGCCTTCCGAGCTGGCGCGATGGTGGGCGCACGCGCCAATCGTCGAGCTCGAGGCCGGCGGGCGGTACGAATGGGGGCTCGGGGACGTCGGACCCCGTCGCATCTTAGAGATCGATGAGCCGCGCCGGCTCGTCCACGACTGGCGCTGGAGCTCCGGCCGGATGTCTCGCGTCGAGTGGACGCTCGAGGAGACGGACGACGACGTGCGAGTGCGCGTGCGTCACGTCGCCAACGTCGACTTACTCGAGCCCGTGGATCGCGTGCCCGTCGTTTGGGCATCGGCACTGCTCGCTCTCCAGAGCCTGAGCGTGCGTGGCGTGGCCCGCGATGACCCCGATTCGGGGGTGTAACGCCGCGCGGTTAGCGCGTTTTCCCGCGCAGTGAAGATCCGTCCCCAAGCTCCGATAAAATTTCTTGAAGCCGCTGTTGAAACGCCGCGGAAGTTCCGGTATAAAGTGGCCCGCTTGCTGGCCAGCGATCAGCTGACTGCCGCAAGTCACGATGAGACCCAGGGTTGGCTCGAGGGTTGGAAGGTTTGTTCCGGGGTCAAAATCACCAGTTTTTGAAAGCCGTGCGTGGTGGACGGGAAGAGGCCACAGGTCGGCGTCCAGTGGGTACCGACCCGTTTTGGTGGTGAGTGTCTGAGGCAAAGCTACGTGGGCGAGATGATCGTTATGTGTCCCGAGGAGGATTCCGTTTTCGGCACTGGCCGGCCGATCGGTGAGAGACGCCTCCTTGGAGAGCGCTGCTCGAGAAACTCCGCGAGAGCGAGGCTCTTGGATTCAGAGGAGGAAATTCCCGGGAGGAGAGGTGGAGAGATGGGGAATTTCTGTCGTCACCCGGATTTCGGGTTAGGGTCCTGACGCGATTCGCGCCACGCTGCGACGCACCTCAGCGCAGCTACACAGAAGCCGAGACTATCGTGTCCGTGCGGTAGCTCGGCTTTTTTAGTTGGTAGGCCCCGCTCCGGGGTATGCCCGGCGGATCTGCCGCGGCCGGCGGTTTTCACGGCGCAGTATGGGGCAGGACGGTGTGGTCCGGCTCAACTCGCGAACAGCGTTCGGTTTGGAGCGGCACGAGTCCTGCAGCCGAGGGCGGCAGAAGAGGACGCGCCGCGCCCGGGGGCCCGTAAGAATCGACAATTTCGGAACATAGTTGTACTCTTCTTCGTGCAGAGGGAGAGGGCAACATCCCATCGGGTCTACCTGCTCGCAGGCTGCGTAAGCCTCGTGCTAGCTGCCGATGCCGGGCGCGCGGCCGCAGCGGATTCGGCAAAGCTCGATGCGGCGCTGGAACGCGCGCGGGGCCGGGGGAGCTTGCTCCTCGTCGTGCTGCTCGATAGCGAGCCTTCCTCATCGGGCTGCGACGCAAGCCCCGCCGAGCTGCTCGAAGCCGTTCGCCCCCACGAGCACCTCGAGCTCCGAGCCGAAGACTGCCCCGAGGTCTTGACCCGGCTGAGCCGTGGCTGCGTCCCGCGCTGCGTGCTCCTCGACGGCGAAGGGCGCGAGATGGGTCGCGTGGAAGGAGCGACCCCCGCGCGCGGTCTCGCAGCACAGGTCCGGAAGCTGATTCTCGCCGCGGAGCGATACCCCCGCAGCCGCGAGGAGCTCGAGCGGGATCCGGATGCGCCCGAAGCGCTCTATTGGTGCGCGCTCTACCGGTGGAACCGGGGTGACGAGTACCTCGCGGTCCGCCTTTTCCAGCGCCTCGTCGAAGTCTCGGCCGGCCACGCACCGGGTGACCGTCGCGGGCTTTCGAGCACACTCCTCGTGGATGCGCTGCAGCATCTCGCCGGCCAGTGCCTCAAAGCCGGCAGGTTCGACGACGCGGAGGGCCTTTTCCGCCGCGCGGCGGAGAAAGCCGAGAGCGATGACCAGCAGGCGGCCGCCATCCTTGGACTCTCGAGGAGCCTGCGGCGCCAGGGCCGCCTTTCGGACGCGGTGAGCACGCTGGAGAGCTTCCTCGCGAGCCATCGTGGGGCGCGCAGGGACGAGGCGCTTTTCACTTTGGGATACTTGTGCCTCGAGCAGGGGGAGCGAAAGAAAGGGCTGCAGCGCTTCCGAGAGCTGCTCGACAGCTATCCCGACGGCGTCTACCGGGAACGTGCGCTCCGGTACGCCAAGCTTTCGCCAGAAGGCTCCGCGACCCCGCACTCACCGGCCGCGCCGGAGAAAGGGAGTCCGGAGCCCGCCGAGAGCAGAAAGAACGGCCCTTCGCGGGGCGTAGAAGGATCTCAGGCTTTGACGACGGCCTCTTTCTCCGGGTCGAACTTCATCGTCGAGCCCGTGCGGTAGGCCTCCACGCCCAGCTGGATGGCCACCATGACCTTGTAGCCGAGCAGCGCGCTGCAGTTCGGCGTGCGCGATCGGTCGTGGATGCACTGGACGAGGTCCGTCAACATGTCGTCCCGCTTGACGGTGGGGAGCGGCACGCGATCCTTGCCGAGAGCTCGAGTGACGTCGGCCTCGTACGGACCTTGCGCCACGACGTAGGCGTCGTTGTTCTCGGAGCGATCCTCGTCATCGTCGCCGAGGTGGATCGTCGCCTTGGTTCCTCGGATCACTTCGGGAACTCGGGTGTCGTTCGCCATGGAGCCCGTGATCACGATGGAATGACCGCTCGGATAGTCGATGGTCGTTGCGTAGGTGTCGGGGACCTCGCGGCCGTCCTTCTGCACGTAGATGCCTCCGGACGCGGTGACTCGGAGCGGAAACTCCTGCCCGATCGCAATGATGAGCGGCGCGAGCCGATGGTAGAAGAGGTCCGTGGCGATGCCTCCGGAGTAGTCCCAGTACTTGCGCCAGCGGAAAAAGCGTTCCGGTGAGAACTCGCGCTTCGGCGCCGAGCCAAGCCAAGCGGTCCAGTCGAGGTTGTGAGGGGACGCGTCGGGGTGGATGGGATAGTTCCACTCGCCTCTGGGCGAGTTCCTACAGTAGCTCGACTGCGAGAGCACCACTTTGCCGATCACACCCTTCTGGATGAGATCCGCCGCAGCCCAGTATTTGCCTTTCGAAGTCCCCTGGGGGCCGACCTGCACGACCCGATTCGTCCGGACGGAGGTCGCAAAGACGTCTTTCGCCTCCTGGATCGTGAGCGTCATCGGCTTTTCGAGGTAGACGTGCTTGCCGGCCTCCATGGCGGCGATCGCCATCGGAGCGTGCCAGTGGTCCGGCGTCGCGATCACAACGGCGTCGACGTCCTTCCGCTCGATGAGCTTACGGAAATCGTGGTAGACCTCCGCGTTCGGGGCGATGGCTTTGGCCTGCGCCTTGTGTCGCTCGTAGATATCGCAAATCCCGAGCACCGACACGTTGTCACCGCTGGCGCCGGTGCTTCCCTTGGCCGCTCGGGACACCAGGTTCTTCAGGTGATCCGTGCCGCGGCCGCAGTTGTCGCCGCCGCAGCCGATGACACCAAACGCTACTCTTTCGTTCGCTCCGAGCGCCTGCCCCACCGACAGGGGCAGCGCCGAAGCGCCGAGCCCCAAAGCCGATGTTTGTAGAAAACGACGCCGGGTCCACCCGCCAAGGATCTTACGTTCCATAGATCGGAGACCTTTCCTCTCAATCAAGCTGCTTCGTGGCTTCAAGACCCTTCTTGCACCGGCTTCCTGCCGGCGAACCCTGACTCGAGCTCGTGCCAGAATCGGATCTCTTCCTCTCCGAGCTTCCAGCAGAGGAAGACCGTCCTGCCTTGCCTTCGCGAAGGAAAATCGACCAGGCCGAGGAGCGGGTCCTTGCAAAGACACCCAATGGACTCGAGCTCCTCGATGTATTCTGCGATCTGCCCCTCGCGCTCTCGCAGCTCGACTTCCGACTCCTCGAGACGTTGCGCTCGCCCCTGACTCCCGAGCCTTCGCATGCGCGCGAGGATCGCGGTCGTCTCGTTGTTGACGCGGACAATGTCTTGCATGATCCGCGAAACGAGGGGGAGCGTTTGATTCGCCTCCTCAACGCTGAAGAGCTTCGTCGGCTGGTACATCTCGCTCAGAAAAAGCAGCCTAGGGAGCCTGCACCTGCGTGTTGACCGCTGCGGATGCGCCTCGCGGCTGGCGGCGTCTCGAAAACTCGGCGCGCCCTCTCGCGAGCTTCAAGGTCTGGGTATGATAAACGCGAGGCCCCAAACGAGGGGAGGGAATTCTACCCGGCACCACGCTCAAGGCGCAGCGCGCTGCTGCCGATAAACCCGGGGGCAGCATTCATGAAATCGACGCGGCTTCGTGGAGCGATACGATGAAGGTCGCCCTGCTCTGGCACATGCACCAGCCCTCCTACTGGGAAGCGGACCTGGGGAGGTATCGCTATCCCTGGGCGTTCCTGCATGCCGCTCGACATTATCAGATGATGGGCCTCCTGGCGCGGGAGCACCCCGACGTTGCCATGACGATCAACGTCACGCCCGTCCTGCTCGAGCAGCTCGCGGACTACTCGAAAGAGAGCTTCAGGGACCAGCTCCTCGACGTCGTGCGCAAGCCGGCCGACGCGCTCGACTCCGAGGAGATCGGGCGCCTGCTCGACCACGCTTTCAAGCTGAACGCCCCGACAATGATCGTCCCCTTCCCGCGTTACCGTGAGCTGAAGAACCTGCTCGACGGCACGCGCGCCAAGCGGGTTCGGCCGGAAGAGCTTCTCGACCTGCAGGTCTGGTACCTGCTCACGTGGTCAGGGCCTCACCTGCGCCAGCGTCCCGAGATCGCCGAGCTGTTTCGCAAGGGGAAACAGTTCACGGAGGAAGACAAAGAGATGGTCTTCCGCGAGCTCCACGACGCCGTGCGAAGCGTCATCCCCGTCTACCGCGAGCTGGGCTCGAAAGGCCGCGTGGAGATCTCCACGACGCCGTATTTCCACCCAATCCTCCCGCTCATCATCGACTGCGAGGTGGCGCGCGAGTCCCGCCCGGGCGTGCACCTCGACGAAGTCGGCTTTCGATTTCCCCAGGACGCTCGCTGGCACGTCCAGGAAGCGATCAGCGCGTACGAGGGTTACTTCGGCAAAGCTCCCACCGGCATGTGGCCCGCGGAAGGGAGCGTGTCCGACGCGGCGCTCGATCTGCTCGCGAGCTGCGGCCTGCGGTGGGCGGCGACGGACGAGGCGGTCCTGGCGCGATCGTTGGGGAAATTCCCGCTCTCGGAAGAGGAGCGGCACCGGCCCTACGCATTCGGCGACGGTTCCATCCGCGTCTTCTTCCGGGACCGCGAGCTTTCGGACCGCATCGGCTTCGTCTACTCCTCCTGGGATCCGGACCACGCCGCGGAGGACCTGCTCGGCCGCCTTCGCGGGATCCGCGAGCGCCTGGGCCGCAAAGAGTCCTCGGCGTGCGTCTCGATCATTCTCGACGGCGAGAATCCTTGGGAGTACTACCCGGACTCGGGCGTCGGATTTCTGCGCAGGTTCTACCGCGGACTGGCCACCACTCCGGGCATCGAGTCGGTGCGCATGGGAGACCTCGAGGCTTTCGATCGGAAGCTCGAGACGCTCTCGCACGTCGTGCCGGGCTCGTGGATCGATGCGAACTTCGACACCTGGATCGGCGCCGAGGCGAAAAACCGAGCCTGGGCGTGCCTGGGATCGGCGCGCCAGAAGCTGGCCACGGAAGCGCCTCACATGCCGGTACCCAGGGAGTTCTATCGGGCCGAGGGGAGCGACTGGTTCTGGTGGCTCGGCCCCGGCCACGACACACCGTACGAGGCGAGCTACGAGAACCTCTTCCGAACGAACCTGATCGCAGGCCTCGCGAAAGCTGGACTGGAGGCACCGGCGGTGCTCCGAGTGGAGCGGCGGATCGTGCATTCGCCGCTCTTCCAGCCGCCTCTGCATCTCTTCACGCCGCGCATCAGCGGGAAGCTGGGGAACTATTACGACTGGATCGCGGCGGGATACTACAAGGCAACGGAAGGAACCACGCACAGGACGAGCCGGTTGATCGACATCCTTCGCTTCGGTTTCGACGAGAAGAGCTTCTACCTGCGAACGGAAGGCAACTTCGAAGCGGTCCGCACCTCGAAAGAAGGCGTCGCGCTCGTGATCGAGTTCCATAATCCTCGCAGTCTGCAGTTCGTCCTGCAGGGCGGCCGGCTCCACAGCACTCCCTGGCCCGGAAACGGCGCCGCGCCCACCGCGGGGGCGAGCGCAGGAGGAGCGGGGGCAAAGACGGCGACCGTTGTTGGCCCGCGCGGCTCAGCTTCCGCCGGCGCCGAGGGGCTCCACCAGGACTCGGCAGCGCAGGCGGCTCTGGACGCCGTCGCGGAGGCGGGAATTCCGCTCGAAGAGCTGGGGGGCCAGCCGGGCGATTTCCTGGATTTCGCCGTGTCTCTGCGCGTCGGCCAAGAGGCGCTCGACCGCCTGCCGGCATCCGGCTTCATCTCCGTCGCAGTCCCTTCGATGGACTTCGGCGGAGAGAATTGGAGCGTGTAATCAAAGCGCGGCGCTCGCGCGCCCACACCCACTCACGATCGGACGGGACCATCCTTCATGGGAGAGAACACTTCCCAGTACCGCTACGACATCCTTCAGAAGCGCTGGGTCATCATCGCCAGTGAACGGGGCAAGCGGCCGCACGACTTCGCGGTCCCGCGCGAGGAGGTCGAGAGCAGGTTCTGTCCCTTTTGCCCCGGCAACGAAGAGAAGACCCCTCCGGAGATCACGGCGATCCGTGACCCCGGAAGCCGGGCGAACGGCACGGGCTGGAAAGTCCGCGTCGTGCCCAACAAATTTCCGGCGTTGCGCGTGGAGGGAACTCCGGAGCGCGAAGCCGACGGCATCTACGACCGGATGAACGGCCTCGGCGCCCACGAAGTGGTCATCGAGACTCCGCAGCATCGGTCTCGCATGGCGGCGCGCGACATTGACGAGATCGCGCTGACGCTCCGCATGTACCGCGAGCGGCTGACCGACCTCATGCGGGACATGAGGTTGAAATACATCCTGATTTTCAAGAACTCGGGACTCGCGGCGGGCGCGTCGCTGTCGCATCCTCACTCTCAGATCATCGCCACGACCGTGACACCTCGCACCGTCGCGCTCGAGTTGAACGCGTGCCGGGAGCATCACCACATCAAGGAGCGATGTCTCATTTGCGACATCCTCAAGCAGGAGCTGGCGGCTCGGGAGCGGCTGGTCGCGATTGACGACCGCTACGTCGCTTTCTGCCCCTACGCCTCGCGTTTCCCTTTTGAGGTGATGATCGTGCCGAGGTTTCACCAGCACGACTATTCGAAAGTGTCCGACATCGACCTCCGCGCCCTCGCCGGAGTGCTCCGCGACGTCCTGGCGCGCTACAAAGAGGCGCTCGACGATCCGCCGTTCAACTACATCCTGCACACCTCGCCGAACGCGAACGTCCACCCCCGCCGGGCGCACTACTGGGACACGATCGAGTTCGATTTCCACTGGCACATCGAGCTCTTCCCGCGCCTGACGAAAGTCGCCGGCTTCGAGTGGGGATCGGGTTTCTACATCAATCCGACGCCGCCGGAAGACGCCGCGAAGTATCTTCGGAACATCTCCGTGTGACGCCGGTGCGCGGTGTTACACCGCGCGATGCGTTCTTCACTTCCGGTAACGAGCGGCTCCTTGTGCGGAGATCGCGGCTCCGTATAATCCGCCCCACCCTGAACGTTGACGCGCGATGCGCGAGGAGCTCGTGAAGCGAAGAGAAAGCCATGAGGAATCCCCTGGGCATTGTTGCGCGCCGTCTCCGCGATTTCGCCGCGCCTCGACGGACTGCGGAAGTTGCCGGCCTCGACCCGGCTCCCCCCCCGCTTCCCGTGGAAGCCGTCGGGCTCGTGAAGACGTTGCGACAAGAGCTCGATCAGCGGATGGAATCCATCCATCAATCGTTCCAGTCGCGGATCGGCGAGCTTTACGCTGAGACGTGGCGGCTGCGAGAGGCCGTCGATTCTCGGCTGGGCCTTCTCGAGCGCCAGCTCGAAGAGCACGCGACCCGGCTGGACGCCTGCCTCCTCGAGGTGCAGGCCGCCGCGGGGCAGGTCCGCGATTCCTGCCGCGGCCTTGCCGAGACGTTCGACGCGCAGTTCGACTCGGCCGAGCGGTCGATCCAAGCACTCCGCGATGCACAGGAGCGCCGATTGCGGCAGGTCGAAGAATCCCACCGCAGCGTCCTGGCAGCTTTACGGCGGGACCATCAGCGCGAGCTCGACTCGGTGCGGGGCGAACGCTGCCGCGTCGACGATCGGCTCCGGCTGCTCGCTGAGGAGGCGCTACTCAGCGTGGCGGAGCCCGATGCCAGGTTCGGCTCGCCGCGGGGCGCGTCCATCTTGCGCGCGCAGTGGAAGACCCTGAGCCGTGCGCTGCAGGGCTCTCGTGCCCGCGAGCTCGAAGACACTCTGCGATCTTTCGCCGCCCGTCTCGAGGAGCTAGCGCGTGAGAGCGGAACCAGCGCCGCCGAAAGAGAAAGCGCTCCTTGGGCGAAAGAGCTCGTGCCGGAATGGCTCAGTCCGACCGCCGCCGTCACAGCTCACGGGCCGCCGAACGGGAGCTGGAACGGGAGCAGCAACGGCAACGGCAACGGCAACGGGAACGGTAACGGGAATGGACACGCCAAGGGGGCCCATCGAGCGGTGAATGGCTCCGCTCTCGACTGAGAGAGACAGCGAGCGCCGCGTCGAACCTTGCCGGCGCGGCGCTCGAGCTCGGGCGCCGGCGAACCGCCACCCGATGGATCGCCCGATCCGTCTCCCGATCAGATCGTGTAGCCGTCGGGGATGACCGCGCCGCGCGGCACGACGACGATCCCTTCGCGGATCACCACGGTGCCGTCGTCGTAGGTCCGGTGCTCCTGGCGGTTCCGGATCGACACGTTGCGTCCCAGGCACGCGTTCTTGTCGATGATCGCGTTCTCGATCGTGGTGTTGTCGCCGATGCCGAGCGGGGGATCGGTCATGGAGCGCTCGGAGCGCTTCTCGAGGTCGGAATCGTAGAAATCGCAGCCCATCACATAGGTGTTGCGGATCGTGCAGCCCTTGCCGATGATCGACCGCACGCCGATGAGGGAATTCTCGATGGCCGCGCCTTCGACAATGCAGCCGTCCGAGATGAGCGATGAGGTGATGGAGGCCTCACGAATCTTCGTGGCCGGCAGGAGCCTCGCGCGGGTGTAGATCGGAGCTTCCGGGTTGAAGAACTCGAAGCTCGGCTTCGCAGAGCCGAGCTCGATGTTGGCCTGGTGGAAGGCGCGGATCGTGCCGATGTCCTCCCAGTAGCCATCGAAAAGGTGTGCCCGGACTTTGTACTTGGTCAGGAGGCCGGGAAGGATCTCCTTGCCGAAATCGCAGAGGTTGTTGTCGAGCGCCGCTTCGAGCTGCTCCAGGCCGAACACGTAGATCCCCATGTTCGCGAGGTAGAGCGGCTCCTCGGTCTTCGACATGCCAAAACGCTCGAGCAGCTCCGGCGGCGCTTCGAGGCCATCGAAGAGGAGGTCATTTTTCCCGGGCTTCTCGACGAACTGCAGGATGTCTCCCTGCGGGCTGATCCGCATGATGCCGAATCCGCGAGCACGTTCCTTGGAGACGAGCAGCCCCGCTATGGTCAAGTCCGCGGGCGCGCCGCTCTCGACGCCGCGATGCGTCGCGAGGATCTCGGTGAAATCCATCCGGTAGATCTGATCTCCGGAAAGGATGAGGACCTCATCGCCCCCCGTGTCACGAAACCGCGGGAGATTCTTTCGGACGGCGTCCGCCGTGCCCTCGTACCAGGAGTGCTCGACGTTGTATTGGGGCGACTGCTGCGCGGCCAGGATCTCGACGAAACCCTTGGAGAAGCGATCGAAGTGATAGCTCGTCGAGATGTGCCGGTGGAGCGAGGTCGAGTTGAACTGCGTCAAGATATAGATGCGGTTCAGCCCGGCGTTCAGGCAGTTGGAGATCGGGATGTCGATGAGGCGGTACTTCGCGCCGAGTGGGACCGCGGGCTTGGCCCGCTTCATGGTCAACGGGTGGAGGCGCGTCCCCGCTCCTCCTCCCATAATCACGCAGGTAACCCCGTATTGATAAGTCTTCTGGCGCAGCACGCCGAACATGATACGGGGCCACCCGCGAGCGGACAAGACGACGGTCGGACTGCCGTTTTGCCGCGCGCGGCCGCGCAATGACGCAGCAAAACAGCTCGGCTCAGAAGAGGTCGAGGAAGGCGCGAGCCGCCGCCGAAAGGGATTCCTCGTCGCGGTAGATCAGGTGGATGTACTCCGGCTCGTAGTACTGCTTCAGCGGCCGCACGTGCAAGTTGACGCGGTTCGCCTCGTCGATGTTCAGATTGTGGATGATGGAGATACCGTAGCCGAGGCTCACGTAGAGGATGATGAGGTCCGTGCTGCCCAGGGCCATGCGTATGGAGATTTTCGGCCGGACTTTCTCGAAGGGTTGGTCGATGAGACGGCGCGTCTCGGTGTCCTTCGTGTAGGAGATGAAAGGTTGCCGGGCGATGTCCGAGAGCGTCACTTTTCTCCGTTTGCTGAGGGGGTGGCCCCGGGGGGTGACGAGCACCATCTCGTAGGGCAGCACTTTGCGCGACTTGAGCCACGGCACGCCGGGGTCGATCAGGGCGATGCCGACGTCGGTACTGCCGTCGCGGACGCTGGCAAGGATGTCCGCGGTCCTCAGGTTGTGGATGTTGATCTCGACTTTGGGGAAGCGCCCAGTGAACACCTCCAGACGCGGAGGCAGGATGTGGGCCGCCACGGACTGATTCGTCGCGAGCGTGAGGCGCGAAGGCTCGAGGAGGGACTTGTCGAGGAAGAGCGCCTCGATCTCCCCCTCGGTCTCAAAGAGGCGCGTGGAGAGGCCGTAGAGGACTTCGCCCTCCCGTGTCGGAGTGACGCGTTTCGTGTCGCGCTCGAGCAGCCGCACATGCAGCTCTTTCTCGAGCGCTTTCACCTGGAGGCTCACGGACGGCTGCGAGAGGCCGAGTCTCTTCGCTGCCTCAGTAAACGTGCCGTGGCGGACCACGGCGTGGAACCCTCGAAGCTTGTGCAGGTCCATGAAACTTATTAGTAATTCCAATGGATGGTCATATCAACTATTTATTGGCCGTATATAAAGCCTTATCGTAGGCTTCGAAAGACCGCAGGACCGCGGCCTGAAGTCATCGGGATTCGGCCCGGAAGGTCCGCTCCTGCCGCTCCTCTCTCCGAGGGCCGCTCATGGACCGTACCCTTCTCAAATCCAAGATCCACCGCGCCACGGTGACGGGCGCCGACCTGAGCTACGAGGGAAGCGTCACGCTCGACCCCGACCTCCTCGAGGCCGCCGATATCCGCGAGTTCGAGCAAGTTCAAATTTACGACGTCTCGAACGGCGCGCGCCTCACGACGTACGCGATCGCGGGGGAGCCCGGCGCCGGCGAAGTGAGGATCAACGGTGCGGCCGCCCATCTCGTGCACGAGGGAGACATCGTGATCATCGCGAGCTACGCGCAGTACAGCGAGGCGGAAGCGGCCTTGCACGCGCCGAGACTCGTGCGTGTGGACGCCAGGAACGTTCCCGTCGGGCACGAGCTCGCCGTGCCGAGCGGCGGGCGGAGGGAGAGGCCATGAGCGCTCAAGGACGCGATGAACCCTCGAGCTCCGGCGCAGGAAATCGAAGCGCCGAGGCAACCGCCAAAGTCACGATCCCCGGCTTGAAGGCACGCAAGCTCGCCGGCGAGAAGATCACGGCGTTGACGGCCTACGACTACCCTTCGGGCCTGCTCGCGGATGAGGCTGGCATCGAGCTCATCCTGGTGGGCGACAGCCTCTCGAATACCATCCTCGGCTACGCCAACACGCTGCCCGTGACGCTCGACGAGATGCTCACGGCGGTCCGCGCCGTGCGGAGAGCCGTGCGCAGCGCGCTTCTCATCGGCGACATGCCGTTCGGGTCCTACCACACGGGGGAAGCCAGTGCGCTCGAGGCGGGCGTCGCTTTCCTCAAAGCGGGCGCCGAAGGCGTCAAACTCGAGGGTGGAACACGACGCGCGGGCCTCGTCCGAGCCCTCGTCGAGAACGAGATCCCCGTCTTGGGCCACATCGGGCTCACGCCGCAGTCGATTCACGCGTTCGGCGGGTATCGCATCCAAGGGACGACGCCCGAGGACGCCGACGCCCTCGTGGAGGACGCTCTCGCGCTCGAGCGTGCCGGCGCGTTTGCGATCGTGATCGAAGGCGTTCCTTCCAGCGTGGCCGAGATGATCACGTCGAAAGTGGACGTTCCCACGATCGGGATCGGGGCGGGCTCGAGCTGCGACGGCCAGATTCTCGTCTTCGCGGACCTCATCGGCCTGACGCGGGGCAAGAAGCCCAAGTTCGTGCGGCAGTACCTGGACATGCACTCGGCCGCGCTGCAAGCCATCCAGGCGTACCGCCGCGACGTCCGATCCGGCGATTTTCCCTCCGCCGCGGAGAGCTACGAAGCTCCCGCGGTGCGCACGGCGAAGGGCTAGGCCGCGCGGTCGCAGCTGACTGAACCAAGCTATGCGTCGCCGGTCAGCGCCGTCGCTTCCATGCCGGCCGCGGCATCTCGGTCGAGGAGCCATTCGACGCGGCCGTACGGCGGCCGGACGCGCGCCGCGGGGTATCCCGTTGCGACCGGAGCTCGCCGCGCTGCCTCGAGGACGGCTTTGACGATTTCAGCCTTCCTCGAGCCGAGGATCAGGAATTGGACCCGCTTCGCCGCGTTGATGAGCGGCAGTGTGAAAGTGAGCCTCCGTGTCGCGAGCTGGGGAACGTCGTTCGCGACGACGAGCGCGTCCGCTCGCGAAAGCGCACCGGTTCCCGGGAACAGAGAAGCCGTGTGGCCGTCCTCTCCCAGCCCGAGCCAGATGAGATCGAACGCAGGCTCTCCTAGCGGGCCCGCAGAGACCGCGCGGACGACGTCATCCTCGTAGGCCTCCGCGGCGAGGGCGAGATCGGCGGCCTCCCCAGCCATTCGGTGCACTTGCTCCGGTGGAATCGGGGCGTGCGACAAGAGGGTCCGCCAGGCGAGTCCGAAGTTCGATTCCGCGTGGTCCGGCGGCACCGCGCGCTCGTCGCCGAAAAAGACTTCCAGCCGACTCCAGGGGACCTCCCGCAAGAGCTCCTCGGCAAGGTAGCCGTAGAGGAGCGCCGGTGTCGAGCCGCCGCTCAGAGCGAGCGCGATCCGCCGAGCTCCCGTCTCTCTGCAAGTTGCGAGCAGAGTCCTGGCGGCGTGCCGCACCACGGCGTTTGCATCCGGAAAGACCTGGACCTGGGTTGCAGGCTCCACGCAGCGATCGTAACTCCTCGCTCCGGGCGCTGCCATCGCGGCGATCCGGGGACGGAGGGGGTTGCGGTTGTGGTATAAGCTGCTGCTTCGGAATCCTGCGGCTTCTGAAGCATTGTCCAACCGAGATTTATGCCGACGGCAGCGAAGCGCGCTCCCATCACGAGCTGGCTCGAAAAAGCCCCGCAGCCCGCTTTCGTCATCTACGCAACGCTGGCGGCCTTCTCGACGTACTTCTGCATGTACGCGTTCCGCAAGCCTTTCACCGCCGGCACCTACGAAGGGCAGGAGTTCGGTCCGTTCACGTTCAAGAATGCCCTCGTTCTCAGCCAGCTCCTGGGCTACACGCTCTCCAAGTTCATCGGGACGAAAATCTGTTCCGAAGTGACTCGGGATCGCCGCGCCGTTTCGATCGTCGTGTTCATCTTCTTCGCGGAGGCGGCGCTCGTCCTCTTCGCTCTCGCGCCTCTGCAGTGGAAAGTGCTCGCGATCTTCTTGAACGGCATTCCGCTCGGCATGATCTGGGGTCTCGTGGTCTGGTACCTCGAGGGCCGCCGCACTTCCGAGCTCCTCCTGGCCGGCTTGAGCGCGTCGTTCATCGTTTCGAGCGGCGCCGTGAAAGATGTCGGGCTTCACGTCCTCCGGGAATGGGGGGTCTCCGTGTGGTGGATGCCCGCCGTCACGGGGGCGCTTTTCCTCCCTGTGCTGCTCACGTCCGTGTGGCTCCTCAACCAGCTCCCTCAACCCGCGCTCGCCGACATCGTGGCGCGCGCGGAGCGCGAGCCCATGGACTGGCGGTTGCGCCAATCCTTCGTTCGGACTTTTTTTCCCGGCTTGGTTCTGCTGATCGGCGCGTATTTCTTTTTGACCGCCTACCGCGATTTCCGCGACAACTTCCAGCGAGAGATTTTTCTCGGGCTGGGCCTCGACAATGTCCCCGGGATCTTCACGCGCACCGAGACCTTCGTCGCCGTGGGCGTCCTGGTCGCCCTCGCGCTACTTTTCCTCGTGCGCGACAACCGCAAGGGCCTCCTCGGCGCATTTGCCATCATCCTGGTGGGAGTCGTGCTCATGGGCGGAAGCACTCTCCTCCGGGACTCCGGCGCCATCAGCGGTTTCTGGTGGATGTCGCTCGTGGGCCTCGGGTCCTACCTCGCATACGTCCCCTACGGTTCGGTCCTCTTCGACCGTCTGATCGCATCGACGCGCGTCGCGGGAACTGCCGTGTTCGCTATCTATCTCGCGGACGCGACCGGGTACTGCGGCTCAATCACCGTGATCGTCTACAGGAACTTCGCGGAAAGCGAAGTGTCCTGGCTCGACTTCTTCCGCGCGTTCACTTACTTCACGTCGGTGATTGGAATCGCGCTGATCGCAGCGGGCGGGGCGTATTTCTTGCGCCGGGCCGGCCAGAGCCCCGCAGCTCCGCCGCTCCATCAGCAGGACTCGAGCGCGTAGTACGTCTCGTAGACGCGCTGCGCCTTGCGGCTCGCGTCTTCCCAGGTCCAGCCCCCCTCGGGGAATCGATCGGGGCTCAAGCTGCGGACGTATTCGGACGGACGCGCTTCAAGCATCGACTCGACGAGCAGCTTGCCAATGCCTCCGGAGCCGGAGATGCCGTGCGCATTGCAGCCGCCTGCCATGACAAATCCTTCCACGCGGCTGCTCGGGCCGATGATGAACTTCCCATCCGGCGTGAATGTCGGCCAGCCTTTGCCGAGCCGGCGGCTATGCACGCCCCGCACGGCGGGCAGGTAGGGCTCGAATTTCGCCGCGAAGCTGTCGAGGACGGGTGCGTCGGGCTCGACGGGAGGCGGGCGGTCCGTGAGGTCATACGACCGCGGATCGATCCGCCGGCTGTCCGGCTCCCACCCGCCGAGCAGAAGCCCGTCGCCGTCGGCCCGGCCGTAAAGAGTCGCGTCCGGAATGCGAAAGCAGGGAATGCCCGGGTGGAGACCCGGTATCGCGACGCTGACGAAGTACTCGTGGCGGACGGGCACGATGGGCAGCTCGAGCCCGGCGAGGCGCGCCACGTGGTACGCGTTGGCGCCGGCCGCATTGATCAAGTAGCGACACTCGATCCTGCCGGCGGAGGTCTCGACCGCCTCGACGCGGCTGTTCTTCAGGGCGATACCTTCGATCCGCGTCGACGTGAGGAATCGAACTCCCATCGCCCGGCACTGGCTCTCGTAGGCGGCGACGACCTGAACCGGCGACATGTATCCGTCCGTGGGGCACCAGATCACTGACTTCGCGCGGGAGAAGTCGAACGGCGGGCAGAGCTTTCGGGCGCCGGCCGCGTCCAGGCGCTCGATGGCGAGCCCTGCGGCCTTGGCTATGCGCTCGAGGCGATCGAATTCTTCGACGCGTTCGGCCGTTTCCGCGACGCGGAGGCTGCCCACCGCGCGCCAGCCCGGCTTGGCGGCCGCCGATTTCTCGAGCTCGACGAACGTCGCGACGGAGTGCATCGCGAGGCGCGTGCGATCGATGCTCGAGCGAAGCTGCCCCGCGAGCCCAGCGCCCTGCGACGTGGTGGCCGCGGCGAGCTGCGGCTCGCGCTCGAGGAGCAAAATGTCCTTTCGGCCCGCTTTCGCCAGGGCATAGGCGACGCCGCACCCGACCGCGCCCCCGCCCACGATCACGATCTCCGCTCCGCTGGGACCCTGCGCCGTCATGCCCCCGCCTCCCCGCTCCCGGCGCTGGAGAGCTGCCGCAGGTACCAGCGGACCCAGCCCTCCACGTTGTACTCTTTTTGCGGCGAGAAAGGTCCTGGCTGAAAACCGCGCGAGCGCACGCCGCGCTGCACGGCTTCGCAGAGCGCCCAGTCCTGCTCCGACGTCAGCTTCCAGAACGGCAGAAGGTCGTCGAGGCGGTAGTCCTTGCCCTCGACCGCCTTCGCGTCGACCACCCAAGTCACGCGGATGTGCGTGCGATCCTTGCCGGCCGGCGTCAGCCGCGTCGAGACCCCGTGATCGCAGCTCGAATGGTTCCAAAAGTTGGGGAGCGCGCGGATCCGCAGCGTCCCCACGTCAGGACGGCTGTAGTCGCCCATCAGCGGAGCCACCTGCCGGCCATCCATCGTTTCACTGACGTAGCCGTCGACGAGCACCGTGCGGTTGGCGGAGAACCAGTGCTTTTCGGGGAAAAGCGTCATCCCCGTTTCGCGGTGCGTGGGAGCCAGCCCGGCCGAATCCCACAGGGCCTCGCCCCGCGCGGTCGCCGTGACGATCGCATCGCGGACGCGCGAAGTCGTATCGTCCGCGTTGAAGTGGTCGAAGTTGGCCTTGATGTACTGCGGGTGGTTCACGTTGCAGTGGTAACACTCGCGGTTGTTCTCCCAGACCAGCTTCCAGTTGGCCTGAACGTCGTAGTCCACGATTTTCGCGACTCTCGCTTTGCGGAAGCCCTGCGGCTTCAAGTAGGGCGCGAGCTGGGCCCGCGCCTCGTCGAAAGCAGGAGGCGCGTCGGCCAGCGAGATGAAGAGGAGGCCTTCGATCTCCTCGACGGCGACGCGTCGAAGCCCCAGGCTCGATCGATCGAGATCCTCCGGCATGCCGCGACAGGAGAGGAGCCGGCCGTCTCTGCCGTAAACCCACTGGTGGTAGGGGCAGACGATCCGTCCGGCGCGGCCGGAAGCTTCGCTGAGCAGCGTCGTGCCTCGGTGCCGGCAGACGTTGTGATGTCCGTGCACGGCGCCATCGTCCCCGCGAATCAAAATCACCGAGCTGCCGGCGACGTCGTACGTGAAATAGTCCCCCGGCTCCGGCACCTCGCAGCTGTGCCCAGCGAAGAGCCACGAGCCCATCCAGATCCTGTCGAGCTCCGCCTCGTAGACTTCGTCGAGCACGTAGAAATCGCGTTCGAGCGAGCGCCCTTCCTGACGCCGCGCCACGAGATGCCCAATTCGACCCGTGTCCCGGTTCATCACTTCACCGTGCTGTGGGAGTCAGCTTGCAAGCGGCCTCGAGCGACGCTCGCAGCACGCCCTGGTGCGTCGTCCGCTCGAACGCTCCGCCGAGAAGCTCCGCGTCACCTTCCTCGCGGATCGGAATCAGTCGCGGCAGGATGCAAGCGCGCTCCCCATGATACTCGATCCGGAGCACCCGATTCCGGTCCGTCCGGCGCACGACGAGCGAGGGCCCACGGCCGCCGGGGCCGGTGGACAGCCGTGCCCAGAGGATCTCACCCGGGGCAGGCCCAGTTTCCCGAGTCTCTCGAAGGACGATTTTCAGCTCGCGCCCGGAGCGCGACGCGACCCATCCGGCGAGGAGACCAGCCCTCGACGCTCCGCCGGCCTGGTGCCCGACTTCGACCTCCACAAGCTCCGGCAAGAACGCCCGAGCGTTGGGGTTGTCGAACACTTCGCAAATGATCCGCCGCCATTCGACCGTTTCGCGCCAGGCGAGGTCGTCGACGGCGCAAGGATTCTTCTGGTTCAGAACGGCGAGCGGCCGCCGGAGAGCGTCGAGCGGCAGATCTCTCGAGTCGAACACGACTTTGTCGAGGATTTCGTCGAGGAGGTCGAGCACGTGCTCGCCGCCGTCCCGCGCCGCGGCGAAGCAGACGGGCACGTCCGGCACGAGGAGGGGGGCGACGGCTCCTGGGATGAGATCAGCGCGTTGGGGAGGCGCAGCCAGAGTGATCTGCTCGCAGCAGACGGGAGGCACGCCTGGGGAAACGAGATGGCATACGGCAGTGATCGATGCGCGGAGGACCCCAGCATCGCTCTTCTTCGGGGGCGCGTCGTCCGACAGGAGAATGATCGTACGGCTCGGCATCCGCTTCCCCAGCGCGGGCAGAACTTTTTCCATGCGCCGGCGGGAGCCTTCGTCGAGAGCGTCGAAAATGACGTTCGCGAGGCAAGCCCGAGTCACGTGGGTCTCGCCGCCTTCGCTCGCGCTGCTCGGTTTCCAGAGGCGCGAGAGCTCGTGGTCGATCGCGGCAGGATCGACGGCGATGGGGACTCCTGCGAGGAAATCCTCCCGCTGGGGCTCCGCGGCTTCCGTCATAGCCGCCTCCAGGTCCCCTCGACGCCGCTGACGAGCTTCTCGGCCTCTTCCGGGCCCCACGTGCCCGCGGCGTAGGGATACGGCTCGGCGTTGGATTGCTTCCAGCCTTCCAGGATGTCCGTCACGATCGTCCAGGCGGCCTCGACCTCGTCGCGCCGAGTGAACAGCGTCGAATCGCCCGCCATAGCGTCGAGCAGAAGCCGCTCGTAAGCCTCCGGCGAAGGCATCCCGAACGATGTCCCGTACCGAAAGTCCATCTTCACGGGCCGCAGCTCGATGTCGGGCCCGGGCACTTTGGCGCCGAAGCGGAGCGAGATGCCTTCGTCGGGCTGCACGTTGATGACGAGCGCGTTCGGCGAGACCGAGCCGGCCGCTTCGTCGCCGAACAGGTGGAGCGGGGGCTTCTTGAACTGGATGCAGACTTCACTCGCTCGTTTCGGCAGCCGCTTCCCCGAGCGAAGCAGGAACGGTACGCCGGCCCATCGCCAGTTTTCGACGTGCAAGAGGAGCGCGACGAAAGTCTCCGTGCGCGAGTCCGCGGGGACGCCTTCCTCCTGGCGGTAGCCGGGCACGGCGTGACCGAGGATCGACCCTTCGGCGTACTGCCCGCGCACG
>Ga0111538_10003609_pt1 | contig 21603 bp, 19 predicted proteins | sample SoiMethybrSBSTD1_FD_79669 | JGI IMG/M metagenome (GOLD analysis project Ga0111538, IMG submission 79669) | Bulk soil microbial communities from a Populus tree surrounding site in Tennessee, USA - Soil MetaG P. TD hybrid SBSTD1 (version 2)... | ecosystem: Environmental > Terrestrial > Soil >... | reverse complement strand
GTCCGGAAGCTCGGGTGGCAGCGCCGGATCGGGCGCGGGTATGGGAGGCAGCTCGGGGACCGTGGGCGCTGATGCCGGGTCCACCGGTGGTTCCGGCGGCACGGCGTACAATCCGTGCCCGACCAACGGGGATCCTTGCAAGGTTCTCCCGCTCGGAGATTCGATCACCGAAGGCCTACAGTCGTCGCACCGCGGCGGCTATCGCGTGGATCTGTTTCATCGCACGCTCGAGGCGAAGCAGCACATCACGTTCGTCGGCTCGCGCCAGAGCGGGCCTCAGATGGTCGACGGCGTCGCGTTTCCGAGAAATCACGAAGGCTACAGCGGCTGGACGATCGATCAAATCGCGGGAACCATCCCGAGCCCGGCCCTCAACGGGAGTCCCGACATCGTCCTCTTGATGATCGGAACGAACGACATGTATCGAACGGGCGCCGCGCAAGCCCCGCAGCGGCTCGAAACGCTGCTCGACAGGATCCTCGGCGCGAGCTCGCACGCGCTGCTCGTGGTCGCCAAGATCATCCCGCTGAACTCGAGTGCCGCGAACGTAGACGCGTACAACGCCGCGATCCCGGCGCTCGTTCAGAAGAGGGCGGCGCAGGGCAAACACATCGTGCTCGTGGATCAGTTCACGGGTTTCCCGACTTCGGAGCTCGCGGACGGTGTGCACCCGAACGACGCCGGCTACCGGCGTATGGCAGGGGTCTGGTATGCGGCCATCTCGAACCTGCTCCACTAGCTCAGTTGGAGATGCCGCTGGAGCGCGCTATTTTGCGACGGCGAAGGCGTTTCAGCAGCCCGCCTACGTCGCGCAACGTCAGCGCCTTGCTGCGCCGCGGGCGCACCGGCGGCGGTCTCCAGGTGCCGTCGAGGACCGTGCGCTTCGGCCAGTAAAGCCGCATCAGCAGGTTGAAGGGGGCTTTGGTTACTGGCAGCCAGTTTGCAGCCTTGTCCGAGCCGGGCGAGTCGGCCTGGATGTAGAGATCGAGTGAGCCGTCGGCGTTGAACTTCAGCGGGTCGCGATCCCCGAGCGCCTGGCGTCTGAGCGGATTCGGGATGAAGTATCCGTCCGGATCATACGCCGTCAAAGACCAGAAGGCGTTCACCGGGGGCAGCTCGTCGCGGTCGAAATGCAGGACGTAGCTTCGATTGCCGTCGAGGGGGCGGCCAGCGCCGTCCGCGGTGATCGAAGGGTAGACGGCGTCGTGCGGAAGATTCATGCCGAGCCCGAACGAGGCGATCGCGGCACGTAGGCCGTAATCGACGCCGTAGGCTCCGCCGCCGAGGGTGTAGGTCCAGCCCCTCGTCCCTTCGCCGCCGACCTTCTTGCCGCTGCTCCTGATCTGGGACTTTCCCTCCGCCGTGGCGCGCTCGAAGGCTCGCTGGATTGCCAGCGGCGCAGTTTTCAGATCGAAGCGCTGGCCGACCTTGAAGCCGACCTGCTCGAGGCGCTGGATCATCGGGTAGTCGAACGGGCCCGGCGGATTGTCGAGCAGCAGCTCGGCGAAGCGCGCGAAAAACGCGGCCCCATCCATGCGCTCGACCTGCACCGGGGGCGGTGTGACCATGTCGATGGCCGGATCCACGCTGCCTTTGGGCGGCGTGTAGTCGCCCCGGTGCCAGGCCGAGAGCGGCGTGAGTTTGTAACCCCGCTGGATCCGGTACACGTTCTCGTAGTCGGCGCTGCCGTTGGTTTGAGTGCGACCGCCGATCCATACGATCCGTGTGGGGCTGCGTAGGATCTCGAGGCCGTGGGGCGCGACGCCCTGCCAGTTCGGACCCACGACGAGAAACTCTCGCGCCGTGTTGCGCCCGGTGGTGCGCGTGCCCGGCACCGCGAACACGTCGGTCCACAGGCTGCTCATCATCAGCATGAAGTAGCGATCCGTGGCCGGGACCGACAGTACGAAGGGTTCCGGGCCGAGATCCAGGTGCGCCACCGAATAGAGCGTATCCACGTTGGGTCGCACGACCGTCTTGAAGTCCGCCGCCGGAAACGCGAGCGAATGACCGAACCGGTTGAAGGGTCCCTGTCCCGGGATCCCGGTGGGCTCTGCGTGATTCGTGAACTGACGGATCGTCATGTCCTCTAGCACTAGCGGATAGGCGTAGATGTAGGCGTCCTTCGCGATCTCGTAGGCCTGCTGTTCCGGCCGCTCGGTATCAGTTTCGAGCAACGCGGGCGCCTTCTGCGCGAGCTCGATGTCGGGCAGTTGCCACGTCTTGTCGAAGACCGCATTTGCGGGGCCGTAGAAACGAAACAGCACCTCGAACTCTCGGCCCGGCCAGGTCGGGATCCAGTTCGACGCCTTGCCTTCGGGTGGCTTCGGCCCGAAGTGGACGTCCACCGAGCCGTCGCTGTTCTTCTGCATCTCCGCGGCCAGCGAGGAACGGCTCGAGCGCGTGAGGTTCCTGATGAAAGCGTGACTATTGCGATCGTACACGGTCACGGACCAGTACAACTTGGCGGGCGCATTCGCCGGCACCGTGAGTCGGTAAGTGTTGCTGCCGTCGAGAGGCAGGCCTGCCTTGTCCCGGATCGTCATCAAGTAGAACTGGCCGGCGCCGAGGTGCTTGGGGCTGAAGAATGCATAAGAGAATACGAGCCCGCGGCTATCGACCGGGTAAACGCCGGGCTTGGCATAGAACGACGCTTGCCCCTCGATGACCTCGGGCGCAGCCGGAACCGCCCAGTGGCTGCCTCGATAGTAAGGCGCGGAGAAGGCCGTCTGGTACCGTGTTTCGAGCCAGGCGTGCGCTTCGCGGGCCGCTTCGTCGAGGACTTCCTTCGTTCGCGAGTCGGGAATGAAGCGCCTGCCCCGCTCGATGCCGATGGCCCTGAGCTGGTCGACCATCGCCTTGTCCCGTTCGAGCCACGGCTCCGTCTGCACGAAACGATCGAGCGCCTGGAAGAAGCGCAGGTCGTAAGGGATGGTGCTGTCGTACACGACGCCGATGGCATCGACGAACGTGGTCTCCGGAGGATTGGCCGCCCGGGCGAGGGGATAGAGCTTCGCGCGCTTGCCGTAGGCGACGGCGCGGGCGACGTCCGCTTCGGCGCTGCTCTGGAGATTCGACCGCAGCACCGCGTAGCCTCTATAGGTGTCCGATCGCAGGACGAAATAGCCGCTTGGGATGGGCTTCGTGTAGCCGGGTGGCAGGATCAGGTATCTGCCGCCGCCGCCCTTGTCCGCGCCGGCCGGCCCGACGTCTTCGAGGGCGGCTTGCCAGGCGTCCATGATCGTACCGGTGAGCGAACCGTCGTCGGTCGGGGGAATTTCGAGCACGACCGGCCCCACTTCTCTCATGTCGAAGAAAGGAAAGAGGTAGACCGTGTCCGGATTGGGCGTCAGCGTCTGGTTCTTCCAATCGGGGAGCCGAGACCAGTAGACGACCTGGTTCATGGCGCCTTTCGCGTCACGAACCATGGCCTGATAGAGGAGCTCGTAGTTGACGGCGGGCATGCCCCAGATGACGGCCTCGACGGCGCGCCTGCGCAGGGTTCGCTCGGCCAAGCGTGCCGGGTCTCTAGTATCGAGCTCGTCGTTCTCTATGCGGCGATCGTACGAGGCAGGTGTTATCGGCATGAGAAGAGTGAACGGCAAGAGCGGTGCCGAACACGCGTCGGGCCTCCGAGAGCCCGGTCCGGGGCTCCTTGCCCCGCTGTCTCAGGGCCGCACGAACGCCCGAGCTCAGGAGGCCAGGTCGTCCACCAGATAACGCAGGATCATGTCGGTGAGCTCGTCCGCCAGCGTCGCGTCGTCCACGCCGGGCGGTGACTCGAGCATGCGCGCCAAGAGCGACGCGCGCACCGACTGAAAGACCACGAAGGCGGCGGCGTCCAGGTTCTTACGGCGGATCGGCAGCGCCGACGTGGCGAGGAAATTGCGAATCACGGCGATCACGCGCATGTCGAAGGCGTGCACGCGATCAGCCGAGGCTACGCGCAGGCCTTCCAGTGCGAGTACGCGGTGCAGCCCCGGCGCCTCGGCGTAGAGCCCGACCAGTCCGAGGATCACCGCGCGCGCCACTTCTTTCGCCGGCCCGCCGCTGCCGGCTACGCCGAGCACGCGCTGCATCAGGCTCATCGCGCGCTCGAATTCGCGGTCCTGCAGCGCGTTCAGGATCGCGTCGCGGTGCGAAAAGTACTGGTACAAGGTGCCGATGCTGATGCCGGCGACTTCGGCGATGCGCGTCGTGGTCGCCGCGTCCGGACCTTCTCGGTCCAAGATCCGAATGGTTGCTTCCAAAACCGCCGTCACCGTGGCCTTGGAGCGCGCTTGCTTCGGCTGTTTTCGTGCTGGTTTGGCCTGCATCCCTGGGTCGTCGCGAAATCCGAGCCGTATGCGAATGGACGAATGCGATCGATCGAGCGCATTCTAGCGAGTGGACATCAACGACGTTCTTCTACCACGACGGACGGATCATCGGGTCAGCACGAACGCGCGCTCGTCAGCTTCGAAAAGTGGCAGCGCTGACGGAGCCCTCAGTTGCTCTGGAATTCGATGGCGCCCACGTCGGGAGCGCTGCCGTGCGGTGCGGCGTTGCCCAGCAAATCCAGCCCGCGCCCCGGAATCGGCACGCCCTTGTCGATCAAGGGAGACCCGGTGGGTAGTGCGAAGTCGGTCTTCACGAGCAGGCTGGGATTCGCCACTGCGAAAGGGTTCGTGAGCGTGGACACGCAGCCCGCCTGGTCGACGGATCCGCTGCCCTGGCTTCCGAACACCTCGGCCGGCGAGGCTCCCGACGCGAAGTGCAAGAGATTCCTGAGCACCAGCCCGTCTGCGTTCGTCCCTTCTCGCACGTTGACGCAGCGGAGACCGCTCGAATTCATGCAGACGCTGTTCTCGAACACGTTCCCGCGCGGCATGGTGGCGTCGACGCCGCGCGGGCCGAGCACGATTTCGGTCATGACGTTGAAGCGGTGAACGTTCCTCGGATTGGTCGTGACGAGCCCACCGGGCAACAGGTTCCGCTCGAAGATGCTGTCCTGAATCGTGCCCTCGTCGATGCCGCCGGAGACGATGTTCAAGCGTTCCTTGGCCAGGACGTTCTCGGAGAAAATCATGTTGTGGCAAACGTTTTGCGTCGATGGCGAGGTAGGGCCGAGCGAGCAATGAAACTTGATCGCCTCGAAGAAGCCCGCGTGCTCCTGGACGACGTTGTTGGAGATCACGGCCTTGTCGGTGTACGCGATGCGCATCTGCCAGGCGTTGGCCTGACCACACACGACGCCGCTGATGAACGTCCTGTCGGCGCCGCCGAACCAGCACGAGCCGCGGTCCGTCACCGGGGTTCCGGTGTTGCCGCGACAAATTGGTGTCGACGACGGCGTAGTTCTCGTGCGGGATGCTGAATCCCGACTGGTCCAGCTGAATGTTGATCCCGATGCCCGTGGGGCCGATGTCCATCTTGTGGATCAGGACGTCGTCGAACAGGTAGCTGGTCGCGATTCCGTGAGCGCCGTTTCTCGGATCCACGGAGGTGATCGCGAGGTCGACGAACCTCCACCCGCCCGAGGTCGCGACATCGACCGACGAACCCTGCAGGATGATCGCCGCCTCGGTGTTCGAGGCAAGGATTCGAATGTTGGGCTTCGCTCCCGTTCCGTAGGCGCCGATCATCGCCTCGGCCTTCTCCTTGTTCGGGGTTCTGAAGGCGGCTTTCGAGTCGAATGCCTCGCCGCGCCGAAACAGGATGCGGCGGAAGCCTGCCGCAACGCGGTCGTCCATCGCCGCGCTGAAATCGGCGGAGGTGAGGAGGCTTCTCGTGTCCGCGCTGGGGCAGCCCGTGAAGTTTCCGGTCGCGCTGACGCAGGCCGTTTTGCCGGCCCAGAACGCGTCCGGGTCGTCGACCGTCACCGTGCGCGTGACGCTTTGCTGAGTCCCGTCCGTGTCGGTGACCTCGAGCGTGACAGTGTACGTTCCGGGTCGCTCGAAAACGTGCGCCGCGACGCCGCCGAAGGCCTTGTTGCGTGGCAAGCCGCTGGTGCTCCATGTGCCGGATTGAGGGTCGCCGAAGTCCCATTCATAGAGCATGTCGGCAAAGTGATTGGCGTTCTTGTCCTTGCTGCGCGAGCTCGTGGCGTCGAAGTGGACGTAGAGCGGCGCCGGATTGCTGCCGCCGGTTCCACGGTGCGGCGTGAAGCTCACGTTCGGACCCGGGCCGGCACCGCCGGTACCCGAGCCGCCGTCAGTGCCCGAGCCGCCGCCACTGCCCGCACTCCCGCCGCTGCCCGCGCTCCCGCCGTTTCCCGCGCTGCCGCCTGCGCCCGAGTTGCCGCCGGTCCCCCCGCGCCCGGAGCTGCTACTCCCGGAGCCGGCCGTCCCCGAAGCGCCACGGCTAGCCGAACCGGAGGCTCCGCCGTTCCCCCGGTTGGCTTCGTTCTCGCCGTCGCTGCCGCAGGCCACCATCGCGAACAGCAGCGCTCCCGAAACCATCGCGCGAGTCAGTCCCAGTCCTGGACGGAAACCATGACCACCGCGTCAGCAATTCGTATGCCGTTCGCACGATCGAGGTTTCGGCAGCCACAGTGCGAGCGAGCGGAATCGAGAACGCTCGGCGCTCCCGGGTGGAACGGACTCAGTTCCGAGCTCTAGCGTCGTTCAGGGATCGACGCAGACGACGTCCGCGTCGTTGCCCGACACTTCGACCGGACCGAAGCCGCCCGCGTGGCCGAGCGACGTGCAGAAGGACCAGCTCGCCACGCCGCACGTCACGGGGTGCGCCACGCAGCGCGAGGCAAAAGCGCGGAGCGCATCGAAAGTGGTGTGAATCACGGTCGCGTTCGACACGCAGGTGAACGTCGCGGCGTCGCCACTGCTCGTGATGGGTCCGAAGCCGCTCACGGCCCCGAGGGAAGCGCAGTGGCGGTGGATCGCGCTGCTGCAGTTCTGTCCGGCGCGTTCGGCGATTCCGTCGCACGCCGCCACCTGCGCCGCCAGCGTCGCGTACGCCGTCGACTGCACGTCTCCGGCGACGCACATGACGGAGTCCACGACCGGGGCGTGTCCGGAGGGAGGCCCGAAACCGCTATTGAAGCAATCGAGCGCGGCGCAGTAGCCGTAAGCCGCTTCATTGCAGGCGGCGCTTCCGAAGGCGTCTCTCGAATTGCATTCGGGGCGCAGCGTGGCGAGCTCGGCCGGCGTGACGTCCCTGCGGCCCGCACGCTTACAGCCGCAGGCGCCGCGCTCGCACACGCTTCCTGCCGAGCAGGGGGCGCCGCAAACGCCGCAATTCAGCGGATCGGTGAGCAGATCGACGCAGTTTCTCGAGCACCCCGTGCGGCCCGGCGGGCAGCCGCAGACGCGGTTGCGGCAAGGGTCGGACCCGCTGCATTCGACGCCACACGCGCCGCAATGCGCGGGGTTGTACTCGAGGTCGACGCAGGCGCCGTCGCAGAAGCCCATCCCAGTATCGCAACGAACCCGCGGAGCGATCGCGCACAGGGAATTCGCGGCGTCCTGTTCTATTCCGAACGGAGCGGGCTCGGGCACCCGCGGCGTCTTGCCCGTCAGCGCCTGCAGGATGACGCATCCGGCGAGCAGCGTGCCGGCGGGGGTCGGGTGACTCCCGTCGTCCGCGTACAGCACCACACTGGGGAGCTCGCCGAGCGCGATCTGCCACGCGGCGCCCACGCGCGCGACCGGGTCGCCGTTGACCTTTGCAGCGAGCTCGTAGCGCGTTTCGAGCGAGTTCGTCATCTGAGCCGGCGTTCCGTAGCGGGGTTCGGGAACGCGCCGAGCCCAGGTCGCGAACCACACACCGCGCGTCTTCGTCTCCGCCAGCGCTCCGGCGAACAAGGACGCGTAGTAATCGAAGTCTTCGGTGAGCTCCAGCGGCTCGAGGCTTTGACCCTGGAGCACGACCGCGTCGAAGCTCCCGCTCGCGATCCGCTGGCGGACGTCGTCATTTGCCCAGTGACCCGACAGCAGCGCGCCGTCCATGGTGATCACTTCGGCCTCGACAGCGGCTCCTGGTGTCGCTGCGCCCAGCGCGCGGACGACGGCGGGCAAATCGTTCACGCTGGTGTAGCTGTTGCCGACGAAGAGCGCGCGGAGCGGCGGACCAGTGTCGGGCGCTCCGGCGTCGAGCGGTGCTGCATCGACGTCGGGGCCGGCGTCCTCGACGGCGTCCTCGATCGATGCGTCAATCGGATTCTTGGTGTCCGGACCCGCATCGTTCGGCGCCCCACGCCCGTCGCTCGTCATCGGCTCCAGCGTCGAGCTCGCACCGCTGCAACCCGCGAGCACGAGCAGGAGCCCGCAACTGAAGCGCCAGCCCCACAAGTCCATGCGACCGGAGTATAGCGGCAAGGGGGCTCAGCGCCGCTTCACGTAAAAGAAGTCGCGCGGCTCGGGTTTTGACACGTAGCCGAGCGTTCTGTGCGTCATGTCCGGCACCAAAGTCGACGTGATCTGGAGCGCGCCGTTCGGCGGCGGTCGGCCGGGAAGCAAGAAGCGCGTCCACGAATGATTGATGTCGAGCTCAGCGGCGTGGGCCGCGCCCGCAATGCGCAAGCCCTCGGCGAGCTCGCGCGCCGACGCCTCGTCGCCGAATCCGTAGAAGAGCACGCTGCGCGTGCCATCGAGCGCGATTGCGGAGCGGCGGCGCGTCTTCAGCTTTGGATTGTTGCCGCCCCAGGGCCGGTCGTCGTGGGCCGCGAGCCGGGGGTGCAACGCGCCGTTTTCGAGCAAGCACGGGGGGGTCTGTCGGTACGCGATCAGCTCGGCTTCTTTGGCGTCGAGCGCCGTCCACGAGGCGAGGCGTAGCGATTGATCGCGATGAATCGCCAGCGTGCAGCCCTCCGGCTTGGGCGGCACGAACACGCGGCCGTCCACCATCACACCCCAGTGCCCGTGCCGCGTTTGCCAGCCGCCGTTGAACACCGCGAGCAGCGTTGCCTGATGCTCGGCCGGCACGAGAGCCGGGCGATCCTGTTTTGGCACCGCCTTGGACTCGGGCTCGTCGGTGCCAGCGACCAGGTGCAGCGACGCGCGCGTCAGATCGATCGCGACCACCGTGACCGTGATGAACTTGCTCGCGGGATGGGGATGTACCGTCGTGCGATAGATAAGTCGCGGCTCCTGGCCGGCTAGCTCGCCTTTGCTGGCGTCGCCGACCGGGACCCATTGCCCGTCCTCGGGTTTGGCCGATCGCGCGTGCGGCGGCTCGAAGCGCGGCGGAGGAAAAGCCGGTGCGCCTTGCTCCGGTGCCGCGCTCTGCGCCTGCTCCGGGCGCGTAGCGTTTTTTATCGCCGGAGCCTGGTTCGCGCGCGAAGGCGGCGTTGTCTCGACGCTCGAACGCGACGCGGGCGCAGCGGGCTCGGTGATCGGACGTACCGGCGCGCCGCAGGAGCTCGATACTGTGCTCGCGATTCCGATCAGGAGCCAGCCGCCGCGTCGCATTCGTTTTCGCATCTTGCCACCGCGTGGGAGTGGCCCCCCAAATTCGAATTCGATCACGAAACGATTCGGTCGCGATCAAGCGTGATCAAGCGTGATTTCGTAGGGTTTGGCTGCCAGTGACGCCAAACCGCGTCGCCGGAAACAAGGAGCCCAGAATGAGTCTCGATGTCGTCGCGCTGAGGGAAAGCTTCGAGCTCGTGGTCGAGCGATCGCCCGAGCTGACGCGCCGTTTTTACGAAATCCTGTTCGAGCGTTTCCCGCAGACCAGGCCGATGTTTCGGCGCAACACCCCAGCTCAGCAAGAAAAGATGCTGACTGCGGCGCTGGTCGCCGTCGTCGATCACCTCGAGGATGCGCCCTGGCTCGGATCGACGCTGCAGGCGCTCGGCGCCAGGCACGTCGATTACGGCGTCAGGGACGAGATGTACGCCTGGGTTGGGGAGTGCTTGCTCGCCACGCTGGCCGAGGTGGCAGCCGATGATTGGACGCCGCGCTATGCGAAGGCCTGGCAGGACGCTTACGCGGCGATCAGCGGGCTGATGCTCGAGGGCGCTCGCCAGTTCCGAGCTGCCGCTCCCAGCCAGCCCGACGACACCGAGCGCAGCCCCGCCGCGCCGCGATCACGCCGAGCCGCCGACGGCGCTCCGATCAGCACGCCGGCAAGTTGAGCCGAGCGCGAGGCTCAGGCGCTGGGTCGAGACGCCGCTCGGTCTTCGCGTTCGGCGGCGCGGGCACCCTCCAGCATCGTCGTGGTGATGGCCAGGTACGCGTCGGTCCACGCCCGCTGCACGCGCGAAGTCCAGGCCTCGCCTGCCGCCTCGGCGAGCGTTGCGATCAGGCTGGTCCCGACCCAGGCGTACATCTCGTCAGTCACGCCGTAGCTGTGGTGCCGTGCGCCGAGCGCGAGCAGGTTTTGCCGCAGCCAGGGCGGATCCTCGACGTGATCGACGATCGCGGTGAGCGCGTCGGCGAACATCTTGTTTTGCTTGTGCGGGTCGCGCCGGAACAGACTCTTCGCCTCGGCATAGCGCTCGAACAGGATCTCGTAGAAGCGCTCTGCGAGCTTGGGCTGCCGCTGCACGATGGTGTGAAAGCTGTCTCGGAGCGCGACCGCGTCGAGCGACGGAACCTTCCCCGGTGGCGCGCCGGACTCGCGAGGGATCGCAGCGGCGGCGCGAAATGCGTGACTGGCGTCGGCGAGCTGCCCGTCCCTGCCCAGGGCGGCTCCGAGCCGCAGCAAGAGCTGGCGCTCCGTTCTCGGGTTCCGGCTGCCGAGCGCGCAGGCCTCGAGCGCCGCTCGATAGAGCGCTGCGGCGTCGCCGAAAGCCGCCTTCTGAAACGCCTGCTCTGCGGCGCGCGTCGCGTAGAGGAGCGCATCTTCGAGTCGAGCCGGCTGCGGAGCACGCAGATAGTGATACGCGAGCTCGTCCGCGTAGAGGTCGAGGAGCTCGGCGTGTCGGGTTCGCAACACGTCGCCGATCGCTTCGTGCAGCTGCGCTCGCTCGGAGGCCGCCAGGCCGTCGTAGAGCGCACGCCGGATCAGCGTGTGCACGAATTCGTAGCTCCCCACGGCGGCCGCACGCCGGATCACCCGCGCTTCGAGCGCTTCGGAGAGCGGATCGACGAGCTCGCTCGATTCGAAGCCGCCCGCAGCCGCGACCACCGGCAGGCTGAAGGTTTGACCCGAAACCGACGCGACCTCGAGCATGCGCCGGCTTTCCGGCGTCAGCATGTGCACGTGCCGCGCGATCGCCTCGCGCATTCCGGTCGGAATCCGGATCCGTTCGAGCTCGGTCGGCAGCGCTTCCGCCGCACCGATCAGGTGCAGCACGTGCGTCAAAAACAATGGATTGCCGCCGGTGGCTTGCTCGAGCGCGCGCGTCGCCGCCGGCGTCGCCGTGGTTCCGGTCAAAAGCTCGATGAAGCGGGCGATTTCCTGCTCCGAAAAGCCGTCGAGCCGAAGCGTGCGCGGGCTCGTGCTCGACAGATTGCCGACCACGCGTGTCAGGTGCTCATTTTGCGCGAGCGCCTGGTCACGATACGCGACCACGATCACGACGCGCGAACGCCGGATCTCGCGGGCGACGAACTCGAGCAGCCCGAGTGACGAAACGTCGGCCCACTGCAGATCGTCCAGCAGGATCACGGCGGGCCTCCGGCGCGCGATCCGGGATAGCAGCCGAGCTATGGCGTCGAACAGCCGGAGGCGGGCCTGGGGCGTATCCGACGCCGGTTCCGAATCGCCCGCGCTGGCGTACGCGGCGAGTCCCGGAACGATCCTTCTGACGTGCACGAGCTCGGCGCGCAAGGCGTCTCCGAGCTCGGCCTCGTCGAGCGCATCGCGCAGGATCGTCACCCAGGGCCAGTAAGGAGGTACGCCCTGCGCATCGTGCGATCGCCCGATCAGGACTTTTGCCTGCTGCTCGAGAGCTACGTCGGCGAACCGATCGAGCAGCCGCGACTTGCCGATCCCGGGCTCACCCGCCACGAGCACCACGGCACCGCTGCCAGCGGCAGCGCCGTCGAGCGCCGCGCTGAACGTCGCGATGCCGTCCTCGCGACCGACGAAATCGTCGCGCAACGGGCGGGCTCGCTGCTCTTGAGGCGCCGTGGGAGTGCCCACGCCGACTTGGGCCACGAACCGGTAGCCTCGCCCGTGCACGGTCTTGATGAAACGCTGCCCATCTCCGTCATCACCCAGCGCGCGCCGCGCTTCGCGCACCGCCCGGCCGAGTGCGGCGTCGCCCACCGCCACGTCATTCCACACCTTTTCGAACAGCTCGCCGCGGGTGACGACGCGCTCGCGATTTCGCGCGAGGTAGAAAAGCACGTCGAGCACCTTGGGCTGTACTTCGACCCGCCGGCCCTCGCGCCGGAGCTCGAACACGCCGTCGTCGAGCTCGAACTCAGCGAACGCTATCGTCATCGAGACCACCAGGCATCCCGCACACGATACGTCAATTGCAGCGGCCGTACGAGCTCGTCAAGGCGCGTAGATCGGCCCGATGTACGACTTCGCAGCGACGACGCTGTCGTACCACTTCTTCTGCGCGCCGTTCGGGTTCGTGCCGATGTGGAACGAAAGGCCGAAGCGATCGATCTTGAGGGAGTCGACGTCGCGCAGCCGCAGATTCTGAAAATCGGCCTTGAGCTCGCCGTCGACCCAAAACGCGATGCGGCCATCGCGGACCCCCGGCGTGTTCGCCTGCACCATGTACTCGTAGCAGTACCAGCGATCCAGTTCGGGAATGAACTCGTCCCGGCGCACGAAGTCTTGGCCGAAGTCGTAGGCGATGCTGGTGTTCGGCATCACGAGCCCGGTCGGAAAGAAGTGGTCGCCGTAGTTGTCCCGCTGCTCGGGGTGGTAGACGTACACGTTCATGAGTCCCGGGGAAGGGGTCTGGCTTTCGCCGCGCCAGTTCTCGAAGTTGACGAGAAACTTGTTGGTGCCGTTCGCCCGCACGCCCGGAGTGGCCTGGTTGCCGTTGAAGTAGTGGGCCGAGATCATCGAGCCGTTGTGGCTGGAGCCGACCACGTCGTACGGGGGAAAGAACTTCGAGTAGTAGCGCAGGTAGAGAACGTCGCGCTCGGGGTTCACGATCTTGTCGGTCGCGTTCGAGAGCTCGGCGCCCTGTTGCGGCACGTTGAACTCGAGCGCCTTGCTTCCCGCGTAGACGTTCGCCGCTTCGGTGGCGATCCGGATCAGGTTGTTCTGGTAGGTGTTGTCCCACTTCTGAGCGAGCTCAGAGGGCTGCGTGTAGCTCTCGAAGTCATCGGCGAAGATGACGTCGGGATCGCTTCCGATGCCGGCGTCGTTCGGATGCTTCGAGGCGATGCCGTTGTTGCCCTGCGGCAGGCCGCCGGAACCACCGCTTCCCGCCGATCCGGCTGAGCCGGCCGACCCGCCCGACCCCGACTGGCCCGCGCTTCCGCCGCCGCTCGTGCCGCCGTTGCTCGTGCCGCCGTTGCTCGTACCGCTGCTGCCCGTTCCGCTCGCGCCTCCGCTGCCGCTGGTTCCGCCGGCGTTGCTGCCACTCGTGCCGCCGTTACCGCCTGCGCGGCCACCCGTGCCACCCTGACCGCCCGTCGGACTGCTTTCGGACGCGTCGTCCGATCCGCAGGCGGCCAGCGAGCTCACAACGGCGAGAACCAACGCGCAAACGGCCAAGCGCCTCATCGCACACCTCCGAAATCGACCATTCTACGCCGTTTCGCACGGGGGTGGCGGTGTCGTCACAGCTTGGCCACCGCTTTGCCCATGCCCTCGTTTTGCTTCACCGATTCCGGCTGTCGCGGGTCGGGCCCGCCGGAAGCGGGGGGCAATGTTCGAAGATATCGATAGATGGCACGCAGGTCGCCGTCGTTCATGTTCTTGAACGACGACCAGGGCATGGGTGAATCCTCGTAGACCGCTCCGGCCTGCAAGCGGTGGACTTGTGAATCCCGCCGCCGCCGAAGCGCGGTCCCGTGAAGGCGCCGGTTCGAAGATCGATCTCGGTGTGACAGCCGACGCAGTTCGCAACGCTGTTGGCGAGGTAGCTGCCGTACTCGAGCGTCGGGGCAGGGGGCAAGGTCTTGCGCGGCGGTGCCGAGGGGCCGCGAGGCTCGATGACGTACGCGAGCGCGATGCGGCCGACCAAAGTCATTTCGTGTGGCAAAACCGCATGTTCGACTGGAGCCTGCGCGCGGAGATACGAGACCAAAAGCCGTGCTTGAGCAGGTTTTTCATTGTCGTCTTTCTCAGAAAAGCGTGGTGACGAACCAGCCGAGCGCGCAGAGTGTCGTGTTGAACGTCCAGTCGAAGCCGGGCGCGCGCCAGATGATCGAGTGCCGGTAGCCGATCCAGAACAGGAGGCGCCCCGTGCACCAGAGGGTGACTATGATCGGCAGTACCTTGAGGTGGCTGTCGTCGATCCGGACCGCGAGCCCGAACAGCGCGGGGAGGAAGATCATCGCTTGCTCGACGGTGTTCTGGAGCACGCGCTGATTCACCTTCCAGCCCCGGCTTTCGGCACCGGCGAAAGGATCTTCGGCGCGATCGGTGTCGAAGAGCCGCATGCAGGACATGATCACGAGCGCGCCGACGAGCGCGGGGCCAATCGCGAGCTCTGCCGCGAACGCCAGCCGTTCGGCCGGGCCGCTGCGCACTGCGACGTCGGGCCAGAATGCGAAGGCGAGCGCCGCGGCGCCGAGCCACGTGACGTTGCCGACGTTGATCGCCAAAAGCATGGGTTTTCTGGGCGCGATCCAGGCCGGCGAAAACAAGGTCTGTGCGTTCATGGGATTTCCTTTCTTTTCGAACTCGGGGCGCGTGGCGCCCGAAACATGGGTGGCGGTGGCTCGGAGGGCTCGAGCCAATCGGGGTGACGCCGCATCCCGTCCGCAATCGCCTGGACCGCGGCCAGGCAGGCGCGCGTGATGCGCTCGGGCGGAAGCCGGTAGAGGGTGTGAAGCACCTCCCAGGCGAATGGGCTCGCCATGAGCTCGATCAGTCCGGCCACCGCCGTCTGCTGCTCGGGCGACAAGCTCTCGAACGCGTCCCCGAACAGCGTCCGGATGTAGCGCGAGTAGTCGAGCTCGGAGCGCACCGGCGCCGCCATGAAAATCCGGAACATGGTCGGCTCGGCCGACATCATGCGGTGATAGCTGGCGAGCTGCGCTGCGATCCCCGGCGTAGTCTCGGCGAGGCCGCCCGCGGCGAAGCGATCGATCGTGGACTTTGCCACCGCGCGCAGCAGATCCGCGGGTTCCGGAAAGTGACGGTAGACGGTGCGTGTCGCGATCTCACAAAGCTCGGCGACGTCGGCGTAAGACAGGTTTTCGGGGCGCACCGTATGCAGGAGCTTGCTGGCCGCCTCCACGATGCGAGCTCGCGTGCGCTCCGCCTCCTCGCGCCGGCCGCTGGCGTCGTAGTCGCGTTTTTTTCGCGCCTTTGGCTTCACTTGCCGCTCCGCGCGGCCTCGTCGACGTAGCGGCCGAGCCCGTTTTCGACGGCGTAGCGGCCGAGCTCGTGCCCGGCGCCGGGCTTCGCCGTGCGGGGCGGCGTGGCAGGCCGGATCGCCGGCCAAGCTTCGGGCCTGGGTTCGCTGCCCTCGCGAGCAGCCGCGGGCGCCGCCGGGTCCGCGAACAGCGGCGCCGACAGATCGACGGTGTTCCAGGTCAGCTCGAGATCGATGTTGTTGGGATCCTTGAAGTAGATGGACCAACCGAGGCCGTGATCGATCGGTCCCTCGACGGCGACGCCGGCCACGTCGAGCCGATCGCGCATTTTGAGCAGGTCGTCTTTCGACGCGACGCCGATCGCCACGTGATCGAAGCCGCGCGGCGAGCTGGTCGGCACGCCGGGCCGCTTCACGGTCATGGGCTCCGCGTCGTCCCAGCCGAAAAACGCGATCGAATCGCGCGGCGTGAGCTCGAAGAAATAGTGCTGGGTCCTGCGGTCGCCCATCGTGACGCCGAGGCGGAGCCCGAGCAGGTCCCGGTAGAAGCGGACCGTCGCTTGCAGGTCGCTGGTGATGAAGGCGAGGTGGTTGATGCCGGTGAAAACGGGGTAGGGGGAGCGCGTGTCGTTATTCATGTCACCTAAATGACACCAATATAAATTGATGTCAATAGGGTGACATTAAATAGGTTCGCGCCGCCTCCCCAGCTTCAAACCCCCCGGCCCCGCCAGCGCTCACATCAAGCGCGTGTCCGCGGGTTTGCTGTCGTACCGGCCGTGGCGGCCGTCGATGTAATTGAGCGGCGCTCCCGCGAGCTCGTCGGGGTCCACGTCGTCGAGCGTGTTGACGGGGACTGCGTGGAAGACGCCTCCCAGCGCCTCGAGCTCCCCCTGCGCAAACGCCCGCACGCCGCAGGTCCGGCAGAAGCGGTAGCGCAGGTGGGGCTCGGGTCGTCCCGGAGGCGTCCAGCGATACTCGGTCAAAGCTTCGGCTCCGTTGAGCAGACGAAAGCGCTCCGCGCCTCGCGCGAAGGCGAACCAGGCCCGCGATTTGAAGCAGTACGAGCAGTTGCAGCGGTTCGTGCCCGCGGCGAGTTCGATGTCGGCTTGGTAGCGGACCGCGCCGCAATGGCAGCTTCCCGAATAGGTCTTGAGGGCCATATTTGCCTCGCTTTCTCAGTGATTGTATTTTGCAACCAGTTGCAATCTACCCACTTGGTGGCAAAATGCAAGCACTAACCCACCGATGAAGTCCGAAGCCCCCCGCTCGTACTGCCCCATCAACCTCTCGCTCGAGATATTCGGCGACAGCTGGACGCTGCTCATCCTGCGCGACCTGATGTTCGCGGGTAAGCGGCACTTCCGAGAGCTGCTTCAATCCGACGAGCAGATCGCCTCGAACATCCTCGCCGATCGCCTCAAGCGGCTCGTTGAGCACGGCATCCTCACCAGGACCGAGGACCCTACCCACAAGCAGAAGGCCGTCTACAGCCTCACCGAGAAGGGCATCGCGCTGCTTCCGATCGTCGTGCAAATCGGCGCCTGGGGCTCGCGCTTCGTACCGGAGAGCAAGAAGCTGGATGCGCGCTCGCGGGCCATTGTGCGCGAGATCCAGGAAGGCGGCCCGCCGCTGTGGAAGCGGATGATGAGCGAGCTTCGCGCCGAGCACCTCGGCACGGAGCGCAGCTGATTCGGCCCGCGCTGCGCTCGAATCGACGAGCTCGCGCCGCCCGCAGGCCGCGTGGTACCTGAGGAGCGGCCAGGCGAGAAAGGGCAACGGTGATGGCAAAAACAGCGAAGCGGGCAGCGAGGAAAAAGGCACCGGTGAAGAAGGCACCGGCGAGGAAAGCACGCGCGAAGAAGGCACCGGCAAAAGCCACGCCAAACAAGGCCGGCGATCTGATCGAGGACCGGCGCAAGAAGCGCATGAAGGTTTACGGGGCGAACTTCAAGAAGCCGGTTGCCGTGTTCCGGGGCGAGGAGCTCGGGGACTTCAAGATCGACGTCCTCGCGTTCAAAAAGAGCGTCGGCGGCGAGCAGGGCTTCGCGCTCGCGACCAACGGAATGAGCGACCACCGCACACCGAAGCCGAAGCCGAGCGAGGCGTACCCGCAGGTGGAGCTGCTCTGGTTCACTCGCGACGTCACTCCGGAGAAGGTGGAGTTCCTGTACTGGGTCGCGACCCAGCCCTTCACGACGCACAAGCCGGTCGAGTTCGGCGAGTTCGTTTCCGCACCGAAGGCGCCGCTGAGCGGCTGTGAAGCGAAGGACGTGACGTTTCTGCGCCCGATCACCACGAGCGAGCGCCTGATGCACACCGATCTCGCGTTGATGGCGGGATACTTCGAGCTCTTCGTGATGCACCTTCTACTGCCGAAGGAGTTTCATCACGTGAAAAAGAGCGATCGCAACTTCAACCAGTTTCTCGACCTCCTCGACAAGAACGGCTACCCGCTCTTCTTCGATCCGAAACGGAAGAGCTACCTTTGAGCCGAGGAGCTGTGTACAGCGGGTACTCGCGGATGATACTTTTGCGATCGTGCCGGATGCCCGGTTCGACCTTCTGCTGCAAGCGCGGGTAGCCGCGCCGGTCGTTGCTGCGTTACGCGCCTTCGTGGACGAAGCGGGCGACTTCGAGCTCTCGCGGATCAACGCCATCGAATTCGCACGCAAGCACGGCCTGCGGACGCATCAGGTGGTCGAGGGCTTGCTGCACGCGGCCCGCGTCGGGTTGTTCGACATGCAGTGGAACGTCACCTGTCCCGGTTGCGGTGGGGTGCTCGATGCCGGCACCGATCTCAAGACGTTCGAGAAGGCGGAGTATCCGTGCACGCTATGCGCCAGCGCCTACGAGCCGAAGCTCGACGAGCTGGTCGAGGTGGTGTTCTCGCTGAACCGGAGCGTGCGGCGGCTGCCGTGCCACGATCCGGAGTCGCTCGGCTACTGGGATTATCTGCGTCTGCTCTATTTCGGCTCCGGGCTCGACCTGCCGCAGGGCATCGAGTGGGACAAGCTCGTCGGCAACGTGATGCTCGAGGAGACGCCGCTCCAGGCTCGCGAGCGCACGATCCTCTCTTTCACGCTGCCGGCCGAGTTCTTGATCCTGTTCGAGCCCGTGTCGCACACCACGCACTTTCTCGACGTGAAGGGCGAGCCTGCTTCACAGCGCCAGGAGCTCACCGTCACTTACGCGCAGGGCTTCGGCGGTCACGCCAAGTACGAGCTCCGACCCGGCCCGTTACGGCTGACGCTGGAGAATCGTACCGATCGACGGCTCTTGCCCGGCGTGTTTCGCGCCAACGACGATTTGCATGGGTTGATGGGCCGGCGGCGCGAATTTTTGACCGCCAAGCACGTGCTCAGTAACCAGGCGTTTCGCGATCTGTACAAGGCGGACACGCTCAGCGTCGACCAGCGCTTCAAGATCGGCAGCCTGACCGTGCTTTTTACCGATCTGCGCGGATCGACCGAGCTCTACGAGCGCGTCGGCGATCTCGCCGCCTACGATCTGGTGCGCCACCACTTTCGCGCGCTGGCGGGCGTGGTTCGCGAGCACGACGGCGCGGTGGTCAAGACCATCGGCGACGCGGTGATGGCGACCTTTCCGAGTCCGCGCGAAGGGCTCGGCGCCGCGCTCGGAATGCACCGCGCGATGAGCGAGCTCAACGCCTCGCACGATCGCGACGACCTGGTGCTCAAGATCGGTCTCCACGTCGGACCGTGCCTCGCGGTGACGCTCAACGATCGGCTCGATTACTTCGGGCAGACCGTGAACATCGCGGCGCGCGTGCAGGGCCTGGCGGGCCCGCAGAGCATCTACGCCACTGACGCCGTGATCGAGCACCAGTCGGCTCAGGAAATGCTCGCGCGTTCGCAGATCGCGCCCGTGTCGCGGCGCGCCTCGCTCAAGGGGATCCGCGACGAAGTGGTGATTTACGAGATCCTGCCCGCGCCCTAGCCGGTGCCCTCAGCGAGCCTGGTAGGCCTTGCCCGGGGTGGCGCCGAGCGCCAGGAGCGTTGCGCCCTCGTCTTGCGTGACGAACATGCGACGCTGCTCGGGGCTCACGCGCACGAACGAGCCCGCTTCGAGCCGCTCGTTCACGTCGCCGGCGCGCAAATGCGCGACGCCTTTCAGAACGACGTAAACCTCTTCCTGGCCGTCCCCGACGTGATCGTGTTCGGGATAGGAAGTGCAGTGCGGGCCGAGCTCGAGCACGTTCATGCCCCAAGCCGTCACGCCGAGCCCCTTGCCGGCGTAGCAAAAATGAATGCCCTCCTTCATGTGAGGCCCCTGATAGAAGTCGAATTGACCCAGACGTTTGACGGTTACGGATGCCATGGAGCGAGCGTAACCGCGCGAATTGGCGCAAGCTTGTAAGAATGCGACAGCCGAGCTCACGCAAGAACGTGGTGCTGAGCGCGGACCGCGGAGACCGCGTCGGCGCCACTCGCGTGCCGCCGAGTCCGGACTTGTCGGTCTTCGTCGAGGCGTGCTGGACCAGTTTCTGGGACTTGCCGCCGGGGGAGGTGCATCGGGTCGAAATCCTGACCGACGCGAGCGGTCACGTCGTGTTCGAGCCGGGCTTCACCAACGTGGTCGGCGTCGTTACCCGCAAGTTCACGCGCGAGCTCACGGGGCGGGGTCGAGTAGTAGGGCTGAAGCTCAAAGCGGGAGCGCTGCGCGCCGTGACAGGGCGCCGGGCCTGGGAGTTCACGAACCGGCGCTGCCCGCTCCCGGTCGACGCGGAGGCCGATCTGCGCGCGAGCGAACGCACGATCTTCGGTGCGGACGACGACTCGACGCGTTTCGCCCTCGCGGAGGGCTTTTTGCGCGGGCATCTCGCGCACAATGGCGCCGACCGCTGGGCGGCGCAGCTCGCGGCGATAGAATCCATGCTCGCGCGTATCGAGCGCGACTTCGAGACGCTGCGCGTCGAGACGCTGGCGAGCGACTTCGATCTGAGCGCCCGCTCGCTGCAGCGGCTGTTCAAGGAGCACGTCGGTGTGGGGCCGAAGTGGGTGATCAAGCGGCAGCGGCTGCTGCGCGCCGCCGAACAGCTGAAGCGCGGCGAAGTGCCGAGCCTGACGACGCTGGCGGCCGCGCTCGGTTACTTCGATCAGGCGCACTTCGCGCACGAATTTTCGGCGATCGTCGGTCACGCGCCGGTCGCTTACAAGCGCACGGACCGCTGAACCTGGGCGGTCATGGGTTCAGAGCCGAGGGTCGACCGGTTCGCTCTCGAGCGCGAGCACGCCGAAGACGCATTCATGAACGCGCCGCAACGGCTCCCCGCGGACGAAGCGCTCGAGACCTTCGATGCCCAATGCGAACTCGCGCAGGGCGAGCGAGCGCTTCACGGACAACCCACGAGACCGGAGACGTTCGAGGTGCTCCGGTAGCGTGTAGTCCATGCCGTAGATGATGCGCAGGTACTCCGGCCCGCGGCACTTGACGGCGGGCTGGACGATGCCACGTCGGCCCCGGGCGACGAAGTCCAGCGGTTTCATGACTATCCCCTCTCCGCCGCGGGAGGTCAGCGCCTCCCACCAGCGAACACCGTCGGCTTCAGATACGGAGTCGGTCACGTCGATGACCTGGTGCGACGTCGCCATCAGAAGCGAGTCGCCGGTGCGGCTCAGCTTTGCGAGCGTCTCCATGTGCCAGAGGTTGCTGCGGTCGACGTACGTTTTGCCCTCGCTCGCGAGTAGGTGGAACGGTGCGACTCGGAGATCATCGATGGAGTCCACCGGCCAGCAGTACCTCCGGTACGCGTCCACGTACCTGTCGGCGAGCTGCGCGCGATCGCGGGTGCGATCGAGCAGCGTGCCGACCTCAGAGCCCCGAGCGACCGCGCGCTCCAGCACGGAGACGGACTCGCGGAGCGCCGCGCGCGAGGCCGCGCCGACGGCCGCGTATTGCGTTCTGAGCAGCTCCCGAGCCTTCGCTGACCAAGGCATCAGCTCGCAGTCCAGGCACAACCAGTCGGTTGCGAGCTCTTCCCAGAGACCAGCCCGATCGGCGGCGCGCCGGATCCTGCCCACCAGCTCGCTCTCCAGCTTCGGATCATCGAAAAACCTTCGGCCCGTGCGCGTGTAGCAGATGCCGTCTTCGTCCTCGACGATGCCGAACCGCTTCCGGGCTACGCCGCCGTCGCGGCACACGATGAGGACGGCGCGCGAACCCATGTGCTTCTCTTCGCAGATGACTCTCGGAATGCCCTCGTGGCGGTAGTAAGCGAACGCCTGTGCCGGGTG
>Ga0111538_10003608_pt1 | contig 21603 bp, 19 predicted proteins | sample SoiMethybrSBSTD1_FD_79669 | JGI IMG/M metagenome (GOLD analysis project Ga0111538, IMG submission 79669) | Bulk soil microbial communities from a Populus tree surrounding site in Tennessee, USA - Soil MetaG P. TD hybrid SBSTD1 (version 2)... | ecosystem: Environmental > Terrestrial > Soil >... | reverse complement strand
GCGAAATGCCGGTTGCGGAAAGTACGGAATCTGCATCCAGTACACCTTGATACCGGAACGCTGGAAGTCCTCCCCCGAATGCACGCATGAACCAACGCGCGGCGGAACCACCGGCCGCACATTCGCGCCAAAGATAGACGCCGGGATCGCCGAATGCCGGCTGGCCACATTCCGGAGAGGTGGTCTGCGATTGCGAAGTCTCGGGGAAGCCGACAGCGAACGGGAGCGCAAGAGCCGACACGATCGCCGTTACCCGTCCTGCGATGGCGCCCCATCGGGATCCCTCGCGACTGTGGCTGCGGCAGGTTTATGTCTAATACCAACGCTGGTTGAAAAGCACAGTCCGCGGCGCGTTTCGGCACTTACGGGGCGTGGAGTGCCAGTTGGGGAACTGGTTTGAGCGTTAGAGCCGCATGAGCAGCAACGCGTCCTACAGCGTCAAGGTTGCGCGCGAGACAGTCGCGCCGTTATTCATTGCGGCGTCGGCCGTGTAGGAGCAATCCTGATCGGGACTGGCATCCTAGCTCCACGCCTGTGACCGTCCCTGCCATCAGCAGTTTACGGAGCAACAGTGAACGTGTCGCAGTCCGCCAGCCCTTCACAGTGAAGATCAGCCTTTTCAAGCGGCGAGCCGTTGATCTCGACGTTGTCAAATATGAAGCCGGTTATCGAACCAGGGTTTTCACCGGTCAGATCATGACTCGGGTTCTCGGAAACTACGCCGGAGTTGAACCATCCATTGTCATTGCCGTTGAGAGAATCTGCCGCCACCACCCAATTTCTGAACGTAATGCCGGCATAGCTTCCATAGCCGTCCGTGAAGTCCGCGATTTCCCATTCGACCGTGAAGCTGAATAACTGGAACATCGCGACTTCGATGCGGAAGTCTTGGAAGATCTGATCTCTAATGTATCCGGCGTTGGTCGGCGTGCCCACATGCCGGCCGCAGACGACGCCAGCATTGATAAGCTGAAAGTAAAATCCAGCGGTGCGGTCGTTGTGGATTACGTCGATGTCGCTGACGACGTCGTTAGAGTGATCCCCTGTCTGCTGCCAGCTCAACTGATACTGGCAGCCGTTGCTCTGCGCCCAATGCACGTTGTTGTTCACCGTGATGTTTGAGCCGAAGATGTTGACGTTATCGTCGTTAGTCTTGAAGAAGCTGTCCTCCAGCAAGGAGTCGGCGTTCAGGCGAATGGCGCCGGTTTCCTGATATTGCCCGAACCACTTGGTATCGCGGACTACGAGGCCGGTGTCGAACGAGCGGAAAATCGGAGCGACAGGATCGGCAAAAGTGATGCCTTCGATCTCGGTAGAGACGGATGAGCCAGAGCCTGTGAACAGAAGATTCCGTCCGCTGATGTCGCCGCTAATGTGCTGGTACTGAGAACCAGCCAACGTGCCTCGCCCGCGTATCGAAAACGCCCCACTACCACCCTCTACACGGATCAGGCCGTCAACCCACGCGCCGCCCTTGATGTAGAGATGAACGCCAAAAGGGATGTTCCACGGATCTTCCGTGGATCCTGTCGTGTAGGTGTTGTCGAGATCGTAATAACCGGGTTCAAAAATGACGGTGGTTCCCGCTTCGGGCGGGTGATCTATCATCGATTCGTCAAAGTTTACGATCGTGCTGCCATTGACGACCGGGACTGATTCATCAATGGCCGAGGCAAAGATGAACAGTGGCTCTTCATACTCTCCGGTATCGACGAACCACTGACCCGGCTGCGTGATCGTGAAGGTGCAGCTGTCGTCGGTCGTGTTGACAGCGGTTGAGATCGCGTCATGGAGTGGCCGCACGACACAGGTCGTCATGTCCTTGACCCGATCGGTCACCACCACTTCCACCGGCGCGCCGGTGAACGAGAACTGCGTCCAGTGATTCTCGCTGGAGTTGGCGTCGAATGCGGAGTTGTCGTTGTAGAGGACTGGCGAGTTTTCCGGCGTGCCCTGTGACACGGTGGCGGTCCAGCGGTCACTCGTATGACCCGTCACGGCGTCATAAGTCTCCAATGTCTCCACGCCGGGGCTTGGGGTGCTGCTGACGACCGTGATCTCGTCGTGTGCGCTGTTCGAAAGCTCGTCGCTGACCGTGACGCGGAACCGGTAGGCCCCGTCGACCGGGGGCGTGAATTTCATGCGAGCGGCCGTCTCAGAGGCGATGACGACGGATGCGCCGTCGGGCTTCGAGATGACCATCCACTCGTAGTCCACGTCGGCGGGATCGGCGGTCGCGGTCAGCGTCACGAGCGCGCCGGTAGCCACGGCCTTATCGGTCCCGGCGTTGACGGAGAGTGTCACGCCCGGCACGGGCGGTACGGGTTCGTCGGGGACGGGCGGAACGGTTCCGGCTGCCCCGCCGCCGCATGCGACCAACAGAAGGACGGCTGCGCACGTCATCGACGCGCGTGCGATCGCCGGCCACCGCATCGGGCAGGCGTCGCTGGCAGGCGCAGAGACTCTATTCTGACTCACTCGGCAACCCCGCTATCGTGGGCTTGCGCCTTTAGACCGGTGGCTTTGCGTCCCCGTCTTTCGACAGGTTTGCCTTTGTCGACGAGGCAGTATCAAAGAGATCAGCGGGGAACTCAATGTCGCCTTCTACATACGATGGGTGCGCCAGTTCACAAATTTAGGCCGGCGCCGCCGTAGCCCCGGAATCGAGCGCCCGTTGGGACAGGACCGCTTGTGCAAGCATCGCATCCGCCACCCGGGATGATCGCCAACATCAAGACGCCAGAAGTATTGGCAGGCGTGAAAAATAGCAGAGCATCGGCACGCTCACCGTCAGGACCTCCAGGCAGCGATTGACCGATATCGCGGCAGCGGCGACTTCATTAAAATCGGCGAGGTCCGCAGTTCACCCCCGCGTCTCAATCAACGCCACCGGGAAATGGTGTCCAACTTCGGAAGCTTTGCTCGCAAGTATCCCGGCCGGGCGCGGTATTGCCGGTCTGTTTTCGGTCAATTCCGCGTGAAGCCCGATAAGGACGCCGTGATCGCCGAGATTGGCCTAAACGAATTACCCATCGCTGCTCCCGCAGGAGGGGTACCTATCTATTTGGCAGTGGGGGCCAGCTTGAACCTCGATCAATAATTTGTGTCCCTTGAAAGTCAGAGCCTGCGTAGCAACCCGACATGCAGCTCACGCTCGAGAAGACAAAATCCTATCGGCGGGTCGTAAGTCAGAACTGCGGAGTCAGCCGGCGGCGTCGTGTTGATGCAGCATCAATCGCGAGAGTATAGGCTGCTCCGCCGATTGCAAACCTCCTGCCGGCAGTCCTACAAATTTTCAGCGCGAGCTTAACGAGCGGCCGTGAGATCGCCGCTTGAGGCTGCGGCATCACGATCTGGCCGCGCGCTTCACGACCGGGAAACGTCAACGAGTGCATGCAGGCCACCCCGGCGCGAATGGCGGCGATCAGCTCGTTGAATTAACCGGGCGCACCCCCTGGCCGACGATGGGGCCTTCCATCATGTTCGCCGACCGCAGCACGCCGGTGAGTTTTCCGTGCTCCGGGCAGCGCGGCGCAAGCCTAGTCGGATCCCGGCTGGCCTCTGTCTGGCACAAGAAGACCCTGCTACCGCCATTGACGGAGCGCGGCCCAACATGGATGTGCGCCTGCTGCACGTCGATTCCGATGGAAATTCCCGGATTCCCCTGAGGAAGCCTCCACCTTTTCACCCGAAGCAATTGTGGCGGCGACGAGGAAGCTCCTGAATGCGACGCGTATGTATAAGGGTGTCGCACGTTCAGCCCGCGACTCGACGCGCGATCGGCGCCGCATTCTCGCCAGCAGTCGGCGCGACCCCACCGGAGCGCGTAACGACTGGATAGCAAATACTGCCCCATGGCCCGAAGACGATCACCAGTCCGAGCAAGAACAGCGTGCATCCCGAAAGGATGAAATGTGAGCCAATCTCCACCGGCGTCGCATTCATAAGCTTCGCTCCCGCACACAAAAACTTTTGACAAAGGCCAAAGTTGAGTTCGGGCAATCAACCCTGCGAGTGGAATTTTGACCTACGGTTGCGATTGACAACGAGAGTTGGTAGCCGTGGCGCGCAACTGACTTAGGGACAACGAAGAAGCCGCTAAATTGACTTAGTTAACTTTGCGAGGTTGGCGCAGTTTCTCGATGGCGCGGAGTTGCGCTCCCGCTTCCGCCCGCGCCGCCACAGGTTTTATCTGACAGAACATGTCGCCGCAGCGGAACGCTACTGCCTTTGGCCTTTGTGGTAGCCTCATTTCGGTTCACCGGGATTGAGCGGCCTTAACCGGCGCGCAGGGGCCAGCGCGACATGCGCCGCGCGCCGTTCTCGACATCAGATTCACCATAATCAAAGAATACGCCGCCATGAGCCAGCCCGCCGATGTCCTTGCCAGTGACAACTATGTCGCCCCGCGGGTTCGCGAGGTCTTGCCGGGGATGGAAGACCACCCGCTGTTGGCCGAGTTGATGAATCTCGAGGTGCCCGCCGCCCTAAAGCCGGTGGTCGATACCAAGAACTACGCCCACCGTAACTTCAAAGACGGCGAGTTCTGGCGCCAAATCCCTGCCTTTGCCAACGTCGATCGCGTCACGTTTATGGATTGGAAGTTCCAGAACAAGCACAGCGTCACCAGCGTCGACAATCTCGCCGCGATGCTCGGCCATCTCGTGTCCCCGGCCTTCCTGGACGATGTCCGCGCCGGAATCGCCCGCGCCCCGATGAACGTGCGGATCTCGCCCTACACCGTCAGCCTGATTAACTGGGCAGATCCGTATCGCGACCCGCTGAGGATCCAGTTCCTGCCGGTCGCCTCAACCCAGTTGCCCGACCACCCGCGCCTGACTCTGGACTCGCTTCACGAGCAGGCCGATGCGCCCACCCCCGGCCTGACCCACCGCTACTACGACAAGGCGCTTTTCCTGCCGCTCGATGTGTGCCCGGTCTATTGCCGCTTCTGCACCCGCAGCTACGCGATCGGCGGCGATACCGACACCGTCCAGAAGGCCCGTCTGAAACCCGAGACAAAACGCTGGCATACCGCAATCGCCTATATCGCCTCGCGCCCGGAGATCGAGGACATCGTGGTGTCCGGCGGCGACCTTTATATGCTGCCGGCCGCCCACCTCAGCACCATCGGCCATCTGCTGCTGGCAATCCCACACATCCGCCGCATCCGCATCGCGACCAAGGGTCCGGCCGTGGCTCCGATGAAGATACTCACCGACGAGGCCTGGACCACGGCGCTGTTCGACGTCGCCAATGCCGGCCGCACGATGGGCAAGGAAGTCTGCCTCCACACGCACTTCAATTGCCCGCCCGAGATTACCGAGATCACCCGCCAGGCGATGGAGGTGTTGTTCAAGGGCGGCGTTACGGTGCGCAACCAGACCGTCCTGATTCGCGGCGTGAACGACTCGGTCGTGACGATGACTGAACTGGTCCGCCGCCTCAGCTACATGAACGTACGGCCCTATTACGTCTACCAGCACGATATGGTCAGCGCGGTGGAAGAGCTGCGCACCACGGTCGCCACCAACTGCACGATCGAGCGCGGCGTCCGCGGTTCGACCGCGGGCTACAATACTCCGCTGGCGATCGTAGATCTGCCCGGCGGTGGGGGCAAGCGCGACATCCACAGCTTCGAGCACTACGACCGCACCACCGGAATCAGCGTCTATCGTTCACCGGCGGTGCATGCCGACCTCGTGTACCTCTACTTCGATCCGATCGACCTGCTTCCGAAGGAAGGCCAGGAGCGCTGGGCGCTTCCCGCCGAACACCGGCAGATGATCGCCGAGGCCGTCAACGCTTCCGGTCTCTCCGGGATGCCGCTCGCAGTCGCGTAAGAGGTCGGCGGTCAATGACCTTCGTGGTCGGCGAAAACTGCATCAAGTGCAAGCACACGGACTGCGTGGAAGTTTGTCCGGTGGACTGCTTTTACGAGGGTCCCAATTTTCTTGTGATCCACCCCGACGAGTGCATCGACTGTGCGCTGTGCGTACCGGCGTGCCCGGTCAACGCGATTTTCACCGAGGACGAGCTGCCCGCGGAACAGAAGGAATTCCTGCAGCTGAATGCCGAGCTGGCGGCAAACTGGCCGAACATCAACGCGAAGAAGGATGCGCCTCCCGATGCCGAACAGTGGAACAACGTGCCGGGCAAACGCAAACTGCTGGAACTTTGAGCAAGTTTTTGTCCCCGAATTCCTCCTTCAGCAATCCCAGAAAGGCCGTACTGTGTTCCGGTACGCAAGGGCACCGCTGAGCCCGCCAATATGCAGCCGGCGCAATGGACGGAACCGCCCGCGCATGCGGCCCAGCTGAAACCGCCCTCTTCCGTGCTCAATCCGACTGAACCCAGCCGGGGGCAATCCGAACAGCCCCCGCTGCCAAGCGAGTAGGGGGCGGCGCTGTTGCCAATCAGGCGGCGGTGACCAGGGAACACCTCGCCGCGTTGCGCTTTTCCTGCACGATGGCGTTAATGAGTCCAAGCATGACGAGCCACTCGAGCCCGGTTGCTCCGCCCCCGCCCTCGGGCGACGGCGCTGGCGGCGGTGACGGCGGCGGACTCGCGCCGGCAACGCTGACCTGGACGATTTTTGCGCGTGACGGGGTGCCCGCGCGGTCCAGGACGAACAAGAGGTAATACCCCGGCGGCGTCTCGCCTGCCCGCCCAGGCATCTGCGCGGAAATTGAGTCTCCGGTGGCGCTGAACTCGAGCTCGATAAAGCGTTGCTGAAGATTGACCCCGTGCGTCACGGCGCCCGCGCCGAGAAGGGTTACGCGATCGATGCCGTCTGCACCCGTCTTGATCTGGAAGGGCTGGCCAGGCTCGAGCACGTCCGGGGCCGATTCGATGACGGGCCGCGCCGCCAGCCCGCCCGACGACTCGTAGAGGTAGGGCGGAAAGTAGATCTCGGAATGAAGGTTGTTGACCGGCGATTCGAGGCTCGCACCGCCCCCGCCAACGAGGACCGATGCATCAGGAAGCAACAGCGCGAACGAATGATACAGCCGCGGTCTCAGTCCGCTCGCGAGAACGGACCACTTTCCCGTCTCGGGGTCCCACATTTCGGCGCTGTTGTTGACGCCGACAAGCTTGTTCGGCTCGCCGCTACCGCCGGTGACGAGTACACGCCCGTTCGGCAGTACCGTCGCGTTGGCCCATGACCGCCGCGTGGACAGCGAGCCGGCAGGCCTCACGACGGGCGTGTCGCCGTCGATGTCGATCGTGATCGCGCGGTTGTTTTTCCCGCTGATCTGGAGAATTTGCCCGGGTCGATACATGACGGAAGTCGAGGGGTGTCCGGCCAATGCAATGTCGAACTGGCCGGCGTCGGCAATCGACCCGATACCGTCTGTCTCCACGAAGAACATCTGGCCGTCCGTGTCGAATCCGAACAGGCGGCCATCCGGTGCAATGAAGTTGCGCGGATAATAGGCCGAATACCTGCCAGTCGGCGCGCCGGTCAGCAACCGGAAAGTGCCGTCGCGCTCGCGGACTTCCGGAAAGTCTTCGCCGTGCAGCCCGCCCTGCACGTAGACTTCGCCATCCATTAACGGCACCGCCGACGCGTACCAGCGAGCGCGATTCATCTGCTCTCCGCGCGTCAATGTGTCATCGCCGGAGTTGAAGATCGTCGACTCGTTGTTGCCGACTTTGCTCACCTCGCTGCCGGTCCAGTTCGCGCCGCCGGCGATCAGGATTTCCGAGCTCGTCGGGAGTATCAGGGAAGTTCCGCAGAAGATGTCAGTCCCCGTCGTGTTCGGCAGCGTCACGTGGCCAGCGTCAAGCCCCGCCGCTGGATCCCAGACGTCATAGATAAAAAAGCCGGTGGCCTGGCCGCCGGAATTGGAGCCGAACGTCAGTACGCGACCGTCCGGCGTCAGCGTGGCGTGAACCGGGACCAGCGGCCAGTCGTCCTGCTGCGGCGACGTCCATGTCCCGTCGACGTAGTCGGAAATAGCCGAGTCACTCGAGATGAATTGCAGGCTCGCCAGCAGCAGCGCTGTGAGCCGCACGCGGTCGCGTACGGTGATTCGAGCGCGCCGCGCGAAATCGCTCGCGCCGTGGCCCAAGGGGCCCGTCGTGCACATTCCGACCGTACGACGCGGCGTTCCCAGTCCCAACTTAGCCACCGTGGAGTCGGCTCTGCGCGTCGACTGAATTTTACCACCGCCTCAAGGCTGAAAATCGTCCTACATGCAAATTCGTCGGTTCTGCTGGACGGATTGCAGGATGGGCTGTTGACCCCTGCAGCAGTCAAAGAGGTATGCCATCGCGTTAGAGAGAGACTGCGAAACCAGGCGAAACCGCCTAAACGTCCACGCGAGAGGCTAGAGGCCGAGATATCCAATTTGGCTGAGGCTATCCTGTTATCCCTGAGTATTCAGAACGGAACCTTGAGGCCCACCATGGGTCCTTGATCGACGATCTACGAGCCACCCTTCGGCCGGGTGATTGTGACCGTGCGAGTAGAAATCGATCGCTATTGGGGCCGAGTTCGGGTTGCCGTCACAGCCCCGGAAATTCGGCTATATAACATAACGAACAAGGCCGCCTTGAGGCGGCCATGCGTCGTGATGTTGGGTTGAAATCAACTGCAAGTAGTTGTGGTAGCGGGGGCCCAATTTGGCAATTACTTGCCACCCTACCTCGTGGGCAGCGTCCGTAACGTTTCAAGATAAGACTCCGGCGCCAGGCCGGGGGAAAAAGCAGTAGCGGAGTCCGACAAATCGGCGGGCCGAGTCTGTGGACAGCCGCGATCGTCGCGATGCCGTCAGCATTCTTGGAGCGTGAAGAGATCGAGCGGTACGTTGACCCGTTTCTTGCTCGCGCCGACGATCAGTGCATCGATGTCCTGCGTCGAGAAATTGAGACACGCGCTGCTCTGGCCGCTCGTGCCGAAATTGAAGCCCTTGTTGTTCGATAACCAGACGCCGACCTGGAAGTTCAGCGTATTGCCGTTGGTGCCGAGGCTATCCCCACTGGCAAGCCCGAAACCCGAAACGTTACTGAATGGCGCATTGGCCGTAATCGTGCCGTTTGTAAAGCGCTTCACGTCCGTCACGCGACCGCCCTTCGCCCGGAGATGCCAGGTACCACCGGGACAATCCCGCCAGAGATGCACAACCGGCCCATAACGCAAGTTAAAGTTGTAAGGGGGCTCACCGCATTCATCACCAGGCTGCAACGTCGTATGCACGGGCGGCCCTAACGTAGCCACATTGAGTGAGGCTGCGACGCTAGTGGTACCCTCATTGGCTTTGTAGAGAGTGTTCGAGGCAACGTCGGAAAACGTATCGATGCGACCGGAGGGCCACCTGATTTCAACAGTGTCGGCCGTCTGATTACCGCCGAGCCCGAAATGTAGCCGCTGGGAATTCTGCGACCAGCGATGGTAGCCGCCGTTCTGCTCCCTGAGCTGCGTCACCCCGCCGGCCGTCACGTAGACCTTGGCGCCGACCCCGTCGCGGTTTGAGCCCGTGCTCAGCAAGCTCGACCGCTTCGCGCCTACGAGGTCAATCTCGAGCCAGCGATTATTGCTGGCACTACCGCCGTTCACATGGGTAGTGTTGTGCAGCAGCACTTCTGGGCCGCCCTTACCGACCGGGAAGGTCAACAGCCCGTTCATCACGAACAGGTCCAGCCAACCGTCGACGTCGTAGTCGGCCATCGTGGCGGACTCGCCCACGCCAAAGGCAGCGCCCGCGCCAACGATGCCTTCCGCGCCACTGTTCTGCACCAGCGCAAACGTGCCGTTGCCCAGATTTTCGTACAGGCGATCCGGGAGATTGTTCACGCCGTCCCGGCAGACGAGGAAGAAATCCATATCCATGTCATTGTCGAAATCACCGGCAACGGCACTCACGCAGGACACCAGCTGCGAAAGTCCGGTGGCATCCTGACGGTAGCGGTAAGTCGTGCTGCCGTTAGGCTGTACCGCGCTTTCGAGGTAGAAGGTGGATTTCGGCATTTCAGTGCCATCCAGGTTGTTCACGGTGAGGCCCGTCGCGGGCTGGACGGAGTCGACGACGACATACGCCTGGTACTCGGATGAAGTGACGAGTTTGGCGGTCCAGCGCCCGGATCCCGCGTTATAACTCACTTGCACTGACCCATCTGTCACCGAGGTCGGCCCCTGGGTGTTCCGCACGAATACGTGCGAGGCTTCGTACACTCCCATGCCTTTGTGATCGATGGTGACGGTGATCTGGCCCGGTGCGGAAAACGAGAATCCCGGTTGCCGCGAGCCCCCGGCCTTGCGCAGCCAGCCTTCGATGCGCCGCGCGTTGACCTGGCTGGCGCCGCTGCCGCGCATAGCGCCGCGGGTCATGATGATGTCGTTGCGCAGATCGCGGTTGAAATCCGCCACGGCGGTGTCGGTGACCTGCGTACCCATCGGTATGAGGCTTGTCAGGTCGACGAACGGACGCTTGGAGACGTCATAGACCCTGAAAGGCCAGTTGCCCTCCTTCGCGCAGATGAACTCCAGTTTGCCGTCGTTATTCAGGTCCAACATCTGCCCGTAGTTGAGTTGGGCCGGGCAGCTGAACCCGGCGCCCGTCGCATCGTCGTCGAAGTCGAGTCCCTGGATAGGGTTCTGGCGGCGCAGGTAATAGCTGAGAAATGCCAGCTGTGCGACATCGAGAAATCCGTCGTCGGTGTAATCGAACCAGACCGGCTGTCGCGACGCGCCATCGGAATCCAGTCCCGCGTCCACGGCACTCTCGGTAAACTTGCCGTTGGTGTTGACTAACAGCTGGGCCGGTCCCGTTGCGCTGACGCCCTGCAGAATGTCCATATCCCCGTCGTTGTCGAAGTCCGCCAAGGACCCGCCGTGCTTGTCTTCGGCTTGAGCCCACCAGAAACCAGGATCGAGCTCATAAGCGATGTTCTCGAATATGCTGGCGTCGCCGGTGTTGCGATAGATGCGCTGAAAACTGTTGTGGCCCTGAACATAAAGGTCCGGCCAATTGTCACCGTTCAGATCGCCCCAGGAAGAGCCCCAGCTTTCGGTGAATCCGGTCACGCCGGCCTGGCTGGATACATTCTGAAACCGTATGTCGGCTGATACGGCTGACATGGTGAGCATCCCGGTCAAGCCGGCCAGCAACGCATGCGACGTCCTGCAGCTCATGTTCCCTTCCTTCCCCATCGTTCGTGTGTTGGTGGAATGAGTGACTTGCCTACACTCTCCTGGAAACGCCGACGCGAATTCCGTGTATCGCACGAAATCCGATTCGTAATGAGATGTTCAATGTAGAACTCGATCCCCCGCGCCTTAGAATTTGCTTGACGTGACAGCGAGTTTCACTGCCAGTGTGCAGGCTGCGGTCCAGGCGACTCTAGCACCCTTTTTTACCGCCAACATCGGCTTCAAGGCCGGTCGACCTGTTCCGCCCCAAGGGCAGTTTTGACATATTCGTTGGTAACTTGCGATTCCGAGTCCCCGAAGCGAGCTCGTTTCGCGCGGGCATTGCCTCCGGTCTTGGTCTGATGTGATCCGCTTACATGGGCTGCTCGCGGCGTCCGATTGAAGTTTGGAGAAGCAGGCTCGGCTGGCCGCGGCAGCCGAAACATCGACCTCGTCGCCATCACTGAACGGAGACAACAACAAGGTTCAGGCCAAACGACTGAAAGAGGTCGAGGCCGAACTAGCCGACCAGGTGCGAGCCATACAGGCGGGTGTTCTCACCGAGACGACCAAGGCCGAACTCGAGTCCTGCGAGGCCGAGCGAGCGCAGTTGAAAGCCTCCATGGCCGAAGGAGACGGCTCCCACTCGAAGCTGGTCACCATGATTCCCCAGGGTGGCGGAGCGATTCCGGCGCATGGAGGAGAACGTGGAGAAGCGGGCCTCCCGAGCCGATGCACGGGACAATGCCAGGGCGAGAACGGCCCTCCGTCAGTTCCTGGCCGACGTCCGGGTGAAGTCCGAAAAAGTGGACGGCGTGAGGGTTCTCGTAGCCCTTCTACAAGGAAATAACCGAGCGATCCTGCGCGTTGTCGGCGCAAGACCGTCGGTGTCGATAATTGGTGGTAGCGGGGGCGCGATTTGTTCTGTTCCGGCGTTGCCGATGCGCGTCCGTTTGAGATAGCGGGCAAGCCCCAAGTACAACCATCCCGATGAAACCTATCAATGCAGTTCGCGGAGACACTTCGTATTCGAGGTCTGAGCTACTTCAACACTCGAACAACTTCGAAATGACTCGGTGCGCCCTCTGCGGTCGGCAATTGAAGCAACTCGTTCTTGGCCTTGCAGTACTCGCATGTGACGAACTTGAAGCCCTCTGACTGTTGAATGCCAGACGATCTGGTTTTCTTGCCGCAGTTTTTGCAAGTGAAGGAATGCATTTCGCCGCTCCGTTTCAGATGGGCAGGTTATACACCCGCTTGAGTATGGGCCGAAGGCGGACTCAGACTTTCGCGGCGAGGGCCGTGTACAAATCTCTTCCCGGCCACATAGCGGCGACAATGCGGGCGCACAGATCGGCGTTTGCGACGTTAAAAGTCACGAAGGTCATCCCGCTTGCCGACCCGTCGGTTTGAATTGCTAGTTGATCGCCCGAAGTAAAGGACGCGGATACCTTTGCTCCGAACATATCTGGCGAATCCGTCAATTCGCCCTGCAGGTCGTTGGGCCACGATTCAGGCTCACCAATTACATCGCGCACGGTTCTGGTTACAGCCTCCTCCCAGAGCGATGTGTCCGGCTGCGACAGACGGCGCTGTGTTCGCGGCTCGCACTACGAGCAACACGCTACGGCTCGAATACACGAAGGTCGAGGTAGGTGATTTATTGTGTGGCCGCGACCATTTGTGCGTGATCCATCTTATTAATCACTTGGGCCATCCTGGTCACTTGCTCCTTAAGTTGCGCCAACTCTATCGCCTGTCGCTCCAGCACCGCGATCCGCTCGGCTTGCGCCTGGACGGTCACGAGCTCCTTTTGAAACTCATTCAAGAGCAAAGTAGCAACTAGGTTGTATCTGACTGTTTCAGGTTTACCTTCTGCGTCATAGACTACGAGCTCCGGGAAGGCTTCCGCCACTTCTTCCGCAATCAATCCAAACTCAATTGGCTTGCTCCCGTCCTCGTACGCTTCTTTGTACCTGAACGTTACCGGGCGCAGCGCGAGCAGACGGTCGCTTACGCTTCCCATTGGTTGTATTTCTTCCTTCACTTCTCGTGAAGAATTGATAGTGCCAAGCTGGCCGTTGCCGTCAATGAATACAGCAGTGGCGTTCGAAAGTCCTGTCGTCACTCCGCGAATGCCCGCGATAAAAGCCTTTTTCTGATGCGAACTAATTCCAATACGAATCGCGCCGTTCTGAGCCGCGAGGCCGTTGACCTCGGCGCCGATGGTGATGTTATCGCTGCCCGTCGTGATGTTCTGGCCCGCACCTGCACCTAGGGCGGTGTTTCGAAACCCCGTGCTGACCGAGCGAAGTGCGTCGATACCATTTGCTGTGTTCTGGACGCCATCGGTATTTCGTGCCAGTGCATTCACGCCAGTGGCGGTATTGCTGCTGCCTGTATCGACACTTTCGAGTGCGTGTGCACCGGTTGCGGTGTTGAATGAGCCGGAATTTCTATGCTCAAGGTCGATACGACTGAATACAAAACCTTGAAGCGCGTACGCGCCAATTGCGGTGTTCTGATTGCCCCCGCCTAACCCGCTGAGTGCTACATATCCGTTGGCGGTATTGTCATTTCCATTGAATCTCAACATGGCCTCGCTTCCCGTGGCCGTATTCCACTGTCCCGTGGAAACGCCATTGAGCGCGCTGAAGCCGAGTGCAGTATTGCGGTCCCCAGTCGATCTTTCAGCGGCTTGTGCGCCGACAGCTGTGTTGCCAGCGCCAGTTACCATGAAAAATAGCGCGCCTCGACCGACTGCGATATTCCCTTGGCCAGAGACAAGTGATCCAAGCGCCTCTCCACCAATGGCCGTGTTCGAAGCGCCCGTCTTGTTACTCTTGAGTGCGAAATTCCCAAAAGCATCATTGTAGCTTCCGGTCGTATTTTGATAGAGCGCGAATGTCCCGGTCGCGGTATTTTCGCGGCCCGTGGTATTGGAGCGAAGTGCCGCTGAGCCGGTGGCCGTGTTTGAACCGCCATCGGTGTTTCCCGTAAGTGCTTGATGCCCGAAGGCGCTGTTATGTATCCCAGTGGTATTCGATTGAAGCGCACCAAGTCCGAAACAGGTATTAGTGTCTACGCACGCTGCACTCGCATTTGAAGTTGCGGCGGCAGCCGTCAACGACATCCATGCAAGAATCGTTCGCCGAAGTAGTAGGTTTGAAATATGAAGCATGTTGGGTTCCCCGTATGTCGTTCGAATCTGTCGCTCCAGGCCAGGACACGGCGTTTTTCAATAGACCGCGAATATCGAAGGCATCAAAATTGACCGATAGCCGATGCAGTGTCCTGACAAATTTTCAGAATCAGACCTCCGATTCCTCCATGAAGCTGTCATCGAGAACGCTGTCGATACCATACGCCGCACCCAGTGGAGGCACCGCGCCCGGCTCGCAATCGCTGAATAGATTCGCCACCTCGCTTTCGGTCGCAAGTCCGAGTGGGCGCCCGAAATGCCGGTGCATGGCACCGAGATCGACTCTTCTTGTGGCTGGCACGACCGCGATGACGAAACCCTGATCGTCCTTCAGGACTGTTCCCTTCGCGAGCTGGGCGCCCGGGACATGCGCCGACTGCGCGGTATGCGTACTGTCGAGGGTACGGGTATGTTCGATCAGCTCGTAGCTCACGCCCTCGCGGACGAGATGATTCTGCACGGATGCTGCAATCGTCATGACTGGCCCTCCGGTGCGGCTGCCCTAAATGTTCCGTGACTATACGCCCGGGCGGCGGGAGATGACTTGCGTAGAGGGTTATGCTGGTGACACGCCGGCCGAACGCCGCGCGGGCCAGTCAGCCAGGAGGTAGCAACATGGCGAGCATTAAAGTCCGGCAGAACGGGCCGTATCTGGTCGACGGTGACGACGTGACACTGGTGGACTGGAACGGTGTGTCGTATCCCATTCCGAAACGGCCCTTTGCGCTCTGCCGCTGCGGCGGCTCATTGACCAAGCCATTTTGCGATGGCACGCATTCGCGGAAAGGTTTCGCGGCGGCAGAAGCCGCTGTCCCGGGCAGTCAGGAGCGGCCTGCTTCGGCCGATACTTCAGCGGATTAACGCTCTGCGAGAGCGTCGGACAGGCCCTCCATCGCGGCCTGCATCTCTTTCGTAGTTGCTTTCGCTTCCCGCACGAATTCTACGAGCCACTCGAACCGGCGTAGCGCAAAGATTCTGCGTCCGGCCCGCAACGGTTTGGCAATCACAAGTCCGATTGGGACATGTGTTCCATCTTGAGCCGGCATGAATGTGACGCGGGAGTGCGCAATGTCATTGCGAGGGTTGGTAAGCCTCTCAGCCCGCTTAACTGCTGCCAGCGCCCGATTACGGGCCGCCGGCGGAACGCCATGGTTAGAGTCTTGCACGGCCTTGTGCAAAAGCCTTGCGATCTTCTTCATGTCGGACTTCTGATGCCTCGCCAACAGCTTCGGATCGCAGCGAAGCAATGCAGCCCAGTCGAGCATTAGCCGTTCGAGCACACCGAAAAACACAATCCCGCGGCCGAGCTCCATCATCCACCGCTTTGTGCCTGGGTCCGCGGTTATGATGAGCTCGAATTGTGGCTTATTCACAGCGCTGGTCCATGTATAAATCAGACATCTGCGTACCTGGCCATGACACACCCTTGCACAGGATCAACAAGGCTATCGCGACTTCTTCGCACTTGTGACGCTTTACCGTGCGCCGGTGCAGTTTGGCCGCGTGTGCCCGCGTTTCGCGGGGCGACGTGGATGCCATATGAGAAACCCCGGCGCATGGCCGGGGTTCTTTAGAAAGTGGTAGCGCGGGCGGGATTTTGCGCCTATAGGCAGGTTCGCCTGGAGTAACCATTGGGCACAGGGTCGGAATCGAATAGATGCGAATCGCTCGCATTTCGCGCTATTTGTAGCCTCCAATTTTCGAGTTACCCCACTAGTTACCCCAAGCTACTCTACCGTTCGCCGCTGTGTCGCGGACAGCCTGATCCGAGTATTAGTACGCTGGGAATCGCACTGATTGCCTCGTCGCAGGGGCAGTCTGGCCTCTTTCATACACAGAGGGGTTCAACTCATGAAATCAAAGGACATTCTCATTATTGGGCTGGTCATGCTCGCAACCAACTCTATCGTCGCGATGGGCGCCGAGCCTGCGCCGGCGCGAGTCACCTTTGATAACCGTATTACGCACTTAAATGTTCGAGTTCGAGAGCTAGTCAATCTGGAGAGTTTCTGTGTCGCGCAGGACGGCAAGACGTGGCCGCTCTTTTACGACAGATCAACCACACCATTTGATATTCCGGCGGGTTATTCTTTCGTTGTAACTGACATCGTCGCCAATCCTTTCTGTATTGGAAGTCCTGATCCGAATGCACGATGGTTCTTCCTCTTAGAAGGACCTAAGGCGCGACGTTTTGTGGTCCAGTTTCGCGGCGAAAGCACAAAGCATTACGCACTGGGTGGTGGGCTCGCCTACACTTCGGATAACGTACCTGCAATACGCATGATTGGACCGGGCACCGGGCTGAGCGCCGGCAACATCGACATTCAAATTTTGGGCTATTTCGTGAAAGGCAATGCGATCCCCCCGGACGGGTCGCGCTTTTGATAATCAAGACAAGAGCTGAAAGCACTGGACTGCCTACTTGCTGACGAGGCGTGATCGCGGCCGCTGAAACTCCCCTCCGCACCTTCCGCGAGTCATGCGCGGTCGTGCGTGTGCCACTACAGCCCGAGCTTAGAGGCCCGCTTCGGCGGGCCTTTTCTTTACCTCATGGCGCGCAGAGAGGCTGTTGGCCGACCTGCGTGCCTAACGACTGCGGTCGAGGCTGTGGCGGCTCCTCGTTGATCTCGCGGGGCGTACCTGGAAAGCTCGCTGTAACGTCTGCTGCAAGTTCCCAATCGGCACCTGGGCAACCGGACTCGAGTTGCTGCTCCTCAGCCGCCGGCATGTCGGGAAAAAAGTCGATATTCGTGCGAGCCTCAATGTCGTCAATGGTTGTGACGAACGTGCTGCCGGGAACGTGGTTTCGGCGCTCCTCCTTCGTCATGACGATGCCGGCCGCATCCACCTTGCCATTGTCATCGCGACGAATGACGATCTTCCAGAACTCGACCGGCACTTCAATCTCACGACCCTTGAGCGTGACGATCTGATTTGGATCGAAAACAGGTCCGGTCAGGACTCATATGCCCTCGAATTTGTCAGCGTAGGTGTGGTCAACAATCGTCTCGTAGCCGCCCCAGGTGATCTGGTTCAAGCCAGGCAGCTGCGGCGCCATATTTGACATCAAGAACGTCTCCATATGCGCGTCGCAGCCAAACCGAGTCGCGATCGCCGAATTCGGCGCCATGTGCCCGCGGTCAAAGCCGGTGTTCACGAAGTGGATTTTGCCAACCTTCGCCGAGGTTCGCTCGTCCGTGTGGAAGGCTTCGGAATCCGGGCGCTCGCACTCGAAGTCGTCGTTCTGGTGCTGGCGAAGGAAGTAGGCCACTAGGAGAGGATTGCGCTTGGTCTCCGAGTACACGGCCGCTTCGGACTGGGACCAGCCGGTCCTTTCTCAGTCAACGGCACCGGCAAATCGACACTCGTGGCGGAGCTCGGCCTCCACGTTGCCACGGGCAATCCATGGCGCGGGCGTGCAGCTCAGAAGGGTTTCGTGCTGCACATCGCCGGCGTGGGCGTTCACGGCCCCTGCCACCATCGTGGTGTTTGTGTGCGCGCAAGTTGGTCTGAATTAGACCCGCAAAACTTGAAAACCGGCAGGGGCGCAAGTCCCTCGTGAGTTCGAATCTCACCCTCTCCGCCAATCATTTCCCATTCTTACCAGCGGAGAGTACCGTGGTACCCGACGCCTTCAGGCTGCCATCAAGGGAGACCAAAATGTTGCGTAAAATAAGTTTGGTCATTGCGTGTTCGTTTTTGACTGCGCCAGCCTTGGCTGGCTCGCACTTCGAATCGGCTCGCTCAACCTGCACGACCATCAACTGTGCTGGAATGACGATCCGGGGCCTTCAACAGGCCAATGAGCCGTTTGTCATCCAGGTATATGCTCGCGCGGGCGAGTGTTTGCGGCTCGACGTCAGCACGCAGACGGAAGACACGGCGATGATGCTAATTTCAACGACGGCCGGCGACTTCATTACGGCCGACGACACGTTTGAATTGCGACCGATACTCGGAATCGATCCGACCCCGCAAACAGGCTGGTACACGGTGGCAATCAGTTACTTCGACTACGACGACAGGATCTCGCGATTCACGCTCGAGTATGGACGGTATCCGACGGGAAGCCTCAATTGCAGCCAGGCAACTGCGGCTACCGTCATGGCGCCTAGCCAGATGAAGCCTTTCGGCGCCACCAGCCAGAAACTCAAGTTGCCGGCGGTCCCATTGGCTGATGCGCCAGGCCAGAGCGACTAAGACAGCCCAAGCACGCGTGATGGCTACAGAACCACGCGGGGAGAATGACATGTACACGAAAGCGATATTTGGATTCGTCGCGGCATGTATTGCAACGACCGCGGCTTGGGCAGGCTCGCAGCTGGAGTCACGCCTGTCCTCATGCACAACCGAGAACTGCGCCGGCGAGACAATCCGGGCAACCCACCAGGCCGCCGAGCCATTTGTGACACAGATTTTCGCGCGGGCGGGCGAGTGTCTCCGGCTGGATGTCACTGAGCAATCGGCGGACGTGGCTTTGGTGGTTGTTGCGCCAGTGCCACCCGCCATTGTGCGCAATGCCGACCGCAGGACGGGAGACACGCGGCCGCTCGTCAGGGTCGACGGTTTGGATTTTACCGGCTGGTATACGGTAGTCGTCGGTTTTGAAGACGCAGGGAACACTGTCGTTCGCTTCCGGCTGGATTACGGCCGGTATCCGGGCGGCAATGCCAACTGCACCGCACCGATCGCTGCCGCCGTCCAGAAATTTGAGCGGCTTTTAGGCGATCCCGCGAAAGTCGTGGCGCCCGCCGTCGACGCCGACTTGGACGACTGAGCCGAGCAGACCGGTTGTCTGTTCGCGTTCGATCCACACGGGGCGCCGCGTGCGTAGCGGTGCACCCGTGTGATACTGGCCGGGTGAAATCCGATCGGGACAAAGCGGACGACCTCAGCCTTGCAGTTCCAGAGATGCGCCGTCTCGCGAATGCCGCGACCGAGGCGCTGCTCACGCGGCTCGCACAATTGCGAGATGGCGCGCCATGGCACGGCGCGACCCGAGCGAGGCTCGAGCCCCTGCTGCGCGAGCCTGCTCCTGAGTCAGGACAAGATCCGCTAGCCGTGCTCGAGCGCGCCGTAGCCGACGTGCTGCCCTACGCGGCCCGCGTCGACCACCCGCGCTTCTTTGCCTTCGTGCCATCCGCACCGCCCTGGCCCGGCATCAAGGTGAGGCCCGAAAAGGGTGTCTTGGTGGCCGAGATCGGCCTAAACGAAACACCCCTCACTGCTCTCGCAGGAGGGGTGCCTATGGATTTGGTAGCGGGGGCATGAGTTGGATTTCGCACACCCCTGAATTTGTTGATGTTGAGTTGCGCTAGTGCGGGCACGACGGATGGTAGGGTCGGGAACATTGCCGCCCCTGCATTGCGCGCAGCGCCCCGTGCGGGACGAACAGCCCGTGATATCTCGTCAGATGCACCCGCGGCGGTGGCACCAGCGCCGCCAGTCGGGCCAAGAAATTCAGCCGCTATAGCACGATGTGCGTCGTGCCGTCGCGGTGCTTTCGGCCAACTCCCGCCACTCAGAAAGACGGCGGAAAGGAGCGGATGTTTTCAGTGACTTCCATGCTTCTTGACGCCAGCCGAAGCGTTTACTGAGATTTTTGCTGGATTAGGACGGAAATCTTGTATGGCACGACAGTGTCACTTATAAAACCTGAAACGGTGGTGACTATGTCTAGAGCCCCGTCTCGGTTGAAATCGCCGACCGCGATTTGATTGACACCACTTCGCGTGTCCGCGCGTGCCGAGAAAAATTGAGGAGTGTGAAAGCTGCCATCGCCGTTGCCGAGCGACACGACAACATTATCGTCATCAAGGTCGCCGGTAATCGCGGAAAGATCGAGCGCCCCATCACGGTTAAAATCTCCAACTGCAACCGAACTCGGGAAATCGCCCAGATGCAAGGACTGTGGAGCTTGGAAACTGCCATCGAGATTTCCAAACAAAATAGAAATGTCTCTGGATTCTTCGTTAATCGTAACCGCGTCCGGAGCTCCATCACGATCGAAATCCCCCAATACTATTCGTTTAGGGAATTCGCCAGTGGGGAAGAATTGCGGAGGCTGAAAGCTGCCATCACCGTTACCGAATAGCACTGAAATGTAGTCCGGGTTTGCATCAGCCGTGATCAGGTCCTCTATTCCGTCGCGGTTAAAATCATCGACTGCCACGGACCAGGGATTACCGGCCAGGAAAGTTTTTACCGGCCGGAACCTGCCAGTGCCTCTGCCTAGCAGTATCGAGACAATTCCTTCTCCGGCGGGGGCGCTAACTGTGACGAGATCCAGTCGGCCATCGCGATTGAAATCACCAGTGGCCACGTCGCTAGCGAACGCGTCAATTCGAAAAAATCGTGCCTTCTCGAACCCAAGCCCTGCAGGTCTGCCAAGTAGCACTGAAACGTCACCGGAAGCTGAGTTAGCCGTTGCCACGTCCTCTATGCCATCCCTATTGAAATCACCCGTTGTCATTGCCCTGGGTTCTTGACCGACGGGAAATCTTCGCGAGTCTCGGAACCCACCATGTCGGTTGGCCAATAGCAACGAGATATCATTTGTATCGAAGTTAGCTGTCACTACGTCAAGAAGCCCGTCTCTGTTGAAATCCCGCACCACAATCGATAACGGTCCGATCGCTTCGCCGAGAGTGTACTGTGTCGCGACAAAATCCAATGTCTCTGCACTCGCATGATCTTGCGGAGCGAGCACGAGTGCGAGTCCCAAAGTCAACTGCCGGCACTTCGTTATATCCATTGCAGGCTCCTCCATGATCTCTGCTAGATTTGACGAACAGCTGGCATGGCGATATTGCGATCATTCCCGGCGACCAAGCGCAAAGAACGCGCGCAGCGGATTCCATCTTCAGGCCTGTGCGAACCGGTCGCTTGTCCTGACCCATTGATAGCGGCAGCCAAAAGGGAACCTCCATCCACCGCAGTGATTTCTGTAAGCCGACAAAGCTGCTGAGCGGATGAGGTTCCGGAACCGAGCACGAGTACGGTGTTCAATGCCCACAAATTAGTTTTCCTGAGCACGTGTTTTGCCGTCATATCCTTCCCCTAGGTGCGCCGCAGGAGCCTTCTAGAGAGGCAGGCGGCGCACGCGCTAGGTATACGCCTGCCCGACGGCGTTTGACAGGGCTATGCATTCAAGTCAGTCCCGGGGGTGACGGAAAAACTTAATAACTTAGTGAATGCGGCAGCTATATGAGGTCATCTTCTGAGCCTAAGTACGCATCATGCTCGGGCCATGCAGCGAATCGAGATC
>Ga0111538_10003607_pt1 | contig 21605 bp, 13 predicted proteins | sample SoiMethybrSBSTD1_FD_79669 | JGI IMG/M metagenome (GOLD analysis project Ga0111538, IMG submission 79669) | Bulk soil microbial communities from a Populus tree surrounding site in Tennessee, USA - Soil MetaG P. TD hybrid SBSTD1 (version 2)... | ecosystem: Environmental > Terrestrial > Soil >... | reverse complement strand
GAGAAGGAGAAGGAAGGACCGATCACCGATCCCTGGCTGCTCTTGAATGCCGGTCAAACTGCGCTGGTCATGCACCGCGAGACCCAGGGGCTCGATCTTCTGAAACGCGCTTCCCAATATGAGCCGACCCGTGCAGCGGCACTGGAAGCGACGGCGCTGTACTATCTTTCGCTCCAACGCACCGACGATGCCATGCGCATTCTCTCCGACATGATCCTGCAGGATCCAACGAACTCGCGGCTCATCCGGCTGCGCGCGGCGGCGCGCTACACCTCGGGAGATGCGACCGGCGCGGTGGAAGATCTCGAGCATCTCTTGCAGATGGATCCCAACGATCAGGAAGCACGCACGCGATTGGCCGAGATTCGCGGACGGCTTGGCGAGCTCACGCCGGAAAAGCCATGAGAATCCCGCAACGCCATCGCTTTCGAACCAAGCTTTCCGGGAATGCGCTCTTTCGCGCGCTGCCCGAAGGCGAGCGCTTTCGATTTGCAGCCGGTGAAGCGGCCGAATCCGTATTCGGTGCGGATCCGGTCGCCGTGCTCTCCTCGCGCAGTGAAGATCTCTCCCCCGACGAACGAAGCGCGGATCCGCTCCTGCTCCAAGAATTGCGCGCTCTACTTCCGCGCGTGCCGGATGCGGAATCGGGAGAACGTTTTCCGGGCGGCGCGGTCGGATTCATCACCTACGAACGCGGCGCACTGCTCGAGGAGCTGCCGGCGGTGTCGCTCGAGCGCGGCGGACCGGATCTCCACTTCGCGATTTACGACACGTTCGCCATCTGGCATCCGGCGAGCTCCGAAGTGGAAGTGGTTTCCTGGGGCCTCACGCGCGAGGGATCGTTCGATGAGACCTTGGCTCTTCGCCGGGCCGGCGAGCTCGAGGAGAAGTTGCGCGCCGCAGCTTCCGATTCCGTGCTCGGCCCCGAGGCCGGCTCCGATTTCGCTCGCCGCGCATCTGCCGTGGAGTTTGCGCTCGATCCCGCCGCGATTCGAACCAGCTTGGACCGCGCCGCCCATGCGCAGGGCGTCGCGTCGATTCTGAATTCGATCGAGCGCGGCGACATCTATCAAGCGAATCTCACCGTGCGCTTCGATGTCCCCGATTCGGGCGATCCGGTCGCGCTGTTCGAGCGCCATCTCGCCCTGAATCCCAGCCCCCATGCCGCATTTCTCGAGGCGGATGAGATGGCGATTCTCTCCTCCTCTCCCGAGAGATTGCTTTGGGTGCACGGCCGCGACGTCGAATCCCGCCCTATCAAGGGAACGTCCCCGCGTTTCGCCGATCCGGTGCGAGACCACGCTTCCGCACAATCGCTTCTGGCCTCCCAGAAGGATCAAGCCGAGCTGCTCATGATCACCGACCTCATGCGCAACGATCTGGGAAAGGTCTGCGAGTTCGGAAGCGTGCGCGTCCCCGCATTGCGCGTCCTCGAGTCCTATGCGCACGTCCATCATCTCGTTTCGACGATTCGCGGAACGCTCCGCCCGGAGTACGACTCGCTCGACGCCCTGGCCGCGGTCTTCCCCTGCGGATCCATCGCCGGTGCACCGAAGCGTCGCGCCATGCAGATCCTGCGCGCGCTCGAACCCGCGCCGCGAGACGTCTACACGGGAACGATCGGGTGGGTCGGATTCGACCGCTCCTCGCACTGGAGCGTCGCGATCCGGACGGGTATTCTCGCACAGGGGATTCTGTCGTTCGGCGCGGGCGGAGGAATCGTCGCCGATTCCAACGCCGAAGCGGAATGGAACGAGCTTCACTGGAAAGCGAAAGCATTTACGGAGGCGCTGTACGCTCCGTCGCGGGAAATCGCCGAGAGGAATGCGTGATGAAGGCGCCGTCTCGAGAAATCGCCGGAAGGAGAACATGATGGCCGAGCCGATGCGCGCAGCGCGATTCGTCCACTGGGATGGCCGAGTCGTCCCCGTGGAAGAAGCGCGTGTTTCCGTTCTCGATACCGGCTTCCTCTACGGGGATGGCGTGTACGACACCATGCGCGCGTATGGCGGGCGCGTGTTCTCCTTGGACCGGCACCTGGCGCGGCTGGAGAGAAGCGCCGGGCGCGTCGGGATGCGCGTCCCCGAAGCCGCCGATTTGGCGCGGCGCATCGACGAGATCTTGGCGGCAAACGAGACAGCCGATGCGGTGCTGCGCATTACCGCGACGCGCGGGCGCCTCGCGCGGCGGCTCGATCTGTCTTCGGCCGCGGAGCCTTCCGTCGCCATCACGCTCGACTTCATCGATCCGGGCGCGGACGAAGCGCGCCGCACCGGAATTCGCGTGGCGTATTCGCGCTACGTACGCACGACGCGCCATCCTCTGGCCGGTGTTAAATCGACGAGCTATCAAGTTTCTCTTTTGGCCCGCAATGAAGCGCGCGAGCTCGGCGCCACGGAAGTTCTTCTCGCGAACGAGACGGGAGAGATTTGCGAAGGCGCCGCTGCCAACGTGTTCTTCGTCGAGAAGGACACGCTGTTCACGCCGGCGCTCTCCACCGGAATCTTGGGAGGAATCACGCGGGAAGTGGCGCTCGAGTGCGCGCGCGACCGCAATATTCCAATTCAAGAAGCCACGTTCAGCAAAGAACGCGTCGAGCAGGCGAGCGAAGTCTTCATGACCGGCACCACGATTCAAATCGCCGCCGTCATTGCGGTGGGATCCACCCCGCTCGGCGGGGGCCGTCCCGGTCCGATCGCGCGGACTCTGCTCGACGACTATCTCTCCAAGGTTCGCGAGGAGACCGGATCGCCCGCCCACGGCGTGCGCGGCTGAGCCCCTTCGGAATGCGTCGCGTCGCTGCGGTCCTGTTCGGCATTCTGGTCGCGCTTCTTCTCCTCGAAGGAACCCTCCAAGCGCTCGCTTACGCAACGCTGCGCCGCGCACGCGCCGAGCAACGTCCCTTTTCCGAGCGTGCTCAATCCTTTTCGGGACGCCGCGTGTTGTGCGTCGGAGATTCGTACACCTACGGCATCGGTGCGAAATCACGGGGAGGAAGTTATCCCGCGCGGCTCGAAGAATACCTGCGCGCCGGCGGCGGCGAAGATTGGATTGTGGTGAACGAAGGCTGGCCATCGCGCAATTCGCAAGAGTTGAACGATCTCCTTCCCAACCTTCTTCAGAAATACGAGCCGGATTGGGTCGTCGTGCTCATCGGCATCAACGATCGTTGGAACGAAGCACGACCGGCCTCGGCCGCAGTCGTTCCCGCGGATCCAAACGCATGGGTGTGGAGATGGCGCACGAAGCGACTTTTCGAGATCGCTTTTGCAAACCTGCGTGGCAATCGAGCCGGCGGCGCGGCGACCTCGAATCTGCCGCACGCCGCGGCGGATTCTACAGCGAGCGCCGCAACGAGCGCCGGTCCGGATTCCACGCCGCAGACCAACCTCGCTTCGGATTCCGTCGTCGCCGCCCGTTCGCTTCCCGCCGGATCGGATACCGTTTCCGTTTTGCGCCGGCGCTTGTGGGAAGTCGTCGAGTCGGACACTTCGAAACACGCAACGCCGGAGCAGCGCAAACAAGTCTACGACGTCGCCGAAGAGGCGCGCCGTCTCGGAAATGAAGAATTGGCGATCGATGTGGTCGAAGCATACAGCCGGCTCAAGATGCACACTTTCGCGGTAGAAGAAGGAGAGGCAGCCCTCAAGAGCTTCGGAGAGAGTCCGCGGCTGGCGCGCGCGCTCGTTCTTCCCTTGCAGCGCACTCATCAAGAGGAAAAGGCACTTCGTTTCGCGGAGCGCTCAGTCGCGCTCGATTCCACCGATGCGGAGAATTGGCGGGCTCTGGCCTCAGCGCGTTTTCTCATTCCCGATCCGAAGGCGGGGCTGCGCGCGCTCCTCGAATTCCAAAAGCGAGGTGGCGATGATGCCATCGTGGCGCGCCAGATTCGCGTGCGCAATCTCGCCGCCGCGATCCCTCCACAAGAGCTCGAGCAAACGATTCAGGATTCGGGTCTCGATGAGCAAGACGCCGCGAAAGTGAGGCAGCTCTTCGGTTCCATGGGAGATGCCGCCGAGACAGAAGGCGAGCTCTTCACACAGTTGAGTGCGATCGCGGCTCAGATCAAAGCGCGCAACGCGCGGCCCCTCTTTCTCAACTACCCCACGCCCGGCGCGCTCGCGCCTGCCGCCCAGAACGAATCCATCGCCCGGGTTGCCCAGCGCGAAGGAATCCCGTATCTCGATCTTCATCTGCTGCTCGAGCAGGAAAGCGCCGGGCAGCCTCGCGATGTATTCTTCATTGCCGACGGACATTGCACCGATCGGGGTTATGACATCGTCGCGAAAGCGGTCGCGGCGAAGCTGGTCGAGCTCGATCGCCAAACTCCTTCATCGTGACCGCTGGAATGGATCTGCTAAGATGGCGACCATGATGACTCCGTTGGCGCGACTGTTCGCGCTTCTCGTCCTGGTTGTGTGCGGGGCCTCGCCGGCGACGGCGGCGAAAGAAACGCCGGTCACCACGCTTCACGTCTTTGCCGCCTCCTCTTTGACCGAATCGTTTACCGCAATCGCCAAGCGGTTCGAGAAGGATCATCCCCATACCAAGGTGGAGCTGAATTTCGCCGGAACTCCCACGCTTCGCACCCAGATCGAACAGGGCGCACCGGCCGACGTGTTCGCTTCCGCGGATCTCGCGCACAGTGAGGCTTTGAAGAAGCAAAACCTGCTTCTCGAGACCACGGTCTTCGCGCGCAACAAGTTGGTGATCGTCGCGCCGGCCAGCAACGACAAGGTCGCGAGCATCGCGGACTTGGCGAAGCCGAAGATCAAGATCGTCCTCGCCGAAGAGACCGTTCCCGCCGGTCGCTATGCGATGGAAGTCGTGCACAAGATCGACGCGGCGGGTGCCGGCGGAGCAAACTTTCTCGCCGGCGTTGAGAAAAACCTGGTGAGCCGCGAAACGAACGTGCGCGCCGTGCTCTCCAAGGTGACGTTGGGTGAGGCCGATGCCGGCTTCGTGTACATGACTGATGCAACGACGGCCGGAAAGAAGATTCGCGTCATCCAGATTTCCGATCCCTTGAACGCGATTGCCGAGTATCCCATCGGCGTCCTCGCCCACGCCGCGACTCCGCCCATCGCGAAGGATTTCGTTGCCATGGTCGTCTCGGACAAGGGGCAGGCCATCCTCAAGGAGCATGGCTTTCTTCCGTAGATCCAACGCAAGAGGGACCGGACCGCGGCTCCGGTCCCTCGATCTTCTCGCGTTCCTGCTTCCTCTTTACATCCTACTGCCGTTGATCGCGCTGCCGTTGGCCACGACGCCGCGCGCGTTTGTCGAGCATCTTGTGTCCGAGCAATCGCTGCAAGCGCTCTTGCTGACGATGCGAACGACGCTTCTCGCCACGGCGATTTGCATTCTTTTGGGAACACCTTTGGCCTATGTGTTGGCGCGGCGTTCGTTTCCCGGACGAGAGTTGGTCGACACGTGCATCGATCTCCCGATTGCGATTCCCCCGGTCGTGGGCGGCGTCGCGCTCCTGCTTGCGTTCGGAAGACGCGGGCTCTTGGGGAGCGCGCTCGACGTTTGGGGCGTGCAAATCCCGTTCACTTGGATTGCGGTAGTGATGGCGCAGGTCTTCATCGCCAGCCCCTTTTACGTGAAGACGGCGCGCGCCGGATTCGAGACCGTGTCGCCTTTGCACGAAGATGTCGCCGGGACGTTGGGCGCATCGCCGTGGCGCGTCTTCTTCACCGTGACGATTCCCTTAGCGCGTCCGGCACTCATCGCCGGAACAGTGCTCGCCTGGGCGCGCGCACTCTCCGAGTTCGGCGCCACGATCATGTTCGCGGGAAACTTTCCCGGGAGAACGCAAACGCTTTCGCTGGCGGTCATGTCGGCGATGGAATCCGATCTCGATACCGCCATCGCCATTTCCCTTGTCTCCATCGTGCTCGCCTTTCTCGCGCTGATCGCCGCCAAGCGTTATGCGCGCTCCCGCCATGTCCTCCTCTGAGCCGGCGACGGCCGGAGCCGATTCCGGGTTGCACGCCGAGATCACCGCCCACCGCGGCGAGTTTCGCTTGGACATCGCCCTCTCGATCGAGCCGGGCGAGACCGTCGTGCTCGTCGGTCCCAGCGGATCGGGAAAGAGCACGGCGGTATCCATCATCGCCGGATTGCTTCCCTTAGAACGCGGTCGCGTCCGTCTGGGAAACGAGATCTGGTGCGATTCACAAATGAAGACCGATTGGCCGCCGCACCGTCGCCGAGTCGGCTTCATGCATCAGGACTTCGCGCTCTTTCCCCATCTCGACGTGCGCGGCAACGTGATGTACGGAGCGCGGGCCCGCGGTGCGGCGCGGGCGAGCGCGACTTCGCAGGCCGATGCCTGGCTCGAGCGATTGGGGCTTCGCGCGTTCTCGGATCGATTCCCGAGCGCGCTCTCCGGAGGACAACGGCAGCGCGTCGCGCTGGCGCGTGCGCTCGCCTCCGGTGCGCGCGTTTTGCTTCTCGACGAGCCCTTGGGATCTTTGGATGTCGAGACGCGCGCTTCCATTCGCGCCGAGCTGCGAATGTTTCTGACCCGTTTCCAATTGCCCACCTTGTTCGTGACCCACGATGCGTCCGATGCGCTCGTGCTCGCCGATCGCATCGCCGTTCTCGAAGAGGGCAAGCTCACTCAGATCGGCTCGCGCGAGGATCTCCTCTCCCGCCCCGCGTCACGTTTCATCGCGGAGCTCTTGGGACTCAATTACGTCCGCGCCGAGCTTTCCCCGGGAGATGGAATGCGCGAAGCCCGCGCCATCGATGTCGTCTTTCATGTCCTGGGCAACGAACCGGCCGGAACGGTCTCCTTGTCATTTCCTCCCTCCGCGGTCACTCTTTCCGTGGATCGTCCGCGCGGATCGGCCCAGAACACGTTTCCGGGACGCGTGCGTGAAGTGGTCCCGCTGGCGGATCGGGTCCGGATCGTTCTCGATTGCGGGGTCATCTTGGCCGCCGATGTCGTGCGGGAAGCGGCGCAGGCGCTCGATGCATCGCCGGGACGCGCTCTTTGGGCTTCGGTCAAGGCAACCGCGATTCAAGTGTATCCGTGAAGGATCCATGAAGCGGAGGAAGCTCGGGGAACTTCGGAGCTGTCCCGAGTGTGCAGGAGATTGCGATCCGGCTCGGCGTTTTCGGGGGGATTCATGGCCATCGCCAAAAACCGGGCTCGATCGTTCATTCTTGGCTGCGCCGCTCTCCTCTTCCTTTCACTCTCCCCCCCGGTCTCGGCGCTCACCATCGAAGAGGCGGTGGATTTGGCGCTGGCACAAAACGAACGTCCCAAAGCTGCCGATGAGGAAGCGCGCGCCGCGGAAGCGCGAGTTGCGCGGGCCCGCGCCTTTTTCCTTCCCGACATCTCGCTGACCGGGGACTACACGCGCCGCTCGCACGAGACCACGCGTACGGTCGATGGAGAGACTTCGACCTTACAGAGCAAGGACGGCTGGGAAGGCCGCGCCATCGTGACGCAGACGCTTTTCGATGCGCAGGGATTCCCGCTTCTTGCACAAGCGAAGCGCGCCCGCAACGCAGCCCGCTACGATGCTCTCGACGCGAAGCGAAGGCTTGCCTACGAAACGTCGGAAGCATTTCTCTCCGTCTTGGCCGATGATCAATTCGCGCGCGCCGCTTCGCAGAGGCTCGACTTCGCGCACCAGGCCTTAGAGGAGATTCGCGTTCGCTTCGAAGCGCAGCTCGTCGGCTCGAATGACGTGACCCGCGCCGAGCTCGAAGCCGCATCTTCGGAACGCGAGCTGGTGCGCCTGGAAGGTGCCGCACGAACTTCGCGTCTCCATCTGGAATTCCTCTTGGGCCAACCCATCGAAGGGGAGCTCGTCATCCCGCGCAATCTCTTGGATCTCGCGGTCCAGCCCGCATCGCCGTCGGGGAACGCCGCGCAGCAGCGGCTCGATTTTCTCGCGGAGGGAGAGCGCACCGAAGCGCTGAAACAATCGGCGAAGGAACCCCAGATGCGCTATCTGCCCGATCTGGAATTCCGCGGAGAAGGTTGGAGCACGAACGAAAGTGGATTCAACGAGCGCAGCGAAGATTGGACCTTGGGAATGGGGCTTTCGTGGGATCTCTTCGATGGAGGGGAGCGCGAAGCGGAGCACGGCGAGCGCAAGGCGATTGCGCGTCAGGCGGAATGGGATCTGGCGAATCGCGAGCGCTCGGTCGACGTCGACGTGCAGACCGCGCGGGTTGCTCTCGAGAGCGAGCAGGCTTCTTTGACGCGGTCGGAAGTCGCAGTCGAGGCGGCGGAACGCAACGCACGCGAGGTGACCGAGCTCTATCGCCAGGGATTGGTGCGCGCGCTCGAGATCGTCGATGCGAACTTTCAGCTGTTCAATGCACAGGTCGAGCGGACGAATGCGCAGTATGCTTTAGCCGTCGCCTATCTCGGATTCCGAGCCGCCGAGGGCCTGGATCCCTTCGAAAAGGAAGCTGCCCCATGAGTCGTCCGGCCATTCTGGATTCCTGCCGCGGCTGGCCCTCGCATCTGCTCGGCCTGGCGATCTTGATGAGTTTCGCGGCCGGATGCGCGAACGAATCGGACGGGGCGTCTTCAGGCGGTGGTGGGCGCGGCAAGGGCGGCCCGGGCGGAGGCGGCGCATCGGCTTTTCCCGTGGAAATCCAGCCGGTCGAGATTCGCGACGTCGAGGCCACCATCACCGCGGCCGGATCGATCGAGGCGTTCGAGATCGTGCAAGTGACCGCGCGGGTTCCCGGCGCCATCGAGCGCGTTCGCTTCCGCGAAGGAGAGCGCGTCAAGAAAGGCGAAGTGTTGGTGGAGATCGAGCCCGAGCGCTATCAGCTTGCCGTCGTGGAAGCCAAGGCCGCACTGGAGAAAGCAAAGGCCGCGAATGCGGAGGCGGAGGCCGGTCTCGCCCGGCGCGAAGGTGCGAACGAGAGAAATCCCGGCGTCATTCCCGGCGAAGAGCTCGGCGCTTGGCGCACTCGGGCCGCAACCGCCGCCGCGGAAGTCGCCGCGCAAGAAGCCGCACTGCGATTGGCGGAGCGCAACGCAAATGATGCGCAAGCGCGCGCCCCGTTTGGCGGAATCATTCAAACGCGCGACATTCAAACCGGACAATATGTGCAGCCGGGCACTCTTCTGACGACGCTCGTGCGCCGCGATCCTCTTCTCCTTCGCTTCCAAGTTCCAGAGGGCGAATCGAAAAGTCTCGAGCCGGGATTGATCGCGCGCTTTCGCGTGGGCGATTCCAAAGATGATCGCCAAGCGAAGATCACATACGTGGCCGATACCGCGCATCCGTCCACCCGCATGGTCGCGGTGACCGCGGAGATTTCGAATGAGGACTCCTCCCTGCGGCCCGGTGCTTTTGCAGAAGTCACCGTTCCCATCGACACGAAGCACGGCCGTCCGGTCATCCCGCAAACCGCAGTGCGTCCCTCCGAGCGTGGCTTCTTGGCGTTCGTCGTGAAGGGAGACGCCGCGGAAGAACGCATCCTGACGCTCGGCATGCGCACCGCCGACGGCCTCGTGGAAGTGCGTGACGGACTCGTTCCCGGCGACACGCTCGTCGTGCGCGGAGCGGAGGCGCTGCGTTCCGGCGCCAAGGTGAAGATCTCCCCCGCCCGACCCGATTCCGCCAAGGCACAGGAGCAAGCCACTCCGAAAGCATCATGAACCTCACCGACGTTTGCATTCGACGACCCGTTCTTGCCTGGATGCTCATCGCGGCCACCGTTCTGTTTGGAATCGTGGCGGCGCGCCGCATCGGCATCAGCCAATTTCCCGATGTGGACTTCCCCACGATTACCGCTTCGGTCACCTGGGAAGGATCCGCACCGGAAGTCGTCGAGAGCGAGATCGTCGAAGTCTTGGAAGAGGCGCTCGTGCAAGTGGAGGGCGTGCGCTCGATCACTTCCTCTTCGCGTCAAGGCAGCGCCAGCATCACCGTCGAGCTGAACCTGGAGCGTAACGTCGATCTTGCGCTGCAAGACGTGCAAACGCGCATCGCGCAAGCGCAGAATCGAATGCCGCGCGATGTCGACCCTCCCACCGTTTCCAAAACCAATCCCGAAGATCAACCCATTTTATGGCTGGGGCTTTCGGGGCCCTATTCCCGCCAGATGCTGGGTGATTACGCACGCTATCGCGTGAAGGAACGCTTGCAGACGATTCCCGGTGTCGGCGAGATCACGATGGGCGGCTATCTCGAGCGCAACATTCGCGTCTGGTTGGATGCGACGCGCCTCGACGAGCGCGGCCTCACCGTCACCGATGTCATCGCCGCCTTGCAGCGCGAGCACGTGGAGCTTCCCGCCGGCCGTCTGGAAACCGAAGGGCGCGAGGTCAACGTCCGCGTCCTGGGCGAAGCGCTCGATTTGGATTCCTTCCGGCGCATCGTCGTCGCCGACGCCGGCGGCGCTCCCGTCCATCTGGAAGACGTCGCGATGGTCGAGGACGGTTTCGAAGACGTGCGCCGCGTCGCGCGTGTCAACGGCGAGGCCGCGCAAGGGATCGGCATTCGCAAGCAGCGTGGTGCGAACGCGGTCGCCATCGCCCATGAAGTCTACGCGGCGATCGACGAGATCCAGAAGACGCTGCCCCCCGGAATGGAGATCGGCATCAACGTCGATTCCACACGCTTCATCGAGGAATCGGTCCACGAGATCCAATTTGAATTGATCCTGGCGGTGATCTTGACCGCGCTCGTGTGCTGGATGTTCTTGGGATCGATTTCCAGCACGCTGAACGTCGTGCTGGCCATCCCCATGTCGCTTCTGGGAACGATCGCGGTCATTTATTTCTTGGGCTTCACGTTCAATACGTTCACGCTCTTGGGGCTGGCACTCGCCGTCGGCATCGTCGTGGACGACGCGATCATGGTGCTCGAGAACATCTTCCGGCACGGCGAGATGGGCAAAGACCGGGTGCGCGCGGCGCGCGAAGGGACCGCCGAAATCACGTTCGCCGCGCTCGCCGCCACGATTTCGATCGTCGCCATCTTCATTCCGGTCGTGTTCATGCGCGGCATCGTCGGAAAATTCTTTTTGCAATTCGGCGTGACGCTTTGCGTGGCCGTGCTCCTCTCGTATCTGGAGGCGATCACGTTGGCGCCGGCTCGCTGCGCACAGTTCCTCTCCACCGGGCGCGAGGGACGCAGCCGCGTCGGGCTCGTCGTGGATCGTGCGTTCACGGCGCTGGAGCACGCCTATCGCAAGACGCTGCATCGCGCGCTCGCCCGCCCCGGCCTCGTGCTTCTTTCCGCCGCGGGCGTGTTCGTGTTGGCGATCGTCGTCTTGCGCTCGCTTCCTTCCGAGCTCGTTCCCTCGCAAGATCAAAGCCGGCTCATGTTCCGTCTGCAGACTGCGGTCGGCTCCGATCTTCAGGAAACCGACCGTCTGTTCCAACGCGCTGAGAAGTACTTGATGAGCCGCCCGGAAGTGACTCGCTGCTTCGGAGTCGTCGGGGGAATGGGAGGAACGGGAGTCAATTCCGGAAACATCTTTGTCTCCTTGGTTCCTCCCGGAAAACGCAAATTGACTCAAATGGAATTCGCCGCCGTCGCGCGCCGGGAATTGAATTCCATCCCCGGGCTCCGCGCCGTCGTGCAGGATCCCTCCCAGCAAGGCTTCACTGCGCGTCGCGGCTTCCCCGTCGAATTCTCGGTGCGCGGATCGGATTGGGATCAGCTCGTCAATCTTTCGCGGGACGTCATGCGCGATTTGCAGGCGTCCGGCGTGGTCACCGACTTGGACAGCGACTATCAAGTCGGCATGCCGGAATTGCGCATCATTCCAAATCGTGCGCGCTGCGCCGACATGGGCATTCCGGTGGAAGAAGTCGCCACCGCGATCAACGCGCTCGTCGGCGGTGTGCGCGTCGGCAAATACTCGGAGGGCGGCCGCCGTCTGGATGTGCGCCTGCGCCTCATGGCCGACCAGCGCGCGCGTCCCGAGGACGTGATGCGGCTGCGCGTTCGAACCGGGAACGGCGAGCTGGTTCCGCTCTCATCCGTCGTCGCCACGGAAGAACGTCCCGCCTTGCAAGCGATCACGCGCAGCGATCGCGAGCGCGCCATCACCGTTTCCGCGAACGTCGCCGACGGGCACTCGCAGAAAGACGCCATCCGCGAGGTCGAGAAGTTGAGCCGCAATCTCCCGATCGGATATCGGCTCGTATTGGGCGGGGCCAGCGTTGCGTTTCAAGAATCGATGGGCAGTCTCTTGTTCGCGCTCTTCTTGGGAATCGCGGTCGCGTACATGGTGCTCGCTTCGCAATTCAATTCCTTCCTCCACCCCATTACGGTCATCACGATTCTTCCTTTGTCGGTGGCGGGCGCTGCGGCCGGCCTTTTGCTTGCCGGAAAGAGCCTCAACATCTTCAGCATGATCGGACTTCTTCTCTTGCTGGGGATTTCTAAAAAGAACTCGATCATCTTGGTGGACTTCGCGCGCCAGAAGAAAGAAGAAGGAAAGAATGCGCGCGACGCGATGCTCGAAGCAGGACCGCGCCGCCTGCGCCCGATTCTAATGACGTCGGTGGCGACGATGATGGCGGCCTTGCCGCCGGCCATGGGCTTCGGTCCCGGATCGGAAATCCGCACGCCGATGGCGATCGCGGTGATTTCAGGACTTTTGATCTCGACCGCGCTCAGTCTCTTCGTGGTGCCCGCATTCTTCGTTTCCACCGACGGGCTGCGCGAAAAGGTACGGGAACGCATCCGCAGATTCCGCGTGCGCGGCCGCGAGAGCGTGCGCACGCCAACGGCCTGAGCTACTCCACCAACACGAGCTTGCGCGTGCGCGCCACGCCGTCGCCGGCGAGCCGCACGAAGTAAACGCCCGGCGCGGCCATCTTTCCGTCCGAAGTGCGTCGCTCCCAGGTTCGCGAGTACGTGCCGGCTTCCATCGTCCCTTGCACCAGCGCCACCACGCGCCGCCCGGCGACATCCAAGACATCGATGGAAATCGCCGCCGCGCGCGGCTGAACCCAGCGCACCTCGACAGTTTCGCGCGCCGGATTCGGGCGCAGCGGCTGCAAGTGAGGTGCATTCACGTTCTCGGGCGAGAGCGCCAAGTCGCTCGCATCGGTCGCCGCCTGCAAATCGTAGGTCCACATCGATCGCCCGTACGTTCCCGCAATCAACGTTCGCGTCGGTTGGTGCAGGCGGAGATCCATCACGACGACGTTCGGCAGTCCATTCCCCAGCGCTTCCCAAGACCCGCCCGTATCGGTGGAGCGGTACACGCCGAAATCCGTAGCGACGTACAACGTCGATGAAGATTGCGGATCGACGATCACGTCATTGACCGGCGCCTCCGGCAGATTCGAGGAAATGTCCGTCCAATTCGCGCCGAAGTTTGTCGTGCGAAACACGTGTGGCTGCGGCTCGTTCCAGCGGAATCCCGAGACGGTGACGTAGCCGGTCGCGGCGTCCAACGGATCGAATGCGACGCGCGTGATCCAGCGCTCGGGAATGGCGCCATCCACCTTCGTCCAGTTCACGCCGGCGTTCGTCGTGATCCACACGTTTGCGTCATCCGTTCCCACGAGCCGCACCGCTTGATTCGACGGTGCGATCGCGAGCGTGGTGATCGTTCCAAACGTCGTGTTGATGCCGCCGTCGCCGTCGGTGAGATCGGGTGAGATGGAGGTCCAGCTCACGCCGCGATTCGTCGTGCGCCACAAGCTCGACGTGCCGGCAAAGAGCGTGGCCGGATTCGTGGGATGGAATTCCACCGGCATCGACCAATTCTTGCGGCCGGTCAGAGATCCGGCGATGTAGTCGAAGTTCGTTCCCCCATCGGACGAATGAAACAGCTCGCCGTACTGGTATTCCGCATAGATGTGTTGGGCATTCGTGGGATCCACGAGCGGCCGAAATCCGTCGCCGCCCAGAATGCTGGTCCAGTCGTCGACGTTGCCGGTGAGCGTGCGATGCGTGCCGTTGTCCTGCAGCCCGCCGTAGCGCTGCGCGGAATTCAGCTCGTTCACATCGATGGCGTAGAACTGGTTGCAAGGCAGATTGGGAAGCTTCGTCCACGAGGTGCCGGTCGTGGAGCGATAGATGCCGCCGTCGTTCCCTTCGTAGAGGCGCCCATCCACGGCAAAGTCGAGCGCGTGATGATCGACGTGCATCGAGCCGCCGACGAAGCTCCACGAGCTGCCTCCGTTCGTCGTACGATAGAAATCGAGGCCCAAGGCGTAGACGCGATTGGCATCGTTCGGTGCGACGCGAATGTTTCCGAACCACCACCCGTACGACGAATAGATCGATCCGAGCGCACCGTCACTCGTCTGGATCCAATTGTCGCCGCCGTTTGTGGTCTTGAACACTCCATCAAATGCGCCCGGATTCGATTCCGCGTAGATCGCATAAAGAGTCCCCGGCGCCGATTCGCACAGCGTGATGCCGATGCGCCCGCGATCGCCGGTCGGAAGCCCGCTCGTCAATTCGCTCCACGTGTCGCCGCCGTTTGTGGAGCGAAAGATCCCGCTGGTCGGCCCGCCGTAATCCAAGAAGTTCGGGGCACGCGAGCGTTCCCACATCACCGCGTACACGATGTTCGGAGTGGTCGGATGAATCGCGAGATCCACCGCGCCGGTGGAATCGGTGGAGGCCAGCACGTGCTGCCAGTTCGCGCCGGCGTCGGTCGTGCGATACACGCCGCGATAGGGATCGGGGGACCATTGCGAACCCAGCGCGGCGACGAACACCGTATTCGGATTCAGCGGATCGACGACCACCCTCCCGATGTAGCGCGTCGCGGCCAAGCCCATGTTCGTCCACGTCGTTCCGCCGTTCGTCGAGCGGAACACACCGGTGCCTCCGTAGGTCACGCTCCCGCCGCCTCCATTCGGCTCCCCGGTTCCCACCCAAATCGTCTCGGGATTGGAAGGATCGATCGCGACCGATCCGATGGAGAGCGCGGATTCATCATCGAAGAGCGGCACCCACGATGTGCCCGCATCGGTCGTCTTGAACACGCCGCCCGAAGCCGACGCGGCATAAATGATGTTCAAGTTCGTGGGATGACAGGCGATGTCGGCGATTCTCCCGCCGACGTTCGTGGGTCCCACCGGATCCCACTGCCCAGCCGACCTGCCGCCGGCAATCGCCTGCAGAGATCGCGCTTGATCATAGGCCGCGAGCCGCGCCTCCGGGTCGATGTCCTGCTGCGGCCAAGCACGCTGCCGCAAGAACCAATCACTGGGATATTGCCCGGCGTGCAGTTGTTTGATGGAGCGAGGTGGTTTCTTCACCGATGCCGCCGATGAAGAATCGGCCAGGAACATCACGGTGAAGGCGAGCGCGCAGATCCATCCCACCGTGGGCCGTGCGCTCATCGAGTCTCTCCCAGGAAGTGTTTCCACAAGTATCGCTTGCCGCACCGTTTCTGAGCAAGAGTCCCGATGGGCCGTGGGAACAGCTGGACTTTCTTGTCATCCGCCGCGATGTTTTGACGCATGTGTCGGAGGGGCAGCCACCCCTCGAGGACCTCGATGATCGTGACCCTCGTCAACAAATCATGAACAACGATCGCTGGCAGCAACTCCGCGAGCTCTTCGCAACCGTTCGGGAGATGTCTCCGGAAGACCGCCGCGCCTTCCTGGACAAAGAGCTCGCCGGCGATCCCGAGCTTCGCGCCGAGCTCGACTCATTGCTGGACGCAGATCCCACCACCGGCGCCTTCTTCAATCCTCGCAAGGGCGAACGCATCGAAGGCTCGATCGGCCCCTACCAACTTCTCGAAGTCCTGGGCGAAGGTGGCTTTGGAATTGTCTACCTTGCGCAGCAGGTTCGCCCGATCCGCCGCCAAGTCGCTCTCAAAGTCATCAAACCGGGAATGGATACGCGGCAAGTCATCGCGCGCTTCGAAGCGGAACGGCAAGCGCTTGCTCTCATGAATCACCCCGGCGTCGCGCAGGTATTCGAAGCGGGAGAAACGGAGCAAGGCCACCCCTATTTCGTCATGGAATACGTGGACGGTCTTCCCATCACTGCGTTTTGCGATCGTGAACGCCTTTCCATTCGCCAAAGGCTCGAGCTCTTCCAGCAAGTCTGCGATGCGATCCAACATGCCCATCAAAAGGGGGTCATCCATCGCGACATCAAGCCGTCCAACGTGCTGGTGACTTTGCGCAATGGCGTTCCCGTCCCGGTCGTGATCGACTTCGGCATCGTCAAGGCCACAACCCCATCGTCTCCCGACCTCACCGCAATCACACACGAAGGCATGATCGTCGGCACGCTTCGCTACATGAGCCCGGAGCAGGCCGGCGGCGCGGATGCGGTCGACACGCGATCCGACATCTATTCCTTGGGTGTCTTGCTTTACGAGCTGCTCACCGGCGAATTGCCGTTCGATTCCGAACGCCTTCGCCGCGCTGCGCTTTCCGAGGCCGTGCGGGTCATTCGCGAAGAAGAGCCGCCGGGACTCGCCGCCCGCGTCGAGCGAAGCGGCGAGCGCAGCGCCGAGTTGGCCAAGCTTCGCTCCACGGACTCGCGCGGTCTTCTGCGCGAGTTAAAAGGCGAGCTGCAATGGATCACCTTCCGCGCTCTCGAAAAGCAACCCGAGCGGCGTTATGCCTCGCCGGCGGAATTCGCGGCCGACGTTCAACGACTCCTCGCCGACGAACCCGTGCTCGCCGGTCCCCCCAGCGCGACGTATCGGGTTCGCAAATACATGCGCCGCCACCGCGCCGGCGTCGCTGCCGCGGCGCTCGTTCTTCTTGCGATCCTCGCCGGAGGAGTCGCCGCTGGAATCGGATTTGCGCGCGCCATAAAGGCCGAGCGCATCGCCCGCGGCGAAGCGGAATCCGCCGAGCGCGTCACGAACTTTCTCATCGAGCTCTTCCAGTCCCCCACTCCCGATCGTGCGCTCGGGCAAACGATCACTGCGCGCACGCTTCTCGACATCGGTGCTCGGCGCATTCAAGGCAAAGAGATTCAGGATCCGAAAGTTCGCGCGCGGCTTCTTTCCGCGGTGGGTTCCGCGTACAGCACGCTTGGGCTGCACGAGGAAGGAGTGGACCTCCTTCACGAGGCGGCGGAGGAGACGCAAAAAGCGAACGGCCCAAAGAGCGCCGAATACGGGAAGGCTCTCTCTCAGCTGGCGCTGAATATGAGAAACGCGGGCGAAATGGACGGTGTCGACAGCTTGACGCAACGCTCCGTCGACATTCTCTCTCAGGCCGAAGGGGCGAATCGCAATGATTTGGCGATGGCGATTCTTCGACAGGCAGAATGGCGGATCAATTCCGGAAGCCCCGAGGAGGGTGATTCTCTGGTGCGGGTCGCGCTCGAGATGGCGGAAGCGGAAGCACATCCGGACACGACCGTGCTCGTGATCGGGTATTCGATCAGAGGTTTCGTCGCGGGAACCCGTGGTGCATTGGAGGATCAAGAACGAGACACTGAACGCGCCCTCTCCCTTGCGATTGCCCACTTCGGGGAGAAGCATTCCCGCGTACTGCGCCTGCATCGAGGCTTGGCGAGGGTGTACGGCCAGATGCACAAATCCGACGAAGCATTGCGGCACGCAGATGCAGCCTTGAGCCTGGCGCAAGCCATGTTCCCGGAAGGACACCCCAGCATCGCTTCAGCGGTTTCCGGACGCGGCGAGGCATTGGCGGGTGCCTACCGATGGGACGAGGCGATCGCGGCCCACGAAGAAGCGCTGGCAATGTATCGCGCGACCTACGGCGCCGAGCATCACATGGTTCAGGATGAATTGTATTCTCTCGGAATCTGCTATGAGGGTGACCGGCAGATCAACCTGGCCATCGATCGCATGCGCGAAGCATGCGCAATGCAGTCGAAAGCGTTCGGGCTGGAGAATGCGACCACCATCTCATTGACACGCAATCTCGCCGAGCTCTACGCCAGTGCAGGAAGGATCGACGAAGCGGAGGCGCTTTTTCGGAAGATCATTCCCTACGTCAAGGCTTACCCGAACGATGACGCGGTCGTGCAAGTGGGCCTCGCCGACATCTGCCGCGATACCGGCCGCCTCGCGGAAGCCGATTCTCTCTATCTGCGGGCCCGCGCGCTCAACGATACGACTTCCGCTTATCAACGTCTCTATTATGGGGACTGCCTGACGCGCCACGCGTATTTGCGCTCTGTACAGGGACGGCATGCGGATGCGGAATCCTTGATGCAGGCAGGAATCGCCATGCAGCTTCGAGACAACCCCGAAGATAGTCCGGAATTGATGAAGAGCTTCGTCATCGATGCTGCTTCGCGCGCTCGGGCCGGCAATGTTAACGGCGCAATGCAAGCATTGAAGAAGGCAAAAGTCTGCGGCGCGATCGAGCAGGATGCCATGCGTTTCAAAGAGCTCGCCGTCCTTCGTTCCCGGCCGGACTATCCCTTGGAAAGCTCGCGGTAGAGCCACGACCGCGCGAAATCCCAATCTCGTGCGATCGTACGCGAAGAAGTGCCCAGCATTTCGGCGATTTCTTCCACATTCAGTCCGGTGAAGAAGCGAAGCTTTACGACTTGCGCGACGCGTTCGTCGTGCCGCGCCAGGCGCTCGATGGCCCGATCGAGAGCGAGAATCGCCTCCGGATCGCGATCGTCGGCCAACACGGCGACTTCCTCCAAATCGAGCGAAATCTTGGGCGGCGGATTTCCCTTTTCGTCGCCGCCGCGTTTTACGCGCCCTTTGCTGCGCGCGCGGTCGATCAGAATGCGCCGCATCGCCTCCGCTGCCGCGGCGAAGAATTGGCCGCGGCTCTTCCACTGCACATCACCCTGCGGCGCAAGTCGAAGGTAGGCTTCGTGGACCAGCTCGGTGGATTGGAGAGAAGCGCTGGCCCTCTCGCCGCGCATCCGGGCATGCGCGATCGAGCGCAGTTCTTCGTAGATCTGAGCGAAGAACGCGTCCGAGCCCTTCGGGCCAAGGGGTGGGCCGAAGGATCCGGCAGCCTCAGGGATGTCCTCTTGAGTCATCGCACCATGGTAGGGGACCTCTTCGGGGCGCTCAACCGGCAGAATTGCGCCCAAACCCGCCCCGAGCCCCAGATTCTTCGGCCTTTGCTCAACCGACTTTGTCTTATGACCGCCGGGTTTGTCGCATGAAGGGGTGGCGCCGCATGTGATTCGCTCGCCTTGCTTGGACCCCGAAGCGGCACGAGCGGCGACTCGGAAAGAAACCCAAAGGGAGATCCATCATGATCATTCTCATTTCCATCCTGGCCGACCTCGTCCTTCGAAGGCTCGTTGGGAACCACAATCTGACTCGTCTGGGCAGTTGAGGGGCGGCGCACTCCGATTTGGGGCGTCATGTCCCAGCCCGATTTGTCGCATGAAGAGGTGGTGCCGCTCGTGATTCGCTCCTCTTGCTTGGACCCCGAAGCGACACGAGCGGCGACTCGGAAAGAGAAACCCAAAGGGAGACCTTCATGATTACTTTCATTTCCATCCTGGTCGACATCGTCCTGCAGAAGATTGCCGGGAATCACAATCAGACGCGCCTGGGCGCTTAACAAAAAAGGAAGAACAAATGCTCGCCTTCTTTTCTATCCTGGTCGATTTCGTTCTCCGGAGGCTCGTCGGGAATCACAACCAAACGCGGCTCGGCGGCTGATTCAACAGCATGATCAGAACGCTGCCCTTCATTCGCCAGCCTCTGTTCTTCATTCGAGCTCTCTGGTTGGGAACTCGGAGCGAATGCGAGCGCAGCGCGGGGCGTTACGAAAGCGCCGATCGACTCGTACGCAAGTCGCTCGAGCTCGCCGCGCGTGCCACTTCTCCAGACAGCATGATTCGGGTCCGGCTCCTCAATACGCTCGGCATGATTTGCAAGCACCGAGGAGACTTCAAAGAGGGCGCGCGAGCCTATCTTCGCGCACTTCGGATTGCGCGACGGCGCACCGATCCCGAACACGACACGCTAGCCGTGCTCTATCACAACTTGGCCGGCCTCCAGCATGCGCGCGGGCATTTCCTGCAAGCCGAGCCGCTCGCCCGCAAGGGCATCGCCCTTCGCGAAGCTGCGCTCGGCCGCGCCCATCCCGACGTGGCGCGTGACCTCGCTGCGTTCGCCGCGATCTTGGATGGCCAGCATCGTCATGATGAAGCCGAGGCGATGCACCGCCGTGCGCTGGAAGTTTTCGAACAGCACTTCGGGCACTCACACGCGGAGATCGCATACACGCTCGCGAATCTTGCCGCCTGTCTTTCCCTTCAGGGTCGGGCAGCGGAAGCGGAACCGCTCATGCTTCGCGCACTGGAAATGCAGAAAAGATTCTTCGGTCCGCTTCACCCCGAAGTGCTGCTCACTCAGTCGAATCTTGCCGTCATCCAGAGCGCGTGAAAGATTTGCTTTTGCCGCTGCAATCGCAGCACATCCTTCCTGAAATCCTGATGATTCAGCGCGCGGTGGATTCGCTTCCCTTTTCGAGGATCGAGCGCACGCCACTCACGATTCGAGGATCCGCCATTCCCCACGGTCCGTAAGTCTCGAACGCTTCGGTAAGCGCAGCCCTGTCCACGGAGAGTCCCTCTCGTGCGCGAGCGAGCTCATGTCCGCAGCGCGCCATCGCCCTCTCCATTCGATTCGCCTCGCCTTCCGAAAATGTCATCGCTTCTGCGAACGCTCGCTCCGCCTCTCCCTCATTCGCTTCGCTCCTCGCCGCGAGAAGCCCCGTGCCGTACACCTGGAGTGCTGTGCTGAACATGTCTTGTCGTTTCGGTTCGGCGGCGCGGATTCTCGCGACCCAATTTCGAAGGGAATCAAGGGGCACGGACTTTCCCGCGGCGAGCTCCAATCGAGCGCGCCGCATCGCGAAGTCGGTCCCCGCGAAGGCATCCGAATCGCCCCACGCACTGGGACGCGTGCGATCAAAGACTTTGAGTCCTTCCTCCACGTAACCCCCGCGGACCAGTGCGATTCCCAGGTCGTTCGCGATCCAGCGTGTTTTACTATGGCCGGTGCCGTACGTCTTTTCCGAGATCGCGAGAGCTTCCCGCAGCACGGAAACCGCTTCGTCGTGACGTCCTTGCGAGGCAAGGCAGACGCCGAGATTGTCCAGGCTCTCCGCGAGCCATGCCGACCCGTCTCCGAAAATGCGTCGTTTCGAGTCGACGAGCTCTCGCTGAATCGCCTCCGCCTCGCGATATCTTCCCAGGCTTTGCACACACATCGCTTCGTTCGAGCGCAGCGCGATCACATTCGGGTTGTCCAGGGGGAAGATCGCTTCCAGGATGGCCCGCGACTCGTGAAACGCTGCTTCGGCCTCCGCAATCCGTGACGCGCCGTAATGCGAAGACCCGAGTGCGTTCAGAACGGATGCGACTCCAACGGAATCATCCCGCGTTCCACCGGGGAAGCTCTTGCGCCGGATCGAGAGGGAACGCGCCAGAAGTTTCGATTGCTCGTCCTTGTCCTGGACCACTCCGGCGAGATCCTGGGCCGCGATGGCTACGTCTCCTGCATCGGGCCCGAGAAGCGCCGCATGTCTCGCCAGCGACTCGCGCAGAAGCGGCTCGGCGGCCCGTGCTCCGTCGTGCGCCCAGACAAAGCGGGCCATTTCGTGCTGCACCGCCAAGATGTCGATCTCGATACCGGATTGCCGCGCCGATTCGATCGCGAATTCCAGGGCGCGTTTTTGCTCATCGAAACGGCTG
>Ga0111538_10003604_pt1 | contig 21618 bp, 19 predicted proteins | sample SoiMethybrSBSTD1_FD_79669 | JGI IMG/M metagenome (GOLD analysis project Ga0111538, IMG submission 79669) | Bulk soil microbial communities from a Populus tree surrounding site in Tennessee, USA - Soil MetaG P. TD hybrid SBSTD1 (version 2)... | ecosystem: Environmental > Terrestrial > Soil >... | reverse complement strand
GTGCTCAAGTAAGGATTCAACTTCCCGCCGGATGTCGGGCCGCGCCTGATAAACCTCGCATAAAAACGGGGTTCTGGCATCCGGTGGCAAATCTATAACCCGGCTGTAAGCCTCCTCAACCTGCACCCAGTATTCTTCATTCATGAGAGCCGATACCCCCAAGCTCGCGCGTCAGCCAAACCTTCGCGAAATCCAAATCACGCCCCACGGTCGATACGCTGATCTCCATTGTTTCGGCAATCTCCTCTATCGTCATCCCGGCAAAAAACCAGAACTCCGCCAGTTGAGCCTTCCGGGGCGCGATTGCCTTGAGCCGCGTCAACACCTCGTCGAAAGCAACGACATCGGCGGCGGCCGGCGCGTATGACGGTTGCGCTACCGCTTCCTCAAATGGAACTCGCTTCGCCTCACGCCCTCGTTTAATAGAGCGTTTTTTTCGGGCGTAATCTACCAGGATCCTCCTCATAATTTGTGAAGCAGCCGCGTAGAAGTGCTTCCGGTCCTTCCAGTCCATGCGCCGGAAGTTCAGCAGTTTAAGGAATGCTTCGTTAATTAGGGCAGTCGGTTGTAAGGTGTGGCCGGGACCTTCCCGGGACATGTGATACAGGGCAAGCTTGCGCAGCTCGGCATAAATGAAGGGCGTAAGCTGATCCAAAGCCTCCGGATCACCTTGACTCCAAGCTTCTAGAAGTCTGGTTAGTTGTGCTTGCCCTGCACCCAAAGCGCAGCCTCATTTTCTGTAAATCGCTGAACACGTTAGCACAGCATGCCAAGTGCGTCACGGAAACGTTGATAGGGTTCAGCCCTTGCCATTAATCCGCCCAGACTCACCCCAAAACCGCAAAGAGCGAATCGTTTGGCCATTTGCGCTTGTTTAGATGTAACGATTTGCCAAAAACGGCGAGGTGCAACATGTGCGTTATTCGTTATCAAGAAGACCAAGGTGTCCTGAGACTTTCTATGTCCGGACGCCTGACCATCCTGGATGAGAAACTTTGGAAAACCGTCTGCCACTTTTTGAAGAGAGGCCACCGCGAGTTCATCCTTGAAATGAGTGAGGTGACCTACATTGACAGCTGTGGTCTAGGGGAGTTGGTCACCGTCTACACCTCCATCCGCAATTCTGGAGGAAACATACGGTTCCTCAATCCCAGCGAGAGGGTCCGTAACCTGTTGAACACGACGAAGCTCGATACGGTTTTCGACATTGCCATGGAGAGTGATTCCCTCTACAAGTCAACGGTTGGGTTATTGGCCATGGAAACCGGGCAAGTTTCCGAGTAGACCAGCCTCGTCAATTCTGTCAGCTGATCAAGATCGGAACCCCGGCCGGGAAGCGAGACGCTCCCCAACGGCCCTTCGTCACCCAATGCAATTCCTGGACTAATTCGATCGTGGTCTCAAAGCGGCGCGGTCCACTTGCGCTCCACGCAGGTATACGTCGGCTATCTTGCGCGTATTGCGGATGTCGTCGAGCGGATTCGCATCCAGAACGATAAAGTCCGCGCTCTTCCCCACCGCCACCGTACCTGCGTCGGCCAGCTTGAGGAAATCCGCGGCATTCCTCGTCGATGCCACAAGGACCTGAGATGGAGTCATGCCGGCAGCCACCATGTCTTCCATCTCCAGATGGTGAGCCCACGCAACATTGCCGTCCGTTCCCAGAGCAATCTTCACGCCCGCCGCGTTCAGCTTTGCGAGATTGCGCGCCTGAATTCCGAATGTCTGCTGGACCGGAGGACGATCTGTAGCCGCAGCCTGCAACGTAGCGAGTTCTGCAGCGGGCACGAAATCTCGCAGCCAACTGAGATCTGTCGCGACACCGCGATCCGGAAGATTCGGAACCAGCACTACATTGGGACGTTGCTTCATCATGCTGACAAATTCGTCGTCGATATCCTTGTCTCGCACTCCGTGGGCGAAGGCATCGAGACCTGCCTTCAATAGCCCTTTCGCATCTTCCAGATTGAAAATGTGTGCGGTTACACGAAGGCCGTTCTTGTGTGCCTCGTCGATGATCGCCGTGTAGAACTCGGGAGTCATCTTCTTGTGCGCACCGTTCCGGTCGTCTACCCAGATCTTGACGATATCGACCTTGCGTGCCGCAAGCTCCTGGACCGCCTTCCTGGCTTCTCCAACAGAGTTCACCCAGTAGGGCGCTTCGGTCCTTCCCGGTTCGGGCATCGTGATTCCGCGCCCCGCCGTGCGAAATCGTGCGGCATTGGGAATCGTTTCTCCACGGACCTGGAATGCGACATCTCCCGTATCCTGCCCGAGGCTCATCGCGCCGCCGACACCGAAATAAGCCTTTCGCCGCAGTTGATCCACAAGCGCTGCGCGTTCGGTGGCGAGATGGGTATGCGTATCGACAATCGCAGGAATGACGGTCTTGCCGCGCAAATCCACGCGGCGCGCGCCCGATGGTATCTGTACCTGTCCGCCCCTTCCAACCTGCGTGAAACGTCCAGCCTCCACAAGAAATACCGCGTTTTCTACGGGCGTACTTCCATCACCAACGACGAGGCGAGCCCCTTCGAAGGCAACAACACCCGTGACTTGAAACGGCAACATCGGAAGTGCGAGCAGAAACAACATCACGAAAAGACTCGCCGACAGAAACAATCCGTAGTGCTTTCCGTTTGTCCGAAGCATGGAGCCTCCTTCTGAGATGGTGCGGATTCTACTACTTCCACTCCGCAGCTTGGCAATGGGATCAGGGCCTGAAGTAAGATCTTTGGTCAGTTTCCTCACAGGGATGATTGCTCTGAATGTCTGAATAGCCTCTAGTCCATCAAATCGCTGTCGACTGACGAAGATTTGCCCAGGCTCGAAAGGAGAGTTCATGCGCGTGAGGATCAGTCTTTCTCTGGGACTGCCACTTCTGCTTGCCCTGACATCATGGAGCCAGACAACGACAGGAAGTCTGTCCGGCGTTATTCGTGATCCCCAGGACGCTCTTGTCCCAAACGCGCAAGTCATCGTCAGGAATATCGACACCGGCGCGGCACGAGAAACAATGACCGATGACCTGGGTCGTTACAGCGTGCCGAGTCTTCCCCCGGGCCAATATGAAGTGCGTGCCGAGCGCATGGGATTTCGGACGGCGATACAGCGCGGCGTGACCGTCCCCGTCGGCGGAACTGCGAAAGCCGACATGACGCTTGAAGTTGGAGCCCTGACTGAGGTCGTCGAAATCAGAAATGAAGAGCCTCTGATCGAACCGACGAGAGCAGAGATCAGCCGGGTGATCACAAGGCAAACCATCGAATCGCTGCCCATCATCGGGCGGAACTTCGTGGACTTCGCAAAACTCTCTTCCGGCGTCGCGCCCGGGCGTGAGAATGTCGGCGGCGGCGCTTTCAAAGAACCCGATCTCGGTGTTGGGATCGCGGCGACTCCACGTCTGACATTCGGTGGTCAATCCGAATTGAACACTCTCATCCTGGTCGACGGCGCCGACAATACTCAGACGTTTACGGGCTTGCCCCGTGCAACACCTTCCATGGAAGCCGCCCAGGAGTTTCGCATCCTGAATGCCACAGTTCTCGCGGAGTACGGCCGCGCCATGGGCGGATTCGTCAATATCGTGACGAAGTCGGGCACGAATGACTTCAAAGGCACAGCTTATTACTTCGGCATGAATGACGCGCTCAATGCGGACCCTATCCTGTCTCCTCCAAACCCGGTCTTGCGGCAAAACCAGTTCGGGGCCACTTTGGGCGGGCCCATAAAGAGGGAGAAGACATGGTTCTTTGGAAACTACGAGGGGCAGCGACAGGCTGAGTCCAATAAGTTCTCGTCTGTTATTTTTGATAACCTCGCCGCGATAAACGCGACGAAAGCCTTTTTCGGACTCACTCCGGAGACAACGAATGTCGTGCGTACCAACGACTACAATGGCTTCCTCGCAAAGATTGATCACCGCCTGACAAACAACAACAGCCTTGCCGTCAGATACAACCTGCTCGATTCGACGACGCATGGTTTTCTAGGAGGTGGCGGTCGCGCGTCGCCGACGTCAACGACGAGAAGAGACAACTTCGTGCTCGATCAGTCCCTGGTGGTGAGCGACACTGCAATCCTGGGGACCAACAAGGTCAACGAGGCGCGTTTTCAGTGGGCGCGGCGAAAGTTTGATTTTCCAACTGTGATCAAGGAGCCGACTTTCGAAGTATCCAATCTGGTCATCACCGGCAAAACCACATCCGACATGGACTGGTACTACGAGACCCGCACGCAACTGTCGGATAACTTCAGCTGGATTTCCGGAACGCATTCGCTGAAGTTCGGAGGCGACTTTAATAACATCAATGACCGAAACCAGCTGAATCTCTTCTTCCCCGCTCGGATCATCTTTCCAAACCTCCCGGCGTTTCTGGCTCCAACACCCGCGCCAGTCGTGTTCTGGTGGCCTCTCGCCAACGGCACAACCACACGTGCGGCGCTTCCGGTTCCGTTCACCAAAGACATTCCGGATGATCTTGCTCCGCTGGCACGGACCAGCGTAAACCACAACTTCTATGGGTTCTTCGTGCAGGACGAATGGAAGGCGACGCCAAAGCTCACCGTTACATTCGGTCTGCGTTATGACTTCGAAACGTACCCGGAAATATTTGTGCAGGAGAAGGACCTAAATAACTTTCAACCCCGAGTCGGTCTGGCATACGCGTTCAGTCCACGAACGGTCGTCAGAGCTGGCTTTGGGATTTTTAACGACCGGCTCTTTTCGAGCGTCGGCCAGCTTTTGACGACCGTCCAATTGGGCAGCATTGGAGACAATCCTAATGCTTCAATGGTGCTCTCTGAAGTCGCACCGGTACGGGGTCTATTTATCCAGCCTCAGCTGGGTCCCATTCCCTCTGCGGGTTCCACGACTTGCCGTCCCGGCGGACCGGTCATCTCGACAACGACGATGGCCCAGTTCTCAACCTGTGTTTTCACCTCAACAGGTGTCGTGCCCGCACCTCTCCTTGTCAACGGCGTTCCGAACCCGTTCTTCAGGCACAACTTGAGCGGCACGATGCGCACTCCTTATACGGAACAGGCAAACCTCGAAGTTTCCCACGAGTTCGCCGGAGGCTACGCGGTGTCTGCGAGCTACCTGTTTGTCCACGCTCTCAAGATCGGAACGGTCAGCGGAATTCTCAATGGCATTCAGACAGGAACAACGCCATCAGGCAAGCCGATTTTCGATCGTAACAATGGCGGGCGAAGCTTTCCCGAGCTTGGCGACTTCTTCGCCAACGACGATATAGGATTTTCGATTTATAACGGCGGCACATTCGAAATTGAAAAGCGATTCAGCACTGCCCTCAGTTTTCATTCGAGCTACACCTATTCCAAAACGATCAACAATACGGATTCCGTCGCGAACCTCGCAGACCTGCCTGAGGGACCGAGCATCGGCCCACAACGCGCGGTTTCACGGCAGAGTGTGCCCCACCGTTTTACTCTGGCCTTCCTGAGTCAGGTTCCTGAACCCGTCCGCGTCGTGGGTAAGCTTAAGTTCAGCGCTCTATACACAGCCCAGGCCGCCAGACGCTTTAATGTTTTTGCCGGATTGGACGTCAACCTTGACGGCAACCCGCTCTCGGATCGCCCTGGAAATCTGGGCCGCAACACACTGGTCGGCCGCGGTTTTTACACGCTGGATTTACGACTGGCTCGCGAGTTTCGGCTGACCGACAGAGTCACGGCGGAGTTGATCGGCGACTTATTCAACGTATTCAACAGGGTTAACGTCACAGACCTGAACACAGTCTACGGAGCAACGGACCTCATCGTCGCGCCAAATCCCATACTGGGATTCAACACACCGCGTGACGCGTCCAACCCACGCCAATTTCAATATGGATTGAAACTCCGCTTCTAAGACTTCGCGAACTCAAGGAGTGGCCCATGAAGACGACTCTCTTTCTTGCACTGTTGCTCTTCGCACAATCGGCAACGACAAAAAAGTACGACCCAAAGCGCAACGCGGACTCGGACGTCAAGAACGCGATTGCCGAGGCTCGAAAAACGGGGAAAAGAGTGCTTCTCGAAGTCGGGGGCGAGTGGTGCAGCTGGTGCCATTCCTGGACAAATACTTTGAAGATCATCTTGAACTCAAACAACTCCGCGATCGGAACTTCATTCTCCTGAAGGTCAATTACAGTCCGGAGAATGAGAACGAGCCGCTGCTGTCCCGATACCCGAAAATTCCCGGCTATCCCCATTTCTTTATTCTCGAAACCGACGGCAAGCTCTTGCTTTCGCAGGGCACCAGCGAACTCGAGGAGGGTAAGAGCTACAACCTGAAAAGATTTACAGACTTCCTTCAGAAGTGGAGCCCGCCGGCATCAAAAGCGCGGCAGTGGAACGTGATCCAACAATCAGCGCAACAGGTCCAACAGTCAAACGGAGAACAGTCAGCAGTCAATGGTCAGCCGCGAAGACGGTGTGCCCCACCACGTCTTCCATTGATCATTGACTGCTGACTGTTCTACGTTGACTGTTGGACTTGTTGCACTGATTGTTGGGCCAATTAATCCAGCCCCTCAGCCTTCCATGATTTTCGAATAAACGAGAATGAGCAAAACGAAAAAGGCGGGAAGAATGATGTAAAAGAAAATCTTCGTCCAGCTCACCGGATGATCGCCCGCTACGTTCCCCGTATAGCCGTTCACCAGAACATGGAATGTCCTTGCTCCAAACGTATACGTCACCAGCCACACGGGAACCAGGATGTGCTTGAAAGTCCGTTGCGCATAGGCTGTTTGAAGTTGAAGGTCTCGATGCGTATCGCCCGGAACTTGTGCGTCGCAAAGCTGGAACATCTCTTGATCCATCTGGCCGCGATTCATCTCCGACGCCTTGCGCAGATCGACCTGGTAGCGTTCTACCGTCCATCCGCGAACAAAGGCGGGATCATACGGCTTGAGGTCTGTCGTTGGAAAAGGTTCAACCTTATTAAGTAGGTCAAAACGAACGCCGACCGATCCAGGAATCAGAGCGTCATCAAAAAAGTGATCCACGGCCCCGGCCGTGGGATACCAGCGCACGTGACGCACGCTGCGTGTCTGCCGATGGCCCTTGGAGTCGGTGTAGCTCTCAGTGGTGTAGTAGTAGTCGCCGGACATTGCTGTCCAATCGGCGTGCGCGGAGGCGTCGAACGTCCAGTATGGAAGGTAGATCGCCTTCAGGGTGTCGGTCAGAGCCCCGGAACCCAGAGCATTAGGGGCAAACCACCGCGATCCTACCCAGGACTTGATGACGTCTCGCACGCGGGACGTGTCGAGTTTTACAGGCAAAACCGATTCGGGCGTGATTGCATCGCGGGTTTCCTGGTACGGGACGATGGAAGGCGAACCGCAGAACTCACAACGCTGGGCTACGCGAGAAGGATCGAAAACCGAAATCGCGTTGCAACTCTGACACTTGACCTTGACGGTCTCTAAGCCATAACCGCGCTTCTCATCGCTGGCGCCGGCGAGCGCTGTTTCAAGGTTGTGTTCAACGATGCGGCCAGCGGTATTTGCCGTCGGTTGGTCTTTCGGAACAAAGCCGCAGTACGGACAGGCGAGCAACTGCTTTGCGGCGTTCCACTCCATCTCTCCGCCGCAATCCGCGCAAGGGCGTTTGCCAAGGGCAGTGACCGAACTCACTCTGCGAGAAATGCTTCAATCGCGGTTTTGGTTATGCGGTATTGCGATCCGATCTTCTTGGCTTTTAGAGTGCCTTCGGTGATCGCCGCCATCACGTCGGCTTCGGTGACGCCAAGAAACCGCGCAGCTTCAGGCAATCCCATTAAGTCGGGCGCCGGACCCGCAGCGTTTGGAGAAGTCCCTGCAAATCCGCCCTGTTTCATCATCTCCTGCGCGATTCCGAATCCGACGGCAAGCTCGGCAGCGGTACCACCGGCCCCACCGCCGGTACCTTTCGCCATTCCCTGCCCCATCTGATATTTCACGTAATCGTTCAGATTACCCACAGCCGACATGCTGGAACGTTTATCGATGGCTTCTTCGACTTCAGGCGGAACAGAAACGTTTTCAAGGATGAAGCTGGGAAACTCGATCCCGTATTTCGCAATGACGATGGGATTAATGATGGGAAGTAGCGCCTCGCCGACTTCGGTATAGCGCGAGGCAATATCCAGTGCCGGAATCTTCGCCGTCGCGAGAGAGTCCGCAACGATGCTTACGAGTCTCGAGCGCATCGTATCCGCAAACTCGTCGACACGAAAATTCTGATCGGTGCCGACCACTTCTTTCAGGAAGAGTCGCGGCTCCACGACGTGAAAGTCGTAGGTGCCAAAAGCGCGCAGACGAACAATGCCGAAATCCTGATCGCGCATCATGACGGGGTTCGAAGTGCCCCACTTGTTGCCGGTGAACAGCCGTGTGTTGATGAAGTAAACATCGGCCTTGAATGGCGATTCAAATCCGTACTTCCAACCCTTCAGGGTAGACAGGACCGGGATGTTGTCTGTGACGAGCGTGTGCTTGCCAGGGCCGAACGTGTCGCCGAACTGACCCAGGTAAACAAACTGCGCGACCTGCGACTCGCGCACGATCAACTGAGCGCCACGCTTGATCTCACGATCGCTGTCAGGAAAGCGCCATGAAATGGTGTCCCTAGAATCGTCGTTGAATTCGAGGATCTCGATGAGTTCGCCGCGGATGAAGTCCATTATTCCCATGCGTGAAATGGTAGAGGCAAAAGGCCCCGGCGACAAGCGTTGAACGTTTGAATTTCTCCCAACCGATTCACGCACTTACGGAACCTTGATTGACACCCTCGTGGCCCCCCGTTACTTTGTCCCAAACTACAGCTGCGGCGTCGACTGAAGGAAAGGGAGTGACTTCATGAAACGAATGAAAAGAATCGCCATGACTGGATTGGTAACGCTGGCGGGCGTCATCGCCATGGAAGGCACGCTGGCAATCCCGGCTCGTGCCGAAGTCAATATCAACGTAAACATAGGACCGCCCCCACCGGTCGTCGTGGTCGAGCGACCCACGATGTTGTACCTGGGTGAGCCGGGCCTTTTCGTCGCCGTGGGCGTCCCTTACGACATCTTCTTCGTCAGCGGACGTTACTACTATTTCCACGGAAACAATTGGTTTTGGGCATCGGGTTATGGCGGCCCCTGGGTTCATGTCGTGTACAAAGGTTTGCCCCCGGGATTGCAGAAGTACAAGGTCGTGAAGTTACGCGAATACCGCGAGCGCGAATATCGCGTCTACAAGACACAAGGACCCAAGTGGGCAGGCAAAAGAATGGATGCGGATCCCGGACCCCACGGCGGACCGAAGTCAGGAAAGCATGACGACGATGATCAGGGAAACGTTCATCGCGTGAGTACCAGCAGCAACGGAAACGGAAACTCGAACGGCAACAAGGGCGGCGGTAACGGTCGCGGTAAGAAGTAACCTTACAAAGCGCAATAACCGTGGATTACGCGGATAAGTCTCATCCGCGTAATCCACGGTTATTTATGTCTATTGAGAAGTGAGGATCTCGCAGTCGCCGTAATACTGCTCAGGACTTGAAGTGAAACCTGGCAGCGAAACCAAAGTGAATTCGTGCCGGGAATGCATGGCCTTGAGCTTTCCCGCCTTGGTCTTCTGTTCGAGAATCGTGGTCACATGCACAGGGCCGTCGCGAAATGATTGAATGAAGTTGAGATAACCCTGCGCGTAACGCACGACGATGTCGTAGGCCCCATAGACACCTTTCAACTGTGCTGTTCCCTCGTCTGTATTAACGTCGGTGAACTGCAACACCAACGTCGGCTGCGGGGGTTTGATCTCCGCTTTTGGTACGTCTCCATGGAGAGAACTCGAAGACATAAGCGGAAAGGTGCATCTGACGCTGGTCGCTTTCGCAAGAGATTGCGCGCTGGACGGCTGTGACAGACAGACGAGCGCCAGCGCGGCGGACAGAAGCGAAAGGGTCTTCATAGCTTGCCGAACATATCACGAAAGGCGACTGTGAGCTTACGGCTCGACGGCTTTCACCACATCGATTCGGCCGCGGCCCAGCTGCCCAGCGTGTTGCGGGTTCCTGCCATCAATCGGAATTACCGAGTTCGCAATGATGGCAGACGTGTCGTCCTGGCGGATCGAGCGGATCAGCGCGCCCATCGCCGCGACCATCGGGGCGCTGAACGACGTTCCATTCGCGATGCTATAGCCGCCTCCGGGTACCGCTGAAATAATGTGTGTTCCCGGCGCATCCACAAACACGTAGTTGCCATAGTTGGAAAATGAGGACTTGCGGTCCAGTTCATCCGTCGACGCTACGGCAAGCACGCCAGCGTACGCGGCCGGATATTGTACCGCTGAGGTATCGTTGTTGCCTGCCGAGGCGATCAGCAACACGTTGCCGGCACGAGCGTATTCAATCGCTTCCCTCAGGACCTTCGCATCGGTCAGCGTGCCGAAGCTCATATTGAGGACCTGCGCTCCGTTGCGTCCTGCATACCGGATGGCCTTGGCCAGTGTGAACAGATCCGAGTTTCCGTTATCGTCGAAGGCGCGCAGCGGCATGATGCCGGCATCGGGCGCCATGACCGCGATGATTCCCGCGCAGAACGTGCCATGGTCGGCTGCACCGCTGTTGAGAAGATTCGTGCCCGTCAGCAGCGAGACTCCGCTTCCATCAAGAAAGCCTGCCGTCGACTGGTCGTCGTCGAGGAAACCCGCTGTCGACTGGTCATCGTCGAGGAAACCCGCTGTCGACTGGTCATCATCAAGAAAGCCTGCCGTCGATTGATCATCGTTGAGACCAACAACGTCGGTGGAACGATTGGCGATGAAGTCGTATCCAGCGGCCATATGACCCTGAAGAGCCGGATGTCCCAAATCGACGCGAGAGTTGATATCGGCGATCAGCAAGCCGCGTCCGGTCGAATACTGCAGCGCGGACTGCGCTCGGATGATTTGAAGACCGGGCTGATTCTTGTACCAGCCGCTACCCGCATTCCAGGGCACATTCAAAAGCGCCAGTCGAGGGTTCGCGGGCAGTGAGATGCCGCGATCCAGTTCGAGCCATTGGACACCCAGCAGTTTCAGGGTGTTATTCAGCAGGGGCAACGAAGGCAGCCGGACTAGATAGGTATTGGCTTCCGGAATGGAATCGATCAACGTGCCACCCAGCAGGACGTTGATCAGAGAGATGTTGGAACCCGGTAAGACCTTCAGAACGACCGGAACCGTAGGGGCGGCCTGGGCATTCGTCGTGAACAGCAGCATCAGCAGGAGCAGCAGTAAGCTTACGTGACGTCTAGTCATAGCACCGGTTTCCTTCCGCACGCTGAGATTAGATTATTGGGTCATGCCCTCCACGAATCGTCCAAAGGTAGTAGCACCAAGGTGCAGCTCCTGTCCAGCTTCCAGCCAAATGGTCAAACTCCCGCTATCCCTTGACTTTTCAGCATGAAGTGGGCGGATCGCAGTTAGAATGCTACCCAAATGGCGGCGTCCGACCGAGAACTGATCGACTCCTGTCTCCAGGGAGATCAAAACGCCTGGACGGAGCTGATCCATCGCTATCAAAGACTTATCTACTCTGTCGCCCGCAAGTTGTGTCCCCAGCCAGAAGACGTTGGCGATGTCTTTCAGCGGGTTTGCCTCGATCTTTTTCAAAGCCTGAAAAGTCTCCGCAATGACCGGACCCTCCCGGCCTGGTTGATCACTGTCACGAAACGACGCGCCTACGCCGTCCTGCGTGCCACACGGGAAAATATTCCCATTGAAGACTATCTTGCCGAGAACAATCCGCACGTTGAGGCCGTTGGGCAGGAGTTCCTTTTGGAACGTGCTGTAGAGGAGCTACCTGAACGCTGCCAAAGCCTTCTGCGTCTTCTCTACTTCGATCCACAATCACCATCCTACGAAGTTGTGTCTTCGCGCCTGAGAATGCCGGTAGCAAGTATTGGACCAACACGGGCACGCTGTCTGGAGAAGCTGAGGAAGCTTCTGCAAAAATGAGTCGCGAAGACCTGCGTCAGACATTTGACAGATTCTGGGCAGAAATACGCGGTTCACAACTTTATGCCGGACAACCCCGAAATGCTCAGTCCTCCGCAGGAGTGGCTCTCGCGCATGAGGCCTTGCGGCTGGCCACGAAGGCCGGGGATGAGGAACATGTTCTCGAAGCGTGGAGAATGGTGGCCTACAGCCTTTCCGCCGACGAACAATGGCTCGAAGCGATCCCCTACTACGAGAAAGCCATCTCCGGATACGAGAGCCGCGGCCAGCACGCTTTCGCGGCGCGCCGTCTGCGGATCGGTTACGTCAACGCGCTGATGCTTGCCGGACGTTACGAAGCCGCGCTCGACGCCGCGCACACGGCCGAACACTGGCTCAAGGAAAGCGGCGACATGGAAGGTTACGCGAAGTTGTGCACCAACATCGCCAATCTTCACCAGCGCCTCGATCAGTATCAGCAGTCCTGCGATTATTACGCCCGTGCACTCGAAGTATTCGAAGGCAATGGGGACCGCACGGCTGCTGCGTTGATTTACCAGAATCTGGGATATCCACTTGGACGGCTGGACCGCTTTGATGAAGCGGAATCCGCGTACGAACGCGCTGAAGGACTCGCTACCGAACTAGGCATGAATGAACTCGGAGCGCAGGCCCGTTACAACCGCGCATATTTGTCGTTCCTGCGGGGCCGTTACAGCGAGGCCCTTCAATCATTCTCGCGCGTGCGGACGCACTTTAAGGGATTAGGCAGCGTGCTGCACTACGCTCTCTGCGATCTTGATGAAGCGGAAATCTATCTCCAGTTGAACATTCCCAGCGAAGCCGTGACGCTCGCACAGAACGCCAGTGAACAGTTCAAGAGCATCGGCATGGTGTATGAACACGCTAAGGCCCTTGCCTACCAGGGCGTCGCGCTCACGCAGATGCAACGTCTGGCTGAAGCGCTCGAGATCTTCAAGGCGGCGCGAAATGCTTTCGAGAAGGAAGGCAACGAGTATTGGGCGGGAGTCATTGACCTCTACCGGTCCGACGTGTTCCTGGAGCTGCGTCGCTATTGGGAAGCGCACTCCCTCGCAACCAGCGCCAAACAGCACTTCGAAAAGATGGCCATCCCGTCAAGACATCTACTGAGCCTAGTCATCCTCGGAAGAGTCTCCCTGAGCATGGACGATGTGCAGGCAGCGGAGGGCCACATCGCGCAAATCCCCGCTGTCGCGGATCAATCGCGGACGCCCCTTCTGCGCTTTCCCTACTATGTCCTTTGTGGACAGATCGCAGAACGGAAGCAGGATTGGTCCGGCGCAGAAAAGAATTTCCGGCTCGCGGCCGAGGATCTCGAGACACATCAATCCCGCTTGCAGCACGACGACCTTAAAGTCACGTTTCTGCGAGGCCGGAATCAGGTCTACGAATCGCTGGTCCAACTGGCGCTGGATAGCCCGGCGAATCCGGTCGAAACTGCATATGCCTGGTGCGAACGATCGAAATCCCGCGGGCTGGTCGAGCTATTGTCCCAACATCTGCCGTCCATGCGGCTCCGCGGCGAACAGAGCCTTCTTCAACGCGTGAACCGCCTGCGAGAAGAACTGAACCTGCATTACATCAAAGCCCGACCCGAAGCTCGATCGAGTCTCGCCGCTCTCTCGGCGCCGGATTTTGAGGCTCTGACTCACAAGGAGCAGGAACTCGCAAGAACGCTTCGCGAAGTCGAAATGCACGATCCGGAATACGTTTCACTTCAGCAGACCAATCCCCTGGAACTCGCCCAGGTGCAACCCTTCATCCCCGAACGCACAACGCTGGTGGAGTACTTCAACACGCGCGATGAAGTGATTGCTTTCGTGATTACCCGAAACGATGCAAAAGTCTTCAGAAGACTCGTCCCCACCAGTCGAATCCGCGGCCTGCATGAACGCCTCGCTTTTCAATTGGAGAAGTTCTTCCTGGGCAAGGATTACGTGCGGGAACATTCGGGGCGCATCCTCGAGGGCACGCAGCGGCACCTGAATGCTCTTTATGCTGCGCTGATGGAACCCTTTGTAAACGAGATCCATACACCTCATGTAACGATTGTGCCTCATGGAATGCTTCACTTCCTGCCCTTCCACGCATTCTTTGACGGCACTCAGTACATGATCGACCGCTTCGAGTTCTCGTATGCGCCGAGCGCGTCTGTCCTTCGGTATTGCCAGGACAACCCTGAAGTAACGGGCGCGACGCCATTGATTGTTGGTGTGGCCGACGAGCAGGCCCCAATGGTGGAGGATGAAGTAAAAGCCCTTGGAGCCTTGTTTCCAGACAGTCGGGTCATTTCGGGCGAACAGGCTACGCGGGCAGCTTTTTCAGAAGCAGCTCAAAGTGCGGAATTCATCCACGTGGCCACGCACGCCAATTTTCGTCAGGACAATCCGATGTTTTCCAGCTTCAAGCTTGCCGATGGTTATGTTACCGCGCTCGATCTGTTCTCGATGACCTGTCGTACCAACCTTGTAGCGCTGAGTGGTTGCCAGTCCGGCCTGGCGGAAGTCAGCGGAAGCGACGACCTCCTCGGCCTGATACGAGGGTTCCTCTATGCCGGGGCACGGTCGCTTTTGCTCAGTCTTTGGAGTGTCAACGACGCGTCCACCACGGCCCTGATGGCGGAGTTCTATAAGGAATGGCAGCAAGGGGCCAATAAAGCCAAGGCTTTGCAGTCGGCGATTCAGACGGTACGGGAAGACTTTCCCCATCCTTTTTATTGGGCCCCGTTTATCCTGGCGGGGAAAGTTTAGGAAATTTTCCCGTCCATGTATTTCCGGCCTCCACGGCCGACACCTTTAGCTTGGAGGGCAGTGATGCACTTAAGTTCAGAGGAAGCATTGGACATCATCGAAGGCCGCGCTTCAGAAGACCAGGGCCGGTTCTGGCGAAATCACGCTCAGGGCTGCCCCAGTTGTGACAAGCAACTAAGCGACTGGGCGAAGATGAGTTCACTGCTCAAACGGGAGAATCTGGAGAGCGCTCCCGAATCGTCCATCCGAATGGCTGCCGCTCTATTCCAGCCAACCGAAATGGAAGAGCGGACGGGCATTCTGCAAGTCATCGCATCCCTCGTGTTCGACAGCTCTTCTGAACCGGCACTGGCGGGCGCTCGCGGTTCTGCCGCCACTCACCAGTTCTTATTTTCCGCAATGGAATTCGATATTCATGTCCGGGTCTGGGACGTCGGCCGTGATCGTCGAATGACAGGCCAAATCCTCTCGCGAGACAAGCAGATGAACTTTCAGGGTGCACAGCTGCATCTGTTACACGAGGGGAAGCGCTTCGGCTCAACCGAGGCCGACACCTTTGGCGAGTTTGAGTTTATTGAGGTTCCGACAGGATCTTTGTATCTGCAGATTGATCTGCCGCGCCTGACGATTACAGGCGCGCTGAACCTGAGCTAAACGGGTTCAAACCTTTACACGGAGGAAAAAGGTTATGACAGGACGTCGTATCGTTTTCACCCTTTTGCTGGCGATTCTCTGGGTAGTCCCGGCCAGCGCCGCCCCCGCACTCACGCTTCCGGTGGTCTTGAAGGTCGCACCCGGCGCGAACATCTCTTTGATTAGCAACTTGCTGGGTGGCACGCTGGTCGATTCCATTCCGGAAGCCAATACCTATCTGCTCCGGCTGCCTTCGCTGCCCCTGGTTAATTCGACCTTGAAGCTGCTAGGCGTGGAATGGCTTGAGCTGGATCGTGGCATCTCGTTGCCTGTGAATCCTCGACTGGCTCTTCTGGATGTACCCTGGAATGCGGGCAGCGACTGGTACAAGAATCAGCCCGCCTTTCAAATCATCCGAGCGCAGTCTGCGCTGCAGTATTCGACCGGACGCGGGTTGCTGATTGCCGACATCAACACTCGCGTTGATCTGGGACATCCGGCTCTTCGGGGACATATGGCCGCCGGATACGACTTCGTTGCCAATCGTTCCGCCGACGTCGTCGCGCTCAACGATGATCAATCGACTGCAGGCTTTCTTGACGATGACCAGTCGACGGCAGGCTTCCTCGACGACGACCAGTCGACGGCCGGTTTCCTTGATGGGAACGGAATCTCGCTCCTGGCCGGCACAAATCTCTTCAACAGCGGAGCTGCCGATCACGGCACCTTCTGCGCGGGCATCATCGCCGTCATGGCGCCCGATGCCAGCATCATGCCGCTGCGCGCCTTCGACGATAACGGAAACACGGATCTGTTCACACTGGCCAAGGCCATCCGGTATGCACGACGCAACGGAGCGCAGGTCCTCAACATGAGCTTCGGCACGCTGACCGATGCGAAGGTCCTGAGGGAAGCGATCGAATACGCCCGGGCCGGCAATGTGCTGCTGATCGCCTCGGCTGGCAACAACGACACCTCAGCGGCGCAGTATCCGGCGGCGTATGTCGGCGTGCTTGCCGTAGCGTCGACGGATGAACTCGACCGCAAGTCCACGTTTTCCAACTATGGCAATTACGTGTTTGTGGATGCGCCGGGAACGCACATTATTTCAGCAGTACCCGGAGGCGGCTATAGCATCGCGAATGGAACGTCGTTCAGCGCCCCGATGGTCGCGGCAATGGGCGCGCTGATCCGTTCGATCCGCTACAACGACACTGTGGCCACAATCTCGAACGCCACCGTGAAGATCGACACCCGCAATCCAAAATACTCAGGGCAGCTCGGCTACGGCCGCATCGATGTCCTGAAAGCCGTCAGGACCAAATAGGAGGTTTGGTATGAGCGCCGTCATTGATCGCATCGACAATTCGTATCGAATCGCTGAGCTCGAGGATCGTGCAGCCCAGCAAACGCTGGCCATGGCCACGTCACTGATTTCCCTCATCGATCTTCGCGATCGATACACAGGGGGCCACAGCAGCCGCGTCGCGGCGTATTCCAGGCAGATCGCGCTGGAAATGAATCTCGCCCACGAGGACACGGAGGATATCGTTCTGGCGGCGGCGCTGCACGACATCGGGAAGATTGGCGTCCCGGACAGCGTGTTGTTGAAACAAGGAAGTCTTTTGGAAGAGGAATTCGAGTGGATCCGCAAGCATCCGGAGTTCGGATGGATCGCGGTCCGCAACGTCGATGGCTTCCAAACAGCGAGCCTGATGGTCTTACATCATCACGAACGGTGGGATGGAAAAGGCTATCCGGGAAATCTCGTTCGCACGGATATCCCGTTCGGCGCGACCGTCATCGCTGTTGCGGATTCCTTCGACGCGTTGACCACCGATCGGCCTTATCGCAAGGGGCGCAGTCCCGAAGATGCAGTGCGGGAAATTGCCCGTTGCGCAGGCACACAGTTCAATCCGGATGTCGTCAAGGCGTTCTGCGATTCCATGCGGTGAAAAAGAAAATTGGGGACGGTGAGCTAATTCGCGACGCGAATTGGCTCACCGGTTGCTCATTTACTGAACTATTGATCGGCTCGCTATAGTTTCGTCCTTTCGCGGGTCGCTCACGAGCCGCCTCGCGGTTGAGCGGTGAGCCGTTAGACGCACAATTCATGAACCAGAAACCATTGTTAGAAGATCTCGGAAAGCCCGCCCTGAGGGTTGCGGGATTCCAACTATGGATACACGGACGGGAGTCTTCCGAATCGGACGACTACTACGACGGCAACTGGCTTCGCGTGACAGCCCACTGCGGTGAGTAAGGCGCAAGTGTTTGGGTGCAGGGTTCCATCATCATGGTCACAGATATCGATGGCTTCGGTCGCCAGTGCGCTGCCATGCTTCGCGGAGATTCAAGGTCAGCGGTGCTGGATCCCTTCGAGCCGAAATTGAAGGTTTCGCTCGAAGCAGCCGACCGAGTCGGTCACATACGCGCCCTGGTGGAAATAACGCCCGACCACCTCGCGCAGTATCACAAGATGCAGTTCGAAGTTGATCAGAGCTACCTTACCAGCCTCATCCAGCAATGCTCGGCAATAGTGCAGGAGTATCCAATTCGTGGAGACAAGGATAGCGAGGGCGTCTAAAACGCGCCTGGTGACCGACGGCGCTTCGCAGCTATCGCGGCTTCAGCACGGCGGCGGAAGCGGAAAATCGCTAGGCGGTTGCCAATATGGAACTCTCTCTGGGATAGCCAAGACAGCGACGTCAGCGGCTAACCCGCGGGCGAGCCGCAAATTGGAAATTCGTCAACGTCAGTGAATTTCCAGCGGGTATACTGACAGCCTCCGTGGAGGTCATTAAGGTATGAAGTACTCGCGTGTATTCCTGGCAGTAGCTCTCGCCGTCACAATCGCGTCTCTAATCGGTGCGGCTCAGCAAACTGTTCCCTTTCGAAATGGGATCCCGGTAGCTCCGACCGGACTGGCCGGTAAACCGCTGCCCGCCCAGCCGATGGTATTCGACACGGGCGAGGGACAGAAAATACGTGTAACCGTCTTAACGAACGCGCTCGAGAGTCCATGGAGCATCGCATTTCTTCCGGACGGCACCATGCTCGTCACGGAGCGCGCCGGCCGCCTGCGTGTCATTCGTAATGGCAAGCTGGAACCTCAACCCGTCCCGGGCGCACCCATGGCCTATGTCGCCGGGGAGTCCGGATTGCCGGGAGCCGTCCACGGGTACATGGACATTGCACTGCACCCCCGTTTTTCCGAGACACGATATGTCTATCTGACCTACAACAAGCCTCTCCCCGAGAACAAGCAGGCGCTGGCGTTGGCGCGGGGGAAGTTCGATGGAAAAACACTCTCCGAGGTTCGCGATCTTTTCACCATGCCAGGAAGTGGGACTTCGCGGATCGCGTTTGGCCGCGACGGCACACTTTTTATGACTATCACCGGCACAACCGGAAACGACGCGCAGGATCCGAGTAAACTCGCCGGGAAAGTGCTGAGGTTCCGTGACGACGGCACTATTCCGCCCGACAATCCGTACGTTGGAAAACCCAATGCCCGGCCCGAGGTCTATTCCATCGGCCACCGAAGCGCGCTCGGTCTCGCGTTGCACCCCGTTTCCGGCCAGATGTGGCTTAACGAAAACGGCCCGAACGGAGGCGATGAAATCAACATTCTCAAACCAGGCGGCAACTATGGATGGCCGCTGGTCAGTTACGGGCGTCAGTATCAGGGCCCCTGGCAGAACGAGATTCCGGGACACATTGGGTTTGAGCCGCCTCTTGTGTACTGGGTGCCGTCAATCGCCGTCTCCGGCATGACCTTTTACACCGGGGACCGCCTCTCGAAATGGAAAGGCGACGTGTTCGTCGGCGCCTTGCGAACAGGCGAGATCCCAGGCACCGGCCACGTAGAACGGATTCTCTTCAACGAGAAAATGGAAGAACTGCGGCGTGAGTCACTGCTCGTGGAGTACCGACAGCGTATTCGTGACATTCGCCAGGGGCCTGACGGTTTCCTGTATGTGCTCACGGATGAAAAAACCGGAGCGGTTCTGCGAATCGAACCGGCATCGTAAAAAAACGAATAGAGGGCCCGGTATTTGAGCGCTATACCGAACTGGCGCGCCGCGTGATCTTCTTCGCCCGATACGAGGCGAGCGAATTCGGCAATATGTCAATTGAGACCGAGCATCTACTGCTTGGGCTGGTCCGTGAGGACCGGCCCCTGCTCAGCCGGTTCGTTTCGGATGCCGCATCCATCGACAGTATTCGAAAGGAAATCGAAGGTCGGGTCGGTCTCCGGCCGTATGTCTCCACATCCATCGACCTTCCAATGTCGGAAGAGTGTCAGAGAATCCTTGCGTATGCCACCGAAGAAGCGGAGCGTCTGCGCGCTCATGAGGTAAGAACGGAACATCTCTTACTGGGCATTCTGCGTGAAGAGAAATGTATGGCCGCAGAGCTCCTGTGCGAAAGGGGCATGAAGTTGACGGCGGTGCGCGAGGAGTTCATTCCGAACAACCAGCCTTCAGCTGCCTCGCCAGTAGCTGGCATTAATGTACCGATCGAGCTACTCACTACTCTTGAAGCACACGGCTTCACCGCTTCGTTGGACCACATTACCAGAGCGATCGTGTCAGGCAACGCCAAGGATTGGACGTCGGCACAATCTGAACTGCGGCTATTTGTTCAAACACTTGTTGCAGCGATCCGGGAAACCCTTAACGGGGACGAGTCCGTTTTCGACGGTCTGAATCAAGGCGTTCCGTTGTTTGACCTAAAGACCGGGTTGGCGAGTGACGAAGATTGGAGCTTCCGATGGAGACTCACCCTGCTATTGACCGAACTTCTTTTGAAGCGCTTCCAACAACGGCTCAATTCATCATCGTAAAAGTCGCGCAGGTGCCGCGCCCGGCGGGACGCGTCCTATGCGACGGCGCCGGCACCCACACGTTTAAGGATCACGCTTACTTTCGGCTGTTCGCCTGGACCAGAAGCTGCATCTGGGCGCCGGAAGAAACCTCGAAGTCCCGGCTCGGCGAAGTAATGACGGCATCGTTCGACATATGCGAAAAGATGTCCATCGAAGTCGCCGTACCCCCGCTGGAAATGGCCTGACCGCTCCCAACGTGGAATAGACCGTTTCCAGAAACACCGAAATTGTTCTGCAGGCTTGTCGATGTTTCCGTCGAAACCGGCACGGCCATTGCGGCCCTTCCTAGCCCGGCCTGGGTTTGCATGACTGTTCCGGTCGACGAGGCTCCAACAATGCCAACTGAAGAAGCCGCTCCACCGACAACCGCAGTACTTCCGCCGATAACACCACTCACTGCTCCTACGCCGAGACCTCCGGAACTGCGTCCCGGCCCCGATGCACTTGCGGGAGCCATGAAAACCGGGCCTTCCTCGGATGCCTGCTGGTGAGAGTGCAGCGGATTCGCATAGACAACAGATTGCAACGCCAGTTGAAGGGACTGAGACGCAGCGCCGGACAATCCGGCAGTCATCCACTCCAGCTCAATCATCGATTGAGCGGAGCTGTTCGCCTTCGCGTCGCGCTTCTTCTCTGCACGATGAACGTTCTTCACCACGCCCTTGATAGTCGAGCCCTTCTTCAACAATACCTGCCCGTCAGACTTTGCATCCTCCTTCAATCTCAAAGCGATCTCGTCTCCGGGTTTGGTCGTTGCCGGGTTGAGCCTGCCTTTGACCATCTCCGCCGAAACGCTGCTTCCACTTTGCGCTTCCCCACGCGCAGCCGCACTCGCGGCCGATTTCCCTTCAGCCCGGGAGGCCTTGTCCTGAGCTGACGCAGTCCAGATCACACCGATGGCAGCCAACAAAACAGCCAATGTCCGTATTGCACTTCTCTGAATCATCGTGATCCTCCTTGCAGACGAATTCCGGCTTGTGGCCGGGAAGAACTTTGGAATGTTGTCTCGCCTGAAAAGTGCGGTCCGCTGATGTGAAAAATACAATGACGGACAGATTTTCTGCAGCCCATCCCTTCAAATGTCCGTTGTTAAACATCGGCAATTGGTGGGAAGATTCTTCGCACAAACGGAGATCCCGAAACAGTGACAAAAGCTTTGCTGCTCCTGGCGCTTGCGCTAGTCCCCCTGGCCTCACAAGAGAAACCCCTCAAACGAGGAACATACGCTCACTTCGAAACGTCTCTGGGAACCTTCACGGCGGCGCTCGAAACGCAGCTCGCCCCAAAGACTGTCGCGAACTTCATCGGCCTCGCACAGGGGACCAGGGAATGGAAAGATCCGAAAACG
>Ga0111538_10003603_pt1 | contig 21625 bp, 16 predicted proteins | sample SoiMethybrSBSTD1_FD_79669 | JGI IMG/M metagenome (GOLD analysis project Ga0111538, IMG submission 79669) | Bulk soil microbial communities from a Populus tree surrounding site in Tennessee, USA - Soil MetaG P. TD hybrid SBSTD1 (version 2)... | ecosystem: Environmental > Terrestrial > Soil >... | reverse complement strand
GAAGAGCCGGCCATCGGGCGCGACGGCGAGCGCGGAGATGGGATAGGCCGAGTGCGCGACGCCCACCGCCCGGAATCCGGGCGTCTCGAGCGACGCGCGCGCCGCGCCGGGCGCGCCGAGCACGATGCCGAGCGCGAGGGCGGCAGTCCCTGCCGCGTGCCAGACTCGCTGCCTCATCCTGAGACCTCCGCCACCCAGCCCGATGCCCGCGAGCGCTCGCCTCAGGCGATCATCGCCGTGAACGGCTTCACGGTCGGGAGGTAGGTGTCCGAGTTGGCGCCGACGAGGGTGAGGATGCCGGCGACGACGTTCTGGACGTCGATCACCTGGCCGGTGTCGTCGGGCATGCCGTTCGAGAAGTTCGTCTTGACGCCTTCCTGCTCGAAGTTGGTCACGCCGACCGTGCTGCCACCGCGGACGTTCTTCCCGGCGAAGATCATCGAGGTCCACGGATGATGGTCCTTGCCGAAGCTCCCGTTCAGGAGCGGCGTGCGGCCGAACTCCGAGCAGTAGACCACGGTCGTCTCGTCGAGCAGCGACGGCGCCATCACGCCCGGCTCGACGGCGAGCTGGGTCAGGAACTCGTCGAGGAACGTGAAGAGGTCGTTCCAGCGCAGGTTCTGGTCCCGGTTGTCGCCGTGGGTGTCGAAGCCCCCCTCGCCGCGGAGCGAGACGCTGGTCGTCATGCCGGCGCGGAAGGCGTTGCCGAGCGAGGTCGCGAGCTGCGTCCCGTTGTTGAAGTTCTGCGGCAGCGACCCCGCGAGGCGCACGAGCTTGTCGCCGCGGCCGCTGGCGTCCGTGAAAGCGGGGAGCTTCCCGGCGACGGCGCTCGCGCCGTCCACCTGGCGCTCCCACTCGAGCGCCTGCTGGATGTAGGCCTCCCCGAGCGCCGAGACCGCGAGCTGGCTGCCCTCGGGATCGGTGTGTCCGGGGATGCGGTTGTAGGCCAGCACCTGCCCCATCTGGCCGCCGATGCGGCCGGAGAGCCCGGAGAAGGGTCCGCCGAAGCTGTTCCCGCTGATGAGGAGGTGCGGCAGCGGCAGGTCGCCGCCGTTGTGGTGCGCCGCCATGACCGCGAAGTCGGCACGCGCCGCGTCGAGGTAGCCCGTGAGCACGAGCTGCGCGCTCTGGTCGTGCGACGTCGAGCGGGTGTGGATGCCGTTCACCACCGCGGTGCGGCTGGCCCATTTGCTGAAGTACGTGTCGACCATCGGGCGCGACACCGCATTGGAGACGTACGTGACGCCGCCGACGTTGACGATCGACGACGGCGGCTCGCCCGGCACGTCCACGTCGATGGCGTCGATCACGTCCAGCGGATCGTGCGCATCGAGCGTCTGCGTCGGATCCCAGCCGCCGTCCGCGAACAGCGTGACGAGGAAGTGCGGGCTTGCGCCCTGCGCCTGCGCCACGTCTCGGAACGGCCACGGCAGGGCCATGAATACCGCCGACGACAGGCCCAGCTTGAGGGCCGTGCGGCGGGTCAGCTCGTCGTCCCAGGGCTTTCGCATGTCAGACCTCTTCACGTCAGTAGAGGACGATCTTCGGGCTCCGGAGCATGGCCGTCAGCATCCCGCGCCATGCACGCTCGCCCGCGTCGCCGGGCACCGTCCCGAATCCGGTCCCGCCCTGCGTCTCGTCCTCGTACAGCGAGCGATAGAGCTGGAACCAGACGCTCACCTGCGGCGAGTCCGGCGTCACGCGCCGTCCGTAGAGGCGGCGCATGAGGTGGACGATGTGGCCGCGGAGCGCCGCCTCGTCGGCGTCCGGATCCTCGACGCCGCTCACGCCGGCCAGCAGCACCCGCTGTCCGTCCGGCAGCGCCAGGTCGGACGTGAGCACGTGGTCGGCGGCCAGCGAGGCCACCTTGCGCTGCACGTTGATCACCGACGCGTTCAGGCTCGAGGAGCGTCCCGAGACGGTGACGCCGTTGATGCCGCCGAGGATGATCTTGAAGCCGTCCTCCTCGGTCGTGAGGAGCGGCACCGGCGTCAGGCGCGGCGGATCGGACTCCGGATTCATGTCGTCCTGGTCGTTGTCGGGCTCGCGCGTCCAGACGAAGCCCGTCAGATCGGCGACGAGCGACTCCATGCGCTCCGGCGACACGCGCCGCACCCAGTCCGGGTTGTTGTCCTGCGGCATGCCGCGGTACGCGTCCGACATCATCCAGCGCCGGACGAGGCTCCGGTAGTTGTAGTTGTCCTCGGACGGCCAGCGGCTCGCGATGTCGGCCGCCGTGTTGAGCTCGGTCGAGGTCTTCGGATCGCGCTGGAAGAGCATGCGGAACGCCCGCTTCGTCTGGCACTCCGCGAACTTCGGATGCGCGGTCATGAGGCGGCCGAGGTCGCGGATGTCCGTCCCCGGCACGCCGTAGACGCTAGGCGGCCGCCGGTTGGCGGTCCGCCAGCGCTCCGGGTCGCCCGAGAAGAAGTCCATCTGCGGGAGGCCGCCCTCGGCGAGGCCGTTCTCGAGGCCGTCGGCGCGGTCGAGCGGGAAGAGGAACGACGCCAGCGGATCGAGCCGGTCGTGGCAGGCCTTGCAGTCCGGCCGCGTGGTGACGGCGTTCAGCACCGCGTCGCCGTCGGCGTTGTCCACGTCGCGTGTCACGTCGACCGGCGTGTCGAGGAAGTTGTAGCAGTGGAAGAGGATCGACCAGCGGTTCGCCCGCCGGCGATTCTTGTTCGTGTCGTTGGTGTCCCAGACCTCGTAGAAGGCGCTGGTCGACAGGACGCCCGCGTGCGGACGGCCGTCGAGGTAGTGCGTGGGCTGGAAGGCCGGGCCGACGACCGGCTCCATGGGGAACGGCATGCGCTGCATGTCGCGCTGGAAGAGATCGTTCGCGACCGTGTAATCCGCCGTGCCGATCTCCGTGAACGGCCGGTCGTTGCGGACGACGTAGGCGATCAGCTCGATCGCCTCGCCGTAGAGCGCGGACGTCTCGTCGCGCGACTCGTCGGAGAAGTCCTCGCGGCGGACGAGGAGCGCGTCGTCGTAGATGTCCTTCACGCGGTCGATGAACTCCGGGGAGTTCAGGTACTGGTTGACGATGCCCGCATAGGCGTTGGGATCCGCGTCCACCGCGTCGAGCTCGCCGACGGCGGGCCGCTTGCCACGGAGGTCCATCGACGCGCGCACGAGCAGGTCGTCCGCGGCCATGGGCACGAGCGGCGCCTCGGGCTGCACGTCGCAGTGCTGATCCGTGGCGACGAGGTTCACCCACTGGTTCAGCACGTTGTACTGCTCGCTGCCCGCGAGCAGCTGGATCCCGCCGCTGTGGGGCAGGATGCCGAGCGGCTTCTGGAGGATGCGCGACTCCGACGGATTCGCCTTGTCGATCTGGAGCGCGACGCTGGCCATCGTGGCGAGCGCGTCGGCGCTGTTCACGCGGAACGCCGCCGCGGCGGCCGCGCCGCCCTCGATGTGGCAGGTCCCGCAGATGGGCTGGAGCACGAGCCCCATGACCTGCCCGGTGAAGAACGGATTGTCGCACGTGACCGGAGGAGTGACGGGCGGCAGCACCACGCGGCGGTACATGCTGAGCGCGCCCTTCAGCTTCCCCGCCGCGCCCTGGAGCTTCACCTTGCCGTTCACCGTGTCGCCGGCGACCTTGCCCTTGTAGCGGAGCTGCATCCCGAACTGGTTGCCGCCGAGGAGGGCGATCCGCTTGCCGTTCCCCTTGACGGTGCCGGCGACGAAGTAGACGCCGCTGGCGCTCGGATCGGTCATGCTGATCGCGACCGAGCCGGAGATGCCGTTGCCGGCCTGCACCAGCGAGCCGGCGAGCAGCGACACCTCGCCCGTCGTCTTGAGGGTCAGGCTGCCGTCGTAGGTCGCGGTGAGGTCGGCCCGCGCGACGCGCGCAGCAGGGCCGACGGCCGCGACGGCCAGCAGCAGGGTGATGGCAAGGCTGGCTCGACGCCGATGCGTGACGCGTGCGTCAGCGGATTGCCGCCCCCACGCAGCAGGCCGCGCATCGCGCGGCATGCGCATCGCTTCACCGAGCCCCGTCCGTCCGCGTCCAAGTATTGGTTTCATCATGTGTTGGTCGCTTCCGTTGGTCGCGCACCCAGGTGCAACACGTGTACCGCTCGGCGGCCCGCGGATGCCGCCGCGGGCGCCTCAGGGATACGCCCACCGCCCGCCGCCGCGGTTCCGGAACGCGCCCGCCGTGGCGAAGCGCAGGGGACCGACCGAGAAGCCGAAGCTCACGTTCGGGTCGTCGAGCGCAGCGAGGTCGAGCCCGCGTCCACGCACCGTGAGCGTGCCCCCCTGCTTCGGCGTCAGCTTCACGGTGATCGTGCCGAGCCCGAGACTCCCCTTCATGACGAAGCCCGCGCCATGGCGATAGACGTCGGCCACGGGGCCGCAGAAGGTCGTCCCGCCGGCGTCCCCGAGCAGCACCTGCATGGTGCCCGCCATGTCGGCCGGCATCGTCACGGCCCCGACGAGCTTCAGCTTCCCCTTCGCCGCGACGAGGCTCGCGTTGAGGAGCGTCACCGTCGTCGGCTCGCACGCCGGATCGGCCGCATCCACGAGGCCGTTGCCGTCGTTGTCGATGCAGTCGTCGCAGCTGAGCTCGCCGTTCTTGCAGGTGCTGGGACAGCTGTCGCCGCCGAGCGTGTTGCCGTCGTCGCAGTCCTCGCCGGGGCTCACGATGCCGTTTCCGCAGGCGGTCGCCGTGCAGTTGAGGTCGCAGCCGTCGCCGTTCACCTGGTTCCCGTCGTCACACGCCTCGCCCGCGTCCTGGACGCCGTCGCCGCAGGCGGTCGCGACGGTGATGGCGAGGGACCAGGAGTCGATCTCGCCGTCGAAGCCGGCGGTGTCGTCGACGACCGAGAGCGTCCACACGCCGTTCGGGTCCTCGCCCATGAAGGCAGAGAGCGCCCCTTCCGGCACGACGGCGGTGAATGCCTCTCCATTCGGCGGCAGCTCGGCGTCGCCGACCGGGAGGCCCGCCTGATCGTCGAAGACCGTCGCGTTGTAGAGGTCGTCGTTGCCGAAGCCCACGTCGGTCACCAGGTCGATGCGGCGTCCGCTCGGCGAGGTGAGGAAGATGTCGAGGTCGCCGGCGTTGAAGTGCGAGATGCTGACCGTCACGTCGACGTCGTGGATGCGCGACGTGATGCCGCTGACCGTCGCGGTCGACACGGCGCCCGCGGCATCGTCGATGCTCACGTTGCTCTCACCGTCGAAGACGGCCGGCGCGCCCGGCGTGACGCCGCCGAGTGTCGACACGGTGAGCGACCAGCTCCGGAGCATCCCCGTGTTGCCCCCGCTGTCGTCCACCACGACCAGCGCCCACGGACCCCCGGCCGCCTCGCCGACGGCGGTACCGAGCGCCTCCTCGGGCTGGATCGGCCCCGTCGGCGTGAAGTCGGCGAACACGAAGTTGCGGACGTTCGGCGCCGACGGCGCGCCGGGCGCCTGGTCGTCGAACGTCGTGCCCGCGAAAACGTGGTCGAAGTCGAGGCCGTTGTCGCTGCTGAGCGTGATGGTCTTCCCGCTCGGCGACACGAGGAAGATGTCGAGGTCCTGGGGTCGTAGATGGGTGATGTCGATGGCGACGTCGACGTCGACCACCGTGCCGCCCCCCGGGAAGTTCAGCACCGACACGATGGAGCCGTTGTCGGGGATCGGGATGTTCGAGTCGGGGCTCGCGACCGTCTGGGTCACGATACCGGGAAGCGCCGGGGCTATCGCGCGAGCCGCGGACGCCGTGAGGAGCACGACGGCAGCCGCCGTAAGGCAACGGAAAACAGTCCCGACGGCCCGCCCGCGCATGCCGCGCGGAAGCAGGCCACATGCCGAGTCGAAATCCCGCGCCGCCGGTGGGCCGGTACGCGCGGATCGGCTCCCCGGTGACGGAGCCGTCGGGATCTCGCCGCTTCGGGGCCGGTCCTCCGGGCAGCAGTTGACAGCGAGCGCGCCGTGCCGCTTAGCTGGCCTTCGCAGGGAACATGGCGGACCAACGACAGGAAGCCCGGAAGATCATCGCCGACCTGGCGCGCGCCATCGATCGCCGCCTGTCGGTCGAGGTGCGCGAGGTGCCGGGGCAGGAACGGCTCCAGCTGACGCTCACGCATGGTACCCATCACGGGCAGATCGAGGTCGCCATGCCCGCCATCCTCGCCGCCGGGGACAACCCCATGGCGCGGAACGAGCTCCGGCTACGCCTGAAACGCGCGGCCGATACGATGCTCTTCCGGCCCATGCCCGATCACCGCCTGGCCGTGAAGCCAGTCGAGCCGCCCGGCGGGCACTCGAGCTTCCGGAGCCCTCCGCGGGGCCGGGGCCGCCGTTAGCTCAACGGACTCCGGTTTTTCTGTCGCCGCGGGACGGCCGGGCCGGCCCGAGGAGCCCGTCCAGCGCCACCTGCATCGCGCGCCGCACGAGCTCGTCGACCGGAACGCGCTCCAGGACCTCGTGCGGCAGCTGCTCGTCGAGCAGAAGCCCCGCGATACCGTGCAGCAGCGACCATAGGACGAACAGGCGCTCGACCGGCGCCTCGGAGCGCGTTTCCGAAGGCAGGCACTCGATCAGCGCCAGCAGGAGCGGCTGACCGGTAGAGCGGGCGGCCTCGGCGAGCACCGGATGGTCCCGCCCGCGCGGCGTGGGGGCCCACATCAGGCGATAGCGAGCCGGATGGTCCACGGCGAAGCGGACGTAGGCGATGGCGACGACCTCGAGCCGGTGCACCGGGTCGCCCGGATCCGCCGCCACCGCGGCGCCGCACGCCTCCTTGAGCGCGAGGAACGACTCGGCCGCGACGGCGGCGAGCAAGGCCTCCTTGCCGGCGAAATGCCGGTACGGCGCCGCCTGCGACACGCCCGCCTGGCGCGCCGCTCCGCGGAGCGTCACGCCGTCGGGACCGTGCCGGTCGAGAAGCCGCGTCGCCGCCGCCACGAGGCTCCGGCGGAGATCCCCATGGTGGTAGGCGCGTCGCGCTCGGGGCACACGGTCGTTCTATGGCACCCATGTTGACACAGTCAACATGACGATGTTAACGCTGTCAGCATCCGCCCGAAGAGCGGCGGAGCAAAAGGAGGCACGGATCATGTCGCCGACACTGCAGGTCGTCTCGTGGTGGGCCGCCTTCGCCGGATCGCACCTCGTCCTGTCGAGCCAACCGGTCCGCAGCCGGCTGGCCGCCCGCCTGGGCGACCGCGTCTTCCAGGGGGGCTACTCCCTCTTGGTGCTGGGGCTCTTCATCCCGCTCGTGACGACGTACTTCGCGAACAAGCACACCGGACCGCAGCTGTGGTCGTTCCCGCCCGGCCCGCTGACGCTCTGGACCGTGTACGTCGGGAGCGCGCTCGCGTTCATCCTCTTTGTCGGCGGCTTCGTGACGCCGAGCCCCGCCATGATGGTTCCCGGCGAGCCGAAGCCGCGCGGCGTGCTGCGCATCACCCGCCACCCCGTGCTCATGGGCACCGCCCTCTGGGCGTTCGTCCACCTGCTGACGAACGGCAGCGCCACCGACGTCGCCTTCTTCGGCGGCTTCGTCGTCTTCGTCCTCATCGGCACGTGGCACCAGGACCGCCGAAAGCTCGCCACGGTCCCGGGCTTCCGCCAGTTCATGGAGGCCACGCCGTTCATCCCGTTCACGGGGACGGGCACACTGCGGGGGTTCAGGGAGATCGCGCCGGCGGCGGCGATCGGGCTGGTCGCGACGATCATCGTGCGGCACTTCCACAGTTCGTGGTTCGGGGGCTGAACGGTCGGTGGCGGCGGGGTGCCCGGCGCGGCGCTCCGTCGTCGCCCTGAGGGCGCCGGGGCACTCGCGGCGCCGCGGCGTAAACGCACCGCGCCCTCAGGGCTTCGGAGTCACCGCGCCGGGCACCCCGCCGCCACCTCGCGTCGCCGCCGGATCCGCTAGCGGGCCGTCCGACGAGCCGCGGACGCCTTCGCCGCACGCTCCTCGGCAGCAGCCTTTGCCCGCACGTAGTCCTCGTAGTTCCCGAGGTACTTGTGCGCCTGCCCGCTTCCCACCTCGATCACCTGCGTCGGGAGGCGGTCAAGGATGTAGCGATCGTGTGCGACGATGACGATGGTGCCGCCGTAGCTGAGGAGCGCTTCCAGCAGCACTTCCTTCGACGTCAGGTCCAGATGGTTCGTGGGCTCGTCGAGGAGGAGACAGTTGACCGGTGACAGCAGCAGCTTCGCGAGTGCGAGGCGGCTCCGCTCGCCGCCGGAGAGCACGCCGACGCGCTTGTCGACCGCGTCGCCCGAGAACAGGAACGCGCCGAGCAGCGCGCGGACGTGCGGGGCCGTCTCCATGGACGCCACCGTCAACATCTCGTCGTAGACGGTGCGGTCCGTGTTGAGCATCTCGGCGAGGTCCTGGGCGAAGTAGCCGGTGCGCACCTTGTGGCCCTCGCGGCGCTCACCACTGGAGAGCGGCAGGACGCCGGCGAGGATCTTCAGCAGCGTCGTCTTCCCGGCGCCGTTCGGCCCGACGATCGCGATGCGCTCCCCGCGCTCGACGAGGAGGCGCGCGTGGTCGTAGACGCGCGTGTCGCCGTAGCCGAACACGGCGTCCTCGAGCTCGAGCACGACGCGGCCGGTGCGGCTGGCCTCGGGGAGCCGAATCTGGAGCGTCCGCTCCTGCCCGTCGGGCGGCGGCAGGCGCTCGATCTTCTCGAGCTGCTTCACGCGGCTCTGCACGAGCGCCGCCTTGGACGCCTGGTAGCGGAAGCGGTGCACGAAGGCCTCGATGCGCTCGATCTCCGCCTTCTGGTTCTCGTACGCCGCGCGCGCGAGCTCGAGCCGCTGCTCGCGCTCGACGAGGTAGCGGCTGTAGTTCATGGGATAGTCGGTGACGCGCCCGTGCAGCACCTCGGCGATGTGATCGACCGTCACGTCGAGGAAGTAGCGGTCGTGGGCGACCATCACGAGGCTCCCCGGATACGCGCCGAGGAAGCCCTCGAGCCAGTTGCGCGCCTCGAGGTCGAGGTAGTTCGTCGGCTCGTCGAGGAGCAGCACGTCGGGACGCCTGAGGAGCAGCTGCGCAAGCGCGGCGCGCATCTGCCAGCCTCCCGAGAGCTCTCCGCAGTCGCGATCGAGGTCCTCGGTCCGGAAGCCGAGGCCGAGGAGCACCGCGTCCGCCTCCGAGTCGGTGTCGTAGCGGCCGCGATGATCCCACTCCTCGCAGACCGCCATGTAGCGCTCCATCACGGTCTCGTAGTCGGGGCTCTCCGGCGGCACGGTGGCGAGCTGGTGCTCGAGCGTCTCCCGCCGCTCGGCGAGCGAATGCAAATCGGCGAAGGCCGCCAGCGCGTGCGCGCGCACCGTGACGCCCGAGAGGCCGAGGACGTTCTGCGGCAGGTAGCCGACCTGCGCGCCGCGCGGCAGCGAGACCTCGCCCGCGTCGGGCTCGACTTCGCGCGCGATGATCCGGAGAAGCGTCGATTTACCGGCGCCATTCGGTCCGGTGAGGCCCACGCGCGCGCCGTCGGGGACCGCCCAGGTGGCGTCCGCGAGGACGACCTGGCTCCCGTAGCGCTTCGAGATGCCCGCGAGCCCCAGCATGGTCGCGGAGCATGCCGGGCCCGCTGCCGAGGGGCAAGTTAATCCCAGCGAGGGGCGTCCCGCCCCTCGCCCCGTCGGGCAAAGCCCGACGGGTCCTCACTCCCCGCTCGCTTCGCTCGGCCGCGCGCGGACGCGCGGAGATCGGCAACGCTCTGCTCTAGGGGGCGAGGGTCACGGGATCGCCGACCGCGACGCGGCCGGGGCGCGCGATGTTCGCGTACGCACCGAGATTCTGGCCGGCGGAGGCGACGATGGTGCGCAGCACCGACGGGTCCTTCGGCAGCCCCTCCTGAGGCTGGGTCGTCATGCCGCAGCGGGCGGTCGTCATCTCACAGCGGAGCTCGAGCATGCCGAGGCGGAGCGTCTTCCCGCACCACTTCTCCTCGGCGAGCCCTTCGGTTCCCGGCGCGCTCTCGATCACGAAGTTCGGCCGGAAGCGCCGCACGTCCCACGCCGCGCGAGGATTGCTTCCCGCCATCGCCTTCAGCGACGCCGTCGTCAGGAGATGGATCGGAAGCGCATCGAAGTACGTCCCCGGGAGCGACGTGAACTCGAAGAGCTCCTGCGGGAACACGGAGAGGTCCGGCAGCGGCTCGTCTCCCTCGCGCGCGAAGATCTGCCGGAGCTCCGCCATCATGTCGGGATTGTCGGGTTGCCCGCGGCGATAGTGCTCGCGGTCGCTCGCCGCGACCAACGGCCACACCGTCACGCGCCGGCCGAGGATCTCCGAGAGCCTGGCGGCTGCGGCCGGCGCGTCGCTCGCGACGGTGGTGCCGTCGGGCAGCGTGATGTCGACCGGCGGGATCCGCCCCGCGGACGGCTCCTCGCGATAGCGGGCGGTGCAGAGGAGGAGCGCGGGCATCTTCTTCGCGCCCCGGATCTCCCCCGCCGTCTCGTCGCGCACCGCCCAGCCGCGATCGCCGGGAAGGCCGTTCGTGCCGACGTCGCAGCGCTCGAGGCGCTCGCCCTGCATCGACTTGAAGGGATAGCGCCAGATCTCGCGGATGATGCCGAGCGTGCTCATGTGGTCGCTTTCTGGAGGCGCCTGCCGAGCTCCTCCCACATCCAGGTGCTGCACTTCTCCTCGCCGGGAGGCGGGACGGCGAGGATCACCACGTACGGTCCGCTTCGCATGAAGCGATGGGCCGTCTTCTCGGCATAGCGCTTCGCGAGCGTCTGCTCGGCGCGGACGGCATCCTCTTCCGTTTTCATCGCGAACCCGATCAACGCGAGCGTGGTCGTCTCGCCCTGGAAGTAGACGCCCGAGACGCCGAGTCGCAGCGACTCCGGCGTGATTCCGGAATCGGTGCCGATCCAGCCGGCGAGCACCGTGTCGAGCAGGCGAGTGTTGGTCCGGAGCCAGTGTGGCCGCGAGCGCCACGCGAGCGAGCACGCGGCGTCAGCATCGCCGGGACGGATGACGAGCGCACTCAGCACCCGCCCCGCCTGACCCTTCGCCGCACCCGCACCCGCCGAGCCGACCAGCAGCACGCCAAGGGTCGCGGCCAGGAGCAGGAGCGTCGATCGCATCCGCACGCGCTTACGCGCGATGCCACTTCCAAGCAAGAGGACGCGCCGGCACCAGGAAAGCTCCGCACGAGTCGGGTCCGGGGGCTTCCCGGCCCCGACCGACGCTCGCTCCTAGCGCAGGCGCAGCCCGGCAGGCAGCGACTCGTCGAGGAGCCGCGCCGCCTCCGGCGCCTCGAGCGGCGTCACCTCGCGGACGATGCGCGCCGCGCGCGCCCCGTTCGGGGCCGCCTCCAGCCGTACCGCGACGCGTTCCCGCAGCGCCGGATCGAGGTCGCGGACGCGGTCGCCCGTCGCCCGCGCGATCTGCGCGAGCGCGAAGGCGTAGGACTCCGCCCGCGGCCACGCACACGCGGCGAGACGCTCGGCCCACGCGCTCGCGCTGGCGCTCGGCACGACGCAGTTGAGGGGTCCGTAGACGGGTGCCCGCGCGCCGAGGCGAGCGAGCGCCCAGAGCTCCTGCTCCGTCGCCGTTCCCCGCTCCGCCTCGCGCACGAGGACGGCGCCCAGCTCGGCCCGCGCCCCCGCCTCCAGCCGCTCGCAGCTGCCGATCGCCTGCCACATCTCGCGCAGCTCCTGCGCCCCGGGCCGCGGGCCCTTCGCCTTGCCGCGGCGGAGGAGCGCCGGGCTCACGAGCTGCTGCAGATGGACCTGCTGGCGCGCGGCGAGGCCGCCCGCGATGCGCTTCCAGAGATTCCACCACTCGGCGCGGCACTGCGCCGCGCGCGCGTGCGCCGGCTCGCTGGCGGAGAGCACGCGCCAGAGGCGTCCGATGCGCACCTCGTCGGCGGGATCGCCGAAGCCGGGGCGCAGGAGGAATCCCGCGAGGTTCAGCCAGCGCGCCTCGTGCCCCGGCGATCGTGAGCGCGCAGGCTCGAGGGGCAGCAGCACGTCCCAGAGCGCGCGGATCGCGGTGAGCGGCCAGCCGTCGCGGCCCGCACCGAGCGCGGCCTCCAGACGCCGCGTCAGCGTCACCGGATCCTCGTCGCCCGCGAACGCAGCGCGCAGGAGGGTGGCGGCTTCCTCCACCCTCGCCGGCTCGACGACGAGCGCGGCCTCGCCGCCTGCTCCCGGGGGAGCGTCGGGCGCGTCGCGGAGCCGGAACTCCAGACGCCAGCGATGATCGGTGGTGCGTGAGCGGCACCAGAGCTCGAGCGTGCCGATCTCCGTCAGGCGCACCTCGACGCGCACGGGGAGCGTCGCCTCGGCGAGCTTCCGCCCGAAGCGGAGCACCGTGCGGATCGGCGGCATGGTCGCGAGCGCGCCCGGCGCGTACTCGACCACGTCCCCGGCGTGCTCCCCCGTCCGATCGGTCGCCGTGAGGAGCGGGAAGGCCACGGCACGATTCGCGAGCAGCTCGAACTCCGGCGTCGCGATCTCGAGCGACTCGCCCTCCTCCATGCCGCGAGGCACGAGGCAGAGCGCGCGCCGGCGTTCGTCGGTGACCGCGTCGTCCAGCCCGAGGTAGTAGGTACGCGCCGCGCCGCCACCGATGCGCACCCCGAGTCCGCGGCGGACGAGCCCGAAGTACGCCGCCCCACGCGCGACCGCGAGATGCAGCGACTCGCCGCCGAGCGACGCGGGCGTCCAGTCGCCCGCCGGCGCATGCCACGCGCCGATCGCCGTGCCGAGCCGGTCGCGGACCGCGGCCGGCTCGAGCGTGCCGCCGTTGAAGAGGAGCGCGTCCGGGCGGACGAGCGGCAGGTCACCCTGTTCTGCGGCGTCGCGCTGCCGCGCGAGGAAGTCGGCCACGTGGCGCGTGATCTCGGAGTCCGCGGCGTACGGCAGGCCGAGCTCGCCGCCGGTGGTGGCATCCGCACGCGGCCACGCGTCGGCCGCCACGAGCGGGAAGAAGCCGTCGAGCACCAGACGCTCCACCTCGTCCCGCGACACCGTCGTGGCGAGCGCGCCGCCGATCACCGCGCCGCCGCGTCCGGGCACCGTGAGGCGCACCTCGTCGGGCGGCTCCGCGCCGAGGAGCTGTTCCTTCGCCGCACGGCACTGGCTCACGAGGGCGTGGAAGCGGCCGCCGTCGAGCTGGCCGCCGCGCGCGAGCCGCCCCTCGGCCGCGCGGGCGAGCGCGAGATCGATGTTGTCGCCGCCGAGGAGCAGGTGCTCGCCGACGGCGACACGCCGGAGCTCGAGCTCGCCGCGGCTCGCGCGCGCCGCGACGAGCGACAGGTCAGTCGTGCCGCCGCCGACGTCGACGACCAGCACCAGCGGGTGCTCCGCGACGCGCGTCCGCCAGTCGCCCTCGTGCGCGACCAGCCACGCGTAGAACGCGGCCTGCGGCTCCTCGAGCAGCACGACGTCGGGCAGCCCGGCCGCGCGCGCCGCCTCGAGCGTCAGCTCGCGCGCCACCTCGTCGAAGGACGCCGGCACCGTGAGCACGACGTCCTGCGCCGCCATGGGCTCGGACATCGTCGCGTCCCAGGCCTCCCGGAGATGCGCCAGCGTCCGCGACGACGCGTCCACCGGCGACACGCGCGGAATGTCCGCCTCCGCACCCCAGGGCAGGATCGGCGCCGTCCGGTCGACGCCGCCATGGCAGAGCCACGATTTGGACGACGACACGAGCCGTCCCGGCACGCGCGCGCCCTGCTCGCGCGCGAGATGCCCGACGGCGAAGTCGCGGCCCGCCGCCCACGGAAGGTCGAGGCTTCCTGCCGGCAGCTCGTGCGCTCCCGCGAGATACAGGAACGACGGCAGGCTCGTGCGCGCGGCGACCTCGCCGGGGCGAACGAGCTGCGGAACGGCGAAGACGTCGATCGAGCGGCCGGCGCGCGTGTCGACGAACGCGCAGACCGTGTTCGTCGTGCCGAGATCGATACCGACGAGGTAACGCGCGCTCACACTACGGAATCTCGACCTCGGCGGGCGCGATCACGCGCGGATCGATTCCCTGCCGCTCCGGGAGCGCCGCGGCGGTGACGCGCCAGCCGCCGTGGCGGAGGACGCCGCGGAACGGCGGCGCGCCGGCGACGTTTCCGGTGAGCCGCACCTCCGCGGCGTCGAAGCCGGCGTCGACGGTGACGTCCTCGCCCTCGGCGCCGCGCAGGACGGGCTCGAGCGCGAACTGCGCGTGCAGCGCCTTGCGGCAGCCCTCGTGGATCGCCCGCACCGCGCCGCCGATCTGGTCGTCGGGATACGGCGTCAGGTCCTCCTCGAGGAAGTCGACGAGACGGCCCTGCTCCTGCAGGAGCCCGAGCAGCCGGAGCGCGCCGTCGGCCGGACGCGGCGCCGGCGGCGGCGCCGCGGGCGTGACCTCGTCGACGACGGACGCGGCCGGCGCGGGGACGAAGGCCAGGATCAGTCCCATCACGATCGGCGCGCCGAGGAGCCACGCGAGCGCCGCCGGGCTCGGCGTGCCGATGGCCTGCACCACCGCCCAGTTCCCCGCGGAAACGGCGAGCGACGACACGAGGGCGATCACGAGGCGAGTCGCGTTCATGGCCTCGTGCTACCACACGCCGCGGGCCCGGCAAGCATGGCGGCCAGCTCCTTCGCGTTCTGCACCGCGAAGTGATCGCGGCAGTTGTTCATGAGGACGTGCACACGCCGCGTCCGCGCGGCGAGGGCGCGGAGTCGCGGCGCCCATTCGGCTAGTTCCTCCTTCGTGTAGAGATAGCCGAAGCGCTCGACCGTCCCGACGCCGGGCTTCGTCCATACGCCGGCCTTCCGGCCGTGGAAGCGGACGACGGCGAGGTCCTCGGCCGTCACCTCGGCGACCGGCGGGACGCTGGCCGGCGTGCCCTGCGGCTCGTCGACGCTCACGTAGACGAGGCCTCGCCGGCGGAGGAAGTCGAGCGTGCGCTCGCCCCGCTCGGGCGTCATCCAGCCCGCCTGCCGGAACTCGACCGCGAGGCGCGTGTCCGGGAAGCGGGCGGCGAGACCGTCGAGCATCGCGTGGCTCTCGCGGCTCGGCGCGAACCAGCGCGGCATCTGGAAGAGGACGTAGGCGAGCTTCCCCGCGTCGCGGAGCGGCGCCAGCGCCGCGTGGAAGCGGCGCGCGATCTCGTCCTGCAGGGCCTCGGGAAGATCGCGCGGATAGACGCTGCGCTTCGTCCGCAGATCCGCCGGCATCGCCGCGACGAGGTCGCGGTCGAGACGCCGCGGCTCGATGGGATGCCCGGTGAGCGCGGCGTAGGCCTTCACGCCGAACACGAACTCGGCCGGCGTGCGCTCCGCCCAGGCGAGCGCACGCGGCGCCGCCGGCAGCGCGTAGTACGTCGAGTCCACCTCCACGACGGGGAAGTGTCGCGCGTAGTAGCGCAGACGCTTCTCGGGCGTGTTCGCCGCCGGCGGGTAGAAGGCGCGCGACGCGAGGAGCGTCTTCTCCGTCCACGACGCCGTGCCGACGAGCACGTTCCCCGCACGCGCCGGCAGCGGCCCGCCCCGGAGCTCGGCGAGGGGCGGCGGCAGCGCGAGCCAGTCGGTGGTCACCGCGCCATGCGCGGATTGGCGACCGCGAGCTTCTCGGCGACCGACGCGGTGACCGCGGCGCGCACCGCCTCGCGGAACGGGGACGCATCGGCGTCTCCCCGCCGGATGCGCGCGCAGAGCGCGTCCGTCATCTCGCCGACGGCGGCGCGGAGCGCCGCGAGCCGCTCCGGCGGCGCGTCGGCGGGCCGGCCGAGCAGCGTCGCGAGCCGCGTCCACTCCGCGACGAGCAGGCCCTCCTCGTCCTCGAGCTCGCGGCCGACGATGGCCAGGACGTTCGCCGCGACGCGCGCGTGGAAGCGCGCGGGCCCGTCGAGCGCGGCGACGACGTCGTCCTCGAGAAAGCGCCGCACCGCTTCGAGCAGCTCCCGCGCCGTCGGCCGATCCTGCACGCGTCAGTCCTCCGTCAGCGCCATGAGCTCGACCTCCATCTCAACCACGCGGCGGCCGAGGCTCGCGAGCTCGAGGCTCTTGACGACGCCGTCGAGGACGCTCCGCGCCTGCATGATACAGATCGTCGCCCATTTGAAGTTGCCGAGCACCTCCCACCAGCGTACCGCGGCCGGGTCGACGCGAACACCACCCGCGCGCTCGTACGCCGCGAAGAAGCGCTCGCGCTCGCAGAGCCCGCCGACGGGCGCGGAGGCGCCGAAGCGCCACGAGCGCACGCAGAGCCAGCCGATGTCCTCCATCGGGTCGCCGACGTGTGGCAGCTCCCAGTCGATGACGGCGCGCAGCCCCTCGGGTCCGAAGATCACGTTCCCGATGCGAAAGTCTCCGTGCACGATCCGCTGCTGAGCGACGGCGGGCACGCGCGGCGCGAGCCAGCGGAGCGCGAGCTCGATCGCCGGGTGCGGGTCGGGCGTCGCCGCGCGGTAGATGTCCTCCCAGCGGGCGAGCTCGGCGGCGGCCGGGGCCGTCCCGGCCGGCGGCACGGTAAGGAACGCGAGCGTCGGATCGCGCGACTCCATGCCGTGGATGCGCGCCAGCGCCGCGGCCAGCTGCTCCGGCAGCGCCGCGCGCGCGGGCGCGTACTCGGCGTCGCGGAGGAGGCGGCGCGCGAGCGTCTCGCCGGCGACGAACTCCATGACGAAGAAGGGCGAGCCGAGAATCGAGGCATCGTCCTCGCAGAAGCGGACCGCCGGCACCGGCACGCCGGCGGCGGCCGCGGCGCGGAGGATCAGGAACTCCTGCCGGCGGCTTCCCTGGATCGTCCGGCCGGCCGGGTCGCGGCGGAGCACGAGGTGGTCTACGCGGCCGTCGCCGTGCACGAGGTCGAAGGCCCAGCTCTCGCGCGACGCGCCGCCGGCGAGCGGGCGCAGCGCCGACACCCGCGCCGTGGACTCGCCGGTCGCGCGCACAATCCAGCCGGCGAGCTGCTCCGCGAGCGCGGTCATCGATGCGGCCGGTACGCTGCCGGGCGCGACGGAGCGCTACTGCGTCTTGGTGCGACGGCCGCCACGACGCTTCGGCGGGCGTCCGGGTCCGCGTCGGCGGCGGCGCCGGCGGCGTGTCGTCGGTTGCGCCGCCCCGAGGAGGCTCCGGAACGCATGCGCGACTTCTGTCTTCACGAGATCACGGATGATGGTCACGATGCTTTTGTGACGCGGCATGTGGCACTCCCCCCGGCCGACTCGGGCCAGCTCCGGTCGTATCCGTTCCCCCGCAGCAGGGCAACCCGATGCCGCCGAAAAGCTAGCGGAATATCCGGCCGAACCAGTTCCGGAGTCGCCGCGCACTGCTCTCGACCGCGCGGCCCCCCTCGCGCACCGCCTCTTCGACGTCGTCGCCGACGTCCTGCCACGAGGGACGATGGAGGCGGCACTGCTGCTCCGGCTCCGTGCCGACGAGGAACGGCGCGCGTCGCACCTGCGGGCAGTAGCCGGTTGCCAGCTCGCCGGATGCGGGGTCCACGTCGCGCCACACGATGTCGTCGGGCACCGCGAAGCGCCGCTCCGGATCCGGCCGCGTCGCCGACTTGACGAAGTCGGTCCAGATCGGGAGCGCCGCCTGCGCGCCGGTCATGCCGAGGCGCGAGTTGCCGTCGAGCCCGACCCACACGCCCGCCACGATGTCGGGCGTGTAACCGACGAACCATGCGTCGCGCTCCTGATCGGTGGTGCCCGTCTTGCCCGCGGCGGGGCCCTGGAGTCCCGCTTCGCGCGCGCCGCGCCCCGTGCCGACGTCCACGACGCGCTCGAGGAGGTGCGTCATCAGATACGCGACGCCCGGCGTGATGACCCGCTGCTCGGTGCGCGTCGCCGCATAGAGCGTCTCGCCGCTGCTCGACATGACGGCGGACACCAACATCGCCGGCCGGAGCATGCCGCCCGACGCGAACACGCCGTACGCGCTCGTGAGCTCCGCGAGCGAGGTCTCGGCGGCGCCGAGCGCCAGCGCCGGGACGCGCGGCAGCGGCCCGGTGAGGCCGAGGTCCGCGGCCGCCTGCGCCACCGCGTCGAGGCCGACGTCGAGCGCGACGCGTACCGCCGCGGTGTTGCGCGAGCCCGCGAGCGCGTCCTCCACCGGCAGGAGGCCGAGGAAGCTCTCGTCGTAGTTGGCCGGCTCCCAGAGGTCGCGCCCGACGCGCACCGCGATCGGGCTGTCCTCGACCTGCGAGACGACCGTGCGCGCGGGGACAGGCCCGCTGCGCGTCGGGTCGAGCGCCGCCAGATACACGAACGGCTTGAACGCCGATCCCGGCTGGCGGCGCGCGCGCATCGCCCGGTCGAGGGGGCTCGAGGCGAAGTCGCGCCCGCCGACCAGCGCGCGCACGCCGCCGGTGACCGGATCGATCGCGATCAGCGCCGCCTGCAGCGGCTCGCCCTTGCGGCGGCCGCGCTCGAGGCCCTCGATGCCGCGCCGCACGGCGCGCTCCGCATGCCGCTGTGTCTCCGCGTCGATGGTGGTGAAGATCGACAGGCCGGGCGCCTCCGCGACGTCCGACGGGAGGACGCGCCCGAGCGTCCTCCCGACCTCGGCGGCGACGTAGAGGGCCGACGCGCCGCGCGCGCGGAGCGGTGCCACGGGGATCGGCTTCGCGGCCGCGGCCTTCGCGTGCGCGTCCTCGAGCCACCCCTCCTCCACCATCGCCGCGAGCACCTGGTTGCGGCGTGCCACGGCGGCCTTCGCGTGGCGGCGTGGCGAGAGCCGATTCGGCCCCCGGATCATGCCCGCGAGGGCCGCGCACTCGCCGGCGCCGAGCTCGCCGAGCGGGCGCCCGAAGTAGACGTCCGACGCCCGTCCGAAGCCGTGCACCGGCAGGCCGCCTTCGGAGCCGAGGTAGACGGAGGCGAGGTAGCGGTCGAGGATCTCCTCCTTCGACATCCGGATCTCGAGGAGCACGGCCAGGATCGCCTCCTGGACTTTCCGCCTGAGGGTCCTATGCGGAGTCAGGAACGCGTTCTTCACCAGCTGCTGCGTGAGCGTGCTGCCGCCCTGCACCGTCGACCGGGCGCGCAGGTCGACGATGAGCGCGCGCACGATCGCCAGCGGGTCGACGCCGGGGTGGCGGAAGAAGTTCCGATCCTCGGCGGCGAGGACGGCGTGCCGGCAGATCGCCGGCACCTGCTCGTCGCCGGCCTCCACCGCGGCGCCCGATGCGCCGAGGACGGCGACCATCTCGGGCTCGAGCTCGAGCGCGTCGAGCGGCATGCCGGCGTCGATGTCGTGGATGGAACCGATGCGCGACGGTCCGAGCACGACACGCACGTGCCGTGGCGCCTGCGCCCAGGGCGCCGGCGACTGCCGCTGCGTGAACTCCACCTCCGCCTTCCCGACGCGGTACTCGCCCGCCGCCACCTGCGTGTCGCGCGCCGCCTCGTAGCCCGTCCGCGTGAGGAGCCGCACGAGCGAGCCGCCGGCGACCGGCTCGCCCGCCCGGAGCACCACCGGCGCCGCGTAGATACGCGCGCCGCCCAGTGCCGGGCCGGCGATGTAGGCGCGCACGCGCGCATCGAGGGCCACCACACCAGCCGCCAGCCCCGCCAGCGCGAGCAGCACGGCCATCGCGAACCACCGCCGAAGCCGGGCCATTCAGTCGTCCATTCCTACTCGTCGCGGCGGCCATTTACACGTCGGGCCCCGCGGCCTCGCCCCAACACCAGCCGGGCTCAGAGGGTGCGCTGGTCCTCGACCGTCCCGTCCTTCAGGGTCACGAGCCGCCCGGCGTGGGCCGCGGCACGCGAATCGTGCGTCACGAGGACGATGGTGCAGTGGCGTTCGCGGTTCGCGGCCGCGAGCAGGTCGAGCACCTGCTCGCCCGTCTTGGTGTCGAGGTTACCCGTCGGCTCGTCGGCGAGGATGACGCGGGGGTCGATGATCAGGGCCCGCGCGATGGCCACCCGCTGCATCTCGCCGCCGGAGAGCTCTTCGGGGCGATGGCGGCGGCGATGCTCGAGCCCCACCTGCTCGAGCGCCGCATCCACCCGGGGACGGATCGCGCGCCGCGAGACGCCGTCGAGAAGCAGCGGCAGCGCCACGTTCTCCTCCGCCGTGTAGGTGGGCAGCAGGTTGAAGAACTGGAACACGAAGCCGATCTTCCGCCGCCGGAGCACCGTGATCTCGTCGTCGCTGAGGCGCGAGAGCGGCGTGCCGTCGAGCGACACCTCGCCGGAGGTGGGGAGGTCGAGGCCGCCCATGAGATGCAGCAGCGTGCTCTTGCCCGAGCCGCTCGGCCCCATGATCGACACGAACGCGCCCGCCTCGATGTCGAGCGACACGCCGGCCAGGGCCCGGACCTCCGCCTGGCCCTGATGAAAGACCTTGTAGACGTCGCGGAGCGCGATCATCGGCTGGCGCTCGTTAGCACGACGGGCGGCGGACTGCGACGCGCTCACACCCCGCGCCGCCGCGACGCCAGCTGTGCGGTGATGGCGTCGAGGAACGGCGTGAACATCACGGCGCCGGTTCGGTCGACGAGCGCCCGGGCGGCGGCCAGGGCGGCGCGAGCGCCGTCGCCGTCGTCGCTCGCCGCGAGCACGCGCGCCTGCGCGAGGTAGCCGCGGAGCTCCGAGAGCGGACGGCGGTAGCGCTGGGCCACGGCGATGGCGTCGCTGGCGGAGGCGCGCGCCGTCGCGACGTCGCCCGCGCCGAGCTGCGCCTCGGCGAGGAGCGCCAGCGTGTCCGTCTCGACGAGCGGGGCGGCACGGTTCGCGCGGATGGCGGCGGCGAGTTCCGACAGCGAGTCGAGGGCATCCTGCCAGCGGCCGGCCGCGACGTGCGCCTGGCCGAGCGCGCTCAGCGACATCGCACGCAGGTAGGTGTTCGCGGAGGACTCGGCCGCCTCGAGCGCACGCTGCGCATGCGCGAGCTCAGCCTCGGGCTCTCCAAGGACGCCGCAGGGCATCACGCGGCAGAGCTCCGCGAACGCCGTCAGCTCGCGCTCACGCCGCGTCCGCGCCAGCGCGATCGCCCGATCGATGACACGAGCGCCCTCCGCCGGACGGCCGAGATAGGTGAGCGCGCGCCCCTGTTGCACGAGGAGCAGCCCCAACGGGCTGAGACCGGGCTCGCTCTCGAGCTCTGGGCGCCCTTGTCCGAGCGCCTCGGCCTCCTCGCTCGCCGCGAGCGCCTCGCCCGGACGCCCCGCGATGATGAACGCCCTCGTGAGCGGCACGCGGGCGACGAAGCGGAGGAACGGATTCCCCGAAGCGTCGGCCAGGTGCAGGCTCTCACGGAACCGCTGCTCCGCGTCCTCCAGGCGTCCGGCGAATATCAGCGAGTTGGCGTAGACGTTGAGCAGCCGGACGCGCGGCGCGGGATCGTCGAGCCGCTCCGCCAACGCCATGCCCTCGGAAAAGAGGGCCGAGAAGTCCTCGCTCGAGCCGAGCGAGATGCTGTCGAGGAGATGGCGGCAGGCGCGGACGCGGAGCGCGAGCGACTCCTGCGTCTCGGGCTCGGAGACGAGGAGCTCGCGCACGCGCTGCCAGTGCTTCACGAGCTCGCTGCGATCGCGGGCGGCGACCCAGTCGGCCGCGCGCTCGTGCCAGCGCGCCGCCGTGTACGGCTCACGCGCGCCCTCCCAGTGATGCGCGAGCAGCGCCGCGCGCTCCTCGAGCCGGTCGGGATAGAGCGCCTCGATCGCGCGCGCGACCGCGGCGTGTACGCGCGCGCGATGCTCGCCGAGCTG
>Ga0111538_10003597_pt1 | contig 21640 bp, 18 predicted proteins | sample SoiMethybrSBSTD1_FD_79669 | JGI IMG/M metagenome (GOLD analysis project Ga0111538, IMG submission 79669) | Bulk soil microbial communities from a Populus tree surrounding site in Tennessee, USA - Soil MetaG P. TD hybrid SBSTD1 (version 2)... | ecosystem: Environmental > Terrestrial > Soil >... | reverse complement strand
GTTGCCGATCTTCGGCCGGCCATTTGACGGCGCGTTTCCGATCGGCAATTTCTTCGATCACGACAAGCCGATCGACGGCGACGCCAACGGGTACGTCCTCACCCTGTGCGGCGCGCGCGATACGAAACAGGTGGATGGCCACCCGGGCTACGACTGGCGGATGCCGGAAGGCACACCGCTCTTCGCCGTCGCCGACGCCGTCGTGCTGACGGCCGGCCTCGAGCCGCCGCACTTCTGCCCGCAGTTGAATCGTACGGTGCAGGCGCTGCTCGTCCAGTTGGTCCACACGGCGCCGACCGGCGAGCCCTACGTGAGCGCCTACGGTCACCTCTCCCGTGTCGACGTGCAGGAGGCCGTTTCCATCAGCGAAGGCACGGTGATCGGGCTGTCGGGCAACACCGGCTGCAGCGGCACACCGCATCTGCACTTCGGCGTCGCGCGGAGCGTCGCCGGCCGCTATGTCCTGATCGATCCCTACGGGTGGCATGCGCCGACGGGGGATCCGTGGCAGCTCGACCCGCGCGGCGCGGCGAGCGTGCGGCTCTGGAAAGACGGAGCGGCGCCATCTCTTCGATAATGGTGCCGATTGCCTCCACGTTTCGCAGTTGCTCGAGCCGCCTCAGCCAGTTCTCCAGCTGGTCCAACTGGCGAGATTTAGACTCACCATCTCGCGATCTTATTGAAGTCACGGGAGATAGAGCTCACAAGAGGCCGACAGAGTCGAACCGCGCGCACCTCTGACGCGTCATAACCTGTATGACTGTTTCGCACGCCGCGACGCGCCGGAGTCTCTCGCCGTTGCTTTTTGTAATTGTTGCGTCTCTATTGGTCGCCGGCCGACCTGCCGCCGCTCAGTCCCTGCCTTCCGGCGTATACCGGGCCGGTGACGATGGCGTGACGTCCCCGCGTGCCGTCCGGCAGGTTGCACCCGATTACCCGATCGAGGCGATGCGCGCGGGCGTTCATGGGGTCGTCCGGCTCGAGGCGATCATCGGCGCCGACGGCAGCGTCCAGGACGTTCGCGTCGTCAAGTCGCTTGATCGCGATTATGGACTCGACGCCGAAGCGGTCAGAGCGGCCAAGACGTGGCGCTTCGAGGCCGGGCTGAAGGACGGCTCGCCCGTTCCGGTCGCGCTGACGATCGAGATGACATTCGCGATCAGCAATGAGGTGACGTCAGCCAACCCGTCGCGCTTTCGCTTGGTTCTCGCTCCCTACAACGCGCTGAGGAAAGCGGTGAATTTCGTCTTACGATGACCTTAGAGCGATACGCGGCGTGAGAACGCGAGCGAATAACAAATTGCGCGCCCGATTAGGCGGCGCCGAGTCTTAGCCTCACGAAGCCAGCCTCAGCACTTCGACCCGCCGTAGCCAGCACTCCAGCTGTTCGCGTTCATCTGAACCCTGCGGCATGAGCCGTTCGAACCGGCATTCGCGCATTCAGAGACGTCGTGTCTTCATTGGCTGCGAGGGGTCTCCCATTTGCGGTGGTGATAAGCCTGTGTGCTGCACCCGTCCGGGCGCAGGGACACCGGGCCGTCGTCGTTGGCACGATCGGGGGCGCCTCGCTCGGGCACGCTGACTCGGAGCAGGGGAACGCGCCGATATTCGGCGGCGCCGTCGGCTTTCACCTGACAGCGCGTCTTGTGGTCGAGGGTGATGTTCACACCGCCCGCGTCAGTCACGTTTTCGGCCGCGACCATCACGACTTCACGGAAACCACGTTCACTGGCAGTCTGTTGTTCCGATCCACACCGGACGGCGATGCCCATTTCATCGCCGGCGGCGGCGCAGGACTGCAGTGGGCGCACACCGATGCCGACGATCCGCGGTTTCGGATCGACAGAACCGAAACGATTCGGCTCCTTCACGGGAGGATCGGTGCAGAGTGGAACATCGCGAGTCGATTGGCGATCAGGGCCGAGGGTGGGTTGTGGTTCGGCGAAGGACTCGACTGGGTCGTTGGGGCGCGGGCGGGACTCGGCTACCGCTTCTGAATGCTGCTCCCGTCGCCGCCGACAAGCCTGTCCGGGGCGCCCTTCCCGCGGGTACTTGCGGCTCGGATCTGATGGAACCTTCTCGCCCGGCCGTCGTCGTTCCCCTATGGCAAACTACAAGAGAGCGATTTGGAGCGAGCGATCACCGACCGGCCCAGGCCGGGTCCCCAGCGGAATTGACCATGCGACTGCCCGTTCTCTTGGCGGTTGCGTGTCTGCTCACACTCGGAGCCGGAGCCCAGGAACGGCCACTTCCCGAGCGGGAGCAGTTTCTTCGCGAGACCCGAACGCATCTTCAGACCGACTCGTCGCTTCGGAGCGCCTACGTGTACGTCGAGACGCGGCGCGAACAGAAGCTCGACAAGCGGGGGCGCGTCGAGGAAGAGTCGGTCAAAGTCCTCGAGAGCTATCCCGGACTGCCCGGTGAGGAGCGATGGGAACGGGTCATCGCCGAGAACGGGCGACCGCGGCCCGCGGCGGAGCTCGAGCGGGTGGATCGGGATCGACAACGTGAAGCGGAGGCCGCTGCCAGGCGACTCGCTGAGCAGCCGGCGAAGGAGCAGGCACGTCAGGACCGCGCGCTGGCCGAGCAGCGTCGCGACGTTGCCGCCATCATCGACGACATCTTCATCGCCTTTGACATCGAGATGCGCGGGCGTGAGGCCATCGAAGGGCATGACACGATCGTGTTCTCGCTCACGCCGCGCCCGGGGGCGAAACCGCGGACCAACGAGGGGCGCCAGATGCAGAAATTCGCCTGCCGCGCCTGGGTCAGCGAGTCCGACTACGAGCTGGTGCGCCTCGAAGCCGAATCCATTGACACGCTGTCGATGGGTTTCGGCGTGCTGGCTCGGCTGCAGAAGGGCGCGCAGTTGTCGTTCCTACGACGCAAAGTGAACGGCGAGGTGTGGCTGCCGGCAGCCGTCAGCTACAGCGGCGACGTACGCGTCGGCCTGCTCCGGATGCTCCGGCGCGGCGGCACGTCAGAGTTCTCGGGCTATCGCAAGTTCATGGTTGACAGCGCCACCACGTACCAGCCACCCAAGGTGCCATGACGAACGCGACAGGGACGCGCTGCGCGAAGGTTCAACGCTCGCACGGACGCCTCTGATCCGCCACTCAAGGGGGCGCTTGCACACAGGGCTTCCCGAGGTACCGGCCACTGCCTGACAATACACGGGGTGCGGACGAAGCTGAAGGCATTCGCCATCGTGTTGCTGCTCGGCGGCATCGGCCACTCCGGTGGCATCGCGTACTTCTATGCAACGACCGGCGTGCCCGAGGCGAACCGCGTCCTGCTGGATCTATGGGTTGCGGAGGTCCACCTGCTGGCTGGCGGGCTGTATCTCGCCGCGTCTTCACGCGCGATCGACGGCACCGCGACGCGCCTGCTGGCAGGCTTCGGTGCGCTGACGGTCGTGGGATTCGCGACGCCAATGCTGCCGGTGCTATTCGCGCGTGCCCCGGTCGTCTTTCGAATCCCGCCATTGGTGTATCTCGCGGCGAGTCTTCTCGTGCTTGTTTGGCTGGTTCGTGGGCGCGCCGTCTCGCTGGACAGTCGTGCGGGAGAGCGCTTTGGTCCGTCGTCGCGCCAGTGAGCTGTCGCGCATCAATGTCATCCTGAGCGATATGGTACCAGCCGGCTAGATGGCCAAGCCGATCCTCGAGATCGCGCGGGCGCACGGAATTGATCTGGCCGAAACGGTGCTGTTCTTCTACGAGGAAGGTGCTCGAGGGGTACGACGTCGAGTCGTTCAACGCTCAGACGTCGCCCGAGTGTTCGCCGTTGTCGTGCAATTCCCTGGGTGTCCGAAGTCGAGACGAACTCGCGTTGGCGCAACGGCGACGATCTGAATGTTGTCAGCGCGTACGCGATACACCACAAAGAACGGAAAGCGGCGTAGCAGAACGCGCCTCGTTTTTTCGAGCACTGCATCGACCGCACGCCGCGTCGAATCTCGATTCATCCATAGGAACATCCGAAGCGGTTGGGTGTATTCTCCACGGGCACGACACATCCACGACATACCCGCCAATGGACCGCACGCGAGGCTGACTCGCGCGATGTCAGAGAGTAGTCACTTGAGGACCATTCAACCACCGGCGACAGAGGCGGCCGCACCCGCGCTCATGGGCCATCCGAAGGGCCTCTTCTACCTGGCCTTCACCGAAGCGTGGGAGCGCTTTTCGTACTACGGGATGACGGGGCTTCTCGTGCTGTACATGGTGAACCAGTTGCTGCTGCCCGGGCACGTGGAACACATCGCCGGGTTCGCTGGCTTTCGAGCGGCCGTCGAATCGGTCGTCGGCCCGCGTTCGCAGGCGCTGGCGTCACAGATCTTCGGCCTGTGCAGCGGCTTCGTGTACTTCACGCCGCTGCTTGGCGGTCTGATCGCCAACGGCGTTTTCGGGGCCGAACCAGACAGGCTCGAACCTTGGCAGCGCTTCCGTGGACTATCCGATCACTTTGGGCCTTACTTTTCAAGGCAACGGCGCGATTCGCACGTGACGGTCAACGCGGCTGGCATCCAGAGCCTCACAGTCAGTAGCGGCGGCCCCGTCCCCGGTTCTCTTTACTACGACAACGTCGTCGTTCAGTAAGCAGTCTCGCGCCAGGTCAGAAATAATCCAAGGGCCGGCGACAAGCCGGCCCTTCTCGTTTCGTCGTGGTGATAACCACGAGCAACGAAGTACTCGCCCTTCTCGGACAGAGTTCACTCCGACGCATTGCCGCGACACGTCCTATCGCGGAGTCGACCTACTCTCCCCGCTCAGATAGATTCCGCAAACGTTCGGAGCCAGGTCGTGACGCTCGCTCAGTAGAATGATCGTGAGAGCGGAAGCGCCGCATGAAGCGACTCGGCATCGTTGGCGGCATCGGTCCTGAATCGACCATCATGTACTACCGATTCATTGTGGCGGCGGGCCGTGAACGGCTCGGCGGTGCGGCGCCGCCCATCGTCGTCAACAGCATCGATGTTCAGAAGGTACTCAAACTCGCCGAGGAGGACCCTGTTCCCGGGCTGCGTGACTACCTGCTGTCGGAGATTTCCATCCTGGCCCGCGCCGGCGTGTCGCTCGGTCTCATCGCCGCCAACACGCCTCACATCGCGTTTGACGAACTGCGCGCGCACTCACCGATTCCGTTGGTGAGCATCGTCGAAGCGACGAGGGACGCGGCGCGAGAACGTGGCCTGACCCGGCTCGGGCTGCTCGGCACGAAATTCACCATGCAGGGTAGGTTCTATCGAGATGTGTTCTCACGCTCGCGGATCGAGCTCGTCAGCCCGAACGAACACGAACAGCTGTTCGTCCACGACAAGTACGTTGGCGAACTGCTGAGGAACACGTTTCTGCCGGACACACGTGACCGCATGCTGGGCATTATCAAAACGATGGTCGAGCGCGATCACATTGATGGCGTAATTCTCGCGGGCACTGAGCTCCCGCTGTTGCTCACCGAAGACAGCGCCTGGGGGGTCCCGTTGCTCGACACGACGCGGATTCATGTGCAGGCAGCGGTAAACCAGGCCTGGGGGTAGCCACGCCGTTGAGACCGCGCGCGATCAGTTCGGGGCGGTCTTCGGGCGTGAGGTCATCGTGAAGATCGACACCGAGCAGGTTCTCTGTCGCTTCCAGCTCTCGAACTACATTCGACACGGGCTGTCGCCGCTGTACGAGTGGATTGTCGAACAGGCGCATCGCGAGGGGCTCCAGGGCGCGACGGTGTTGAAGGGATTCTACGGGCTGCGTCCTGATGGATCCGTGCTCGAGGAACACGCCTGGTCCATCTCCCAGGAGCTCCCGATCCTGGTCGAAGTGGTTGATCGGGCGGAGAAAATCGAGGCGCTCCTCGCAAAGGTCGAGCCGGTGTTTCGCGAGGGCGTGATCACGCTGGAGCGCGCGCACGTTTTCCTGTACCGCGCCGGAGAGCGAGACACCACGGGCCCTCTCCACCGGCGAGACATCATCGGCACGGTAACGACGAGTGCCGTCCCAGGAGTCCGGACCATGAAGGTACCCGAGAACGGTGTCCTGCTGCGGATCTTCATCGGAGACAGCGACAAGGAACCTGGCCGCGACCGTCCGCTGTTCGAGGCGATCGTCAGGAAGGCCCGGGAGGCGCACCTCGCGGGTGCCACGGTCTTGCGCGGTCCGATGGGATTCGGGCGACATTCGCGGGTCCACACGGCGAAGCTGCTGGAATTGTCTACCGACCTGCCGGTCGTGATCGAGATCGTGGATGCCGAGGACAAGATCGAGGCGTTTCTCCCGACCGTCGATGCGTTGGTGACCGAAGGACTCGTCACACTCGAGGCGGTCCGCATTGTTCGCTATGTCTCGCCGGGCAGCCGATGACGTTGCCGTCAGCATTGCGAATTGGGACAAGGCGCGTGTCGAGTCGGGGCTGAACGCCGACGTCTCGAATATCGCGAGGACCCTCAGCTGCCTGACGACAGCTTCCACCTCCTCGACCCTGACGGCTATGACTTGCAGCTGGTCAACGAAAAGGTGATGAGCTGAGATCGTCCGCGCCGCACTCCCGCGCGTATACTCACCCAAACTTGGCACTGACCCCCGGCGCCAGACTCGGCGTCTACGAAATCATCGGTCCGCTCGGCGAGGGCGGGATGGGCCAGGTCTATCGGGCGACGAACACCACACTCGGTCGCCAGGTGGCGATCAAGATCCTGCCGGATGCAATTCGACGCCGATCTTCTACGTCGATATGGTGGATCAGCAGATGAAGGCCGTCTCAGTTGAATCCGGTGACGACTCGTTGCGGCTTGGTGGGCCGGTGGCACTGTTCAAGATGCCGAGCATGCCTAGCTCTGGGACCGCTTACGACGTCTCGGCCGACGGACAGCGCTTCCTCATCTCTCAACCTGTGGCCGCGACGACGGGTGAACGACCGACGGCCTTGATCGCTAACTGGTCGAAACTGTTGCAGCGATAGGGCCACCGTCGTTGTAGCCCGAGTCTGTACGAGTTGAAGATCGAGGCATGGTCGAGACCCTCCAGCAAGGTCGCGAGTCGTATCGCCGGCGCGCGTGGGCAAATGCCTACATGTCGCTCTCCCTCGCAGATCAGACGTGCCCGCTTGGCGCCGACGATCTCGAGCTCCTGGGAACTTCCGCGTACTTGATCGGCCGGGACATGGATTCCGAGAGAATCTTCGAGCGGGCGCATCGTGCGCACGTGGCCGCAGGCGACCAGGTCCGCGCCGCTCGCGGCGCATTCTGGTTAGGTCTCTGTGTCCTCCTCCGCGGTGAGATCGGGCCCGCTTCAGGTTGGCTCTCCCGCGCGCGCCGACTGCTCGACTCGCGCGACTGTGTCGAGCAGGGGTATTTGCTGCTGCCGGCGGCGGAGCAGTGCCTTGCCGAAGGCGACGCCGAGACCGCGTACGATGCCGCGATTCGCGCGGCCGGAGTGGGCGAGCGCTTTGGCGACGCCGACTTGATGGCCTGCGCGCGCCACCTGCAGGGTCGAGCCTTGATCCGGCAAGGGCACATCAAGCATGGCCTCGCACTGCTCGATGAGGCGATGCTTGCGGTCACCGTGGGAGAGCTCTCGCCCATCATCACGGGATTGGTCTATTGCAGCGTCATCGAGGCGTGCCAGGAGGTGTACGCGTTGAGCCGCGCTCGCGAGTGGACTTCCGCATTGTCCCGATGGTGCGAGCAGCAACCCGACATGGTGGCCTTCACGGCCACGTGTCTCGTGCGTCGAGCAGAAGTCTTGCAGCTTCATGGCGCCTGGCCCGACGCCCTGTCAGAGGCGTATCGCGCGTGCGAGCGTTCCCAGGACGCCAACCGGAAACCGCCAGGCGCCGCGTTCTATCAGCAGGCCGAGATACATCGCCTGAGAGGCGAGTATGTGGCGGCCGAGGAGGCGTATCGCGGCGCAAGTCGACTGGGATGCGAACCGCAGCCCGGACTCGCTCTGCTCCGGCTGGCCCAGGGACGCCCCGACGTGGCGTGCGCCGCAATCCGCCGGGTCGCGAACGCAGCCACCGACCGGTTGCAAAGGGCGAAGCTGCTGCCGGCATATGTCGAAGTCATGCTGGCGACAGGCGACCTCGAAGAAGCGCGCATTGCCTGCCGCGAGTTCGCCGAGCTCGCGGAAAGCATCGACACCGACGCCTTGCGTGCGATGGCCGCGCACAGCCGAGGCGCTGTTGAACTGGCCGAAGGCGATGCTCGGGCGGCGCTCTGTTCACTGCGCCAGGCTTCCGCAGCATGGCAAAAGGTCGAGGTTCCGTACGCCGCCGCTTGCGTCCGGATGCTGACCGGCGTGGCATGCCGATTACTCGGCGACGAGGAGACCGCCGGGTTCGAATTCGGCGCGGCCAGAGCCGCGTTCCAACAATTGGGCGCCGCGCCGGATGTTGCTCGCCTCGACGCGCTCGAGAGTGCTGAAGCGCCGACACCGCGGCAGCTGCTGACGTCGCGCGAGCTCCAGGTTCTTCGCCTGGTTGCTGCCGGCAAGACCAACAAGGTCATCGCGTCGGCGTTGTCGCTCAGCGAGCGAACGATCGACCGGCACGTGGGCAACATCCTCACGAAGCTCGACGTGTCTTCGCGCGCCGCCGCCACGGCCTACGCCTTTCGCCACAAGCTCCTCTGACACAGTCTCTTTTCTGGCGGAAACTACCCACTCCGCTGGGTCCAGCGAATTGGGTGGTTTCGCCGATGCGCGGACCTGGCTTCCTCCTGCAATCTGACTCTGCAAACGCGCAGAACAGTGGAAGGCACTCATGGTCAACACCTTCGGACACGACACGCGGGCGGCATGGGACAGGATCGCGCCTCGCTACGACAGGACCAACACATCAACGCAGATGTGGCTCGCCAACGAGGGCCTTCGCCGGATTGGGCTCCATTCAGGTATGCGCTTCCTGGACGTTGCCGCCGGCAGTGGTGCATTGAGCATTCCGGCGGCCCGCTTCGGCGCAGACGTGTTGGCCACCGATCGATCTCCGGTCATGCTCGAGCTCCTCGCGGCGCGTGCACGCCAGGAAGGACTGATCGTCGAGACTCGCGTGATGGATGGCCATGCGCTCGAACTTCCGGACGACAGCTTCGACGTGGTGGGATCGCAGTTTGGCGTCATGCTGTTCCCGGACATGCCGAAGGGCATCCGCGAGATGGTCCGCGTCGCGAAACGGGGCGGTGCCATCCTCGTCCACGCCTACGGCGATCCGCATCAAATCGACTTCCTTGGATTCTTGATTGGCGCCCTTCAGGGCGTCCGGCCGACGTTCACCGGCCCGTCCATGGATCCGCCACCGCTCGAATTTCAATTGGCCGATCCCAAGCGACTCGCCAGCGAACTCGGCGCCGCCGGGTTGAGAAACGTCAGCGTCGGGACCGTAATCGAGGCCACGGAATTCGCGAGCGGCAAAGATCTGTGGGACTGGATCGTGTCGAGCAACCCCATCGTTGAATGCTTGCTCAACCCCTTGCACCTGACCAAGGATGAAACTGAGGTGGTCAAGCACGGGCTCGAATCGATGGTCCGCGATCGCGCAGGTCGCAACAGCGCGGCCCGCCTGGGCAACCCGGTCAACATTGGCATTGGTACGAAGTGACGATCCCGCAGCGCGAGTACCTGCAGCGGAACTTCCTCTCGCCGACGCGCCCGGCGATCCTCACCCGTGCTCTAAGGCGCCTGACACAGTCCTTTCGGCGTCCATGCCTGCGTCACGGTCGTCGCTGGCTGCGACCGATCGTGGAGGATGAGAACGATCGCGCGCCGTATGCTGTTTCCCGTGGCGGTCAAGTGCATTGGCGGCCCGGCGGGAACAATGACCGGCGGCCCGCCTGCGCGTCCGACCATACGGCCGTTGGGGGTCTCGAGACAGGTCTCACCCGTCATCGTGTACCACGCTTCAGGGCCCGAATGCGTGTGCGTCGACGATTCCATCCCCGGCGTGAATATCGCTTCCATGTAGGTCGCGGAGTACTCGATCGTCGAGCTCGCAGGCAGCGGACCAATGTGCGCCACGCGGTCGCCTGACGCCGCGCGGCAGTCGGCGTTGGCGATCGTCATCAACCAGATCTTCCCGAGCGCTTCAATGACAGCTGCGCCGGGCCGCCGTGCGGCGTCAGCTGCCGCACGAGTCGGAAATGTGTCCAAATGCCAAAATACCGGTTCGGGTGACACACGCCCGACAGGTGCGTCAACGATGATCCAGCATCCGACTTCGAGCACCCGCTGCGCGATCGGCACGCAGGTCGGCAGTTCCGCGGTCTGTGTGTGTGATGCCGGCGACGACGGCTGCATGGACAGCCCGAGCGACAGCCAGACTGCCGTGAGCGCGGTATTCATGTGCGGGATTGTACCCGAGCATCAACTCTATTCCCGGTGGTGCCGGGCGATCTCGTCCGGCGAGAACCGGAGGAAGCGAGCGGCATTGTTGTAGAGAATGTCGCGCTTCTGCTGTGGCGTCAGGAACGGGGCTGATTCAATCGCCTCAATGCCGTACTCGATCACCCCTGGCCAGTTCATCTGGTCCGAGCCAAACATCACCCGGCTGCCAAACCCGGCGTCGACGATCCGTTCCAGGTAGCGGTGAAACTCCTTTCGTGGCAGGGCGAAGCAAATCGCGCCGACGTCAACACTCACCTGCGGATGCGTCCAGAGCACGGCGAGCAGATCGTCGAGCATCGGCCAGCCCGCGTGCATGATGTAGACGCGCAGCCTGGGGTGACGGACGAGCGCCTCTTCGAGCTCGAGCGGACTATGCAATCGCGCGCGATAGTTGCCAAGGCCCTGAAAGTAGGGCGCGCCGGGCGGTCCGATGCCAACATGAATGCCGAGCGGCACGTCGGCGGCTTCGGCCACCGCGAGATACGGCTCGAAGCGGAGGTCGCTTGGCGAGACGCCCTGATACTGGATAGCGACCTCGCCAAACACGACATAGCGCTTGGCGGCAAACCCATCGCGCAACGTGGCGCTCGACGGTGCCATGGGACTGAAATTGAACGTTGCGGCAGGAATAATTCGTTCGTTGCCCGCCGCTCGCCACCGCTCGAGCACCGGTCCGCTCGTCACCGCGATGATGTTGCGGCGCTCGAGAATCTCGAACGTCGAGTTCATCAACTCTTCATCGGTCTCGGCGCCTTTGATTGGATTCGCGCACGGTGGGGTCTTCATCCGAGCGCCGAAGGCCGCTTCCCACGGGACCCGCGGGTCGTGCGCGGGATTCTCAAAGCCGGTACAGGTGTACGTCGGCGGCGGGCCGTTATCATCCGCGCGATTGGCGTGTAGGTGCATGTCGATAATCGGCAGCGGCCGACTCTGTTGCGCGAGCAATGCGCTCCTCGTGACGTCGACCCGGGCAGTGCCCGCCACGGCCAAGAGACCCACCACAATCAGTCGCCACATGGAGTGCTCCTTCGAGCCAAGGGTAACTGATTCCGGGTCCAACGCGTCGGCGTCGAGCGGTTTCGGCGGACGACACCGTCGATGACCTGGCCAGCCAACACCAGACGCAGCACCCGAAGCCCGCGACTGATTTGCGGGCTTCGCTTCGTCAGGTCACTTCGTTACGGTCGGGTTCGTCCCTTGATCGCTGCATAGAGACCCGGAATGACGAGCAGGGTGATCGGCGTCGACAGCGTGAGGCCGCCAATCACGGCGACGGCCAGCGGCTTCTGCAGGTCGGCGCCGGCGCCGAACCCGAGCGCGAGCGGCAGGAGTCCGAACAGTGTGCAGAACGTGGTCATCAGAATGGGTTTCAGCCTGATACGACCAGCGTGAGCAATGGCGACCGCGAACGGCTCGCCCTCGGCATGCAACCGCTCGGAGAAGTCCAGCAGCATGATGCCGTTCTTGACGACGAGTCCCACCAGGAGGATGAGGCCCATCGCCGACGAAATATTCAAATCGATGTCGGTCAGCCAGAGCAGCAGCAGCGCGCCGCCGAGTGACAGAGGCGCCGCGAGCAGAATGAGAATGGCGGGCGTCCACGCCCGGAACTGACTCACGAGAATGATGAACACCAGGACCACGGCCAGCGCGAACACCAGCAGCAGCTCGCGAAAAGCCTGCCCCTGCGCCTGATACTGGCCGCCGATCTCGTACGTGTAACCAATTGGCAGCTTGAGCTGCTCGAGATTCGACCGGATCTCGGCCACCGCACTCCCGAGGTCGCGGTCCTCGAGACGTCCGCTCACCGTGGCCATTGGCCGCAAATTCTCGCGCCGCAGCTCGCCTTGTCCGTTCGCGCGCTCCATCGACGCGACCGCCGAGACGGGAATCGGCTTGCCTTCAGCCGTTCGAATCATCGTGCTGGACAACCTGGCGGGATCGAATCGGAACCGGTCGGGCAGGCGGACACGAACCGGAACCGTCCGATCGGCCAGACGCAGGTCGGTTGCCACCTCACCGAGCCAGTTGTCGGCCATCTGTTGTGACACGCGATCGACGGTCAGACCGAATCGACCCGCCGCCACCGGGTCGATCGCCCAGGTGACTTCTGGATTTCCCTGCTGCACGCCGACAACGTCCACGACCCCCTTGACGCTGATCATCATCGCCTCGACGGGTTCCGCGAGCTCAGCGAGGCGATCTGGATCGTCGCCAAAAATCTTCACCTCGATCGGTTCGGGATTGCCCTCGAGGTCACCGAGCATGTCTTGCAGCAATTGGACGAACTCGATGTCGACGAGGGGCGCCGCGGCATGGACGCGGTCACGCACGTCGCTGATGACCGCCGCGGACGAGCGGTCTCGCTGCTGTCGGGCTTTGAGGCGAACGAGAATGTCGCCGGTGTTCTGGGCGGTGGCAAACAAGCCCAGCTCCGATCCCGTGCGCCGCGAGTAGGACGCGACTTCAGGGGTGTCGGCGATCACGCGCTCAATCGCCCTGACTTGCCGGTCCGTTTCTGCCAGCGCGCTGCCTGCCGGCGTCAGGTAGTCGAGCACGAACCCGCCTTCGTCGGCGGCTGGAAAAAATCCCGTGCCGACCTGGTAGAAGAGCCCGATGGTGAGCCCCGCCAGAACGACGGTTGCCGCGACCGCCACCGAAGGACGGCCGACAACGACGGTGAGAAGACGTTGATATGCCTGATCGAGCCGGCTGACCGGGCTTTCGTGTGACCGGCGACGGCTCGCCGCCCAGCGGCCCATCAGCGGCACGATGGTGATCGACAACGCCAGGGACATCAACACGGCCACCGAGAGACTCAACGACAGCGCGCGAAAGAACTGGCCCGGAACGCCTGAGAGCAGCGTCAACGGCGCGAACACGACGACCGTCGTCAGAGTCGAGCTGACCAGCGGCGCGAGCAGCTGCTGCACCGCGTCGACAACGGCGCTGCCGATCTCGACGGACCGCCGGTGGATGTTCTCGACGACCACCACCGCGTCATCGATGACCAGGCCGATCGCCACCGCGAGGCCACCCATTGACATCAGGTTGATCGTTCCGCCGAGGAACCACATGAACACGAACGTCGGAACCACGGCCATCGGCAAGGTCAGCGCGGCGATGACCGTCAGCCGCCAATCCCGCAGGAAGATCAACAGCACGAGAATCGCCAGCAGTCCGCCGAGGAGAATGGCGTCGCGGACACTGGCAATCGATTCCTCGACGAACTCCGCGAGGTCGTAGACGCGGCTGACCCTGATGCCGGAGGGCAACGTTTTCGCCGTCGACCTGAGCACCGTCTCGACACCTGCCTTCAGCTGGAGGATGTTGGCGCCAATCTGCTGAGCGATGCTCATCGACACCGCGTCCCGGCCATTGCCGGTAATCAGCAACGTCCGGTCGGGTGAGCCACGCGTCACACTGCCCACATCGGAGACGCGGACGGTCGCCCCGTTCTTGACGCTCAAGGGCGCGTGCGTGATCGCCTCGACGTCGGGCCACAGTCCCGACGCCAGCGACAGGTGCTGCAGTCCAGACTCCTGAAAGCGTCCGACCGGGGTGATCGTGTTTTGCGTACGGAGCGCTTCCGCAACGTCCACGACCGTCAGTTCGGCAGCGGCCAGTTTCGCCGGATCGAGAACCACCTCGATTTCACGGGTGTCGCTGGCCTGAACGTCGATGATGCCGGCGCCTGGCACACGGGCGATCTCGGGCTTCAGGACCAGATTCGCGTAGTCGAACAGGTCTGGCGTCGGCAGGTCGCCGGTGAGGCTCAGGATGAAGACCGGAAAGATCTCCGGCGTCATGCGTTCGACCTGCAACTGGGTACCCGCTGGCAAGTCGGTGGTGACCTCGGCCACGCGGTTCTGCACCATCTGCAGCGCCACCACCATGTTTGTGGACGGATCGAACTGTGCCGAGATCTCGGAGGCACCGCGAATGCTTTTCGACCGGACTCGTCGGATGCCCGGGACCGCCATGACCACCTGCTCGATCGGTCGGGTGACGATGAGCGACATGGATTGCGGCGGCAGCGTTCCAGAGTGCGCGACGATGACGATGCGTGGAAATTGGAGCGGTGGGTAGATGCCGCTCGGCAACGCCAGCGCGGCCATCACGCCGCTGACCGTGAGCGCCATCACCAGCAGGCTGATGGCTCGTGAGTGTCGCAGCGCAAGGGCGGCGACGCTCATCGGGTGTCGCCTTTCCCGGTATCCATCGCTGGCGCCTTCGACCCGCCAGCGTCGTCGGTGCGGGTAATCGTCGCGCCATCCGGCAGGCCGGCCTGGCCGTCGACGATGACCAGGTCGCCGGGGCTGATGCCCGACACGATCTCGGCTTGCATGCCGTCGGTCAGTCCCAGCTGAACGGTCTGGCGCTGCGCCTTGTCGTCTTTGGCCACGAACACCGCCGTTTCGTTTCCCTCACGGACGATCGCGGCGGCCGGCACCAGGACGACATTCGCATGCTGCTCGCCATCGACGTCGACTTCGACTGGTGTGCCCGACGGAATGCTCGTGCTGGCAACAAATCTGAGTCGAATGGGAACGGCTGCCGTTCCGGCGTCGACCGCGGCCGGCCGGGAGATCACGCGCAACGGGTTCTCGCTGCTGACGCCTGACGCGGCGCTCACCCGGCCTGCGGCGCCAACCTCGACGAGGCTGGCTTCGGTGATCGGAACCATCGCGGTCACTTCGAGCCGTTGCGGGTCGATGACCCGCAACACCGGATCGCTCCCGGCCGCCTCGACCAGATCGCCGGGGTTGTGCGAGCGCTTCGCCACCAGTCCGTCGAACGTCGCCCGCACCGTCGTCCGGCTGGCGAGTGTCTGCGATGCCGCCAATGACGCCTGCGCTTGCGCGAGTGCTGCTTGCGAGTCGGCAACGGCGCGCGTGGCGTCTTCGACCTCCTTGCGGGCAGCCACGCCGCGCTCGAACAGATCGGACGCACGCGTCTGTGCTGCCGTCGCGTTGGTGACGAGCGCCTCGGCTCTGGCGACCTCGGCTTGCTGTTTCTGGACGTCTGCGGTCAGGGTCGGGATCTCGAAACGGACCAGAAGGTCACCCCTTCGTACCCGGTCACCGGCGGCAGGCGGGATTTCCAGAATCCGAGCGGCTTCCGGTGCCACGACGACGAGCTCGGCGCCCGGCGCTGGATTCACGATGCCGGTCGCATGGATCACGCGGTGAATGCTGCCGAGCGCCGCGGCTTCCGTTCTCACGCTGACGACCGCTTCGCTCTCGACCTCTTCGGCGACGCGCTCGCGACACGACCCCGCCGAAACCGCCATCGCGATGAGCAGCGCGAGGGCACCGGCGACCGGTGATCTGACGGTCATGGGAGTGGCGCTCCGATGGCGCGCTCGAGGTCGGCCAGCGCTGTCTGCCACTCGGATGCGGCATCGAGCGAGCGGAGGCGGACATCGCGCGAGGCCTGCAGCGACTGAAGCAACGCCGCGATGCCGGTCTGCCCAAGTTGATAGGAGTCTTGAGCCAACTGCTCGACTTCCTGCGCGCGGGGGACGATCACGTCACGATAACGCTGGTACGCCTGACGTTGCGCCTCCGCTTCCGCGGCCGCCGCTGTCACCTCGCCATTGATCCGCGCCTCTTCCGCTTGCCGTTCGGCCATGAGCTGCGTCAGCGTCGCGTCCTCCAGCGCCACCCCCGCACGGTGGCTGGTCAGAAGCGGTACGGTCACCGCGACGCCGGCGCGCCAGCCGTATGTGAACTCGGGCTGAGCGTCGTGTGTCAGCGCCGCAGATGGCACCAGGTCGGGGACGCGAAGGGATCGCGCCAGAGCGAGCCTCGCCTTCTGCGTGTCGATACGGCGATCGAGCACAGTCAGCGCGGCATTCGACGAACGGGCGAGATCCACAACGGCGTTCAACGCGACAGGACCAGCCGCATCGATGGTCGTCGCCAGCGACGGCACGGTGTCGAGCGGCAGCCCGAGCACCGCGTTCAGTCTCGTTCGCGCGGCCACGTTCAGGCCTTCCGCCGCTGTCGCTTCGTTCTGGGCCGCGGCGAGCGCGAGTTCTGCCTGGAGGACCTCGAGACGCGGCACGTCACCGCTGTCGAACCGGGTCCGAGCGGCGTCGGTCGCGCGCCGGGAGAGATCCTGCAGTTCGCGCAACACCCCGAGCTTTGCCTCTGTCACGAGGACATCAAAGTACGCCCGCCGGACGTCGTTGCGAATCTGGGCGATGGTTGCGGCCAGCTCGGCATCACCGGCACGGATAGTGGCGTCACCAACGGCGATTCGCTTGGCCCGTTTGCCGCCGAGCTCGATCGGAAGGGCCAGGCCGAAGGCCTGCTTCGGCGCTTCCTTCTCGATTTCGACTGTCGCCTCGGGATTTAGACGCTCTGCCCCTACCGCCCGGCCAGCCACATCGATGGCGCGCGCAAGCCGGGCCGCCGCAATGGAAGGATTGGCGGCCAGCGCGCGGTCCATCGCCGCCTGAAGCGTGAGCGTGCCTGGAGTGTTTTGCGCGGCGGACGCGCATGGCATCAGCAGCACGAGCCAGCTGGCCAGGACGAAGCACCGCGCCGTGCCTCGCGACGTCAGAGTGGGCCGGGCCATTCTGCTCCAGCATCATCCCGCAGCATTCATGACCTGACGATGACACGCCGCAACAGTAGGCCTTCTGAATGCTGGGGCCTTCTTCTATATGATCGGGCTGTCGGCAGTCGATGCGCATTCTCCTGGTCGAAGACGAGCCGGATGCGGCGAAGGCCCTGGCCAAGGGTCTGCGGGAGAACGCCTACGCAGTGGACGTCGCCGGCGATGGCGAGACCGCAATTTTCCAGGCCGACACCAACGACTACGACGGTGTGATCCTCGACGTCATGCTGCCGCGGCTCGACGGCCTGGCCGTGTGCCGCAGGATTCGCACCGCCGGTGGCAGCGTCCCGATCCTGATGTTGACGGCTCGTGATGCGGTCGAATCGCGGGTCGCGGGACTTGACGCCGGCGCAGACGATTACCTGGTCAAACCCTACGACTTTTGCGAACTGCTGGCCCGTCTTCGTGCCCTCATCCGGCGCGGCCAGCAGCCCGTCATGCCGGAGCGTCTGGTCATCGGCTCATTGCTCGTCGACACGCGCAGCCGTCGCGTGATCGTCGGTGGCCAGGACGTCCTGCTGCGGAACAAGGAATACGCCCTGCTCGAATACCTCGCGCGCCGCGCCAACGACGTCGTCAGCCGCAGCGACATCGCGGAGCATGTCTGGGACGAGCACTACGATCCGCTCTCCAACGTGGTCGACGTGTACATCCAGCGGCTCCGGCGGAAGATCGACACCCCAGGGCGTGAGTCACTGATTCGGACGCGACGGGGCGAGGGCTATCAACTCGTCGGTGAGCAATGATGAGCGTTTCCCTCCGGACGCGGCTCACCGTCTGGTGCGTCGTCGTGGCCGTCGCGGTTCTGGCCTTTGCGGCGGTGAACGTGCTCGTCATTCAGCAACGCCTGGGCATCCAACGAATCGATCGCGAGCTCGCTGTCACGCACGCTCAGCTGACGAACATGCTGCGAGAAGAGCTGCGCGAGCTCGATACGCCGCAGCTCGCGGCCGAAGAGTCACGGGCCGTGATCGCCTCGCCAGGCCGCGCGGTGGCCGTGCTGCGCGAAGATGGTGAGGTGCTGACCACGAGCGCCGATGGACCACGCCTCGGCGACATCGGCGCCGGCGGAGCACCCGCGGTCGGCGTCAGGACCGTTGCGACGACCGCAGGCGAGTGGCGGGTGGATGTCAGGCCCGAGAACCTGGACGGCATGACGCTGCTGCTGGCGATCGCCATTCCTCTGAACGATCTGGCCCGCGATCGACAGGAGCTGCGGCAAGCGATGGTTCTCGGCATTCCTGTGGCGCTGTTGCTGGCGGGAGTTGGCGGACTGTGGCTCGCCTCGGTGGGTCTGCGGCCGATTACCAGGATGGCGCGGCGCGCCGCCGACATTTCGATCTCGGGCCTGGACGATCTGGGACCACCACTCCGCGATGACGAAATTGGCCGGCTGACGTGTGCCTTCAACGATCTCCTGGCGCGGCTCCGGTCGACCCTGGTGACGCAGCGTCAATTCATGGCCGATGCCTCGCACGAGCTCCGCAGCCCGATATCGGTCATTCGCGCAGCTTCGGACGTCGCGCTCAGTCGCGAGCATCGCCTCGAGTCGGAATATCGGGAAGCGTTGACCACCACCGCGCAGCAGTCGCGGCGCCTGTGCGGCCTGGTCGAAGCCATGCTCGTGCTCGCCCGGGCCGATGCCGGCGGATATCCGCTGCGACCGATCACGTTCTATCTCGACGACCTGATTGACGAGTGCCGTCGCACTGTCGGGGTGCTGGCGAGAGAACGGCAGGTCACGGTGACGTTCACCGGCGAGACGGATGTCGTCATCCACGGCGATCAGGAGCTGCTGGGCCGAATGCTGGTGAACGTGCTGCAAAATGCCGTGCAACACACTCCGCCGAATGGCGGCGTGACGGTCGACGTCAGGCTCGATGCGACCGTTGCCCGCATCCGGATCATCGACAGCGGGCCTGGCATCGCTCGTGAGGATGTCGACCGAATCTTCGATCGATTCGTGCAGCTCGATCCGTCGCGACGATCGGAAGGCGCCGGTCTGGGCCTGACGATCGCGCGGTGGATCGCCGAGGTTCACGGAGGATCGGTCACCGTCGAGTCGAGCAGTCCCAGAGGGACGACGTTTTCGATAGTGCTACCACTTCAAGCCGGCACCGCCGGATTCCAGCGTTCCAGCGGCGCCGACCAACGAGTCGTGTCACGCTCTCTTCAGCGCTCTCGTGATGGCCACCAACGCGACAGACGCGCGGCGGCGTATCGAGCTGGCTCGTCGCGCTAGTCTCGTAGAGTGGTGTGTCCCGTCTCTGCAGCAGACTGGCGGTCTTGGAACAAATTCGTGAGCACGGAACTGAACTCGGGACTGGCCCGAAATCGATCCCACTTGGCATCCACTGTGAGGAACGCCAGATGGACGTCGCGCACCGCACGCGCGCGACTGAGCCAGTCGAAGACGCGCTCGTCTTCACCGAGACCGGCGTGCACCAGCGCCATCGCGAACGGCGGCAGGTAGCGGACGCGCGATAGATCCGCCAACATGTGGAGGACGTCTCGCGCGTCGGCGACCTGGCCGCGCATCCCCAGGATGTAACCTCGTAGTGCCACCGGCTTGCTGTTGCCGTCGGATAGCCGTATCGCCGTCGTCAACGCATCGAGTGCCATCTGCGGCTCTCCCGCTTCTGCCGCGGCCTGCCCGAGCATCATGTAACCAACCCAGAACTCGGGATCGATGGCAATCGTGCGTCTCGCAAGCTGTTGAGCGCCTTCGAAGTCACGCGCTTGAAACCACACCTGCGACGCCATGGCGTGGTGAAGCGCGCTCATGGGCTCGAGTCTGCACGCCTGCTCCATGTGGGGACGCCCCTCGTCGTGGCGCCCCAGTGGTGAGAGCGTATGCCCCAGCATGCTGTGCGACCACGCGTTGCTGCGATCCAGCGAAATCGCCCGTCGGTGGCACTCGACGGCTTCCGGCCAATTCCACTCGAAGAACCAGTTGATCTGCCCGTACACGGTGTGCGCTTCGGACAGCTGCGGGTTCGTGTCGATGGCCCGCTGCGCCGCCTGACTGGCGCGAAGCCGCATTGCCAGCGGTTCGGCATCGGCGTTGATTGGCGCGGACGCGAACGCTTCGGCGATGCCCGCCCACGCAAGAGCGTAATGCGGGTCGATGTCCGTGGCTCGGGTGTAGTACTCAACCGCCTTGCGCGTCGTGGCTGCTGTGAGCTGACACCAGAAACGACGACCCCTGAGGTACGCGTCGTATGCTGCCGCATCGTCCGTTTGGCGTCGTGATATCGACAATCCATGCTGGCGAGGCAAGTGCGAGTTGATCTGGCGCGCCAGCGGCGGCGCCAGGTCGTACGCGACACTGGCGAGGTCGCTGATGTCGCGGACAAACGTCGCGGACCAGACCTGCGCCTGATCGGCCACACGGTTCAAGGCGCCACGGATGCGCAGGATCGGGCCATCGGCGCGCAGCGTGCCTTCGACGACGAACGCGACGTTCAGTTCTTTGCCGATCGCGGCGAGTGGCTTCGCGGTTCCTTTGTAGGCCATCGCGGACGTGCGCCCGATGACGCGCAGGTGCGTGGAGTCGACCTGGCTGAGAGCCGCAATCACCTCTTCGGTGAAGCCATCTATCAGATACTCGCGCTCGGAGTCGCCGCTCAAGTTGACGAATGGGAGAACCACGACCATGACCGGCGCGTCGGTATCTGGCGCGGCCAGCACGTCGCCGACGAAACGATAGCCTTTTCCGGACACCGTTTCGATGAGCACACCGGGCCGCCGTTTACCTGACGAGTCGTTCAGTGCCCGGCGAATCTTTCTGATCGCGGTGTTGATGCCCGTTTCCACATCGATGAAGACGTCGCGATCCCAAAGTCGGGACACGATTTCCTCGCGCGTGACCAGGTTCGGGCGCCGCTCGACGAGCAACAGGAGGAGGTCCATCGGTTGCCGCTCGAGCCGGATGGGACGGCCCTTGCGCCGGAGCTCGTAACCCTGCACGTCGATCTCGAAGTCGCCGAAGCGCAGCACGCCTTGCAAGGAGGAGGGTTCCACCTGATTGCCTGGGTCAAGCCTGCCACAAGTTCTTTCGGAATCACCAGTTGCGGAATCAGAAAATCTCCATCTTCTCTCCATGGGCACCGACGCGGGTCCCTGGCACGATCCGCGCTGACTGCCGGCCGACGTGCCGCGAGGAGGAGCGCCGTGAGAGGAGCAGGTGTCATCGCCGGATTGTGTACCGCTGTCTTATCGACCGGATGCGCCGGATCGGATTCGCCCACGACTCCAAGTGGAGCCACGACTCTCACCGCCGTCTCTCCCGGTCGCGACACGAGCGGTTCGAGCGTGACGAGCGATCTCGCGCGATCGAGTCGCGCGGGGGCGCTCGTTCCGTTGCAGGGCAGCTTGCACGGCGAGTATGGCGAGGCGGCGGGCGAGTTCCCCATCTTCCACGAGTCGATTCGCGGTGGTGGTCAGGCGACGCATCTGGGCCGCTACGCGTTCGCGATTGAGGAAGCGGTGAATTTTCTGACCGCCAGTGCCGTCGGGAGCTTTGTCCTCACCGCCGCCAATGGAGACACGGTGTCCGGGACGTTCACCGGCCAGGCGCAGCCAGGACCGCTCGTCGTGATCACGGAAGAGGCGACAATCACGGGTGGGACAGGCCGCTTCGC
>Ga0111538_10003596_pt1 | contig 21642 bp, 21 predicted proteins | sample SoiMethybrSBSTD1_FD_79669 | JGI IMG/M metagenome (GOLD analysis project Ga0111538, IMG submission 79669) | Bulk soil microbial communities from a Populus tree surrounding site in Tennessee, USA - Soil MetaG P. TD hybrid SBSTD1 (version 2)... | ecosystem: Environmental > Terrestrial > Soil >... | reverse complement strand
TGAGCGGCCGACGTGCCACGAGCCGCCGCAAATCGGCACCTGGGCCGCCTCTCCACGCGGCGCGGTGTGACGAGACACGAGAATGGCCCGGTGAGCGACGAGAAGCTCGGGGGAGCAGACGTGGAGCTCGCCTCGGGCGCGAGGATGCCGCTCCTCGGGCTCGGGACGTGGCAGGCCCGCGGGCCAGGCGCCGCCGGCGCCGTCCGCATTGCGCTCGACGTCGGCTACCGGCACATCGATACGGCGACCATGTACGCCAACGAGCGAGAGGTCGGTCGGGCCGTCGCGGAGAGCGGCGTGCCGCGAGCGGAGATCTTCCTGACGACGAAGCTGCCGCAGGGGAACGCGGGCCGGGAACGGCAGACGCTTGCGGAGAGCCTCGCGGCGCTCGGGGTCGAGTACGTCGACCTGTGGTTGATCCACTGGCCGCCGGGCGGCCGCGCTCGGCCGGACGTCTGGGAGCGGTTGCTCGAGCTCCAGGCGGAGGGACGCGCGCGCGACGTCGGCGTGAGCAACTACAGCCTCCGACAGATCGACGAGCTCGAGCGGGCGACGGGCCGTCTCCCAGCCGTCAACCAGATCGAGTGGAGCCCGGCGCTGTTCGACCGCGACGTGCTCGAGGGGCATCGCCGCCGTGGGGTGCAGCTCGAGGGCTACAGCCCACTCAGGACGATGAACCTCCGCGACCCTCGACTCGTGCGGATCGCGGAGGAGCACGGCGTCACCCCGGCGCAGGTCGTCCTCCGCTGGCACGTCGAGCGCCGGATCGTGGCGATCCCGAAGTCCACGAACGCCCAGCGCATCGCCGAGAACGCCGCGATTTTCGACTTCGGGCTGACACCGGCCGAGGTCGAGCTCCTCGACGCCCTCGGCTGACCGTCAGCCGAGACCGAGAGCGTCGGGCTCGAGCCGGCCCGCGCGTTCGTCGGCATCCGCGACGAGCCTCGCGACGGCAGCCATGAGGAGGAGGCGCTGCCGCTCGAGGGGCGGGTGACGCTCGCTCGGGAGGTCGGCGAGGAGCCGTTCGAAGCAGGCGAGGAGCCGCCGGGTCACCTGCGGCGAGCCCGCTCCGAAGGTGCGGAGCTCGGTGAAGGCGAGCTCGACGATGTGCGACCAGCCGATGACGGGAATCATCAGCCGCACCGTCCCCGACTCGTCGGCGAAGAGGCCGCTCGGATCGGGACGCTCCGCGATCTGGGGGAGCAGGTCGCTCAGCCGGTCGATCACCTGGACGGCCGAGGTCGGGGCGTTGATCGCCGCCGAGAGCGCCTGGGTCCCGATGTCGACGAGCTGTCGGATGCCGTACAGCGGATCCTGGAAGAGCGTCCGCTCCCGGCCGAGATCGACAGCGCGCATCAGGTCCTCGGACGGGCTCGTCCCCCCGTGCACCTCGATGAGCGGCGCGCCGCGCGGGACGTACTCCCCGATGCGACGGGTCACGCTGAAGACGCATCCGTGCCGTGACGCGATGTCGACCAGCGCCTTCGAGTCGATCCCGAGCAGGACGCCGCGGTACGCGCGCCGCGCGAGTCGCGCCGGAAGGTTGCTCCCGATGACGACATCCGGCGCACCGGGCTCGGGGACGTCGACGGGCACGTATGCGTCCGCGGGCGGATGGTTCACGTCGATCGCGTGCCGGGTCTCCGAGGCGACGGAGCTGATGATGAAGTTGATGCGGACGAGCCGCGTCGTCGAGTTCACGAACACGATGAAGACGACGAGGCTCAGGCCGACCAGCACCTGCGCCACCGTCACGGACGCCACGGGCGCCGTCGCCGACTCGCTGTCGCCCGTCTCGATCCCCGTCAGCGCGACGAGCGAGACGACGAACGTCGCGATGAACGTCCCGAGCGCGACCTTGGTCGACGCCGCGCGCACGAACGTCCGCGTCACGCGCGGGGAGAACTGCTGGCTCGCAAGCTGGAGCGCGACGAGCGTGATCGAGAACACCACCCCGAGGAACGTGAGGATCGCGGTCGCGATCGTCGCGAGGATGTCGCTCGCGGCTCCCGGGCTCCCGACCCACCAGGGCGTGTCTGACACGTCGACGGCGATGCGGTCGTCGAGGACGCGCAGGAGGAAGCCGACGAGGATCGCACCGACGAGGAAGAGCGTTGGGATGAGCCAGAACGAGTCCTTGACGACCTCGCCCAGGCGGACGAGCAGGAAGCGGCGCTTCGGTGGGAGGATCGCGCGACTCTCCATGGAGCCACGCCAGCATGACCGCGGCGACCGACGGACCCGGCGCGCGCGACGCCGCGACGACTGCCGAGAGGAACGCCGGCGGCGGAGGGCGAATACCGGTGAATGGCGACCGGCGAGGGCGAAGCCCGCGCTGAAGGGCGGCGCGAGGCGGCCCCGGCGGCGTTCGTCGCGCTCCTGATCTTCGTGACGCTCGCACTCGTGAGCCGGGCGCAGGGCTGGGAGCTGCTCCAGCTGCCGTGGTGGATCTGGCTCCTCGTCGCGATCCCCGTTCTCCTGCTGACGATCGATCTGACGATGAGCTACCGCGGCGCCGGCCTGGTTCGCTCCCGTCAAGCGGCGCTCACGCTCCTCGGCGTCCTCGCGACCGGCAACCTGATCGCGCTCGCAGTCCTCGTCGCCGGCCTCGTGACCACGGCCGCGTCGGATCTCGGTGGCGGGGAGCTCCTGCTGACCGCGTTCGCGATCTGGAGCGCGAACGTCATCGTCTTCGGGCTCGCGTTCTGGGAGCTCGAAGCCGGCGGTCCGGTCGCCCGCCGGTACGCGCGTTCGCGCGCCGCCCCGGACCTGCGATTCCCGCAGGACGAGGACCCGCGGCCCGGCCCGGACGCCTGGAGCCCGCAGGTCTGGGACTACCTCTACGTGTCGCTGACGAACTCGATCGCCTTCAGCCCGACCGACACCATGCCGCTGACCCTGCGCGCCAAGGCGATGATGGGCTTCGAGTCGGCGATCTCGGCAATCACCATCCTGCTCGTCGCCGCGCGCGCGGTGAACGTCCTCGGCACCTAGCGCGTTACGACGCGCGCGAGATCAGCCCTCGATCGGCGTCGAGGATTCGTACTCCTCGTCCGTGACGTGATCGCCCCAGGTCGCGCTGTTGCCCTCGTCGTCGACGTCGAGCATCGCCAGGTGCGCCATGAAGCGGTCGGGCGCAGCGCCGTGCCAGTGCTCCTCGCCCGGCTCGAAGAAGACACGGTCGCCGGGGCGGATCACCTCGACAGGCCCGCCGCGGCGTTGCGCGCGACCGAGGCCCTCGAGGACGTAGATCGTCTGCCCGTTGGGGTGCGTATGCCATGCCGTTCGCGCCCCCGGCGCGAAGTGGACGCCACTCGCGCTCAGGCGCGACGCGCCCGACGGCGCCGCGACCGCGTCGATGTAGACGGCCCCCGTGAACCAGTCGGCCGGTCCTGTCCGCGTCTCGATGCCGTTCCTCGTGATCTCCACGGTCTCCTCCTCGACGTCGATCACCGTTGGTCGACTCTCAGCGGTCGATCATCCGCTGCTGCGCCTCGGCGTAGCGTGCACCCTGCGCCTCGAGCTGTGCCTCCTCGATCTCACGGAGATCGTCGGAGGTGAGCGCGAGGTCAGCCGCAGCGATGTTCTCCTCGAGGCGATGGAGCTTCGTCGTGCCCGGGATCGGCACGATCCACGTCTTCCCGGCCAGGAGCCAGGCGAGGGCGACCTGGGCCGGGGTCGCGTCCTGGCGCGCTGCGATCCGCCGAAGGAGCTCGACGAATGCCTGGTTCGCCTCCCGCGCCGCGATGTCGAAGCGCGGAACGGTGTTGCGGAAGTCGCCGCCGTCGAAGGTCGCGTTCGGGTCGATCGTGCCGGTGAGGAACCCCTTGCCGAGCGGGCTGAAGGGGACGAAGCCGATGCCGAGCTCCTCGAGTGTCGGCAGGATCGCATCCTCGGGCTCACGCCACCAGAGCGAGTACTCGCTCTGGAGGGCGGTCACCGGCTGCACCGCATGCGCCCGGCGGATCGTCTGGACGCCGGCCTCGGAGAGGCCGAAGTGCCGGACCTTGCCCTCCTCGATCAGGCCCTTGACGGCACCGGCGACCTCCTCGATCGGAACCTCCGGGTCGACCCGGTGCTGGTAGAGGAGGTCGATGGAGTCGGTGCGCAGCCGGCCGAGTGAGGCCTCGACGCTGCGCCTGATCGTCTCGGGACGGCTGTCGGCACCGCCGCCGCCGTCTCCCTCGAGATCGAAGCCGAACTTGGTCGCGATCACGACCCGGTCGCGGACAGGGGCCAACGCCTCACCGACGAGCTCCTCGTTGGTGAACGGGCCGTAGACCTGGGCGGTGTCGAAGAGCGTGACGCCGCGCTCGACGGCGGTGCGGATGAGCGCCAGCGCCTCGCTCCGGTCGGGAAACGGTGGGTAGCTCTGGCTCATGCCCATGCACCCGAGTCCGATCGCCGAGACCTCGAGCGAGTTTCCGAGCGTACGCGTCTGCATCAGAGAGACCTCCTGAGGGGTACGAGCCTGAGCGTCGCAGCCCGTGCCGCGGCGGCGACGATCGAGAGCAGGATCGTGGGGTAGCGGTGTCCGTGCTTCAGGCGGTAGGGGCGGCGTCGACATCGGCCTCGACCTCGTCGGTCCCCACGAGACCGAGGTCCTTCGCGACCCCCGGCGCCGATCGCTTCGAGCTCACCGGTCGTCCACGTCCCCGTCACGGCCTCACCAGCACCTTGATCGCCTCGCGGTCGTTCATCGCCCGGTAGCCGTCGGGGACCTCGTCGAGGTCGACGACCCGGTCGAAGACGCGACCCGGCTCGATCCGGCCCTCGAGGACGTCCGGGAGGAGCTCCTCGATGTAGGCCCGCACGGGCGCGGGGCCACCGCCGACGCTCGCGTTCTTCCAGAACGCAACGCCTGTCGGCGTGGTCTCGTGCTCGGGTATGCCGACCCGACCGACGGCTCCGCCGGGGCGCGTGATCAGGAGTGCTGTTTCGACCGCCTGCTCGAGCCCGACGCATTCGAGCACCGCGTGCGGGCCAAGGCCGCCGGTCAGCTCGCGGACGCGCTCGACAGCCTCCTCGCCACGCTCGCGGACGACATCGGTGGCGCCGAACTCCTGCCCGAGCGTGATCCGCTCGGGGTTGTTGCCGAGGAGGATGATCTGCTCGGCGCCGAGCCGCTTCGCGGCGATGACGCCGCAGAGCCCGACCGCGCCGTCGCCGACGACCGCGACGCCCGAACCCGGCCGAACCTTGGCGGCAACCGCGGCGTGGTGGCCGGTCCCCATGACGTCGGAGAGGGTGAGCAGCGACGGCATGAGCGCGTCGTCGTCGCCCACGGTCGGGAGAGCGACGAGCGTCCCGTCGGCCTGCGGCACCCGCACGGCCTCGCCCTGCCCGCCGTCGACGTCGTCGAAGCCGTACCTGCCGCCGTGCAGGCACTCGCTGTGCAGCCCTTCGCGGCAGAACACGCAGCTCCCGTCCGACCACAGAAACGGCGAGACGACGAGCTCCCCTCGCTTGACCGAGCGGACGTCGGCGCCCACGCCCTCCACGACGCCGATGAACTCGTGTCCCATGCGGCGGCCGGACTCGGTCGGCTCCATTGCCTTGTACGGCCAGAGATCACTGCCGCAGATCGCGGCGTGGGTGACGCGTACGAGCGCGTCGGTTGGCTCGATCAAGTGGGCGTCGGGGACGCTCTCGATCCGGACGTCGCCGGCGCCGTACATGACGGTTGCTCTCATGCCGGCCACTGAAGCATGGCCGGGCGGAGGATGACCGACCCTGCGGATCCAGGTACCGGCAGGCCCCCTCAGCGCCGTCGAGAGAGGAATACCCTCGTCCCGTGGACGCCAGAAGCGAGATGAGCGAGTTCCTGACCTCTCGGCGGGCCAGGATCACACCCGAGCGCACGGGCCTGCCCTGGTTCGGGGGCAATCGACGCGTCCCGGGACTCCGACGTGAGGAGGTTGCGCTCCTGGCCGGCGTCAGCGTCGACTACTACACCCGCCTCGAGCGCGGCACCGCCACCGGAGTGTCGGAGACCGTGCTCGAGGCGCTCGCCCGTGCCCTGCAGCTCGACGAGGCCGAGCGCGCACATCTCTTCGATCTCGCCCGCGCGTCGAGCACGACTCCGCGACGGCGCCGCCGCGCTGCGCCGCAGCGCTTGCGGCCGAGCGTGCAGCGCATGCTCGATGCAATCGTCGCCGCACCGGCCTTCGTACGGAACGGACGGATGGACCTGCTGGCCGCGAACGCCCTTGGCCGGGCCTTCTACTCGCAACACTTCGACAGCCCACACGGCCCACCGAACTCGGCGCGCTTCATCTTCCTCGACCCACGCGCACGCGACTTCTACGTCGACTGGGAGCAGGTCGCCACAGACGCCGTCGCCGTCCTCCGCTCGGAAGCCGGACGCGACCCGTACGACCGCGGCCTGTCGGATCTCGGGGGGAGCTGTCGACGCGAAGCGAGTTGTTCCGTACGCGGTGGGCAGCGCACAACGTCCGCTTCCACGACACCGGCTCCAAGCGCTTCCACCACGCCGTCGTCGGTGAGCTCGAGCTCACCTACGAGAACATGACGCTCGCCGCGGACCCGACACTGATGGTGTTCGTCTACACCGCTGAGCCCGGCTCCCGGTCGGCGGAGGCCATGGATCTCCTCGCGAGCTGGGCCGGGACGCTCGACCGCGCCGATGGGGAACGCGTTCGCGACAACGCCTGAGGCGGGCGTGGAGTCCAGAGAGCGGAGCGGCGCCGACCGCCTCGCCGAGCAGGAGCACGTGCTCGGCGGGACGGTCGGCAGACTCGGGCGCTCGCCGCTGTCGGAGGCCCGAGGACGACGAGCTAGACGAGGACCGCCTCCTCGAGGCGACCGCCCAGCGCGATGGGTGAGCCGATGACGACCACATCCGGCCCGCCCTCCTCGAAGGGCCGCTCGAAGGTCGAGACCACCGTCGAGGCCGAGAAGGTCCCGAACACGCGGAGCACGTCGTCGCCGATGTTTCGGAGCCCGTGCGGGGCCATCGGCGGGACGAGCCCCACGTGGTGCGTCTCGAGGCGGCCCACCTCGTCGCCTATGCGCGCCTCGGCCGTGCCCTGCACGACGATCAGGAGCTCCTCCGCGCTGTCCGTGTGAGTCGCGAGCTCGGCGCCGGGATCGAGCTCGAAGAGGACCGCTGCGGTGCTCGCGGCTCCGGCTGCGCTGTGGACGGGGAAGCTGACCCGCAGCCCGGGGGCTGTGGGGTAGAGCTCGAAGTTGTCGAGATCGAAGGCGATCATGGTGTCGTTCTCCTTTGATTGCACATTAGTGTGCAACGAATATAGGGAAGCGTTTCCCACTTGTCAAGATTCGCGGTACACTTCTGTGCAATGAATAGGAAATACGAGCTGAAGGAGCGCGCGCGGCGCCAGGCGGAGACACGGCAGCGGATCATCGAGGCCGCGGTCGAGCTCCACACGAGCGTCGGCCCGGCGCGGACGACGATCAGCGGGATTGCCGAGCGGGCCGGTGTGGAGCGGCACACGGTCTACGCGCACTTCCCCGACGAGCCTGTGCTCTTCCGGGCATGCTCCGAGCACTGGACCGGGAGGCATCCGCTGCCGGACATCGCGGCGCTGGCCGAGATCGAGAACCCGGTGCGCCGCCTTCGCCGCGCTCTCGGCGAGATGTACGAATGGTACGAGTCCGTCGAGGCCGACCTGGCGCTGTTCGTTCGCGACGCCTCCGTCGTCCCGCCGGAGATCACCGGCAGGAGGCTGTCTCACCTCGCCACGTTGGCCGACGCGGTCTCACTCGGCTGGCCGCGCCGCAAGAGCGTCCGGGCGGCGATCGGGCACGCACTCGAGTTCGAGACGTGGCGCTCGCTCGTCCGCAGGCAGGGCCTCTCGCGGACGCAGGCCGTCGACGCGATGACCCGCCTCGTCTCGAGCGTCTAGCGCAGCAGATCGACCTCGTTCGCTCGACCGCGGAGAGACCCCGGGTAAGGTCGCCGGATGGTCGCGACGGCCGTCCAGGAGGAGCACCGCGTCACCCCGCGAGAGCTCTTCTTCGACCTCGTCTTCGTCTTCGCGTTCACGCAGGTCGCGACGCTCCTCGCGCACGAGCCGACGTTCACCGGGATCGGCCACGGCGTGCTCGTGCTCGCCGCCCTGTGGTGGGCGTGGACCGCGTACGCCTGGCTGACCAACACGGTCGACCCGGAGGAGAGCGCCATCGGAGCCGCGCTGCTGGTCGCGCTGATCGCGATGTTCGTCGCGGCGCTGGCAGTGCCGGGGGTGTTCGACGACGACGGGGTGCTCTTCGGCGCCGCCTTCCTCGTCGTCTGCGCCATGCACACCGTTCTCTATGCCGTTGCGGCCCGCGAGGATCCCGCCTTGCTGCGCGCAGTTGCGCGACTGGCGCCGTGGGTCCTGCTCGGCGCCACCTTGATCCTCGTGGCCGGCTTCACCGACGAGGCGCGGACCTGGCTCTGGCTGGCGGCGCTCGCGGTCACGTACGTCGGAGCGGCGGTGAGCGGGTCGGCCGGCTGGCAGCTGCACCCGTCGCACCTCGCGGAGCGCTACGGCCTCGTGATGATCATCGCGCTCGGCGAGGCCTTCATCTCCATCGGGATCGGCGCGGCGGACATCACCATCGGGCTGCGAGAGGTCGTCGCTTCGATCCTGGGGCTCCTCGTCGCCACCTCGTTCTGGCTGGCCTACTTCGACTTCTTCTCGATCCGCGGGGAGCGGCTGCTCCACGATGTCCACGGACCGGAGCGGATCGCGCTCGCCCGCGATCTCTACGCGTACGCGCACTTTCCGATGATCGTCGGCATCGTCCTCTTCGCGTTCGCGATGAAGACGATCGTCGGGCACGCCGACGTGCGTCTCGACGACGTCACGGCGTTCGCGCTGTGCGGCGGCTCCGCGCTCTACCTGCTGACGTACTCGGTGATCCGCACGCGGATCGTGCGACGGCCGTCCGTCAGCCGAGGGCGATTCGTCGCGGCGGTCGCGCTGCTCCTGACCCTCCCGCTCGCCACGGCGATCCCCGCGCTCGCCGCGCTGGCGCTCGTCACGGTCATCTGGCTGGGCCTGCATGCCTACGAGCTCGTGTGGTGGCGACAGGCGCGCGCCGAGTCCCGATCGACCCTCGCCTCACCGGGTTCGTCGTGACGCTTCGCGCGCGCCCGCGCCCTCACGAAAGGCGCGCCGGCACACCGGCCGGAGTTCGGTATTCCGTACCGCGCCGGCGGCGCTACGCGCGTTCGAGTGAATAGTGGCGCCAGTGCTGCCGACACCCCGCTCGATCCAGACCCGCTACCTCGTGCTGCTGTTCGGGAACACCCTGGCGGCGTCCCTGATCTGGGGCATCAACACGATCTTCCTCCTCGATGCGGGGCTCTCGAACCTGGAGGCATTCGCGGCGAACGCGTTCTTCACGGCGGGGATGGTCCTCTTCGAGGTGCCGACGGGTGTCGTCGCCGACACCGCCGGCCGGCGGACGTCGTACCTGCTCGGCACCCTCACGCTTGCTCTCTCGACGCTGCTGTACGTGATCCTGTGGGAGATCGAGGCGTCGTTCTGGGCGTGGGCGGTCGCCTCGGTGCTGATCGGTCTCGGTTTCACGTTCTTCTCCGGCGCGGTCGAGGCCTGGCTCGTCGATGCCCTCACGGCTACCGGCTTCACCGGCTCGGTCGAGTCGGTGTTCGGTCGCGGACAGGTCGTGTCCGGGGCCGCGATGCTCGGGGGATCGGTGGCGGGCGGCTTCATCGCCGAGCAGTGGAGCCTCGCGGTGCCGTTCGTGCTCCGCGGGCTGATCCTCGTCGTGATGTTCGCCGTCGCCCTGCGGCTGATGCACGACATCGGGTTCACCCCGGAGAAGGGGGGCCGCCTCACGGACGAGGTGCGGAACGTCGCGGCCGCCTCGATCGAATACGGGTGGCGGGTGCCGGCCGTCAAGTGGCTGATGGTCGAGGCGCTGGCCGTGGGCGGCGTCGGCATCTACGCGTTCTACGCGCTCCAGCCGTATCTGCTCGAGCTGTACGGAGACCCGGACGCGTACCAGATCGCCGGGCTGGTGGCGGCCGTCGTCGCCGGGGCCCAGATCGTCGGCGGCATCGCGGCGCCGCGCATCCGGCAGCGCTTCGGCCGCCGAACGTCGGCGCTGATCCTCGTCGCCGTCCTCAACGTGGCCACGCTCGCCCTGATCGGCCTCGCGGACAGCTTCTGGGCCGTCCTCGGTCTGATCGTCGTCTGGGGGCTGCTGTTCTCCGCCGCGTTGCCGATTCGCAAGGCCTACCTCAACGGGCTCATCCCCTCCCGGCAGCGTGCGACGATCCTGTCGTTCGACTCGATGATGGACTCCACGGGCGGGGTGTGGACCCAGCCCTTGCTCGGTCGCGCAGCCGACGTCTGGGGCTATGCGCCGTCGTACCTCATCGGAGCGGGCATCTCGACCCTTGCGGTTCCGTTCCTCGTCCTGTCGAGACGCGAGAACGCGCCGGCCGACACGCTCGACCTGTCGGAGCTGTCGCTCGAGTCACCGCAGGCCCCGGCTCGGCGGGGTATCCAGGCTCCTTCTAGCGAGGCGCCGTGAGCGATCCGAGCGCTCTCGCGGCGACGGAGAGCGGCGGCGGGCTCCACGCGTGTCGATCCTCTGGCGGCCAGACGTACGCGGGGACGTCGTCGACGACGAGGGCGGAGAGCTCGGGTCGATCGAGCGCCTGGGCCGACCAGTCGTAGAGGCGGCGCAGGCGCGGCTGATCACTGCGTAGTCGAGGACGCGACCGAGCTTGCGTTCCAGGTGCAGGTAGTCCCGGAGCTCGCCCTCGGCGGGGTACGCGTCGGGGAGGACGCGCCCCATGGCGAGGAAGATGTCGACGGTTCCGCGGCGTGGGTCGGCGAGGACGGGGCCGCACCGGCCGATGCGACCCAGCGCGAGCCGAGGCGCGGCGACGAGTGCGTGCGCGTACAGGACGCGGGTGAGAACGACGTTGAGGAAGAAGCGTTCGATCCGGTTCTCGTGTGCGGCGAGCTCGCGGTGCTCGAGGTATGCCGCGACCACGCTGGCGTTGTGCGCTCGGTACCAGGCCTGCGAGGTCGGCTGGTCGATGAAGGCGGTCCAGTGCTCGACCGCGGCGGTCGACGGTGAGCCGCCGCGGCCCGCGGCGCCTGCGAGAGCCTCGCAGCTGTCGCGCAGGATCCGCTCGTTCATCGCCCGCCACCACCTGCTCCCGGGCCGCATGCCGTCGAGCGGGTTGAGCACGCCGCGCTCCGCCATCCACCGTATGAAGGCGAAGGCGGCGCGCTGGAACCGCAGCCGCGGTGCCCGCCTGCCGATCGGCTCCTCGTACATCGAGCGGGCAAGCACGAGCCGCCCTGTCGGGTCGTCCCGGACAGCGGCGACCTGTGCGGCCGCGAAGGCAGCAGCGTCCCGCTCGATGTCGCCTGCCACGTCGCCGCCGATGCGACGATTCTTGCGCATCGGCGTCCGCCGACCGGCGGCGATCGTCGTCAGCTGGAGGTCGGGGCCTGGCCTGTGAGCAGCGAGCGTGCGCTAGGGGATGCGCTCGCGGTGGTGATCCTTGTTCTCCTCGCGCCACTGCTCCTCGTACGCCTCCGCCTCGGCGAACTCTCGCTCGGTCCGGGCACGGACCTCAGCGTCCTCGGCGACGGGGTGCTCGGCGGCCGCGGTGCGGCGGCGCATCGACGCGAACCCGATCACGACGAGCGGGACCGCGACGACGGCGAGGATGAGCCAGGGGATCACGACATCCACCCTACCCGCGCGCGCGGCGCCCGATCGTCAGCCTTCCGTGCGCACCAGGCCGAACAGAAGGGCCTTGGCGGCCACGAACTCGGCCTCGCTGATCATCTCCTGATAGCGCAGCTCGACGAGTCGGTTGAGATCGTCGATCACTGCGGCGCCTTCGCCCGTGTGCGCTTCGCCGTCTCTGGCGGATGCCTCGGATCGACCTGGAAGCCGCTCGACGCGCTCGTCCAGCCCGTCCAGCCGCTTCACGATCGCGTCGAGAACTCCGTCGAGCTTCGCGAGGATGGCGTTCGGGTTCGGGAGTGCCTCGTCGCCGTAGAGGAGCCATGCCTTCGGCTTCGAGACGGCTGTCTCGATCCTGCCGAGGTACCGCAAGGGCAACACGGCGCCGGCTTCGTAGGCCGCCACCGACCTCTTGCTGACCCGGAGAGCATCCGCGAGCTCGCCCTGTGTCATTCCCCCGGCCTCCTTGCGGGCGATGGCGATCCGCCTGCCAACGGCTCGAGGATCCGGCTCGCTGCGGGCCGGGTCGCCTCCGTTGCTCCGCACGTTCTCCGTCATCCGCCCTCCTGTGCCGTTTCCTGGTTCATCGGACGGAGGGGCCTCGGGCTTGAAGAGCCGTTCCCCGCTACAGGAGCCCCGGCGCGGCCGTGGGAGGGACCCGCGTGCACCGAGCCGCGCCACCCAGCTCACCGGCCAATCGCCTCGCAGGCGGGGTGGGCGAAGCGCGCAGCGGGACCACACTTCCGGTGGCGAGATCGTTACGAACTGGTGAAAGCCCTTGCCGCGCGACACCCGTAGAGGGTTCAGTACGTGGCGTGAGACTCGCCGTCGTCTCCACGAGCCCCAGTCGAACCACGCGCGACCTCGCAGCGGTGCGACTGCCGGGCGTGGACATCACTCCGATGACGCCGGCCGACGCGGCCGCATCCCTCGCGCCGGGCGACGTCGCTCTCGGCCGCCTCGACGTGCGCAAGACGCTCGACGGCATCGACGCCGGCCTCTGGGCACTGGGTGTCCTCGCTGCGCGGGGCGTCACCGTGCTGAACTCCCCCGCCACGCTCATCGCCACCCACGACAAGCTGGTGACGGCCCGCCTGCTTCGCCGTTCGGGGCTTCCTCACCCGTGGACGCGACACGTTCGCCCCGGGCGGCCACTGGAGAGCGTGCACGCTCCCGTCGTGGTCAAGCCCCGGCATGGAAGCTGGGGCAGGAACGTCGTTATCTGCGAGACGGACGAGTCGCTCGTCGCCACGCTCGAGGCCATTCGAGGGGAGGCGTGGTACCTCGAGCACGGCGCCCTCGTGCAGGAGGTCGTTCCTCCCACCGGATCGGATCTCCGCGTCATCGTCGCGGGCGATCGCGTCGTCGGCGCCGTACGGCGTGAGGCGGCGCACGGGGAGTGGCGGACGAACGTCGCTCTGGGCGCGAAACGCGTGTCCGTCACGCCGCACCGCGCAGCCCGCTTCCTCGCGCTCGCCGCGGCACGTGCGACGAACGCGGCGCTGGTCGGAGTCGACCTCTTGCCGACGCCCGACGGTGGCTACACGATCCTCGAGCTGAACGGAGCGGTCGATTTCACCCACGAGTACCGATCCGGGGGCGACATCTACCGCGAGACCGCCGAGGAGCTCTGCAGGTTTGCACACGAGTCACAGGTCGCCGACTCCCAGGCGAGCTCGGACTTCGTACCCGTCTAGATCAGGCGATGGGCGTGTCTGGACGCTTGCCGCAAGGCCGGCGTGCGGGCGCAAGGTCTGGCGCAGCGTCGCCACCAGGTCCAGCTGGATCACGTCGAGGAACACGCGGGAGACGGCGTCCTCCCCGTCGAGAAAGCTGCTCGAAAGGCTCACGCGGCAGGACGAGCAGGAGCGTGCGATTCTCGCAGGCGCGCTCTGCCCTGCAGCGCCGACCCGCGGTCGGGCTATCGGCTCGAGGGCCTCAGGAGCCGACGACGCGGTCGTACTCGGCGATCATCCGGGCGAGCTCGGGTGGCGTCGTCCAACGTGCCCCCAGCCACTCGAGATCTTCGTCGGTCGCCCCACGGGCGACCGCGCACGCCTTTCAGATGTAGACGGGAACCTGATGGTCGGCGAGCTTGGCGAGCAGGTCCCGCGCGGGTGGGACGCCGACGCCCTCGACGCGCTCGGCCGTCTCGCGGGAGGCGAGCTCCGTCGCATCGCCGGCCAGCACCACGGCGCACTCCTGCCCTGCTTCGATCGACCCGTTCGCCGCGATGTGGAGCGGGATCGACGCGCGCGTCGGGTCCGACGAACCCGCTGTGGAGAGGTAGAGGATCCGCATCGGGTCAGCCTACGACGCGGCTCCTCCCACGTCTACGGGGCGATGTCGAAACGAGCATCATCCCGCTCTCGCGGCCAGTCGATGTCCGGGTTCGCTGTCCCGGTCTCCCTGTCCGCCGAGGCGGCGACTGCCAACGCCGGAAGCTCGCAATCGCCGGGCCGAGGTGCCACGATGGCGTCGCGACGACGACTGCCGCGGAGGACTCGGTCGCTCGTCGATACCAGGCGCCGGCGTCGGGGAAGTGGGGCGACGCCCGCGATGCGTTCCAGGAAGTGCTCGACCCGAGCGACTCGCCCGAGGCGCTGGACGGGGCTCGGCCGGGCGCTCTGGTCCGTTACTACGTGTCGGTGTTCCCGAGTCCAGCAGCGCGCGCGACAAGGCGCGCCTCTGCCCGATCGGCGACCTGGAGCTTCCCGAGGATGCCGGAGACGTAGTTGCGAACGGTCTTCTGGCTGAGGAAGAGGGTCGCGGCGATCTCGGCGTTGCTCCGTCGCTGGGCGAGTAGCTGGAGGACGTCGACCTCGCGTTCGGTGAGCTGTGGGAAGGAGTCGCTGGGGTCAGCGGTTGGTGGTGCCGTGAGGTACCGCTGCAGCCGGGCTGCGATGCCCGGGCCGAGAATTGCCTCGCCGTTGGCGACGGCGCGGATCGCTCGCAGGGTCTCGGTCTGGGCTGCTCCCTTGAGCTGGTAGCCGCGAGCGCCGGCGCGTAGGGCGGCGAAAACGGACTCGTCGTCTTCGTGCATCGTCATGACGAGGACGTGGGTGTCCGGTGCCTCCCGAACGATCTGGCGTGTCGCCTCGATCCCGTTCAGGTCGGGCATGTTGATGTCCATCACGACGACGTCCGGCGTGAGAGTGCGCGTCAGCTCGACGGCCTCGTGGCCGCTCGTGGCCTCGCCGATCACCTCGGTGTCGGGTACGGATTCGAGGAGCGCCCGCAATCCGCCGCGGAACAGGGGGTGGTCGTCGGCGATCAGGATCCTGATCGACATGCTCATCCAGCGTGCGCGGTGGAAGGCTGGCGGGGAAGTCGCACGGTGACGGTTGTGCCGGCGCCGGCGCGCGATGTGATCGTGCAGCTACCGCCGAGCTCGGCGGCGCGCTCTTGCATCGTCTGGAGGCCGACGCCGGCCGGGCCTTGGCCGATGCCCTGTCCGTCGTCAGCGATGTCGAGGAGCACGGCATCCGGTCGAACCGAGATGCGCAGGGTGCAGGATCTGGCTCGGGCGTGCCGCGCGACATTGGTGAGCGCCTCTTGGACGATGCGGTAGGCGGCGACCTCGACGGCCGCGGGCAGCGGCGACACATCGGGCGCCTCGACGATGACGGTGATCGGCAAGGAGGTCTCTCGCGAGGCGATTCCGCGCAGTGACTCGACCAGTCCGAGCTCGTCGAGTGCAGGTGGGCGAAGTCCGTAGATCAGCCGCCTGACGTCGCCGATCATCGTTTGTGTCTGCTCGGTGGCCGAGGCGAGGAGCGCGTTGGCGCGCTCCCGGTCGGAGGCGGCGAGGTTGTGCACCGCGTCGAGCGTGAACGTGAGGCCGGCGAGCGCCGGCCCCAGGCCGTCGTGCAGGTCACGGCGGATCCGGCGACGCTCCTCTTCGCGCAGCTCGACGAGGCGGCGGCGGGCGGCCTGCAGCTCGTGGGCGAGGCCGACGGCATGAACGGCCGCCGCCACCTGGGGCGCGAGGTCGGCGATCAGGCGACGATCGGCCTCACGCAGCTGCTCCCCCGGCCTCGGCGCGAGCCGGAGCTCTCCGACGGCCAGGCCTTGATGCACCAGCGGGAAGCGGAGTGGGACCCCCTCGGGACTGCCGTACGCCGCTGTGGTCTCGTCGCCGCCGCCGAGCGTGAGCGCGACGTACGACAGCCGCAGGGTCTGGCCGATCGTTTCGACCACGGTGGGGAGCACGGCATCGGCCCCCAGGGAGCTCTCGAGCCGGCGGCCGAGGCGGGCGAGCGCGACGTAGGGGTCGTCCCGCTCGCCGTACATGCGCTCGTTGACGAAGCGCTGCACGCGTTCCCGGACGGGCTGGAAGGCGACGGCGACGACGCCGGTCAGTGCCAGTGAGAGCACGAGGCTCCCCCCGTGGGACAGCTGTGTGCCGATCAGACCGACGACGATCACGTAGGCGGCGACCACGCCGACCGACATCACCCCGTAGACGAGGGCGCGGTTGACGACGAGATCGAGCTCGTACAGCCGGTACTTGAGGATCGCGACCGCGGTGCCGACCGGAAGCGCCAACAGGGCGATCGAATGGAGGACGAATGCGTAGGGGAACACGCCCCAGGTGAACGCCCCGACCGTGCCGAGGCAGACCGCCAGGCCGAGACCGCCGCCGATCCAGCGAAGCTGCAGGCGCTCCTCGCCGACCGATTGTCGGAAGCGCAGAACGAACGACGTAAGCGACGCGACAACCGCCCCGCCCACCAGTGCATACCCGAGGGTCGCAGCGACGTGCCAGGCCGTCGGGTCGAATGCGAGCGGGTTGTCGATCGGCTGGCCCGAGCCGAGATCGAAGGTCGGCGAGCCGGAGAGCCCGACGGAGCCCACGACCGAGCCGGCGATCAGGGCAGCCACGGCCGGTCTCCAGCGTGGCGAGAGCAGTCGCCCGTCCGGCGCGACGAGCAGGAGCAGGCCCATCGGAAGCACGAGGCCCGGCAGCCAACACCAGCTGTCGACCCACGCCGCCGCCCGACCTGCCGGCAGCGACTGCGGATGGGTCACCAGCGCCGCGAACGCGTACGCGTACGCGGCGGCGCCCACGGCCCATAGAAATCCCGTCGCGGCGAATCCCCACGAGATCGGGTGCTCGGGCTTCCGCGTCGTCAAGAGCAGCCCGAGGCACGTCATCGCCAGCCCGATCCCGACGTAGAGGAGCTGTCGGTACGAGCCCGTGTAGACGTCGAGCGCGAGAGTGCCCAGGAGCAACACCGTCGTCACGCCGCCCAGGAACCAGCCTGCCCGTGCCCCCGCCCGGTCCCGCGCGGACGACGATCGTGGGACCCGGGTGCTCGCTACGGCCTCCGTGACCCCTGCTCCCTCACGCGCGTCATGCGGCGAGCGTAGATCCGCCTGGAAGGTTTGAACAGCGGCGCACCCGCATTCGTGACGCCCGCGGGACGGATTCGGGACGCCGCCCTCTACCCCCGGGATGCATCACACTCCTAGCGTGAGCCTCCGAAACCGACGGGGCCGGGCAGCGCCGGCCTCTCACCGAACACAGCCGATGCGCGAACCGCGCACGACCAAGGAGGTTGATGGTGTCCGCGACAGCAACGGCAGGCACACACGCGACAGTCACGGCGAGGACGGCAGGGGGAAGACTCGGCGCGCTGGCAGGTCTTGCGTTCTCCTTTTTCTTCTTCATGGGTACCGCGATGCTGGATCTTCCGCACGGCGTCAGCGACCGGGAGATGGTCGCCTGGTGGACCGACAGCGGGCATCAGGCGACGACCGTCGTCTCCATGTACTCCTTCGTCCTCGCCGGCCTCTGCTTTCTCGTCTTCCTCGCCAAGCTTCGGTCTCGTCTGCTGACGGCGGAGGGCGGAACAGGCGAGCTCACGTCCCTTGCCGTTGCGAGTGGCGCCGTCTTCGTGGCGATGCTCTTCGTCGCGGCGGCCGCCCGCGGAGGGATCGGCTTCGCGATCAAGTCCCCGGTGGGCAACGAGGTGCTCCCGGGAGCCGACACGCTTCGCTACTACCCGACGATCGGCTACGCAGCGCTCGGAGCCGGCGGCCTACTCGCCGCCGCGGTCACGATGGCGACGACCTCGTGGCTGATCGTACGAACCGCCGTCTTCGGCCGCTGGCTCGCATGGGTCGGCGCCGCAGCCGCCCTCGTGATCGTCCTCGCGAACATCGCCCTGTCAGGCGTGATGGTGATCCCCGCGATGCTCGTCTGGACGGTCGCGACGAGTGTCGCGCTCGGGCGCGGCGACACTCGCACTCGAACGACCGCCAAGGCCGACGCCCACGACATCGCAGCTGCCGTCTCGCCGCCGAGCGCGCCGTGACCGGCACCACGAGTGTCCGCGGAGGGACTGCTCCGAGCGTCGGCCTCGCTAGTCGGCCCGGCTGCAGCTCGCCCCGGCGGACGCACGAACGAGCAGGGCGTCGCTTCCGGCTCCGATGCGCTGGCGGTATCGGGCCGCGATCGCGGCGCCGATCTGCTCCGCGTGCGAGGCGTCTGCGAAGACGAGTATCGAACCGCCGAACCCACCGCCGAGGAGGCGCGCGCCGAGCGCGCCCGCGTCGGCGGCCAGCTCGACGAGCAAGTCGAGCTCCGGAATCGAGACGTCGTAGTCGTCGCGAAGGCTCTCGTGGCTCTCATCGAGGACCGCGCCGGCCGTGACGAGATCTCCGGCCTCGAGGGCGCCCGCGAACCGTCGCACGCGCTCGTTCTCGCTCACGACGTGCCGCAGTCGCCGCATCGATATGTCATCGAGCCCCTCGTGCACAGCGGTCTCGATGTCGGTGGAGCGAGCGACGCCGACGAGTCGCAGCGCGCGCTCGAGCTCGCTCCGCCGCTCGGCATAGGGGGTGTTCTCGAGGCTCCGGCGAACACCGGAATCGACGATCACGAGCCCGACGTCCGGCGGAACAGGGATCGGTCGGTGCTCGAGCGAGTCGCAGTCGAGCAGGATCGCGCGCTCGGCGGATCCGAGCAGGCACGCGGCCTGGTCGAGGATCCCGCACGGCACGCCCACCGCTCGCAGCTCCGACCGCTGGCAGAGGAGAGCGAGCTCGAGCGGCTCGAGCTCGAAGTCGGCCACCGCGCAGAGAGCGAGCGCGAGCGCGACCTCGAGGGCGGCAGACGACGAGAGACCCCCTCCCGACGGGAGGTCGGACGAGATCGTCCCCGTCAAGCCGATCGCGGGCCGACCCGCATCTTCGAGCTCGGCGGCGACCGCCTGCACGTATCGCCCCCATCCACGCGCCCGCGGGCCGCTTCCGTCGGCGGCGACGGTCTCCGCTCTCCCGTACCCCTCGGACTCGAGCGTGATCTCGTGCCCCGCGGGAGCTGCCTCGAGCCGGATCCCGTACTGGATCGCGATGGGCAGGACGAGCCCACCGCTGTAGTCGGTGTGCTCCCCGACGAGGTTGACCCTTCCCGGCGCCCAGACGCGGAACGGCGGCTCATCCACGTGCATGCGATGACGAACTGGTGGTCACCAGGGGCGCGTCTGCGTCAGCCGCTGCGGCCGACCGCGAGGGTTGACGTCAATCGGAGCGTACGACGTCGAGCAGGTCTGCGAGCTGTGCGGTCGCCACGCAGATCGTGGTGTCGGCTGCTCCGTAGTACAGCCTGACCTCGCCGGACTGCGGATCGTGCAGGAGCCCGCACGGGAACACGGTGTTGGGGATGTCGCCCTCGCGTTCATACGGGGCGGAGGGCCCAAGCACCCAGCTCGACGCGCGGTGCAGCACGCGCGCCGGATCGTCCAGGGCCGTCAACGCGAGCCCCACCCGATAGATGGTGCCGGCAACGGTCTCCTTGACTCCGTGGTAGATCACCAGCCAGCCGTCGTCCGTGCGAAGCGGCGGCGGGCCGAGACCGATACGAAGCGAGTCCCACCAGGCGCCGCTTCGTGGCTCGAGGACCTGCTCGGGCGGCCCCCAGTTCCTGAGGTCGTCCGATCGGGAGAGGACCACCTCGCCGCGGGCGCCGCCGTACGACGTCATCGGCCGGTGGAAGAGCACCCACTGTCCGCCGACCCGCTCCGACAGAACGGCCGCGTTCTTGTCCTCTGGTTGGCAGATGATCCCGATTCGTTCGACCGTCCGAAAATCCGTCGTCTCCGCCAGATAGACCGCCGGGCCACTCGGTCCGTATGCCGTGCACGTGATCAGCCAACGCTCGAGCTCGGCAACCCACACTGCGCGGGGGTCTTCGAAGCCCCACTGCTCGCTTTCGACCCCGTCGGTCGGCGCAAGCAGCGGCACTGGATCGATCGACCACCCACTCAGGCCGTCGGCCGAGCGGGCAACGCTGAGATGGGAGATTCCTCGGCGATCCTCGACGCGCGCGAGCACGACGGTTTCACCGTCTACGATCGCGGCTGCGGGGTTGAAGACCGCGTTGACCGGCTCGCTCCAGTCGGCCGCAGTCAGGATCGGATTGCCGGCGTGGCGCCGGAACACCTCGTGGCTCGACACTACGCCGCCTTGGCCCGAATCTTGCGTCGGTCCGGGGCGGGGAGGGCGGCAGCGTCGAGCAGGAGCTGGGCGCGATGGAAGGAGAGCGTGGATTCGGCGCCCTCGTTCGCGTTGAGGTCGGTCTCGCCGAGACCGTCGCTGCAGCCCCCCGTCGCGAAGTCGTAGAGCGGTCGGTCGAGCCGATTGCGGCCGAGGAACCAGTCGAACGCGTTGCGCGCGCGCCATCCGTGATCCCCGTCCCCCGTCGCGGCGAGCGCGGCGAGCTCGGCCTCGACGAATGCCGTCGCGTCGAGAGGCTGTTCGTCGCCCGCCCCGGGCGCAGGTTCGCCGCAGCCTCGTCCGTGATGTCCCGGGAGGCGCAGCACGCCCTCGTCGAGACCGCATTCGTCGCCGAGCCACGCAAGGGACTCGAGCCCGATGCCGACGTCGTCCGGCCGCCTGAGCGCCGATCCCCCCACGATGAGCGCTTGTGAGAGCCGCGCGTTGTCGTAGGTGAGGCGATCCTCGAACCACATCCACGAGCCTGCGGCCGACGCGCGGTAGGCCGACGCAAGCTGGTCGACCAGCCGTTCGAGCAGCACTCTCGCGTCGGGGTCGAGACGATCGGGGTCGAGACGCGCGAGACCGAGAATGGTGTAGGCAGCTGTCCGCAAGGAGACGTCCACGCGAAGCGATGGAACGAGCGCATCCAGGAGCATCCGCGCCGGCCCGGACAGAGCCGGGATCCAGGCGGTCGAGAGAATCTCGCCGAGCGCCCAGATCGTGCGACCGACATGGTCTCCGACATGCGGCTCGTCCAGCCACCGGCGGTCGTAGCCCATGAAGTTGCGCATCCCGCTGCCCTCCGGGCCGGCTGCGAACTGCAGAAACGCGAGCGAACGATGAAGCACCGGCGTCCAGTGACGATCGGTCGTGCGTCCGGTGAGATCGAGCGCGACCACCGCAAGCCGAGCGACGTCGTCCACGCAATACCCCGTTTCCCAGCTCGGGATCACACCGGTCGCGTGCTGGATGATCCCGACGTCGTCGACCAGAGTCCGCAGATGATCCGTGCGGACCGACGTCAGCTCGAGCTCGACGATCGGTATCGGCTCTCGTCGCGGAAGGGCAGCAGCGGCCTCTTGCAGCACCACCGCGGTCTCGGCCGCGATCGCCGGCCAGGCGAGATCGGCTCCGATCCGCCCTGCCTCCGCGCGTGCTGCGGCAAGCGACTCGGGGCTCTCGATGAAGTCGCAGACCGCATGCTCGATCGCGACTGCATCGTCGAACGGGACGAGCTTTCCGGCCCCTGTCGCGAGCATGTCCTTGGCGAAGAGGTACGGCGTGGAGATCGCAGCACAACCGGCGGCGATGGCGTAGGTCAGCGCCCCTGACGCGATCTGCTCCGGGTTGCGGTACGGCGTCAGGAAGACGTCGGTGGCGTGCAGCAGGCCGGCGAGCTCGGGGACGGGGAGAAAGCGATCGTCG
>Ga0111538_10003595_pt1 | contig 21642 bp, 18 predicted proteins | sample SoiMethybrSBSTD1_FD_79669 | JGI IMG/M metagenome (GOLD analysis project Ga0111538, IMG submission 79669) | Bulk soil microbial communities from a Populus tree surrounding site in Tennessee, USA - Soil MetaG P. TD hybrid SBSTD1 (version 2)... | ecosystem: Environmental > Terrestrial > Soil >... | reverse complement strand
CCGGTGAACGCCGCGATCAGCGCCGACCGCGCCAACATCGGCACCGGGCTGCAGCGCCCGGATCTCGTCGGCCCGGTGCCCTCCCTGAACTGCGTCCCGGATCCGGCGCGCCCGCCGCAGCTGATGAACTGCTACGATGCGTCGGCGTTTGCAATGCCGGCCCAGTTCACGTTTGGCAGCGCTCCGCGCAACGTGCTGCGCGGGCCGAAGTTCGTCAACACCGATTTGTCGCTGATGAAGAACGTCGTGGTTGGCGGCGGTGCCACCTTCCAGATCCGCGTGGAGATGTTCAACATCTTCAACACGGTCAACTGGGGCAACCCCAACGCGACGCTCGACAACACCGCGTTCGGCCGCATCACCTCGGCGGGCGCGATGCGGCAGGTGCAGCTGGGGGCGAAGCTGTTGTTCTGAGCGCGTGGGTCCTGATCGCGACTCTTGTTGGATAACCGGATGGCTAGCGGCGTTCTGTCAGCATTACTTAGTTTGCGTCGCGGGGCCCCACCCCCGCGACGCCGCGTGGGGCCCCACCCCCACGCGCTGCCAGCGCTCGCTTCGCTCGCGCCGGTGTTTACGGACAACGGGCCACTTGGACTAGCAACCTGTCCGAACACGCGACCCACAGAATGCTGATCCAAGCGGCTAAGGGTTGCTAACCAGCGGCGCCGAGCGAAGCGAGGCGCTGGCAGCTGTGGGGGTGGGGCCCCACAGCGTTTCGCGGGGGTGGGGCCCCGCGAAACAAACTAATTGATGCTGACTGACCGCCACTAATCATCCGGCTGCCGGACCGACACACCATGAAGCACGCCATCTCCCGCCGTCGCCTCTTACGCACGCTGACCACGCTCGGCGCCGGCGCCGCGGCAGCCCCCGCCGGCGTCAGCGCCCAGGCGCGGCGAACCACGTCAGCGGCGCCGGCACCAGCAGCCCCGAATGTCTACGAAGCCCTCGGCGTCAAGCCGCTGATCAACGGCCGCGGTACCTTCACCATCATTGGCGGCTCGATGGAACTGCCCGAAGTCCGCGCGGCGAAGAGCGCGGCGAACGTGCAGTACGCGCAGCTCGACGAGTTGATGGACGCGGCCGGCAAACGGCTCGGCGAGCTGACGGGCGCGGAGTGGGGCATGGTCAGCGCCGGGTGCGCAGCAGCGATGTCGCATGCGACCGCCGCGTGCGTCGCCGGCGGCAATCCGGATCTGCACGTGCGCCTTCCCAACCTCGCCGGTTTCCCGAAAGACGAGGTGATCATCCCGACCCACTCGCGGAACGTCTACGATGCAGCAATCCGCGCCGTCGGGGTGAAGATCATCGAAGTGGATTCTCCGGACGCGCTCCAGCTCGCGATCGGACCGAAGACCGCGATGATCTACATCTTCGCGGGGCCGCGGACCGACAGCGGACCGATGTCGACCGAATCCATCTGCTCGATCGCGAAGCGGCACGACGTTCCGGTCTTCGTCGACGCCGCCGCAGAGATCCTGACCATCCCGAACGTGCACCTGCAGCGGGGCGCGACCCTGGTCGGCTACAGCGGCGGCAAGTACATCCGCGGACCGCAGAGCGCGGGGCTGCTGCTCGGACGGAAGGATCTGGTCCGCGCGGCCTGGGTCCACAGCGCGCCGCACCATGGCTACGCCCGGGCGATGAAAGTCGGCCGCGAAGAGATCGTCGGCATGGTGGTCGCGGTCGAGAGCTGGGTGAAACGTGATCACGCCGCCGAGTGGAAGCAGTGGGTTGCCCGCTGCGACCATATCGCCGGCCAGTTGTCGAAGGTCAACGGGGTTCAGGCCTTCGTGCAGCGGGAAGCAAACGAGGGCCTGAGCAACCGCAGCCCCAGGGTCACGATTCGGTGGAACTCGCAGCAGCTCGGGATCACGGGAGCCGAGGCCGCCGACATCCTGTTCAAGACCGAACCGCGGATCGCGCTGAGCGGCGCGGGGCGTCCGGCACCTGGCCAGGAATCAGCGGGCGATACCGGTGTGGCCGTGGTCACGGCGATGCTCGCGGACGGCGACGAGAAGGTCGTGGCTCAGCGCATTGCCCAGCTGCTGTCCGAACCGCGGGCGCCGAAGCAGGTGGAAACGGTCACGTCGCCGGCGGCCGATCTCACCGGCCGGTGGGAGGTCGCGATCACCTACAGCGCGAGCAAGACCACCCACACGCTGCAGCTGCAGCAGCGAGGCAACCGGCTCGAGGGCCTGCACCAGGGAGACTTCCTGAGCCGCGACATCAGCGGCACGATCAACGGCGATGCCGTCTCGCTCGCCAGCACGGTCACCGAGCGTCACGGCGATGCCCTGAACTATCGATTCCGGGGCACGGTCAGCGGCGACACCATTGCCGGCTCGCTCGACATGGGAGAGTATCTTGGCGCGACATGGAGCGCGCGGCGGCCCGCGAGGACTGTCGCCGGCTAGCCGTTCCAAGAAAGCCGCATCCGGATAGTCTGCGGCCTGATGACTGACAGGAGGGCCAGGAGATCAGGAGAAACAATTTTCCTCTTTACCTCCTGGCCCTCCCGTAAAAGATTTGGGGCGGCTGTCGCTGATACTGATCGGGGATCTGAATGAAGAACACGCGAAGGAAATTCATCGCCGGCGCGGTGCCGGCGGTCGCGCTCGCCGCTGCACCCGTCGAGGCGCGTCAGGGCGCCGGGGCACAGCCGGCCCGCAAAAGGGTCTATCGCAAGCTGACGCCGACCTCGAAGACCTTCGCCGGCCAGCCGCTCTACAGCCCGGAGCTGTCGTTCGGCAATCTCGTCTTCGTGTCCGGCAAGGGGGCGGGCGTCGATGCCAAGGGCGACATCACCGAGCAGGCCAAGAACGTCCTCGATCAGATCGAGGAATCACTGAAGATCGCCGGTTCGTCGATGGACCGGGTGCTGAAGGTGAACGTCTACCTCACCGACATCAAGAACTTCGAGGGGATGAACAAGGCCTACATCAACCGGTTCGGTGCCGAGCCTCCGGTACGGACCACCGTCGCGGTGACGGCCCTTCCGGACGGCTCGCTCGTCGAGATCGACTGCATCGCTCATATCTGATCCGCCTTCACGCTGCGCGCTTCCACCTTCGCCTTGCGGCTACGGCGGACAAGCCGGCGAGACAAGCTGGGTTTCAGACTTACTTCTCGGAGGTCAGTGAGATGAATTTCGTATTCGTGGCGGTGGCGTTGTCGGCGATCGTGGCGCAGGCGGGCACGCCAACGGTCCGCGTCTGGAAATCCGCCGACATCGACAGCAAGGGGGCCGCACTCGCGAAGAAGCTCGATGCCATCAAGTTCTCCGGCGAGACACTCGCCACCGACGGCAACCGAACCTTCATGCTGGCGCATCGTGAGGGATCCGGCCTCGCGGAGGTCCACGATACGCAGGCCGACATCATGGTGATCTCCAAGGGTCAGGTCACGATGGTCTACGGCGGCACGGTCGTGGACGGAAAAACCACGACTCCCGGCGAGACTCGTGGTCCGGCAATCAAGGGCGGGACCGAGGTGAAGCTCGGTCCCGGCGACGTGCTGCACATCCCTGCCAGGGTCCCGCACCAGATGAAGCTCGATCCAGGCGCGCAGGTGACCTACTTCGTGACCAAGGTCGTGCAGTAGCCCCTGCCACGGTGATGGACGGTGGGTCGGCCGGGGCGTCAATCCGGCGCCGTCCTTGACATTAGCGGCGGCGGGCGTAGGATTTCCGGCAATCAGGTAGTCATCGCTCTTGCGCCGCCCGGCGGCGCCCGGCGACCACAAAGGAGCATTCATGGCTCGTGCAATACGCTTGGTGTTATTGGTGTGCCTGTGCCTCGGGCTCGTTTCGGCGCCGCCCGTCTCCGCCCAGACCGGCCTCGCCACGCTGACCGGCATCGTCACCGACGACAGCGGCGCCGCCGTCCCCGGCGTCAACGTAACCGCAACCAATCAGGCGACCAACGTCAATTACACCGGCGTCACCAACGAAGCCGGGACGTATGTCATCACCAGCGTGCCGATCGGCAGCTATGTGGTGAAGGGCGAGCTGACCGGCTTCAAAAGCGTTCAATCGAATGTGCAGTTGTCGGCCGCGCAGACCGCCCGCGTCGACTTCACGCTCCAGGTCGGCGCCCTCGCGGAAAGTGTCGAGGTCGTCGCCACCAGCGCGGTGCTGCAGACCGAGAACGCCGTCGTCGGGCAGACGCTGGGGCGCGAGCAAGTCGAGAAGCTGCCGGTGCAGGGCCGCAACCTGTCGACCGCCACGCTCTACACCGCCGGGGTTACGACGCCCAATCCGAGCTCGTTCAACGCCCTGAAGAACACGACCGCCGGCCGGCCCTACGTCAACGGCCAGCGCGAACAGGCCAACAACTTCATGCTCGACGGCGTCGACATGAACGACGCCATCGACAACTTGGTCGCCTACCAGCCGAGCCCGGACGCGGTGGAGCAGGTCAGCGTCGAGACCAACAACTACTCGCCCGAGCTCGGCAACGTCGCCGGGGCGATCGTCAACATGGTCATCAAGTCGGGAACCAACAGCGTGCACGGCAACGGCTTCTACTACTGGCGCGACAACGAGCTGGCGGCGACGCCGTGGGCGACCAATCGGGCCGGCGGCCGAAAGTCGGACTTCAACCGCAAGATCTTCGGCGGCACGGTTGGCGGGCCGATCATGAAGAACCGCGTGTTCTACTTCGCCGACTACCAGGGTGGACGACAGGAGTCGCCGCCGGCCGATTCGTTCACGACGGTCATCCCCGACGCCTGGCGCAACGGCGATCTCAGCAGTCTCCTCGCGGCGAGCACGCCGATCGTCATCTTCGATCCGCAGACCGGCCAGCCGTTCCCGAACAATCAGATTCCGGTGGGCCGGTTCTCGCAGTTCGCGCGTAACCTGCTGGCCAACGAGACCCTCTACCCGCGTGCCAACGTCAGCCGGGCATTGAGCGACTTCCGCAACAACTATCTGGGCCAGAGCGCTTCCCGGGAAAAGACCAACCAGTTCGATATCAAGGTCGACTGGAACGCCTCGAACTCCGACAAGCTCTACGTGCGCTACTCCAGACAGACGCACGAATCACGTACCGAGCAGACCGCCATGCCGCTGCTCTACGGCAGCTTCAGCGAGAACCCGTTCTGGAGCGTGGGCGCCAACTGGAACCGCATCATCGGGACCGGCATCGTCAACGACCTGCTGGTCGGCTACAACGACAACTCCTTCAACAACGAGCCGCTCGACTTGCGCGACCTCGGTCCGCTGAACAACCAGCTGGGCATCGGCGGGTCGCAGCCGATCGATGGCCTCACCGAAGTGCGCATGGGCAACAACGTGTCGAACATCGGCACGACGGGAGGCGCCAGCAATACGAACAACGGCCTGTTCCAGATCAACGAGCGCCTGACCTGGGTGAAGGGCCGCCACACGATGAAGTTCGGCGGGTCCTGGAACTACTACCTGATGGACCGTTACTACGCCGGCAACAACGGCATCCTCGGCTACATCGCCTACGGCGGTTCCTACACCAGGGCCCCCAATGCCTCGACGGGCGGCGCGGCGTTTGCCGACTTCCTCCTCGATCAGGTCGCGGGCAAGGGCCGCGGCTCGCTGTCCGAGCCGTGGACGCACCTGCAGCACCGGACGGCGCTTTATGCCGCCGACGACCTCAAAGCGACTGACAATCTGACCCTCAACCTCGGCCTGCGGTGGGGCTATACCTCGCCACTCGTCGAAAAGGACGATCGGCAGGCCAACTTCTCGCTGGTCAACGCCGAGCAGCAGCTGGCCGGCCAGAACGGCAACAGCCGGGCGCTCTACGAGCCGTACTACAAGGGCTGGGAGCCACGCCTCGGATTCGCGTATCGCCAGGGCGACCGCTGGGTGTTCCGCGGTGGCTACGGCATCACGCAGTACATGGAAGGCACTGGCGCCAACCTGCGCCTGCCGCTGAACCCGCCGTTCTTCTTCGAGTCCCAGATCGACTACGCGCCGCCCGGACCAGCCAGCACCATCGCCACCGGGTTCGAGGGGCTGCAGGCGCTGGACCGGCCATCCGGCCAGATCCGCGCGTGGGATCCGAACCTGCGGCCGCAGTTCACTCAGCAGTGGAACGTCGCCGCCGAGTACTTGCTGGGGTCGCGCTCATCGATCAACATCGGCTACGTCGGCAGTAAGTCGAAGTATCTCGTGACGCCGATCGAGGGCAACCAGCCACTGCCCGGCACCGGCCCGGCGAGCACCTGGAAGCCGCTGCAGGAGCGACGGCCCCTCTACGGCTTCAATCCGCTGATCACCAACATCAGCACCACCGCCTCGCGCGGCCGCGCCGACTACAAAGCGCTGCAGACGACGTTCAAGCAGCGGTTGTGGCATGGTCTCGACTTCGTGGCCAATTACACCTTGGGCGAGACCAACTCCAACAATCTCGGCTACTACGGTTCAGGGGGCGTCGCCTCCGAGGGCGCCTATCCGGTCAACAGCAACGACATCGAGGCCAACTACGGCCCGGCGTTCTTCGACGCGCGGCACATCTTCTCGCTGGCCGGCAGCTACGAGCTGCCGTTCGGCAGCAACTCGAACCGCGCCCTCGATGCAGTGACCGGCGGCTGGGCAGCGAGCTTTGCCGTCACCGCGCACAGCGGCTATCCGATCACCGTCCAGGACAGCTCGAACCCGTCGCTGCAGGCGACACGCTCGACGGTGTGGCCCGACCTCATCGGCGATCCGGTGCCGTCCGATCAGAGCCTGACCCGCTGGCTCAATCGCGACGCCTTCCGCTCGGCCGCCCTCGGCACGTTCGGCAACGCCGGCGTCGGCATCGCCCGCGCCCCCAAGTATTGGAACGTCGATCTGTCGTTGTCGAAGCGTATTGCCACGGTTGCGCGCCAATACTTCATGTTCCGTGTCGAAGCATTCAACCTGCTCAACCATCCGAACTTCGGGCCGCCGGATCGCAACATCCAGAGCCAGACGTTCGGGACCATCACCAGCACCGCCGGCGACGCGCGTATCGTTCAGCTGGCGCTGAAATACTCGTTCTAGCGAAAAGTCCCTCGACTCGGGCTCCGAGCCCGGGTCGAGGGACATTTCAGACCGCCCGGTTGCGGCTGGCAAGAAAGGCGATCAGGTGTGACAGCCCGATGCCTATCATTCCCACGCCGACGTACTGGATGCCGTACGGCACGTCCTTCGTGAATTCGGTCGGGTGCGAGAGCATCGTGCTGAACACGAGGAAAAAGGCAATCCCAATCGAAATCCAGATCAGCCCGAAGAGCAGGAGCAACCGCTGCACGTCGAACGAGATGCGGAAGGCCTCCCGCTCGACCGGTGGCAGCTCGACCCCCTTCTCGATCGCGGCCAACCGCTCTCGGTGAATCATCGTCCGCCGCTGCTGGCGGAGCCACTGGCCGAAACCGACGAACGCAAGGACGAAGGCGAGCGCGAAGGCTGGAGCGAAGGATTCCATTCTGAGCCCCTTTCGCGCCTTTATACCCGCCGGACGCGCCGGCGGTTGCAGCGCCCTGCGGGCCTGCCGACGCAACCTTCCGGGACTCTCGCGAGTATCAGGTAGGGAATGGGAGGGGACGTCGAGGAACTGCTCCGCGCCCGCCGCTACGACGAGGCGCTCGAGCAAATCCTCCAGGCCTACCAGGGCAACGTGTTCAGAATGGCGTTGACGATGCTGCGGGATGCGGGCCGGGCCGAAGAGGTCACGCAGGACATCTTCCTGAAGCTGTGGCGGGCACTGCCCGCCTACGACGGCCGGGCCGCGGTCGGGACGTGGCTCTACACCGTCGCCCGGAACACCTGCCTGACGGCCGTGCGCGCCGCCGGCTACCGGCGCACCTCGTCGCTGGATGACGTGATGGAGCCCGGGGCGGCGACCACCACGCTGCTCAAGGTCAGCGTCGAGCAGTGCCTCGAGCGGCTGCCGGAGCCCCAGCGCCAGGTGATTACCTTGTTCTATCTCCAGGATCGCAACGTATCGGACGTCGCCGCGATGCTTGATCTGCCGGAAGGGACGGTCAAGAGCCACCTGCACCGGGCCAGGCGCGCGCTCGCCGCGATGATGGCACCACGACCGACAGCGCCGATGCCGCAAGATGGCCCGAGCGTGGCTGAGGGGCCGCCCGCGAGGAACAAGTAATGACTTGTCACGAAGCCGAAGAACTGCTGCTCGAGTCCTTCGACGAGCCGCCCGTTACTGTCGTCCGGCGTGCGCTCGACGCTCATGTCGCGGGCTGTCGCGCCTGTTCTGCCTTTGCCGCACAGCTGCGAGCGGTGGACGCGGAGCTTGCGGCCGTCCTGACGCCGCCGGCGGTTCCGGCGTCGCTTGCGCCCGGAATCCGCACGCGGGTACGCCGCGAACGGATCGCCGCGCTCGCCGAGAACCTGCCGGACATCATTCACCTTGCCGGCTGCGGTGCGGCCACCGTGGTGTCTGCTGCGCTGCTGCCGTTCGACGCACGGATCACGATCGCCGCGGGTCTCGGATTCACGTGCGTGACCTACGTGTTCATGGCCGTCGTGAGATGGTCGATAGAATCGCTCAATCAGCCGGACTGGTAAGGGGACGACGATATGCTGACGCTCTGGCAAGACGTTCGATTCAGTCTCCGCGTGCTCGCCCGGCACCGCGGGTTCACCCTCACTTCGATCGCCGTCCTCGCGCTCGGGATTGGCGTGAACGCCGGGTTTTTCACCTTGATCAATAGCCTGCTGCTGCGGCCGCGCGTTTCCAGCGCTACCGCCGGCGAGCTCGTTGCCGTTCACAGCTTCGAGCGCGAGACCGGCGACTATCGCGCCTTCTCCTATCCGAACTATCTCGACATTCGCGAGGCCGCGGGCCCCTTCCGCCACCTCGCCGCGCACAACCTGGCGCTGGCGGGCCTCACCGAAGGAGACACGACGCGCCGCGTGATGGTCGACATCGTCTCCGCCAGCTACTTCGACGTGCTCGGCGCGCCCCCCGCACTGGGCCGGACCTTCACGCCGCAGGAGGAGCGGCCCGGCGGCGACAGGTTCGTTGCGATCGCCAGTCATTCGACCTGGGCGCGGGCCGGGCTTGCCGCCGACTTCCTCGGCCGCACCGTCGTCCTGAACGGCCGCCGGTTCACACTGATCGGCGTCGCGCCGCGCGGGTTCGGCGGGACCACCGTCGTGATGGAGCCGGACTATTACTTGCCGCTGGCCGCGCACGACGTGATGGAGTGGGAGCTCGTGGCCGGTAACCGCAAGAGCCTCGACCGCCGCGACTACCATCGGCTGCTCGTGATCGGTCGGCTTCGGCCGGGCCTCACCACCGAAGCCGCGGACCGCGAACTTGCGCCAATCGCGCGACGGCTGGAGGAAGCCTATCCGGCCGAGAATGCCCGCCGCGACCTGCAGGCCCGCCCGCTCAGCCGCCTGAACATCAGCACATCGCCGAGCGACGACCACCAGCTGTATGGCCCGGTCGTGCTGCTCCAGGGTCTCGCCGGCGTCGTGCTCCTCATCTCCTGCCTCAACCTCGCGAACATGATGCTCGCGCACGGCGTGAGCAGGAGTCGCGAGATCGCGATCCGCCAGGCGATCGGCGGTGGCCGCGGCCGGATCGTCCGACAGCTGCTGACCGAAGGATTCGTGCTTGCTCTCGCCGGCGCGATCGCCGGCCTCGGCGGCGCCTATTTCGGCTCGTCACTCCTCCTCGGCAGCATGGTCCGCATCATGCCCGTGACGATCGCGCTCCAGCCCACGCCGGATGTGCGGGTCGTTGTCGCGACGGTTGTCTTCGCAGCGCTCGCCACGGTCATTTTCGGCCTCTGGCCGGCGCTGCGGCTGTCCCGCACCGACACGGTCCGCGCGCTCAACGATCAGACCGGCGGGCTCGGCGGCGCGCGGCGCTGGTTCAGCACAGGCAACATGCTCGTGACCACGCAGATGGCGCTGTCCCTCGCGCTGCTCATCGTCTCGGCCCTCTTCGTACGCGCCGCGCACCTCGGCGCCCAGGCGAATCCAGGCTTTCCGCTCGACCGCACCGTCCACGCCGAGGTCGATCCGTCGCTCGGCGGCATGGACGAGACCACGGGACGCGAAGTCCATCGCCAGCTGCTCGAGCGGATGCGGTCGCTCCCAGGTGTCGAAGCCGTGAGCTCGGCATCGGTGATTCCCTTTGGCGACATGTCGATCACCAGGCGCGTCCAGGCGGACGGCCCGCGTCTCCGCGGCAACGAGCCCGGGGCCGGCGAGAAGCTCGTCGGCGCCCAGTACTACGTCGTCGGGGCGGACTACTTCCGGACGCTCGGTATCGAGGTCGTCGCGGGCAGGGAGTTCAACGCCGCTGAAGAGACGTCGTCGGGCGGCGTCATCTCCGCCATCATCGACGAGCCGCTCGCCAGGCGGCTCTTTCCGAACGAGACTGCGGTCGGACGCCGTCTCCAGTTCGCCGCGGACGACGAAGACGTGGGGAGCGGGCGGGCAGTTCAGGTCGTGGGCCTGGTGAAGGCGACGCGGCACGATCTGTTCGAGCGCGAGCCCGAGCCGCACCTGTATCTCCCCCTGGGCCAGGCCTACGTATCGACCATGCACCTCCACGTCCGCGCCGCGCCGGGCACGTCGCCGGTGAACCTCGTGGACGCCGTACGCCGCGAGGTCCGAACGATCGCACCGACGCTGCCGCTCTTCACCGTCTCCACGCTCGAGGCGCATCGCGACAGCAGCATCGCACTCTGGTTTCTTCGCACCGCGGCGCGGCTCTTCCTGGTGCTGGGGGCTGCCGCGGCGTTCCTCGCCATCGTCGGGTTGTATGGCGTCAAGAGCTACATCGTCTCGCGGCGGACCCGCGAGTTCGGCGTGCGGCAGGCGCTCGGCGCGACGCCGGGTCGCATCGTGCGGCAAGTTTTCCGCGAAGGGTTCGCGCTGACGCTGGCGGGGTTGGCGGTCGGCCTCGGCCTGGGCGCCGTCCTCGGCCGAATCCTGTCGACGATCCTCTATCAGGTCAGCCCGTTCGATCCGATCAGCCTCGGCGCCGCCGCCGTGCTCCTCCTCGCTGCGGCAGTGCTCGCGGCCTGGGTGCCAGCACGCCGGGCGGGACGCATCGAGCCGATGGTGGCGATGAGGACGGAGTAGTGCGCTCGGACGTCGAACGCACACCTACTTCGCCGGTGTCGCCAGCGGTTTCCCCTGTTCCGCGATAAAGACCGAGAGAATCGCGGCCTTTACCGTACCTGGATTGCGACCATCGTGCGGCGCGCCCGCCGGGATGAACCTGGAGTACCGCCCGGGAGAAGCCGGCCTGGGCAATGAGCCCTGGCGCCGAGACGCCCATCAGCACGGCCATGATCGAAGCAATCACCTTGAGCGGGCGGGCACTCATACCGGCCTGGCCATCTCGAGTGCCTGGTCGCGGGTGAGTTCCATGCCATGCACTGTCCTGGCGTGGTCCTGCGCTTTCTCCACCACTTCATCGTCATTCGCCCCGCGAAGCACGAACCCGCACGGGCATGTAATGATCTTCTCCATCGGCGTGTCTCCTCCTGCAGCTTCGGTAATATAGCCGCGGCCCTCTTGGCTCCTGATTGCGGAAAGCTTGCAGCCTGCTTGCGCACGCGCATCTACCTGACCGGACGCATTGCCGTCGAACACGCCGGGACACTTGCGTTTGACGAGCGCAGTTTCCCCGGGCGCCAGGGGCGACTCGCGTTCGCGAAGCAGCGTATCAACAGGTCATGCGGCTCCATGTCCGCATGGGGAACGCCGCCGAAGCGCTTCGTCTGTTCGACAAGTGCCGCCTCCGGCTGCGCGACGAGCTCGGTACGAGCCCTTCGCCGGAAACGGCGCGGCTTCATCTGTCCATCCTCCGCGGTGAAGTCGAGTAGCGGGCAGGGAACTTCCCCTTGCCCCGCAGCCTTCCACGTCACGATAATTCGCCGCATGCACAGTTCCCGCTTTGCGATAGCCGGTGGTGCGCTCGTCCTGCTGGGCGGACTCCTCTCCGTGGCGGGCCAGACGCCCGGCCCTTTCGTTCCGCAACCGATCGTGCCCGGCGGTCAGATCGTCGCCCTGTTTCCACCCACGTCGAAATACCTGAAGAAAGAGCGCATCGGCGAGGCCGAGCAGAACAATCTGCAGAAAACCGTCCCTGGCCGCATCCAGAGCATCGTCAACATTCACAATCCCTCTATCGAGGTGCACGTCGTCGATCCGTCGAACAACACCGGTGCGGCAGTGATCGTGGTGCCGGGCGGCGGGCATCGAACGCTGAACGTCGGCACCGAGGGCGCTGACCAGGTCCCCTCCTTCTACAACTACGGCGTGGCGACCATCATCCTGCGCAACCGGCTGCGGCAGGATGGCTACGTCGCGGAAACCGACGCGGTCTTTGACGCCCAGCAGGCCGTCAGGATTGTGCGAGCGCGGGCGAAGGAGTGGAACATCGATCCCCAGAAGATCGGGTTGATGGGATTCTCGGCCGGCGCCGAGCTCGTGGCGCGCGCGGCGCTCTTCTTCGACAGGTTCGACAGCGACAACAAGGCCGAGGCCGACGGCGCGTCAGGCGCCAGCTCGCGCCCGGATTTCGTGGCCCTGATATACCCGGGCCCGACCCCGTTCGCGCGCGAGCCCAAGCCCGAAGTGCCGCGCAACACGCCGGCCGCCTTCATCGCCACCGCAGGATCGGGAGACGCCGTTCACGCGGTCTGGGCCGACGAGTTCTTCGGCGCGCTCCTCAAAGCGCGTATTCCGAATCTCGAGATGCACGTCTATGGCAACGGCGGCCACGGTAACGGGATGAAGGATCGCAACGGCACCCCGTTTGGCACCTGGCAGTACCGCTTCATCGACTGGTTCCGCGATCTGGGATTCCTGTCCAAGCCCGGTGTGGAGACGAAAGCAGCAAAAGATACGGCCGCATTCCTCGCAGCGCCACCCACGACGAAGTAAAGGCGATCAGGCACGGCCGATTCACTCGAGGATGTCGTTCACCGCGCAACGGAAACCGGGCAGGACGTCGTCGAGATGGAGCTCTCCGCCGCGCAGTATGACCTGCGATTGTTGACCAGCGCGATGACGAGTGACGGTTTCCGCGGCGGGATCGATGACCACCACTTCTGACACGCCGGTCGAGAGATAGTCGCTGACTCTGGCGCTGATATCCCTGGGTGTGTTACCCGGCGACAAGACCTCGATCGCGAGATCAGGCGCGCCGGACCAGTAATCGAATTTTTTCTCAGCCGGCAGCCGGTCCTGGCGGACGAATGATATGTCAGGACCCCGGACCGTGTCCGGATTCGAGCGAAGCTTGAATCCGACCTCAGTTACAAGTGCGCCGAGCCGGCGGGGCCGAACGTGCGCATCCAGCAGCGCGAGCAGACGGACCACGATCACGCCGTGTTGCCATCCGGGCGGGCTCATGCGAATGACCCGGCCGGCCACGAGCTCGTATCGGTAGTCGTCCCGCGCCACGATGGCCGGAAGCTCCTCGGCGGTAACGAGCGGGCTCGTATCACGCATCGTGAACGTCTTCTGCATGGCATTCTACATCGTCGATTGCGGCTGCCATGCCGCCGTCAAAGAGGCCTGAAAAGCGCAGCTGCACTCCGGGAGTACGAGAAAACGGCAACTGCCAATCGTTGCCTCAGGCGCAGGTTCTGCTGCTTCATCGCCCGACCCACGGATATGATCCCGCTGCCATGACCAAACGCCTGTCGCTCCTGCCACTGGCCCTCGGTCTCACGCTCCTCGCCGACCCGCTCCTGATCGCCCAGCAGGATCGGCTGGTACCCGCGCCCGATCGGCGGGCTGGCGAAGGACGCGGTCCATTTCCCACCCTGACGATCACCAACGTCATCGTGATCGATGGCACCGGCGCGCCGCCGGCCGGCCCGATGAACGTGGTCATCGAGCGCAACCGGATTGCCCGCATTGCGAGCGCCGGTACACCCAACGTGCCGCCGCGGCCGGGTGGTCAGGCGCCGACCGGTGAAGTGATCGACGGAACCGGCATGTATCTGATGCCCGGATTCGTCAACCTCCACGCGCATCTCGGCGACAACCGCAAGGCGCCGGAAGCGGAGTACGTCTACAAGCTGTACATGGCGCACGGCGTCACGACGATTCGAGGTGTGGAACTGGCGCCGCAGGCGTTTGCGCTGAAGGAAAAAGAGCGCAGCGCAGCCAATGCGATCGTCGCACCGCGGATCTACAACTATCAGCGCCCTGGCAACGGCTGGAGCGAAGGCGTCGTCGACACTCCGGACAAGGCGCGAGCGTGGGTGCGCTGGTGTGCCGCCAATGGTGTGGACGGCATGAAGCTCGTCGCCTATCCGCCGCGGATCATGGCGGCGCTCCTGGACGAAGGAAAGAAGCTCGGGCTCGGGTCCACCGCGCATCTCGAACAGCGCGGGGTCGCCCAGATGAATGCGCTGACTGCGGCGCGACTCGGGCTGGGCACGGTCACGCATTTCTATGGTCACTTCGAGCCGCTGCTACGCGACTACAAAGTGCAGCCGTGGCCCGACAACATGAACTACAACGACGAGCAGCTGCGATTCGGCCAGGTCGCGCGGCTCTGGGATCAGATTCATCCACCCGGGAGTCCTGAGTGGAAGGAGTACCTCCAGGAACACATCAAGCTCGGCACCATTTTCGATCCGACCATGACAGCGTACGCGGCCGGCCGCGACGTGATGCGCATGCGCAACGCCGACTGGCACGCGAAGTACACGCTGCCGTCGCTGATGGCGTTCTACGAGCCGAACCGCGAGAATCACGGCTCCTATTTCTTCGACTGGACGCTCAGCGACGAAGTCGCCTGGCGCAACTTCTACCAGGTCTGGTTCAAGCTGCTCAACGACTACAAGAAGATGGGCGGACGGGTGACAGTGAGCGACGATGCGGCGTATATCTACAACACGTGGGGCTTCGGCATCATTCATGAGATGACGCTGCTGCAGGAGGCAGGCTTCCACCCGCTGGAAGTGATTCGGGCCGCCACGATGCACGGCGCCGAGGCCTTGCACGATCCGAAAGGCATCGAGCCGCAATTCGGTATCGTCCGTGCCGGCATGCTGGCGGATCTCGTGCTCGTCGAGCAGAATCCGCTGCAGAACCTGATGGTGCTCTATGGGACCGGGCACGTGCGGCTCAACGATCGCACTGGTCGTACCGAGCGCGTGGGCGGGGTTCGCTACACCATCAAGGACGGGATCGTTTACGACGCGAAGAAGCTGCTGGCCGATGTCGCGGCGATGGTGGAGACGCAGAGGAAGCAACGGGGAACGACGAGCCAGTGACCCGCCTTCGCGCTTCGCGCTTCGGCGAGGCAGGCTCTGAGGGGGCCGGCCAACGACCCGGAGGATCTCAGCGCGGACGATCCCCGATCCGGATGCTGACGTCGATCCGCTGCAGATCGCGGAGAAGGCCCATCGTGACGAACGTTCCGATGCGATCTTCGCTCAACGTCCGGTGGAGATCGTCAAGGCTCGAGATGGGCGCCGCGTCGAACGACACGATGATGTCCCCCTCGCGCACGCCCGCGACGCGCGCCGGTCCGTCCTGCTCCAGCGAGATCACCAGCACGCCGGTCGCCTGTGACAGCCTGTGGAACCTGGTCACCCGCCGCAGCAACGGCACGTCCTGCCCGGCGACGCCCAGATAACCCCGCCGCACCCGCCCGTCCCGCAGGAGTGCCGGCAGGACGGCGACGACTGTGCTGATCGGAACGGCAAAGCTCAGCCCCTGCCCTCCGGCAATGATCGCCGTGTTCACGCCAACCACCTGTCCCGCGCTGTTGACCAGCGGTCCGCCGGAGTTGCCGGGATTCAGCGCGGCGTCGGTCTGAATCACCTGGTCGATGAGCCGTCCGGACCGCGCGCGCAGCGTGCGGCCGAGCGCGCTGACGACGCCCGCGGAGACGGTGTGCTGGAAGCCGTATGGATTCCCAATCGCAATGACGAGTTGACCCGGCCGCAGAGCCTGCGAGCGGCCAAAGGACACCGCCGTCAGGTCGGAAGCAGTGATCTTGAGGACCGCCACGTCGGTGTCGGGATCCTGCCCGACCAGATCGGCACGGTGCTCGCGGCCGTCGGGCAGCATCACGTCAATCTCGGTCGAGTCCTCGACCACGTGGCTGTTGGTCAGGACCAGGCCATCGGCAGCGAAGACGAACCCGGAGCCGGTGCCGGCCTGCGCCGGCGAGCGCCGGCCTTGATGCCCGCCCCGTTTGCGGACGTCCACCGAGACAACCGCCGGGGCCACGAGCTCGACAGCGTCTATGACGGCGCGGGAATAGGCATCGAGCAATGAATCGTCGGGAGGTGAGGGACGTGACTGGGCCATGGGTCTGCCCTCTAGGACGCCCCCTGCGAGCGTCCAGTTTCCACTTCTCTTATGCTTATGCGCATGCTGACAAGGGAAAGCGCGATGGGGCACGGGCTCACCCGGCGGACATTCATTCAGCAGGCCGCCTGCGCGAGTGCGGTGCTGGCGTCAGTGGGAAGGGCTTCTGCCCAGTCCGCCATGTTCCTCTCGCTCAACGGGTCGCTCACACGCCAGATGGCATGGGCCGACTTCGTGCGGCTTGCGGGCAAGGTCGGCTACCCGGGCGTGGACGTACAGCTCGCCGCCGCTCGTAAGGACGGGGTCGAGGCGACCAAAGCCCTCCTCAAGGAGGCGCGGGTCAAGCCTGGCGTCACCAACCTGCCCGTCCAGTTCGCCGCCGCCGATGAAGCCGCTTACCAGACCGGACTTGCGCAGCTCGAGGAAAACGCGAAGTTCGCTGCGGAGATTGGCTGCACCCGGATGATGGCCGTGCTCTCGCCGGCGAGCAACGAGCCCCGCGACGAGCGGAGGAAGTTCATCCTCACGAGGCTCACGCCGATCGCCGCGATCCTGCAGAAGTCGGGCATCCGGCTCGGGCTGGAGTTTCTTGGACCCCTGATGTTCCGCACCCGTGCCAAGGAGCCGTTCATCTGGACGCTGCCCGAGACCGTAGCGCTGGCCAACGAGATCGGTCCCAATATCGGCGCAACCCTGGATGCATGGCATTGGCATCACTCCGGCGGCACCACCGCCGACATCCTCGCCACCGACAGGAGCCGCATCGTCCACATCCACGTCTCCGACGCGAAGCCGCAGCCGCCCGAGGAGGTGCGCGACAACCAGCGCCACATGCCCGGCGAGGGTGTGATCGACCTGGTCGGGTTCTTCCAGGCGCTGAAGAAGGTCGGCTATCAGGATGCGGTCAGCCCCGAGCCGCTCGGCCGCGTGCCCGAGGACATGACGCCGGAGGACGGCGCGCGCCTCGGCCTCGAGACGACGCTCGCGGTCATGAAGAAGGCAGGAGTCGCATAGCGCAGCGGCCAGACCGCCGCCCGGCGGTCTGGACTATGATCCTTCCGTTCAGAGGGCGCACTGACCACCACGATCGGCCGCTACAAGATCATCGAAAAAGTCGGGCAGGGAGGGATGGGTGTGGTCTATCGCGCCCACGACACGCTGCTCGAACGGGAAGTCGCGCTCAAGATCATCGGGGCCACGATCGAGGGCAACACCGAGCTGCGCGAGCGCTTCTTCCGCGAGGCCCGTGCTGCCGGTCAGCTTTCCCACCGCAACGTCATCACCATTCACGATCTGGGCGAGCACGAGGGACAGCCCTACCTCGCAATGGAGTTCCTCAAAGGCGAGGATCTGCAGCATCGCCTGACGCGTCCGGATCCGATGACGCTCACGCGCAAGCTCGAGGTCGCGTTTGAAATCTGTGAGGGCCTCGCGTACGCGCACCGCCGCGGCCTGATTCATCGGGACATCAAGCCCGCGAACATCTTCATCACCGACGAAGGCGTGGTGAAAATCCTGGATTTCGGGCTCGCGCGCATGGTCACCTCGGAGCTGACCGCCAGCAACATGATGCTGGGGACGCTCAATTACATGGCGCCCGAGCAGGTCCGCGGCGAGCGAATCGACCACCGTGCCGACATCTTCTCGTTCGGGGTCGTGCTCTACGAGATCCTGAGCGGGAGGAAGGCGTTCCAGGGAGATTCCTTCGCGACGACGCTCTACAAAATCCTGCAGGACGTGCCGGAGCCGCTGCTGAACATCGACGCAACGCTCCCCTACGAGGTCGTCAGGCTGGTCGAGAAGGCGATCGCGAAGGGCCGCGACGATCGCTACCAGGACCTGAGCGAACTGTCGCGGGATCTCGCGCTCCAGCGCCAGCACCTGGCGATTGCGGACGTGCCGACGACCGTCACGTCGGCGCATCGCATCCCTTCCGATCCGCCGCGTCCATCCGCGCTCCGGCGCCCAGACTCGGGTCGATCGAGGCCGCCGTCCGGCGGTGCGGCGGACCAGATTTCCCCCGATGCGCCGACCGGCATGACACCGCTTCCCCGGCCCCGGCAGCGATCGAAGGCTCCCTTGATCGCCGCGGGTGTGCTGGTGGCTGCGCTTGCCGGGCTGGCGATCTGGCTGTCGCAACGCGACGGTGTGACGCGACAGACGGCGGTGGAAACATCCGTTCCGTCCGCCGCTGCTCCCGCTGCGTCCCCGACGACAGTGCCAACCAGCCCGCCTGCCGCACAACCACCGACCGCGGCTCCGAACCCAACGCCGGCTCCTGGCCCGGCCGATTCGACCGCCGGCGTGCGGGCGGCAGACGAGGCACGAACACGGATGGCCCGCGCGAAGGCGGCCGCACGCCAGGCTGGCAATCGCGCGGTGCGCTCGCCATCGTTTGCCGAGGGCCTGGCGGCCGAGCGTGAAGGCGGGCGACTCTATCAGGCGAAGCAGATGGCGGAAGCGACGGGCCGGTTCTACGAGGCCGCGGGCCATTTCCGCAGCGCGGAGCTCGCCGCGGCCGCGGCCGATACGCAGCCGCCGCCGCAGGCCCGTAGCGAACCGCCGGCGACGACACCTGTTACACCCCCGCCGCCGCCCTCCGGATCGGCAGCACCTGCGCCAATCGTCCCGGCGCCGCCGGTGACGACGACGGCTCCGCCGGCCGAACCCGCGCCCGCATCACCACCACCGCCGATTCCACCGGCGGTGCGGACACCGCCGCCGTCGTCGAACGCGGCCGCGGACAGCCCGAGGGCGCTCGAAGAAGGGGTCCGCGAGCTGATCAGGCGCTATGAACAGGCCCTCGAATCGAGAAGCGTCGACGGGCTCAAGCGCCTCTGGCCGTCGCTGTCAGACTCCCAGGAACAACTGATGCGCGAGAACTTCTCGCACGCCCGCCGGATCGACGTCGAGATCACAGGCATCGATATCTCCGTGTCGGGCACGACGGCCGTCGCGACCTTCCTCCGCCGCTACCAAGTGCTCACGGACGACAACCAGCGGCCCGTGACCATCAGCCGGACAACGCTCAACGCGCGGCGGAACGGCGGCGACTGGGTGATCGAGCGCGTGCGTTTCGAGGGTGTTAAATGAGAGAGAGAACTCGTCGTCTTTTCTTGATTCCTTCCTGCGTCCTGTTCGGCGTCTTCTTTTCATCGCTGCCGCTCGCGGCCCAGAATCGCCCTTCATCACTGTCGACGCTCTTCGAGGACATCTACGGGCCGAACGGCCTGGTCCTGAACAGCGATGACGTGCAGCTCGACGGCACCAACCACGCCGCGCATTTCAACAGCGCGTTTCAGTCGGAGTTCCGGCTGGTGAACGTCGCGCTCACCAGTCAGCTCGCCACCGTGCCGCTGCCGTCGCCGGCCTCCGGCTTCACCTACACCTTCGATGCGGCGACCGGCACGTTCACGCGGTCGACGCGCAGCTTCGGCCCGATCCTGGCCGAACGCGGCGAGACCATCGGACGGGGCAGGATCGCCTTCGGCTACAGCTACCAGTTCTTCTCCTACGATGCGCTCGACGGCCTTCGGCTCGCCAATATTCCGGCGGTGTTCACCCACGACAACCCCGAGGCCGGGGGTGGCAGGGCCGACGTGGTGGCGACTGCCAATACCGTCGAAGCAACCGTGAACCGGTTCACCGGCGCGCTCACCTATGGCCTCTCCGGCCGCGTGGACGTCTCGCTTGCAGTGCCCGTCGTCGCCACGCGGCTTTCGCTGCTCTCGAACGCGACCATTCACCGGATCGGCACCGGCAGCAACCTCGGCGTCCACTACTTCCGGGATCCGGATGCGATCGGCGGATACGGGTCGACCAGGCAGTATTTCGCGGAAGGAACCGCCGGAGGCGTCGGCGATCTCGTCGCCCGGCTCAAGGCGACGATGATGCGCGAGGGCGCCCGGGCGCTCGCGGCAGGGCTCGATGTGCGCATGCCGACTGGTGACGAGCAGAATCTTCTCGGGGCGGGTGCCCTCGGCATCCGCCCGTTCGTGGCGTTCTCCTCGCAAATGGGAGCGTTCGCGCCCCACTTCAACGCGGCGTACCAGTGGAACGGTGAGAGCCTGATCGGCGGCAACGTCCGCGAAGGCGTGAAGGGGGATCTTCCGGATCAGTTCACCTACGCCATGGGCGGCGACGTCCTGGTCGCGCCGCGTCTCAGCATGATCGTGGATCTGTTCGGGCAACGCGTGGTCAGCTCGCCGCGGCTGGTCGCCGTCCGCTCGACCCGAACCGGGGCGGCGGGCAGCGTCACACTCGACGACATCCGGTTCGTCAACGAGTCGTACTGGACTTCGTCCGGCAGCTTCGGGCTGAAGTCCAACCTGATATCGCGGATGCTGTTGACGTTCAACCTGCAGTTTGCGATTGCGGATGGCGGGCTCACGGATCGATTGTCACCGCTCGTGGGGATGGAGTGGGCTTTCTAGTTTCTCGGGTAATCTTCAGACGAACGGGAAAACGGGCTCCGCTTCGCGGTTGGGCTAGTGTTGAGCACCCCGCCGCTTCAAGGAGAGAGCCAGTTCCTTGAAAGAATCCAGCATCTCCCCATAGCTGAAATTGGCATTCCTCCCGCTCGGGTTTGGGAGCACGTACAGCCGTGCGCCGTGAATGGTCTCTGGCCGGAGGCCGAGGACGTGCCCGGGCGACAGGCGGGCGGCGCGTCGTTCGCCCGGGGGCACATCCGGCAGCAGCGGCAGGATGGCGCGGTACAGCGTGACGCCGACCAGGGCGACGACAGCGGGCCGATAGCGGCGGATTTTTCTCGACAGGATCTTCCAGCCTTCGACGTACTCGGCGGGACGCAGATCGTTGATGCCGGGGCTCGGCCGCGCGATCAGATTGGTGATGCCCAGCTGCCATTCCATGAGGCGCGCGTCTTCTTCGTAGGTAATCGGCTCGGGCACGAGCTTCGAGTCGCGGAGAAGCTTCCAGAAGCGGTTCGAAAAGCCCGCAAAGTGATGGCCCGTCACCGCAGACCGTACACCGGGGTTGATCCCCACGAACAGCACTCGCACACCTGGCGCGATGCGATCGCGGAGTCGGAGCTCAGACCAGTCAGGCACTTTCACATTGCCAAGATTGCCAAAATTGCCAAAATTGACAAACCCCACGTTCGCCACGTCGCCTGGATGCTGAACGTTCGACGACCTCGCAATGTTGGCAATGTTGGCAATGTTGGCAATGTTGGCAATGGAGTACAGAGTGAACTGGTTGATGAAGGAAGAGCCCACCCATTACAGCTTCGACGACCTCGTGCGCGACAAGAAGACGTCCTGGACGGGCGTGAGGAACGCGCTCGCGCAGAAGCACCTGCGCAGTATCAAGACAGGCGACCGTATCTTCTTCTATCACACGGG
>Ga0111538_10003593_pt1 | contig 21656 bp, 15 predicted proteins | sample SoiMethybrSBSTD1_FD_79669 | JGI IMG/M metagenome (GOLD analysis project Ga0111538, IMG submission 79669) | Bulk soil microbial communities from a Populus tree surrounding site in Tennessee, USA - Soil MetaG P. TD hybrid SBSTD1 (version 2)... | ecosystem: Environmental > Terrestrial > Soil >... | reverse complement strand
GCGAGCTTCAGCTCGTCGGGTCCGACCTTCATCGATTTCGACTCGAAGCCGGATCTGGTGGCGCCGGGGCAGGGCACGATCTCGCTCGCGGCGCCGGGCAGCACGTTCTACACGACGAAGGCCCAGTACCTGCTGGCCGGCAAGCTCGCGCTTGGCAGCAAGCCGTATCTGACGCTGAGCGGCACCAGCATGGCGGCGCCGGTGGTCTCGGGCACCGTCGCGCTGATGCTGCAGGCGAACCCGAACCTGACGCCGAACCTGATCAAGGCGATTCTGCAGTACACCGCGCAGCAGTATCCGGGCTACAACTCGCTGCGCCAGGGCGCCGGCTTCCTCAACACGCTCGGCGCGGTGCGCCTGGCGATGTTCTACAAGAGCAACAAGCCGGGCGACAAACTGCCGGTGCAGAAGGTGTGGAGCCGCCAGGTGATCTGGGGCAACCACCGCCTGACGGGCGGCGTGATTTCGCCGACGGCCAATGCCTGGGGCAACAACGTCGTGTGGGGCGTCGCCAAGACGATGGGCATGACCGGCGATAACGTCGTGTGGGGCACGATGGCCAACGGCGACAACGTCGTCTGGGGCGTTGCTAGCGGCGACAACGTCGTGTGGGGCGTCGCGAGCGGCGACAACGTCGTCTGGGGCGTTACCTACAGCGGCGACAACGTCGTCTGGGGCGTTGCCTACGGCGGCGACAACGTCGTGTGGGGCACCGATTGCGGCGGCGCCGACTGCGACACCGCGGTCTGGGGCGTCGCGTCGGATGGCGACAATGTCGTCTGGGGCGTTGCCTCCGAAGGGGACAACGTCGTGTGGGGCACCTCGATGGACGCGAATGTGATCTGGGCGACCTCCGCGGAAGACGACGCAACCTGGGGCAGCAGCGGCGAGGATCAGGTGATGTATCCGGAGAGCGATGCGGAACCGCTGCCGAGCCTGCAGCTGGAATTCGGCGACATCGAACCGCTCACGCTGCCGTCGGTCGAGCCGGTCGTCGACTCCATCACGTTGTCCGTTATTCCGGCTTCCCTGGGGGGCATCTAGCCATGGAAAAGATGCCTTACAGCATCGAGCTCGATACGGTGACCATGCAGGCAACCGCGACGCCGATCGTCAGCACCGACTGGCAGCAGGGGCTGCCGACGCTGGCCGGCGAGCAGGTCGTGCTGCGCGAGCTGCGCGCGTCGGACGCGGCGTCGCTCTTCGCGCTGCTCACCACCGAGGAAGTGTCGCGCTTCATCTCGCCGCCGCCAACCTCGGTCGAAGGCTTCGAGCGCTTCATCGCCTGGACCCTCCGCCAGCGCACGGCCGGCACCTACGCCTGCTTCGCCGTGACGCTGCGCGGCTTCGACACCGCGATTGGCATCTTCCAGATTCGCCAGCTGGAGCCCGGCTTCGGCACCGCCGAGTGGGGCTTTGCGATGGGGTCGCAGTTCTGGGGCACCGGCGTGTTCCAGGAAGGCGCCGAGCTGGTCCTCGACTTCGCCTTCGACACCATCGGCGTGCACCGCCTCGAAGCGCGGGCCGCGGTGCTCAACGGCCGCGGCAACGGCGCGCTGCAGAAGCTGGGCGCGGTTCAGGAGTGCGTGCTGCGCAAATCGTTCCGCCGCAACGGGCAGTATCTCGATCAGGTGCTTTACGCGATTCTCGACTCCGACCGCCGCGAATTGGCCGCGTCGGTGCGGGTGCACTGAGCTCTCTCTGTTCGATCCTTCACTGCGACGTGAACAAGGGGTCGGCCTCGAGCCGGCCCCTTCTCACGTACGGCCGCTCTAATCTCCGTCTCATCTCCACTGAAATTAATCCCCATCTCACCTGACGCAGGTTTCATCTCTGGGGGCGGAGCGTCCGGCCTTTCAGCCGGACTCGCGCCAGTTACCGGCAATTGCCGCGACGGTGAAATCTTCGATTGTCGAGTGAGGGAGAAAGCGGAATGGGCCGGCGGCTGCCGGCCCATTCGCCGGAGGATTACTTGTTGATGACGACGGCCGTCAACGTGCCACGCAGGTGCGGCACAACCGTCGATGAGCCCGAGACAACCGCGTTCGATCCGTTGTTCCCCTGGAGCTGCGCGGCGACACGATAAACGTACGGTCCGCCTGGCTTCTCGACGTCGACGACCGACATCGACCAGTTCGTGACGGTTTGCTGCGCGACGCTGTTGGCGGCGAAGACGCGGCGCCGCGCGATCAGCTTGGTCGTCTCCGCCGAGGTGGCCGTCGCGGGGCAGTCGACGAACAGGAGGATGTCGACGATCACGTACTGCCCGACCACCGCCGAGTTCACCTGCACGCCGCCGTCGGTTGAGACGACGACGCCTGTCGACGACTCAGTGACGACGACGTTGAGTGAGAGGTCAGGAACGTTGACAATCGGCGCGGTCGTGCTCGGAGGAACCGGAATGGGGGGAAACACAAAGTTTCCCGACAGCGCCATGCCCGCGCCCTGGCCCGTCGTGCCGCTCTTGCCGTTGCAAACCGGAACGACGTTGCCGTTGCCGTCCGTGACGAGCGCGCCGCCTTCGACGCCACAAGGACCCGTGCCATCGGGCACCGGCGGAATCCGCGCGACCGTCGCGCCAATTCCATTGCGGCCGTCGACGCCGTCGCGTCCGTCAGCGCCGGCCGGTCCGGTCGCTCCGCGCGCGGCAAACAGCGCCCAGGCGTCGCCGGGCGCCGTCGGGTCGACGCCGGTCGTCTCGTGCAGGGCGATGTAGGCGCTGCCGTTCGCCGTCACCACGTCGCGCGGCTGATAAAGCGTCGCCGCATCCCACGCGCCGCGAAACGCGAAGCCGTCGCCCTGCGGCCCGGCCGGTCCCTGCAGCCCCGTTGCGCCCTGCGGCCCCGTTGCACCCTGCGGCCCTTGCGCACCGGTGGGTCCCTGGGGGCCGATCGAGCCCTGCGGGCCGATGGGACCCTGCGGACCGGCGACGCTGTCCTCGAGCTGGGTGTAGAACTCGTCGCTGTCGCAGTCGAAAGACCCGCCCACGGTGCACGCCTGGCTCGACCATCCGCCTGGAGGAACCGCGGATAGATCCCACGGTGCCGGTGGCCGGCAGGTCGGCAGCGACAGGTCGGCGATATTCCAGGGCCGGACCAGTCGAGTCCGGCCGTCGTCCTTCCGATAACAGACGGGGACGAGCGTCGTGAAGCTGGTCGCGGGGCGTGACTGAGACGACGACCCGCTGTCGCTGGTCCTACGCTGTTCGTCCTTCTCTTTCCCTGTGGCGTAGACGACGGCTGAGGCGCTGCTCAGAAGGGCGGCCGTGAGGACTGCGGCAGCCGGTCTAAAAAAAAACCGTGTAACTATGATGGCGTTTCTTCGAACAAAGGGTCCCATAAAGGTCCTCGGAATCCGAACAATATCATAACTCTGTCATTTCAGAGCTTGACTTTATGTGCGGCATCCCACAATCTTGAGCACCTCAGCGCATTCATATTTAGGCAGCACGTCTTCATACCTCGAAAGAACGCCATGATCTCTTCACGTTCCGGGCCGTCGCGTCGCTGGAATCTGAAATTTCCGCAGATTTCCCGGCGCTCCGTCGCGGCCGTGGCCCTCGCGCTCATCAGCCTGGTTTCGAGCGCGTCCAGGGTTGACGCCCAGACCCGGCTCGACAACGAGCTCGTGTTTCAAGCGGCGCGCGACGCCGCGGCGGCGCGCCAGACGCGCGCCATCGTCATGCTGCGCCCCGGCGCGACGCTCGCCTCGGAGTTCGAGGCGTATGCGACCCGCCGTCTCCCGATCATCAACGCTTACGTCGTCAGCGTGCCCGCCGACGTTCTGGCGCGGCTCGCCGACGATCGCTCGGTCGCCGCGATTCACGCCGATCGCGCGGCGACGAAGTACGACTACCGCACCTCGCTGACTATCGGCTCGCTGGCGGTGAACCATCCGCTCGGGTTCACGGGTGCCGGCATCGGCGTCGCGGTGATCGACTCGGGAATCGTCAGCTGGCACGACGACCTCATTCCGCGCAATCAGGCGCAATATCCGTACGGAAGTCAGCGGGTTGCCAAGTTCGTCGATTTCGTCGGCGGCGCGACGGCGCCTTACGACGACAACGGCCACGGCTCCCACGTCGCCGGCATCATCGCCGGCAACGGCTACGACTCGAATGGCCAGAAAGCCGGCGTCGCACCCGACGCGGATCTCATCTCGCTGAAAGTGCTCGACGGCGCCGGCCGCGGGAGCATCAGCAACGTTATTGCCGCTCTCGACTGGGTGCTGGCGCATCACGCCGAACACAACATCCGCGTCGTCAACCTGTCGGTCGGCGCGGCCGTTCACGAATCGTATTTAACCGACCCGCTCACGCTTGCGGCCAAGCGTGTGGTCGAAGCAGGTGTGGTTGTAGTCGCGGCGGCCGGCAACTTCGGCAAGAACGCCGAGGGGCTGCCACAGTACGGTGGCGTCAACGCGCCGGGCAACGCGCCGTGGGTGTTGACTGTCGGCGCATCGACAACCAACGGCACAGTTACACGGTCCGATGATAGCATCGCGACCTTCAGCTCACGCGGGCCGACCTACCTCGACTGGTCGGCAAAGCCCGATCTGGTGGCCCCCGGCGTCGGCACCGTGTCGCTCGTCGATGCGGCCAGCGAGTTCTACTGGACGAAGGCGCCGTACCTGGTTTCGGGCACTGTTCCGACGGCGTTCCAGCCGTATCTCAGCCTCAGCGGCACCAGCATGGCCGCGCCGGTCGTGTCGGGCACGATCGCGCTGATGCTGCAGGCGAACCCCAACCTGACCCCGAACGCGGTCAAGGCGCTGCTGCAGTACACGTCGCAGTCAGCTGCCGAGGTCGACGCCCTGACGCAGGGCGCCGGCTTCCTCAATACGCTCGGCGCGGTTCGCCTCGCGCGCTACTACTACACCGCGAAGCCTGGCGACCGGTATCCGGGCCAGCAGATGTGGGCCAAGCACATCCTCTGGGGCAATCACCGCGTCTCGGGCGGCGTGCTGCTGCCGACAGGCAACGCGTGGAGCCTGAGCACGACGTGGGGCGCCGCCAAGACTGACTCGGGCGACAACATCGTCTGGGGCACGGAGACCAGCGGCGACAACATCGTCTGGGGCACTGAGAGCGGCGACAACATCGTCTGGGGCACCAACATCGTCTGGGGCACTGACACCGGCGACAACATCGTGTGGGGCACCTCGGACGGCGACAACATCGTCTGGGGCACCGAGGGCACCGGCGACAACATCGTCTGGGGCACTGCCATCACCGGCGACAACATCGTCTGGGGCACCTCGGATGGTGACAACATCGTCTGGGGCACCGACTGCGGCGGCGGCGACTGCCGCAACATCGTCTGGGGCACCCACGACGGCGACAACATCGTGTGGGGCACGGCGCAGGCCGGCGACAACATCGTCTGGGGCACCGATGGCACCGGCGACAACATCGTCTGGGGCACCGAGGGCGCTGCCGGCGACAACATCGTCTGGGGAACGCTCGCCGCCGGCGACAACATCGTCTGGGGCACCGACGCCGGCGACAACATCGTCTGGGGCACCGTCGACAGCACGGTGTTCTCGTGGGTCGAGAACGAGCAGGGAACGCCGGCTCTCGTCGGCAACATCGATAGCCTGACCGACGCGCAGGTCTTTGCCGTTCTGAGTCACGGGCCGACGCCGGCCGCGCCGCCAACGTACGAACCACCGCCGCCTGGCGACACTGTTCCCGGGCCGACTCCGCCGCCCGCGACACCGGGATCGGCTTCCGATCCAACGGCGGCTGCCGCGCCGACAACTCCGCCCGAGCCGCTCGCGACGTCTCGCGAAACGACGACTGAACAGCCCGCGGCTAGCCCGTCGGCGCCAGCGGACACGTCGAGCGCGCCGTCGACGCCGAGTGCCCCCGCTTCTGCCGAGGAAGTCAGTGCAGCGCCCGTTGAGCCTTCGAGCCCCGCCCCCGCGCCTGTGGCGGCTTCAGAACCTGCTCCGGCGGCTGCGGAACCCGCGCCTGCGGCGGCTTCAGAACCTGCTCCAGTGGCTGCGGAACCCGCGCCTGCGGCAGCCTCAGAACCCGCACCGGCGGCTGCGGAACCCGCGCCTGCGGCGGCTTCAGAACCTGCTCCAGCGGCTGCGGAACCTGCGCCTGCGGCGGCGTCTGAACCCGCTCCGGCGGCGGCGGAACCCGCGCCTGCAGCGTCGGCGGAACCGGCGCCTGCTGCGGCGACTGAGCCCGCGGCTGCGACGACCGAGCCAGTACCCGCGGCGACTGAACCTGCGCCGGCTGCGACGGAATCCGCGTCGGCGACAGCGGAACCCGCTGGCGCACCGGCCGGCGATTCGACTAGGGCGGCCGCTGAGCCGTCCGCTGCACCCGATCAGCCATCTTCGACTGAACCTTCCGCTGCGGCGACGCCCGACGCGGCACCCGCTGGCCCGGGCGGAGGCCTCTAACCATGGAAAAGATGCCCTATCAGCCGGAGTCCGACGTCTGCTCCACAGGCGTCCTCCCGATTGCGCTCCAACTCGGCACTCCGGCGCTGACCTCCGACTGGCGTCATGGTCTGCCGATGTTGACCGGTCAGCACGTGGTCCTGCGCGAGCTGCGTGCGTCTGACGCGCGGTCGCTGCACGCGCTGCTGACCACGGAGGAAGTCTCGCGCTTCATCTCGCCGCCGCCGACGACGGTCGAGGGCTTCGAGCGCTTCATCGCCTGGGCACTGCGGCAGCGCGCCGCCGGCAGCTACGCCTGCTACGCGGTGACGGTTCAGGGGTTCGATACGGCAATCGGCCTGTTCCAGGTTCGCGAAATGGAGCGCGGCTTCGGCACCGCCGAATGGGGCTTCGCGCTCGGCCACTCGTTCTGGGGCACGGGTCTCTTCCAGGAGAGCGCCGAGCTGGTGCTCGAATTCGTGTTCGAAACCCTGGGCGTGCATCGCCTCGAGGCTCGCGCTGCGCTCCTGAACACGCGCGGCATCGGCGCGCTGCGGAAGATTGGCGCCGAGCAGGAGTGCATCCTGCGCCAGTCGCTCGAGCGCAACGGCCAGTTCCTCGATCAGGCGCTCTTCTCGGTGCTCGACTCGGACTGGCGTGAATCGCGCCGTCTGATGAAGATCACCGCCGTTTTGAACTAGCGACGTTCCTGCAGGACAGCCCTTCAGGGCTGCCTTCGTGGTCGCGCAGCCCTTTCCGGGCTGCGCTCAATCCCTTCCTCGTCGCGCCTCCTCACGACGCGCCTGCAGCGCCAGCCGCGCGGCCTCGGGTCTTTCCAGCACGAAAGGCCTGCGCTCGGGCGCGACCAGCATCGGCGTGAGGTGCTGCGGCCGCATCAGCCCGGCGCGGCCGTGGCCGGGCATCTGCAGCAGGTAGTGGCCGATCTCGTGCGCCAGCACGCGTCCGACGACCCTGCCGACGATTCGATCGCGCACCGCCGGAGGCCACTGCGATTCGGACGCGCCGAGCATGCGGCTGCCGGCGATCAGGCGCCGGATGTCGCCGAGGAAGATGGAAATCGACGGCGACGGCACGCCGTCGTCATCGAAGCTGATGGCGCCGAGCACCGCGACCCGCGCGCGCATCGAGTCGACGAAGACCACACGGATGACGGGCACAAACGGCGGCGCGCTGCAGTCGTCGACTGCGGCGATCGAGATCCCGTAGCGCGACCAGAGGCTGTTGGCCTCGGCGACGGCGGTCTCGAGCGCCAGCGGCGACAGCGAGCGGCCGGGAGGAAACGCGAGCGCGAGCTGCAGCAGGACCAGGGTGACCATGCCGCATCCTAGGCGGCGCCTTCATATGAGGGAAATTCTTTGTCATCATCATCATGATGAAGTAACCTCATCGCATGGATCTCGAGGTCCGGCACCTGCAGCTGGTCGCCGCGGTCGCCGACACCGGCAGCCTCACCCGCGCCGGCGATCGCCTGCACCTGACGCAGTCGGCGCTCAGCCATCAGCTGCGCGGCATCGAGTCGCGCCTCGGCGCGGCGCTGTTCCTGCGCGTCGGCAAGCGGCTGGTGCTCACGCCCGCGGGCGAGCGGCTGCTGATGTCGGCGAAGGACGTGCTCGAACGGCTGGCGCAGGCGGAGGACGACATCCGGCGGATGGGCAAGGAGAACGCCGGCGTGCTGCGGCTCACCACCGAGTGCTACACCTGCTATCACTGGCTGCCGCCGCTGCTGATGCGCTACCGCCGCAAGTTTCCGCGCGTCGAGGTGCGGATCGACGTCGAGGCGACGCGGGCGCCGATCGAAGGGCTGCTCGCCGGCCGCCTCGATCTGGCAATCGTCACCGCGCCGGTGTCGGATCGGCGGCTGGTGTCGAAGAAGCTGTTCGAGGACGAAGTGGTGCTGATCGCGGCGCGCGATCATCGCTTCGCGCAGCAGACGCACGTCAGGCTGAGCGAGCTGCGCGACGAAACCTTCTACATCTATCCGCCCCGCGAGGAGAGCCGCGTGCTGCAGGAAGTGCTGCTCGCCAACGGCATCTCCCCCGCGCGGGTCGAAGAGGTCCAGCTGACCGAGGCGATCACCGAGCTGGTGAAGGCCGGGCTCGGCGTCGCGGCGCTCGCCCGGTGGGCGGTACAGCCGCTGGTCGACGCCGGCGCGATCGTCGCCCGGCCGCTGACGGCGCGCGGCGTCCACCGTGAATGGCGGGCGGCGATGCCGAAGGATCTCGCCCGCGCCGACTACGTGGTGGAGTTTCTCGACCTGCTCGAGAAGCACGCGCCGGGCGGCAGGAGCGGCCGGGCGCCGCGCCTGGTCAACGCGCGGACCGCTGGTTAAGGCGCGCCGCCTTGCCGGGCACGCCGACGGCGCCGCCGTCCGGCGCCCGCCGGTCGGTGCCCCTCGATCACCTCTTCCTTCGCGTTGAACAAGAAGTCGACGACGCGGCGATGGTTTCGAGCACGGTGTTGATGATCGTGCGCCCGCCGGGACTGCCGGTCACCATGAACAGCTGCCCGTCCTTCGTCAGAATCGTCGGCGTCATGCTCGACAGCATCCGCTTGCCAGGCTCCGCCAGGTTCGGCTTCGTGCCGATCAGCCCTTCCGCATTGCGCCGATCTCTTCGCGGCGCCTGCTGAACCGCAGAAATCGCCGAGACCGCAGAGTCTTTCTTTGGAAAGAGAGAAAAGAAACTTCAAAAACAGGCGCTTCGAAGAGATCTGCGCCGTTCCCTACGGGATGTACGCGATGGCGTCGATCTCGACCCGCAGCCCCTCTCCCGGCAGCGCCGTCACCTGCACCGTGGTGCGCGCCGGGCGATGCTCGCCGAACATGCGCGCGTAGACGCCGTTCATCTTCGCGAACTCGCGCATGTCGACCAGGAACACGCCGCAGCGCAGGACGTGCTGCAGCCCGGAGCCGGCCGCCTCGAGAATCGTCCGCACGTTCTTCAGGCACTGCTCGGTCTGCTGCTCGACGTCGTCGGCGATGCGACCGGTGGCGGGATCGGTGCCGCCCTGTCCGGACACGAAGATCAGCCGCTCGAACCCCATGCCCGGAGAGTAGGGGCCAACGGGCGCAGGCAGGCCCGCAGCGCGAACAGGTGAATGGCGATTCGTCGTCATGGCTGCGTATGTTAGTGGATCAGCCGCGCTCGATCGGCCGCGAAGGATCGCTCGACCACTCGGACCACGATCCGGCGTACAACTTCGCGCCCTTCAGGCCGGCGTGCTCCAGCGCGAGCAGGTTGTGGCACGCGGTGACGCCGGATCCGCAGTAGCAGACGATGCGATCCGGCGGTGTGTCGGCAAGCGACTGCTTCAGCCGCGCGCGAAGTTCTTCGGGCGTGCGGAACAGCCCGCGCTCGTCGAGGTTCCACTGGAAGAAATGATTCTTCGCGCCAGGGATGTGGCCGGCGGTCTTGTCGATCGGCTCGGTCTCGCCGCGATAGCGCTCGGGTGCGCGCGCGTCGACCAGCGTCCATTCCGGTTTGCCGGCGCGCGACGCCATCTCGCCGACATCGATCGCCAGCTCGCCGCGCGCGGCAGCGACGAATTCACGCGGCTGGCGCTGCTCCTCTCCGCTCTTCGTCGGGCGTCCTTCGCTTTTCCATTTCGCGAGTCCGCCGTCGAGCACAGCGGCGGCGTCATGGCCGAGCCAACGCAGCATCCACCACAGCCGGCTCGCGTACATGCCGTTGTCCTGGTCGTAGGCGACGACCTGAACGCCGGAGGCGATGCCGAGGCGCCCGAACGTTCGTGCCAGCGTGTGTCGATCTGGCAACGGGTGGCGCCCGTTCGTCCCAGTCCTGGGACCGGCGAGATCGCGGCCGAGATCGGCGTACACCGCTCCAGGGATGTGCGCTACTGCATACTCGCGCTGGCCCCACTCTGCGTCGTCGAGCTTGTACCGGCAGTCGACGATCGCGAAAGCCGGATCGTCCATGCGTGAAGCGAGTGCCGCGGTCGAGATCAGCGTGGTGAAGGCCATGCCGTACGATACCATTTGAGGTCAGCCTGTAAGGCGTGCTCTGAGCGACTTGGAGTCGAAGGACGCCAACCAACGCGGTCAATCCCCCGTCTAAAGTCGCCAGTAATGCTGATGTTCGCGACGCTCGGCCTTGTGACGTCGTTGGCCGCTGCAGCCAGCGCGACGGCGCGCGTTGATGCGGTCGCATTGACGGCGTCCGACGCGGTGCGGGTCACCGGCGAGCTCAGCTCCGCGGTGTGGGAAACCGTGCCGCCAACCAGCGGCTTCGTCCAGCGCGAGCCGAACGACGGCGCCGAGCCGAGCCAGCGCACCGAGTTCCGCGTCGCCTACGATGCATCGACGCTCTTCGTGAGGGTCCGCGCCTACGATACCGACCCCGGCAGGATCGTCACCTACCTCACGCGCCGCGACAACGAATCGCCCGGCGACTGGATTCGCGTTCTCATCGATTCGTATCACGACAAGCGGACCGCGTACGAGTTCGCCGTCAACCCGTCCGGCGTCAAGCTCGATCGCTATTGGTACAACGACAACAACCGCGACGACAGCTGGGACGCGGTGTGGGATGTCAGCATCTCCCGCGATCCCGAGGGCTGGTCGGCCGAGTTCCGCATTCCGTTCTCGCAGCTGCGCTTCAACCCGGCGCAGGCCAACACGTTCGGTCTGGCCGTGTCGCGCGATATCGGCCGGCTGAAGGAAACCTCGACCTGGCCGCTGTTGTCGCGCAGCGCCAACGGCTATGTATCGTCGTTCGGCGAGCTTGGCGGGCTGGCGATGGACGCCTCGGTCAAGCGGCTCGAGCTGGTGCCGTACATGGTCACCAACCTGACGCGCCAGTCGCCGAAGGACAACCCGCTCGTCAAACATTCTGATCCCGGCGGCGCGCTCGGGATGGACTTCAAGTACGCGCTGACACCCGGCCTCACCTTCACCGGCACGGTCAACCCCGATTTCGGCCAGGTCGAAGCGGATCCGGCGGTGGTCAACCTCACCGCGTTCGAGACCTTTTTCGCCGAGCGGCGCCCGTTCTTCGTCGAAGGCTCCGGCACGTTCAACTTCGGCCTCGACTGCGACGACGGGCAGTGCACCGGCCTCTTCTACTCGCGCCGCATCGGCCGGACGCCGCAGGGCATCGACGATCTCGACAGCGGCGACGGTGTCTACTCGGCATCGCCGGCCTACACGTCGATCCTCGGCGCCGGCAAGCTCACCGGCCGTGTCGGCCGCTACTCGATCGGCGTGATGCAGGCGTTCACACAGGAGGAGCTCGCCAGCGTGCGGAAAGGTCTGGTGACGACGCGGCCGACGGTCGAGCCGTCGACCAGTTACACGGTCGGCCGGATCAGGCGCGAGTTCAGCAACCAGTCGTCGATCGGCGGCATGATGACCGCCACCAGGCGCAGCGACGCGCTCGCCTTTCTGCCCGGCACCGCGCTCAGCTCCGGCATCGACTGGGATCTGCGGTTCAAGGCGCGATACGCGCTGACCGGCTACATGGTCGGCAGCAGCGTGCGCGGCGAGCCGGCGGCGATCGAGCGCGTCCAGGAAGACAGCCGCCACTATTTCCAGCGGCCGGACATCACCAGCGCCACGCTCGATCCGGCGCGGCGCTCGCTCAACGGCAGCGCCGGCAGCCTCGGGATCAGCAAGATCGGCGGCAAGTACGTCCGCTTCAACTCGAACGTCGGCTTCAAGACCCCGGGGTTCGAGATCAACGACATCGGCTTCCTGCGCCGCGCCGACCAGCGCAACATGGGCAACTGGATCCAGTTCCGCAGCGACACGCCGAACAAGTGGTTTCGCCAGCGGATGATCAACTTCAACCAGTACGCGCAGTGGAACTTCGACGGCGATCGGCTGTTCAGCGGCGGCAACGTCAATGCCCACGCCACCTGGGTGAACAACTGGAACATGGGCGGCGGCTACAACCTCTCGTTCCTCGAGATCGACGATCGCGCGACCCGCGGCGGCCCGGCCGTCTACAACGGCGGTTTCAGGACCGGGTGGCACTACCTCAACAGCGATCCACGGCGCCAGCTGCAGCTCAATTATTTCGTCGGCGGCGGCAGCAACGGCGAGGGCCAGAGCTTCTTCGACTTCAGCCCGGGCATCACCTTCCGGCCGCTGCCGGCGCTCACGCTCAAACAAGGGGTGCGCTTCTCGAAGAACACGTACGGCGCGCAGTGGGTGAAGAAGGTCAAAGAAGCGGGCGATCACTATGTCTTCGGCGATCTCGATCAGAAGACCGTGGCGCTGACGACGCGCGTCAACTATACGGTGACGCCGAACTTGTCGATCGAGCTGTATGCGGAGCCGTTCGTCTCAGCGGGGGATTACGGCACCTTCAAGGAGCTGGTCGACGGCCGCAGCCGGCTGTTCGACGGCCGCTACGCCGCCTACGCCTACAACTACGCGCCCGGCGACAACCCCGACTTCAACGTCAAGTCGTTCCGCACCACGAACGTGCTGCGGTGGGAGTACAAGCCGGGCTCGACGCTGTTCGTGGTCTGGCAGCAGGCGCGCGAGAACGACGAGGTGCCCGGCGGCTTCCGCTTCGGGCGCGACGTCCACGACATCTTCGGCGTGCCGCCGAGGAACACCTTCCTGATCAAGCTCGCCTACTGGCTCAACTACTGACGCGGCGCAGGGGCCGGGGACTTGGGGCTGGGGGCTGGCTGTTTGTAAACCACCCCACTCTTCATCACGAAACGGACTCTCTTCAGCGCCGCAATGTCCTTCGTCGGATCTCCGTCGAAGGCGGCGAGATCGGCGTAGAGCCCCGGCTTCACCGCGCCGATCTGATTCTCCATGTGCAGCACGCGCGCCGCCGTCGAAGTCCCGCTCTTGAGCGCGTCGACCGCCGCCATCCCGTAAGCCACCATCGCCTCCAGCTCGCGCGCGTTCTGGCCGTGCGGGAACGTGCCGACGTCGCTGCCGTTCAGGATAGTGACGCCGGCCGCCAGCGCCGCCTTGAAGCTCGCCCGCTTGCGCGCCTGCGCCGGCGAGTTCGGATCGGCCGGCGGCCACGGCCCGGCGCCCGCGGTGATCGTCGGGCATAGCGCAACGTGATGTTCGGCCATCAGCTTGAACACTTCCGGCGTGCCTTCGCCGCCGTGATCGATCGTTTCGACCCCGGCCAGTACCGCCCGGCGCATCCCTTCGGCGGTGTTCGCGTGCACGACCACCGGCACGCCGGCGCTCTTCGCCGTTTCGACCGCCAGCTTCAACTCGTCGAGCGAGAAGGTCGGGCGCGACCCCGGCAGCGGGCCCCACCGGTAGTCGGCGTAGATCTTGATCCAGTCGGCGCCGCGCCCGATCTGATCGCGCACGACGCGCGTCAGGCTGTCGACCCCGTCTGCTTCCTCGGCGCCCTGAGGCACCGACCACTCCGGAATGAACTTCGGCTGGTAGCTGCCGGTCGCGACAATCGCGCGCGTCGAGGCGAGGATGCGCGGGCCCGGCACGATTCCCTGATTGACCGCCTGCTTCAGCTCGACGTCCGCATACCCCGCGCCCTCGGTGCCGAGATCGCGCACGGTGGTGAACCCCGCCTGCAGCGTATCGCGCAGGTGATTCACCGCCCGCGCGACGCGCAGCGCCAGCCCTTCGCGTGACACCTGATCGGTCCACGACGTCTCGCTGTAGGAGTGCAGCAGGATGTGCGAGTGCCCCTCGACCAGGCCCGGCGTCAGCGTCGTGCCGGGAAGATCGATCACCGTCGCGCCGGCGGCGGCGACGCTGGCCGCCGGTCCGGCTGCGTCGATGCGGTCGCCCTTCACCCGGACCGCCCAGCCCTCGTGCATCGTTTCGCCGTCGAACACGCGCGCCGGCGTGAGCACGGTGATCGTCGCGGCCGGGGCGGTCTGCGCGAGCGGCGCCGCGGCGGCAAGGAGAACGGCGGCGAGCGCGGCAAGTGTCATTCGCATGCGCGGCATTATAGTGAAGGGCACAGAGGCTCAGAGGTTCGGAGGCTCAGAGACGCATGTTGACGCTGGCCGAGTGCGACCGGGCGATGCTGGACGGCGAGCGCGGGCCCGCGCCGCAGCTGGCGATGTCGATTGTCGTGCGGATGGCCGAGGTCTTCGGCGCCGCCACGCTGATGGACATCTCGCAGGCGCACATCGACAGCACGATCTATCTCGGCGACGCGACCCTGGAGTTCGCCGAGCGCCTCGCCGCCATGGGCGCGCGCGTCGCCGTGCCGACCAGCCTCAACGTCAGCGGCGTCGACGAGTGCGGCTGGAAGGACTGGGCGGTGTCGCCGGAATGGGCGGCGAAGGCGGCGCGGCAGATGCTCGCCTACGAACGCATGGGCGCGCGGCCGACGTGGACCTGCGCGCCGTATCAGACCGACATGCGGCCGCAGTTCGGCCAGCAGATCGCGTGGGGCGAGTCGAACGCGATTGCCTTCGCCAACTCCGTGATCGGCGCGCGCACCGAGCGCTACCCGGATCTGCTCGACATCTGCTGCGCGATCACCGGCCGCGTGCCGGCCATCGGGTTGCACCTGACGGCACAGCGCGCCGGCGAGCTGCTGCTGCGGCTCACCGGCATTCCGCCGCCCTTGCAGCACGACGATCAGTTCTTCGCCGTGCTCGGACACCTGGTCGGCAAGCTGTCGGGAGATCTCATCCCGGTCATCGACGGAGTGGAGGCGACGCCGGCGGAAGACCAGCTCAAGGCATTTGCCGCGGCCGCCGCCTCGTCGGGACGGGTCGCGCTGTTTCACATGGTCGGCGTCACTCCCGAGGCGCCGACGCTCGATGCGGCGTTCCAGGGACGGCCGCCGGGACGGGTCATCGACATCACGCTCGCCGCCTTGCGCGAAGCGCGCGCCGAGCTCACCACCGCCGACGGCCGCGAGCTCGACATGGTGATTCTCGGCAGCCCGCATTTCTCGCTGGCCGAATTCTCGCAGCTGGCGCCGCTCGTCCGCGGTTGTCGCAAGCACGCGCGGGTGAGGTTTCTCGTCACCTCGAGCCGGCTGATGAAAGAGCGGGCGGCGGAAACGGGCGTCCTCGAGCCGGTGCTCGCCTTCGGCGCGGAAATCACGCTCGACACCTGCATCCTCGCCTCGCCGATGCTGCCGCCGGAGATCAAGACGCTGATGACCAACTCGGCCAAGTACGCCTACTACGCGCCGAGCATGTTGAACACCCGCGTCACCTTCGGCAGCCTCGCCGACTGCATCCGCTCAGCCATCGAGGGTCGCGTCGTCCGCGACGAGTCGCTGTGGCAGAGCGCGTGATTCGCGGCCGCGCCGTCGTCGCCGGCGCCGCCGAAGGCGAGGCGCTGGTCACCGGCGAGTCGCTCTCGTTCTGGGGCGGCTACGACTTCCGCACCGGCGAGATCATCGATCGGCATCACCCGCTGGCCGGCGTCTGCGCCGCCGGTCGAATCCTCGCCGTCCCGTTCAGCAAGGGATCATCGACGACGACGGCGGTGCTGCTGGAGGCGGTGCGCGCCGGCACGGCGCCGTCGGCGATTGTCACCACCGGCACCGACGCCTTCTTCGCCCTCGCCTCGATCGTCGCCGACGTGATGTACGGCAAGCCGTTTCCCGTGATTGCCCTGGACGCCACCGACTTCGCGCAGCTGAGAACCGGCGACCGCCTGGCGATCGACCCCTCGGGCGCCATCCGGCGTCTCTCGAGGCAGCCCTGAAGGGCTGCGCTACGCGTTCACAGCCAGCCCGGTCCCCAGCGCCCAGCCCCTGGTCTGATACGATCGACCCGCCCATGGCGAAGCCCGCGGAGCTCGAAAAGCTGACCGGCATCGCGAGCCGCTTCGGCGCCTTCGTGGCCGAGCGCTATCCCTTCGCGCTCGAACAGGCGCTCGACGCGCTGGAAGCGGCGGCCGGCGGCGCCGAGCCGCGAAGCGAGGCGGAAATCGACGCACTGCGGCCGGCGGTCCGGCGGGAGCTGATGCGCCGCCTGCAGGCGCGTGAGCTGCCCGAGGGCCTGCCCGACACGTCGCCGCGCACGCCTGTGTCGCTGCGGCTGGCGCAGGCGCACGCCGAGCTCGCCGATGCCTGCGACGGCTTCCTGCGCCGCGCGGCGATCGAGGCGTCGCTGACGCGCGAGGAGCGGATCGAAATCCTGCGCGGCATGATCCTGACGCGCGCCACCGACAACCGCCTCAAGGCCTTCTTCACCGGCGGCGAAGTGAAATACGGCGCGGCGTCGTTCCAGGGCAAGGGGTTCCGCTCGCTCGGCCAGGAAGCGATTTACGCCGCGGGGATCCGGCTGCGCCGCGGCGCCGCCTATCGCGACGACGAGCGCGGCTGGACCGGCGACGTCGTCGGCCCGGTGATTCGCGATCTCGGCATCACCCTGGCGATGCGGCCGGCGGCCGACACGGTGCGCATGGTGCTCAACGCGCAGATGGGGAAGGTGGGGGCGCCGCTCGACGGCAAGGACCTGCACATCGGCGACTTCGCCAACGGCATCCTGCCCCCGGCCGCGCCGCTGACCACCGCGACGCTGACCATCGCCGGTCTGGCGATGGCGTTCTGGCGCGAAGGATCCGGCCGCGTGGCGCTGTCGTTCATCGGCGAAGGCGGCTCGTCGCTCGGCGAATGGCACGAGGCGATCAACCTCTGCGCCGCGCGGAAGCTGCCGGCGATCTTCTGCGTCGAGAACAATCAGACGGCGCTGTCGACGCCGGTGGCGGAGCAGTCGGCGGTGCGCGTCTTCGCCGACAAGGCGGCCGGCTACGGCGTGCCCGGCATCACCATCGACGGCACCGATCCCGACGCGATCGCCGCGGCGTTCACCTGGGCGGCGGAGCGCGCGCGCGCGGGCCTGGGGCCGACGCTCGTCGAGACCGTGTCGATGCGCATGTGCGGCCACGCACATCACGACGACATGCTCTATCTCGGCCGCGATCCGCAGCCGTCGTGGGAGTACGCGCCGCTGGCGGAGCAGGGCTACGCCGACCGCGAGCTCTACGCCTACTGGGCCGGACGCGATCCGATCGCCTGCTATGCGCGTCGTCTCGAAGCGGCGGGGGTCATCGCCGCCGGCGACCTCGATCGGTTCAAGCGCGAGGCCGAGGCGACGGTCGAGGACGAGGCCCGTGCGGTCGTCGACGCGCCGTGGCCCGAGGGCGCGCAGGCCGGCGTCGGCGTCTTCGCCGACGAAAAGCCACGGGCGCATGTCGAGGTGCTCGATCCAGAGGTCCGCCTGAAGGCGGACACCACTGGCGTAGTGTCCGGCTTTAGCCGGACCCTCGAAGAGGCGCCGCCGTTCGACCCGAAAGGGCGCACGTTCCTCGACGCGGTGATGCTCGGCATCGGCGACGCCCTGCGCCGCGATCCGCGCGTGTTTCTCTATGGCCAGGACGTCGGCGGCAACTACGGCAACGCGTTCCTGCTGCTCCGTCCGCTGCTGAAGGAATTCGGCGATCGCATCATCAACTCGCCGCTGGCGGAAGGGGCCGTGCTCGGCGTCGCGGTTGGCGCGGCGCTGGCAGGGCAGCGGCCGATCGCGGAGATCCAGTTCAACGATTTCGTCGCGACCGGCTTCAACCAGCTGGTCAACAACGCCGCCAAGATCCGCTACCGCTGGGGCGGCAGCGTGCCGATGGTGGTGCGGATGCCATGGGGCGGGCTGCGGCACGCCGGGCCGTATCACTCGCAGAACACCGAGGCGTGGTTCTACCGGACCGCCGGCCTCAAGATCGTCGTGCCGTCGACGCCGCACGATGCGCGCGCGCTGATGGCGTCGGCCGTCGCCGATCCCGACCCGGTGCTCTACTACGAGCACATCGCCCTCTATCGCGACCCGCGCGTGAAGCAGGCGCTGACCGACGAAGCGCCGGCGCCGATTCCGCTCGGCCGGGCGGCGCTGCGCCGCGACGGCGGCGATCTGGCCATCGTGTCGTACGGCGCCTACGTGCACCTCGCGCTGCGCGTCGCCGACAGGCTGTCGCACGACGGCATCGAAGCGAGCGTCCTCGATCTGCGCACGCTCGTGCCGCTGGATCGCGAGGCGCTCGTCGGCCTCGCCCGGCGCTGCCACAGGGTGCTCGTCGTCCACGAGGATTCGCGCACCGGCGGCATCGGCGAGAGCCTCGCCGCCATCGTCCAGGAGGAAGCCTTCGAAGCGCTGGATGCGCCGGTGAGAATCGTCGGGGCGCTCGACACGCCGGTGCCCTACTCGCCGCCGCTCGAGGAGGTTTATTTGCCGAGCGAAGCGCAGGTAGAGAGGGCGGCGCGGCTGCTCGCCGCCTATTGAGATGGCAAGCCAGGTGTCGGGCCGCATCGCATCGGACACGGCAGCGGCTGCGCTGGCGGCCGCGGCGGACGCCTACTCGCGCCGCAACCCGAAGAGCCTCGAGCGATCGCTGGCCGCCGCCGCGTACCTCCCCGGCGGCAATACCAGGACATCCCTCTACTTCGACCCGTTCCCGCTCAGCATCGTTCGCGGCGAAGGGTGCCGCGTCTTCGACGCCGACGGCCACGAATACTTCGACTTCCTCGGCGAGTTCACCGCCGGCGTCTACGGCCACTCCGACCCGGCGATTCGCGCCGCGATCGTCGCGGCGCTGAACGAGGGCGTGAACCTCTCCGGACACACCGCGCTCGAGGCGGCGCTGGCCCGGATCATCTGCGAGCGCTTCCCGTCGATCGAGCTGGTGCGCTTCACCAACTCCGGGACCGAGGCCAACCTGATGGCGCTGGCCGCGGCCACCTCGTTCACGCGCCGGCGCAAGATCATCGTCTTCGACGGCGCGTATCACGGCGGCGTCCTGAGCTTTGCCAGGGGCGGCTCACCGGTCAACGTGCCGCACGAGTTCGTCGTCTCGACCTACAACGACGTCGATCGGACGCTGGAGCTCGTGGACGCGCACCGCGCCGAGCTGGCCGCAATTCTGATCGAACCGATGATCGGATCCGGTGGAAGTATCCCCGCGGACGCGGAGTTTCTGCAGGGGCTGCGCCGCGCGGCCACCGCGGCGGGCGCGCTCCTGATCTTCGACGAGGTGATGACCTCGCGGCTCGCGCCCGGCGGCCGGCAGGAAGCGGTCGGCATCATGCCGGACCTGTGCACGCTCGGAAAGTACCTGGGCGGCGGCATGACCTTCGGCGCCTTCGGGGGGCGACGCGACGTGATGGCGCAGTTCGACCCGCGGCGCCCGGGCGCGCTGCCGCACGCCGGCACCTTCAACAACAACGTCGTGACGATGGCCGCCGGGATTGCCGGGCTGACCAGGGTGTTCACGCCGGAGGCCGCGCAGGCGTTGAACGCGCGCGGCGACGCGCTGCGCGGCCGCCTCAACGCGCTCTGCCGCGATCGGGGCGCGCGCTTCCAGTTCACCGGGATCGGTTCGTTGATGTCGGCGCACGCGACCGGCCGCCCCATCCGGACGCCGGCCGACGCCGCTGCGGCCGATGCCGCGGTCGAAGGGCTGTTCTTCTTCGACCTCCTGGCGCGCGGGGTCTACATCGCCCGCAAGGGATTCATCGCCCTGTCGCTCCCGATCGGCGACGCCGAGATCGATCATTTCGTCGACGCGGTTGCCGACTTTCTCGAGTCGCGGAAGGACCTCGTCGTGGAACGGACAACGCCATGATGAACGAGCTGCCCGACACAACAGCGAGGCGCAAGGCGGCCGGCCGGGAGTGGGCCCTCGTGATCCTCGGCGCGTGGCTGATGGGGTCGATCTGCACGTCGGTCGTCGCGACCCAGAACTTCTACACCATCGATCGCCTCCTGGCGGCGTCGCCGAACGACCACTTCAGGAGCGCCGTCGCGCAGCTTGGCCAGCCGCAGGCGCGCGACCTGCTGCGCTACCTGTCGTCCGAGCTCAATCGCCTCTACTTTCAGCTGTGGAACGGCGCCCAGCTGGGCTTCGGCGCCATCGGCCTCTGGTTGATCGTCCGCTCGCGGGACGAGAACCCGATCTATCTCGGGCGCGCTGCCCGCGCCGTCGCCGCCATGCTCGTCATCGTCATTGCCATGGCGGCGTGGCTGACGCCGGCGATCGTGTCGCTCGGCCGCAGCCTCGACTTCGTGCCGCGCGAGCCGCCGCCGGCGGGGATGCAGCGCTTCTGGGTGCTGCACGCCGCCTACACATCGCTCGAGATGTTCAAGCTGCTCATCGGCGCGGTGGCGGCGTGGTGGATGGTGCGCGCGAGGCGTGAAGCCTTCGGTCAGCCGTTGAGGACAGGCGTGGGCGAGCCGTTCAGGGCCGGCGAACCCGGGCGATGATCTCCTCGACCACCTGCGTCTTCGCGTCGGCGTAATCCTGCACGCGGTTCCACGTCTTGCGCGCCAGATCACGCTTCGTGCGCTCGTACAAGGCCCGGTCGCCCGGATTCTCCCGCAGCCAGTCGCGGAACCGCAGCATCCGCGCGATCTCCGGACAGCCATCGGAAAACACGTGCAGGTTGATCGACCGGCCGTCGATCGTCCCTTCGAGCAGCCGATGCTCGTACCATTCCGCTTCGCGGATTCGCAGCGCGTATCCGGCTGCATCGAGCGCCGGAAGATATGAAGGCTCGTCGGCCGAATCGGCCACCGCGAGGACGATGTCGATCACCGGCTTGGCGGCGAGGCCGGGGACGGAGGTGGATCCGGCGTGCTCGAGCCGCAGCGCTCGCGCTCCGAGCGCCCCGCGGATGCTCGCCGCTGCCTGCGTGAACAGCTCGGGCCAGAGCGGGTCGTAGTCGACGATTTGAATCCGTACCGGGTCTGCCATGAGCGACTGCTCGTCACCGGCACTCGCGGCGCGAGCACGAGTCGAAGGGCCGCCGAACCGTTTCACGAGCACTTCGGTCCGGAAGGCGAAGATGCGCCGGACGTCGCGCATTACCAATGCGCCGGCCAGCCAGGCAAACCTCACCTCGAAGTCGACCGCGTCGGCGACGAGCGTGCCGCCGCGCTCGTCGGTGAACGTGTGCGTGTGCACCCAGCGACGGTAGGGTCCGCGCCGCTGCTCGTCGACGAAGCGGTAAGGCGGCTCCCAGTGCGAGATCTCGGACTGCCAGCGGAACGGGATGCCGTAGAGCCGCAGCCGGTAGTCGATGCGCGCGCCCGCGCGCAATGCGACGCCGGGCGTCAGGATCTCGAAGTGCAGCCACGGCGGCGTCAGCGCCTCGAGGTTCGCCGCGTTCGAGAAGAACTGAAAGATTTCGTCGCGCGGCCGCGGCAGCCAGATGTCAGTGTTGAAATGCATCTGCTTGCTGCCCACCTGCCTGCCCCACCCGCCCCACCAGCCCACCTGGCTACTCGTGTCGCAGCGCCGCGAGCGGGTCGAT
>Ga0111538_10003592_pt1 | contig 21659 bp, 15 predicted proteins | sample SoiMethybrSBSTD1_FD_79669 | JGI IMG/M metagenome (GOLD analysis project Ga0111538, IMG submission 79669) | Bulk soil microbial communities from a Populus tree surrounding site in Tennessee, USA - Soil MetaG P. TD hybrid SBSTD1 (version 2)... | ecosystem: Environmental > Terrestrial > Soil >... | reverse complement strand
GCCGGCGGCCGCTTGCTGCTTAGAAATGGGAATGAGATGGCCGCCTTCAATATCGCGAAATAATCGACCGATTACCGAGATTCCAAAATGCGGCCATGCAGAAGCACGCACGAAGTAAGTGCGTCTTAGCTTTTTTCAGCCTCTGGCTCGAACCGTTCATCGCCTTGTGCAAGGACGGGACTTAAAATCCCTTGACCGTAAGTCGTGTGGGTTCGACTCTTCGCATCCCACTTGGCCGCAAACTCGTCTAGTCTAACTTCGGCTTCCGCTTCGATCGCGGCGGTGTAAATGGTTTTCAAGTCTCGCGCCACTTCCTTGCGCTGTTTCCAGCCCACGAAGTTCAGTACTAAGAGTCCCTGACTCGTGGCGGCGATCAATTCCGTGAAACGAACCGGATTATTGCGCGCTGATCGGAAGGATAGTCGTCAAGCTGTATCCCGGACACGGAAAGCTTTCGCAACTATCGAACACCTGTCAGGCCGCTGTAATCTGAAATGGTTCCGCGGTATCAGGGGAGTCCTGATCAGCGTAAAACTTATTCCCATAGCCAGGAGTGCCGGCCCGCCTGAGAAACTTGCCCCCGATTTTCAAAAGAACTAACCCATTTTCCAGCGGGAACCACTCAAAAGATCGATCGTCGTGGCTTATTCTCTTTGGCACTCCGCCAATGCTGTTGTCCCAGTTGGAGAAACTTGAAAGGAAGGCGAGAGTACCGCCTTCATACCCACCCCCCGCTTCGTATTCGAATTGGATTAACTCAGGTTCAGGTCGAGTTAGATCAAACACGAAGTCGCGTCCCTGTTCTGCCCCGCCCGCAAAACCAAGACAAAAGCCCTTGCTGTCCCTGAGCCTGACCTTTCCCGTATGACCCTCAGAAAGCAATTTAGCTCCGCCGGTGAATACCGGGGGGCGGCAAATGTCATATTGTTCCCAAACATCTTCAATGGCGCAAAGACCCGTCTTTACTTCCAGATTCAGCCGGTAAGCGCCGTCGGTGTCATGACGCCAAAATCTCACGGCCCTAAGCGGCGCCAAAGGAGTCGGAACCACCGCGTAAAGATTTATATATTTGCAGGTCCCTCGAATGGCAAAGAAATCCTTATCTTCCTGTGCATTACCCGGCGGTGCCGGTGAGTCGATCCAATGTCTCGATGATTCATCGACCTCTGTCCACGACGGATATAGTTTCGCTGCTTGAATCCCAATGCATATCCAGTTGTCGCGCAGATAGAGTTTCGCGCCTGTTATGACTTCTTGCCTCGGAACCTCGACGGTCGTGAGATTTATATAAAGAGGGGGCAGCCGACGGGCTATCTCATTCTTCGTGTTATGCCTTGTTGCGTCGTCGCCGTACTCTCGAATAAGTTCCTTCACCCGTTCTTTATTTATTAACTCAAGGGCATTTGCATTCGCTTCAGCATTTTCTTTCGTCGTTCCCTCTGGAATCTCCTGGGAAACTATTCCGTTAGTGAATGCGGCCTGAGTGATCCTGACAGCCAGCCGATCCCCTTTTTTATACAGTTGCAGGCCCACGACGATTTTGCCGGGATCCGCTTCGATCACGTTGGTATCGAGATAGAATACGTCTTCGGCATCGCAGGTATTGATGCCAAATGTGAAGAAATGCGTTAGGGGCTCGCCGCCCGTAACAGGACGCCGATAGTATTCCTCCACACCTTTTAGCGATTGCGCGCTTTTCTCAGCTTGAAGCTTAATTCTTGGAACCAATCGGTCCGTTGGATCCCTGGCATGCGAATCGGGTATCAATTTCTGCACAATCTTCGAAACACTTGCGTTAGGGTCCTTATGCTTCTCGAGATTTCCAAGCAAGATCAATCCCTTTCGCTGAATCGCCAGCCAACGTTCGAAGCGTGACACGGCATAGAAATACTCTGACTGCGTCCGTGGCTGTCTGGACCCCATCTTGATTACGTCTTCGACGAACAACTTCATGTATGGCCCTTCCAGACTGCTTTTGGTTCCCATTAATGCCGCGTGAATTTCACGCAGATGTTCGGGACACTTTTCGAGTTGGCCGATAAGCTTCTTTCTGTCTTTCTTAATTCGCTCCAAATCTGGTGGCGTAGCCAGGGTTAGTTCCAGTAATGCCGTGAACGACCGGAACCACGCGTCAATGTCATTCTCGGCTTGAACGGTCGCGGTCAGCAGCTGGCTTTCCTTCACCTGACCATAAACATTGTCGACGCGCACCTTGATTTCCTCAATGCCCTTTTGAATTTGATCGAGTCTCGCATTGAGATTGGCCCATTGGCTTTTCGAATCAATGGCGCCGTAGATGGCGAAACCGAACCCGACGGCACTTGAAATGTTCCCAAATGTCGCCTTATCCCAGAGCCAGCCACTAATGTTTTTTTCGGGTGTGGACATACCGGGGTCTCCGTTTTCAGGAAATGCCTCACTGGCAACCGCAAACGCCTTAGCCTAATGCAAGCGGGATTTTGGTTAGCTTGAGGACGAAGTTGAACTTGACCAGGAGCAGTTTCGAGTCGGGTGTTCAATTAGGCAACTGGTTAGACGCGAGGCTTATATCACCAATTGCAACCTGTGGCAATACATCGAATTGACTCGCTGAAAAACCTACCAACAGCATCTATCAAGTAATCGGGTTGAATTGGTATTTCTGGACGCGAGAGTCTGTATGGGATCAACAGTCATGTGGAAGCGAGCACAGCGCGGCCATGAACGCTTTAATCGCCTTCGACATACTCGCGCTCACCTTACGAAGATCAGCTCTTTACGCTATGAAGCCAGGTGCACCACCGGCAATCGTTCACAGACGTCACCCCTAGAAACAGTTCCTCGCGGAGTCCCCGCGGGATCGCCGGGCTGACCAGGGCTATCCACCTAAGTGGCATGTATAAAAGCGCGGCTCCCATGGAGCGAAGCAGCAGCGGCATCGCAAAGGTCCGCTTGTTAAAAGTCGGTATCATATGCAGGCTCTCCCCTCTTCCCTGACGCATCCGAGCATCAGGGATTAACCAATATGACCAACTGGTTAGCAATGCTTGTCCACATCGAATGGCACATCGATGGCTTGGAAGAGGTTTGATTCACCACGCTGCCGAGTTATTTGAACTTGATGTCAGGATTGACCCCCCGTAATGTTGGAGCGTCGCCGAAATTTTGGAGGCAAACCTGGTCAGATTTCTTTAAGGAGGCAATATTCCGCACTCGCCACACACTCAGTCAACCGCGGCAGACGAAAGGAGAATGAAGAACTCCGCGGCGCGGCTATCGATCATCGTCGCCCTCTTCCTCATTAGCCTCAAAGCTACCGCTGGCTGGCTGACGGGCTCTCTGAGCGTTTGGGCTTCGCTGCTCGACTCGGTGCTGGATCTCTTCGCTTCGACCCTGAACTTCATCGCAGTGCGCGCCGCCTCTCGCCCGGCCGACGAGGATCACACTTACGGACATGGCAAGGCTGAATCTCTGACCAGTCTCTTCCAGGCGATAGTGATCGGTGCCTCAGGCATCTTCATCGTGTGGGAAGCTGTTCATCGAATCCGAGACCGGCACCAGACGCGTTCCGAAGCGATCGGGATCGTCAGCATGATGATCGCGATTGCCGCCAGCGTGTGGCTGGTGCGAAGGTTGCGGCGAGTGGCGAGAGAGACTGACTCGCTGGCGCTCGCTTCGGATGCCCTGCACTACGCGACTGATATTTACATCAACAGCGGGGTTTTGTTCGCGCTACTCGTGACCGTCTTCACCGGCTGGAGCCTGGCCGACCCGCTGATTTCATTTGTAATTGCGCTCTATATTATCAAGTCATCTTTTGAGTTGGCCCGCGAGTCGATCGGTGTCCTGATGGATCGCAAGCTGCCGCTCGAGGTCGATAATAAGGTCGCCGAGATCGTGGCTCGATATCGGAACGAAGGAGTGCGTGGATTTCATGACTTGCGCACGCGCCGATCTGGATCAGAAAAGTTCATTGACTTTCATCTGGAGGTTGATCGGAACAAGCGATTCGAAGAAGCGCATAATCTAACGGTCAAGATCTTGCGAGCGATTGAAGCCGAGATTCCTCGCACTAAAGTTCATATCCACACCGATCCAGCCGGATAAGTTTATCTGGTCACTCATGAAACTACTGTAGCTGTTTGCCGCCGTAGCGAAGTTTTCCGCGAACGTTACCAATAAATATTCCCAAGTGGTGCTGATGAGCGTCCTTCCCGGTGAAGACATCGGCCAGGAAGTTCACGAAGATGACGACCAGGTGCTTACGTTTGTCGAAGGAAAAGGCAAAGCTGTTATCGACGGTGAAACCCATGATATTGGCGCTGGCGATCTGTTTGCCGTGCCCGCCGGAATCGATCACAACTTTATCAATACAGGCAATGCTGCCCTGAAACTGTTCACGGTGTACTCGCCGCCCGAACACCCCGATGGTGTTGTGCACGCGACTAAGGCCGATGCTCTCGCTCATCCCGAAGAATGATGCTCGGGCAGTCGTGACCCTCTCAACATGAAGGCCCAGAGCGCTGCGCGCTTCACTCGCTACGAGCTGTGCGGTCGACTCCCGAACGGCCGGTCTCGCGGCGGCAGCGCCTGCCCTGGCAGACTTCATCCCTTCGTGTTGCCTTGAAGAGTTACTGAACCTCGTCCGCGAGAGGCTTCATGACGGACTTAAGTGAGGGGCGAAAAACCCGCGGCTATGTATCGCCACCTCGAAGCTAGAAGCTCTCGCCCCTCCAGCTGTATCAGCTGATCGAGCTCGCTACCTCACGCCCCCAGCGTCAAGCTTCATTTCTTAATCCGCTGATCAGGACCACCTTGCTGGTCGTCCCGTGTGGTAAGGCGCTGCTTACCGTCACAAGAGTGGGCCGAATCAAAAATCCGGACAGTCTTAAGGTTGGTTGTCTGTTTTGGAGAATCCTCCGTCAACGGTTGGGACCAGCATAATGCCGTTTCTTGAATTAAGTTTTCCATTGAGGCCAAAACTGGAAGTAGCGCGAGTCTAACGTCGAGGGAATTCCGCCTATGAGTTGTGAGGGATCCGCGTTTATGCGCCAAAAACTTTCCTGACCATCTTTGCTTCGTTTTCTGCAGTCGAAAAGCCGTGTTAATCAGCGGTTTGATCTAACTCGTTTGCCGGAGTTCGTTGATGATGGATGCGTGGTTTTTATGGCTGTTTGATCCTGTCCTAAAGGCATCACCCTTTGGGCCGATCTTGTCTGCATCCGAAACTGCGCTGGAGGAACGCCAAATTCCCGTTTGAAGGCCCGGTTAAAGGCGGGCTCAGATTCGTAGCCCACCTCTCCCGAAATCCTCGCTACACTGTAGCTGGTTGTCGTCAACGTTTGGGCACCGAGCTGCAACCGCCATCGCGCAAGGTAGGTCATGGGCGGTTCACCCAGGTATTGCCGAAACCTCTCCGCCAGCACGGACCGGGACACTCCGACCTCCTGGGCAAGATTGGCAATCGTCCAACGATATTCCGGAGCGCGATGCATGTGGGCCAGCGCGGCACCCACTTGCGGGTCTCGCGCTCCCGCCAGCCAACCCGTCTGCTGCGGTGGCAACTCCGTCATGTAACGGCGTAGCGTTTCCACAAATAGAGCTTCAGATAATCTCGCCAGCACCGCTTCACTGCCCGCTCGATTGGCGCCGGCTTCCGCAGCGGCAAACCTGATGGAGTTCTCCAGCCATTGACCGGAATGGTCATCTCTAATATTGACCTTGCACACGGGAGGCAAACCGCCGAGGAAGGTCTTGCTAAGTTCGCGATCACATTCCATATAGCCGCACACAAACGATGTGCTTTCGCCTCCCCCGCCCTGGCGGGCAAGAACAATTCCTTGTGAGAAAAGTTCTTTCAAGTGGCGGCCATAATCGAGGATGCTTGAAACGGACCCGTTGGAAAGCACATGCGCATCGCCATGGGGAAATACTACGATGTCGCCAGGTACCAATTCGACTCGATGCGTACTGTCCTCCACTTCGCAGAGAGCCCTTCCCTGGATCAGGAGGTGATAGACAATGACATGTTTGGTTCCCTTGCGAAGAAACTCCGCCACTTCGCGCGTAGGCGGAGAGCGGAATCCCCACGGCGCTGTGAATTCGGCCGTGTAGTACACCGCTCCTTCAAGCTTTACCAGTTGGAGAATTTCCGAAAGAGCGTCCATCGGGGGTTTTCGCTTCGGACTCTTAGCTAAGGTTTAGAGACGCGCAGGTAAGTCATCGATATTCTACCGCTGGTGAATCAAGTTTTCCAGACGCCCAGATAAGAATTGATCAGAGAGCCATGTCAGAGTGGGCCCGTGGCGGTCATCACCGCGCACCAGCTTAAATCAAGAGGAGAATTGAAAATGCTTTCACTTTTTGTACGACTCGAAGCGAAGCCAGGCAAGGAGGAAGAGGTCGCGGCCTTCCTGATGCAAGGTCTGCAAATGGCAAACCAGGAACCGACGACGACGCTGTGGTTCGCGCTGCGCCTGGGTCCAACTACATTCGCGATATTCGATGCGTTCCCCGATGAGGCGGGAAGGCAGACACACCTCAACGGACCGATTGCCAAAGCGCTAATGGCTAACGCACCAAATCTCCTGGCGACGCCGCCTTCCATTGAGAAGGCAGAGATTCTGGGAGCCAAGCTTCCGCAGGAGGCTCGGAAAGCAGCCTAACTGCGATTCTGCTGTGGGCGTCGATCGGCGCCGAACCTGGACAGCGCGCCTCCGCGTTGGTCGGGCGCGGGGGGCTGGGGCCCCCTTTGCCCACTTGATACCCGAACCTAAAACTTACGACCGCCGCGGTTGAGAGCTTTGAGGTAACGCATGGAATTCCGCGCGCTCTGATGCAGTGCGCGTTGTGAGAACAGAATCGAAACTCTACGTCGCCGTAACTTAAGTCTTGTGTGGAAGCCATGCTCACACAATTCTTCAAAAAGGAAGGACTATGTCTGTCGAAAAAGCAGTCGAATCATTGAAACCGCACTTCCGCGGAACAATCATAAGGCCTTCGGACGAAGGCTATAACGAAGCGAGACAAGTCTACAACGGCATGATTGACAAGCGGCCGGGCGCCATCGCGGGTTGCGTGAACGTCGCCGATGTGATCGCCGCAGTGCACGCGGCGCGCGAGCAGGATGTGTTGACCGCGGTACGAGGCGGCGGTCACAACGCCGGCGGCCTCGGTATATGCGATGGCGGGCTGGTCATTGACCTATCGCGGCTGAAGGGAATCCGCGTGGATCCCACCACCCGCACCGTGCGTGTCGAAGGAGGCTGCGTTTGGGCTGAGGTGGACCACGCTACCCACGCCTTTGGTATGGCTACTCCGAGCGGCACGGTTGGCAGCACGGGGGTCGCCGGCCTCACCCTGGGAGGTGGGATCGGTCACCTGACGCGCACCTTCGGTCTTACCGTCGATAACCTGCTGGGCGCAGACATGGTGCTCGCTGATGGCAGCTTCGTGACCACGAGCGAAAAAGAGAATCCTGATCTCTTCTGGGCGATACGAGGCGGGGGCGGTAACTTTGGCATCGTCACCTCTTTTCTCTTCCGACTTCACCCCGTCAAGATCGTGAGTGCGGGCCCAACGTTCTGGCCCATGGACCAGACGCCGCTGGTGATGAAGGCCTATCGGGAATTTATCGCTGAGGCTCCTGAAGACGTGAGCGGCTTTCTCGCGTTAATGAACGTCCCTCCCGTCCCTTTGTTTCCGGAGAACTTGCATCATCAGAAGGTGTGCGCAGTGATCTGGTGCTCGACTGCTACCCCGGAAAAAGCGGAGGAGGCCACATTACCCATGCGTCGCGTCGGCACGCCTTTGCTCGATCATGTGGGGCCGATGCCCTTTCCGGCACTCCAGGGTCTTTTCGATCCCCTTCTGCCGGCCGGATTACAAATGTACTGGCGCGCGGACTTTCACAAGGAACTCAGCGACGTAGCCATTTCCATCCATCAGAAGTACCTCGAACGGATTCCGGCTGGGCTGTCTCTGGCGCACCTCTATCCCATCAATGGCGCGGTTCACCGGATCAGCAGTTCAGGCACAGCTTTCAGCTATCGCGATTGTCTTTTGGCGGGCGTCATTGTCGGCATCGATCCCGACCCCAAGAACAAAGAAACCATTACGAACTGGACCAAGGAATACTTCGACGGCCTGCACCCGTTCTCGGCTGGAGGAGCTTACGTCAATTTCATGATGGAGGAGGGCCAAGAGCGCGTCAGAGCGTCCTTCGGCCCGAACTACGATCGCCTGGCCGCAATCAAGAAGAAGTACGATCCAACAAACTTCTTCCGCGTAAACCAGAACATTCACCCGGCGTAATCCTTAACTCACATCACCGAGGACAGGGTCCCAATTGACTGTCGAGTGCTTGTCCCGGTCTAAGGCAATTAACCGGCGGCCTCTGCTGCCCTGGTTGATGCCGATTTGTGTATGTCTTCAACCGGGACTCATCGATGGTGGCGTAGGAAACAAATCGCGGCGCCGGCGCTTGCAAATCCAATCCCAAACGCTATTCCAGATGCGACGAACAAGATGGACAGACTTGGCGAGAAGAACCCTATCGGGCCAATCACCGTCGAAAGGATTAGCAGGAACAAGACCCAACGCGGCAATGTTTTGGCTTTCCAGGACGTAATCGCGAATAAGTCGAGACCGACAGCGAAGGTCAGCGCTCCGATGGGATAGAACGCATCGCTGAGAATCGCCAGATCCCGCCCGATCAAAACCAACGCGCCGAGAACCTGTAGCAGCAGTGCCAGCTTCCCCGGGATGCCCGCTTCAAGATGCTGGAATTCAAAAAGGCCGATACTGCTGATTAGAAGGAGGATATCGATCACCAGATACAGCGCCATAATCCTCGGCGAAGTTGTCGGCAATATGGACGACAACAGGCGCAGGATACCAGCCAGGACCGCTGCCAGGCCGCCAAGTCGAATTAGGGTCATCATCAGCGCTGTTAGCGGTAATCATTTTACCATTAGGCCGCACCCCGGCAATGTTCAGACGCATTCGATACAGACCCGAATGCGCGCAAGGATAAAGCGTCTTGCCGTCGGCATCGCCCCAGGCCAAATTGTGCGCGTGCTTTGACGTGAAGCAACCGCGGCAGCGATAACTTTCTGGGCGCCATCGATTGTCAATGATTTCTTCTCGATGGTTTGCGCGTGACCGAAAGAGGTCAGGTTTGAAAGCGCCAGGATTATCGCGGCGATCCTGAGAGTCGGTTTCATAGTTCTCTCCTTGCTAACATTCTTCTGGATTAAACTGGATCGCGATCGCCTGAACGCCACCCACCATAGCCACGGGCTTGAAGGCCCCCAATCCGCCGGTAGCCGCGGACTGGGTGGATTTCATGCCTTCCACGCTTCTAACACCTTAAGCCTGAGCCAAAGTTCTGGTAACGTTCCCTATCGCCGTGGGGAACGAACCACAGATTGTCTTCAATCCTTTTAGCCTCGACCTGGTCAACGAGTGTCTGTGGCAAGGATCTCAGGAAATAAAGCTCAGGCCTAAGGCTTTTGCGGTGCTGCACTATCTCCTCGAGCATCCAGGCCAACTCGTCACCAAGGAAGAACTCCTGAACTCCATCTGGCCCCAAACCTTTGTCAGCGACGCCGTCCTCAAGGTCACCATTCGCCAACTCCGGGAAGCTCTCAACGATGATCCAAAGTCTCCTCGCTTCATTGAAACTGCGCATCGTCGGGGCTATCGCTTTATCGGTGAACTCACAGAAAGTGCACAGATGACAGCCGACCAGGCCGGGCGCGCCAGAACGACCCGGTTTTCAGGTCTGCCGAGCGAAGATTTGTCCGGGGGATTTGTGGGTCGCGATGAAGCATTGATCAGAATGCAAGGCTGGCTTCAGAAGATGCTGGCCGGCGAACGTCAGATCGTCTTGGTTACCGGAGAAGCCGGCATCGGGAAGACCGCTTTGGTAGATACCTTCGCGCGCAGCATCGCTGCGGATCAGAGAATTAGGATAGGCCGAGGACAATGCCTTGAACAGTACGGTACGGGGGAAGCTTACCTGCCCGTACTGGAAGCTATCGGGCAGTTGTGCCGAGAGCAGTCACAGTTTGTTGATGTGTTGCGCGCTTATGCTCCGATGTGGTTGCTGCAAATGCCGTCTCTGGTCAGCGATTCAGATCGCGAGTTGTTGAATCGCGGAGTATTGGGAGCAACACGTGAGCGAATGCTGCGAGAGATGGGCGGGGCTTTGGAGGCGCTCACGGCTGAAATGCCGCTCGTCCTCATATTGGAAGACCTTCACTGGAGCGATTACTCGACCCTGGATCTGATCTCCTACCTGGCCCGACAGCGCCAGCCTGCTCACGTTATGCTGATTGGAACCTATCGTACTGTTGAGTTGATTCTAAGCGGTCATCCGTTGAAGGCAGTCAAACAGGAATTGCTGGCCAAGCAGCAATGCGAGGAGTTACTGCTTGATTATCTCAACGAACAAGCAGTCGGTAAGTATTTGGCCATTCGATTTCCGGGCAATCGGTTTCCGGCGGGACTGGCGAGGTTAATACACGAAAGAACGGAAGGAAACCCCCTCTTTATGGTTAATGCCGTCGACTTTCTGGTAACAGAAGGTTTGATAGCTGAACATAAACAGGGCGCGGAGCTGGTAGTGGATATCGGGAAGGTTGAGGTGGGGGTCCCCGACAGCATCAAGCAGATGATCGAGAAACAGCTCGGTCATCTCGATGCTGATGAACGGTTAACTCTTGAAGCGGCCAGCGTGGCGGGAGCTGAGTTTCCGGCGGTCGCGGTGGCCGCTGGTTTGGGAGAGGACCAAACACTCGTAGAGGCGCGGTGTGATGAACTGGCAAGTCAACATCAGTTTATTCAGGACCGCGGGGTGCAACCGTTACCCAATGGAGAAGCGTCGACGCGGTACGGCTTTATTCACGCCTTGTACCAGAACGTTTTGTATGAGCGCATGTCGGAGTCGAGGCGCGTGAAACTGCACCGGCGAATCGGGGAACGAGGCGAGGAGATCTACGGCGCAAACGCCAGAGGAATTGCAGCAGAGCTCGCGATGCACTTTGACCGCGGACGGGATTATGAACGGGCAGCACGGCATTTTCAGCAAGCGGCCAACAATGCTATCCGCCGCTTTGCGTATCGCGAGGCTGTGGGACTCGCACGCCGTGGGCTGGAATTGCTCCGCCAGCTGCCGAATACTGCCAAGCGCGCCGAGCAGGAACTACTGATGCAACTGACTTTAGGCGTGCCATTGATCGCAACCGAGGGCTATGCGGCTCCAGACGTGGGCAATGTGTACCTGAAGGCGCGAGAGTTGTGTCAGCAATTAGGTGGCACCTCAGATGTATCTGAAGTTCTCTGGGGGCTCAGGACCTATCACACATTGAAAGCGGAGTTCGCGACTGCACGGCAGATCGCGGACGAATTTCTGCAACTGGCTGAGCGTCTCTCTTATCCCGGGCTCGCGATGCGAGGTCACTGGGCTATGGAAATCATTTTCCTGCACCTCGGGGAGTTTACTCTGGCCCTGGACCATTACGAGAAAGCGCTTTCATTCTACGATCCTGACCACCACGTCGATGATGCTTTCCTATATGTGCAGAACCCCGGGGTCGCGATGCGGTGTTTTGCTGCGTGGTCCCTCTGGTTTCTTGGTCAACCCGATCAGGCTGTGAAACGTATTCACGAGGCCGTGGACCTCGCGCGCGAGTTATCGGAACCTCATGGTCTGGCGCAGGCACTGTTCTTTGCGGCAGGTCTTCATCAGTTGCGGCGAGAAACGCGCAAGGCCCAGGAAGATGCCGAGGCCGCTATTGCAGTTTCGCGTGAACACGGGCTGTCGTTGTATCAGGCGATGTCCACGGCCACGCGTGGTTGGGCGATGATCTTGCAGGGGCGACAGGAGGAGGGGATGGAACAGATGGGTGAGGGTCTTGCTGCCCATCGCCTGACAGGCGCCGAAGTAATACTCCCTCACTTTTTGGGGCTACTGGTTGAGGCGTTTGCCAAAGCCGGCCAGGTTGAGGAAGGACTCCGCGTATTGGATGAGGCACTGGCGGTGGTCCATCGTAACGGGGAAAAGTATTACCTCGCGGAGCTGTACCGGATCAAGGGCGAACTCCTGCTCTTACAAGCTACAGAGCGCCGCTTCTCGCAGGCGGCCGCAGAGGAATGTTTTCACCAGTCAATTAAGATTGCCCGCCAGCAGAAGGCGAATTCGTGGGAGTTGCGCGCGGTGATGAGCCTGGCCCGCCTTTATCAAGACCAGCATAAACGGGTTGAAGCACACGGCCTGCTGGAACGAATCTACGGCAACTTCACCGAGGGATTCGAAACAGCGGATCTACGAGAAGCAAAGGCGCTCCTTGATGAGTTATCCGGGGCGAGCGTTGACGTAAGCACCACCTGAAACCGGTTGCAGTTCAAAATCATTACTATCATTGCTGCCAAACCCAAGGGCGATCATGCGGGCACGAGCCCGCACATCGACAGGCAGCGAGAGCGCCCTTCGTGCCTTTGAGTCGAGGTGGACACCAACAATCGTTGTCCTGGCCGCGAGCAGTCCGGTTTCATCATTTCGCATTTCGTGAACCATGCGCAGCGCTTTATCCATGACCTCAGTTACCACTGAGCTGACGGTGACAATATCGCCGGCGAACAATTCACTCTTATACTCGAGGTGTTGCTCGACGGCGACCATGCCAACTCCCTGCTCGTGAAAACGCAATCTGGAGAGTCCCAGCCTCGCCAGCAGCTGCCACGACGCTTCGTCAAATTTTTCCACGTACCACATTGAATTCATGTGCCCCATGTGGTCGCACTGCCAGGGATACACGGTTCCCCGATAAGTGATCGTAGATTCAGTCATCGATTCTCCCTTCTGCGTTTCAGTGAATTCGTAGCAGCGGTTCTCTGTTTACAGCGGGCACTGGCCGAAGTGTGTTGGGCCGCGCTGCAAAAGGAGTTTACGAGATAGAACCTCCGCGGCGATCCCATGGCCCGCTTTAATGCCTGCCTGGTTGCTAAACTCGAAGTGGATTCCGCCAAATACACGCGATCTCCCCATCTCGGCCTCAGCCGCCGAGAAGCTGGGATAGGTTCGTGCTTGAGCGCCCGGCGCGGAATCGGTAACCAGAGTGAAAGGAATGTTGTCCTGGCAGAAAAAGCCGGCGAGCACTCGCGACGCGGCGCCGGCGAACGAGCTGTGTCCGGACCAGTGCTCAGGCGTTCCTCCGATGCCGCCGGCGCGGGGACTCCATCCCGGATCTGCGATGGTGTTCGGATTATCGTCTGTGTCTGCTTCCCGAATCGCCGTCGCCGGTCGCCAGGCGTGAAAGAGAAACTTGGTCTGATAAGTAGGCGCGACCGTATCAGCCATCGTCATTGTGAGCAGTGCTAACAGCCGCGCAGTTTCCGGAAGCTGAAGCGCTCGATCGTTACTAACCGCGAGCGCGATCTGGATCCATGCTCCCGGTGGTTGGCTGGTTCCCGCGGGAAGATTCCAATATTGGAAGGTGGCGAGCTTGTCAGCGTCCGGAATCGCCGCATTGCCCAGCAGTTTTACCTCTGCTAACGCAGCTGCATATTCAAGACTGTTGAGAGCCGGCGGTCCAGGACTGATGTAGATGCTCGAATCAGCAATCGCGAATGGCAATAGATTGCGAAACTGAGTGCCGGACCACGTTGCCCGGAACTGTCCGGGACCAACTCCTGGCGGCTGGCTCTGATCAGGGCTCGAGCCGTCATTTGCGCGCGCCGCCAGAACCTCTGCGCCGACATGTTCACCCCACTCGCGTCCCGCCGACACTGGCCCATTGTCACGGAGCCCCGCCAGATCGCTGGCGAGTTGTGCATCAAACTGCGCAGCCAGATCCGGGTAGAGCCCGATCAATACGGCATGCGCCGCGCTTGCCGCAGCGGCCACCAGATTTCCCTGAGCTGGAGCGCCATGTGGCGGTACCAGAGCGAAGTCACGGTCCACGGGGCCGCGTCTCGATTCGATCCCGTTGACGGCATCGTAAATAGCGGCATTGACCATTGCATAGAGCCGGGCCGCCTGGGCGTCACTGGCATTTTTCGATCGCGCGGTGGCCAGCGCCAATTGATTCCAGTTGCCTACGACCGCCGGGCTGGAATTGACGGAAGAGTGTGCCTGACCTTGTATCCAGCCAAGCGTCACCAAGAGAGTCAACGAAAGAATTAGAGCGCTACTGCGAATTATCGGTCTCATAGCTGTTCTCCTTATTAAATCCTATGACTAAGTCGAAAGTGGACTGGGTCGCGAAATGCTTTACGCAGGAACCAGTTGTCCTTGGGGAGATCCGTTTCACCGAGCGCAGAGGTTAAGCCGGGCGCAGCACTAGAGTCATAAAGTTGCCGTAATGGTGAGGTAACTTTTTGGTAATGACGCGAGCTTCAGCACCGGCCTCTCTGTTTTCAAGTTTAGCTCCAGGCGAAGAAACAAGAGACTATCGGCCCAGGACTTTGCGAATCCGCGCCAGATGATGCCAGCTGTGTCGCAGCGCGTGGTCTTCGATTACGAATTGGGCCGTCATTGGCGCCCCAAAGCTCAGCGAGAACGGTGCCGCCACGTCCAGCTGTTCATCAGTGAATTCGCGGACGGCCTCAGCAGCCGCGCGACTGTTTCGCCGCAAAAGTTCGAGCGCGTCAGCCTTGGACACTCCTGTTTGTTCGCGGTGATGTTTACTGTTCATCTCGGCGATTGCGTCCCACGTAACTTCCGTGATAGGTGTCCCGCCGGCGATTGTTCGCGCGACCTCAACTTCGATCGGATAGACCGAGGCCACATGATGCACAATCACCCCAATTGGCCGATGGTCGGTGGCTGAAACGGGCGTGGCCCATTCTGTCTCTGACAGAGCTTCCGCAAACGACGCCAGCTGCGCCGCACCCTCTTCGATTCGTTTAGCTAACATCTCAGATCGATGACTCATTTTTATTCTCCTTATTTTTCATCCGGCGAAAGCGAAAGCCTCACTTTTGAGGCTCGCGCTTTGCTGCCGGTCCACTATTAATTTCCACCGACTCTTTTCAGGGTCCAAAGCGAGCGCGATACTCGCGAGACTCGAGAAACGCCTTAACCATTTCCGCGTTGATGAAGTCGCCGTTAAAGCGATTGAGCTTGGTTACCCAGAAGTCGAAGCCGGCGAAGCCCGAGTCGGGTGGATCGTTTGCATTTCGGCGCAGATAACCAAGGTATTGCATCTGCACGAAAGCAATGGTTGTTTCACGAGCGAAGTCCGGGGCCGCCGTCAATCGCAAGAGCGCGTGGGCTCGCGCCGAAGGATCAGCCGCGGTCGCACTGCCACCAAACTCGCCGACCGCATCGGCCAACTCAGCAGCCGTCGCGTTCCGTCCGAAGGCATGGAGATACAACTTGTTGACGTAGATCGCCGGAGAATCGACGGTCGGGTACAACTCCACAAACTCAGGCCGGGTAACAAAATCTTTCGTGAACGCTTCCCGGTTGTCGTTTAGTTGCCGCTGCCAATCACCCTCGCCTACGATGACGCCACGACCTACTTCCTGAGCGTCACGGATGAACTCCTGAAACGCCGGCAGTTGACGTGGCCGATCCAAAGCCAGCGTGTAAAAGGCTCTCACCAGACCTCCGGTCTGTGACCACTCAATGGACAGGAAGAACGCCGCCGAGGTATTTACGCGCATAACCTCTTTGCACTGGACTGCTGTCTGGTCGGCTGGCCGGCGCGTTGGATCGTCGCACTGGTCGATGTTGTCAACCCAAAACGCCAGGCCGGCCGGGTCGGGTTCACGATTTAGAAAGTCGTGATACTGCTGGCGCACAAACGCGGGTGTTCGATCGATGATGTTGGCCAGCGCGTCCGGAGAGCCATCGTTCCGGTCGTCGATCTTCACCGTTGCCGTGGCCGTCAGTCCTAACGTTGCCGCTCCGGTAGGATTCGAGAGTTTTACCGTGAAGGTCTCGAATGGAGCTTCGATGTAGCTGTCCCGGTTGATTAATACGTCGAAGGTCTTCAGGGTTTCGCCCGGTGCAAATTTCAACGTGCCCAGGGTCATGTTGAAGTCACACCGTGATGAGGCAAATCCGTTGAAGTTCGCACAATCAGGTGAAGCTCCCTCATCGTCAGAACTGTAATCAACCGTGGCGGCGCCAGAAGTGTCCCCGTCCCGTTTAACCTGGATTATCATCGAACCGGCGCCCTCGCTCACTTCATAAACCTCAGAGCCAAAGCTGAACACCGGTTGACTATTCGCTTGATCCGCGATGGTGAAAGTGCGCGCAACGTCTACTGCCGGATTGTAATCGGCGTTTCCAGCCTGCAATGCAGTCACGGTGCACGAACCCGCCTCTGCGAGATGCACCTGCGTGCCGCTTAAAGTGCAACTCCCCACCGCCGCAAATACCACCGTTAGATCGGACGAGGCTGTAGCACTAATGTTGAAGTCAGCGTCGCCAACAGTCCGGTCTGGTAAAGCTCCAAACGTGATTTGTTGATCGGCTTTTCCGATCGCAAACGCTCTAATCACGTTGGTCGCGGCGTCATAATCCGCATTGCCGTTCTGTGACGCCGTGACCGTACAAATACCGGCTCCGGTGAGATGTACCTGGTTCCCGGTTAACGAACACTTGCCGAGCACTGCAAACGAGACTGCCAGATTTGACGAAGCAGTCGCATCCAGGGCGATGTCCGCATCACCGAAGGTTTTGTCCGGCAAAACTGCGAACGTGACTTGCTGATCGGACTTGCCGATTGAGAAGGTTCGAGCAACCGAAGTTGCCGCATTGATGTTTTCGTTACCCTCCTGCGACGCAGTAATCGTACATGCCCCCGCTCCGTTTAAATGGACATGCGATCCAGTCAAGATGCAGTTTCCGGTCGCGGCGAAGGTTACGACCAGATGTGATGAGGCCGAGGCCGTCACTTCAGCGTCGGCGTCACCGAATTTTTTGTCTGCCAGGACCTCGAACGTAATTTGCTGATCGGCTTTGCCGATCGCAAAGGTCCGCGCGATAGCGGTTGCCGGGTTGTAATCTGAGTTACCTTCCTGAGCTGCGTTGATCGTGCAGGCTCCAGCGCCGCCCAGGTGGACCTGCGCGCCAGTCAACGTACAGTTGCCGTTGGCCGCAAAGCTAACTTGAAGACTCGATGACGCGGTCGCCGCCACCACGAAATCCGCATCGCCAAATTTCTTGTCGACCAACGCCGCGAAGTTAATTTGCTGATCGGCTTTTCCAATCGAAAACGTCCGAGCGACCGGGTTGGCGGCGTTGATATTCGCGTCGCCATCCTGCGACGCCGTAATCGTGCATAAACCAGCTCCCTTCAAATGCACCTGCGTTCCAGTCACTGTGCAGTTCCCGGCGACCGAAAAGCTCACTGCGAGATTTGACGAAGCAATGGCGCTGACCGAAAAGTCAGCATCGCCAAAGGTCTTGTCCGCTGGAGCTGCGAATGTGATTTGCTGGTCAGCCTTCGCCACGGCAAGTTGTCGAGCCACCGGTGTCGCAGCCTCGAAATTTGCATCACCGACCTGAGACGCTGTGATCGTACAGTTACCAGCTCTCGCGATGTGCACTTGCGCGCCTGCGATTGAGCAGTCGCCCGTCGCAGAAAACGAGACGGCCAGGTTCGACGACGCAGTCGCCGTGACGTTGAAGTCGGCATCACCAAAACCCTTGTTCGCCAAAGCGGCAAACGAAATCGTCTGACCTGCCTTGCCGACTGAGAACGTGTGTGCAACCGGCGTGGCCGCGTTGACGTCAACGTTCCCATCTTGTGAAGCGGTAATGGTACAGATTCCGGCGCCCGATAGATGGACCAGCGATCCATTGACCGTGCAGTTGCCGGCCGCAGTGAAGCTGACCGCGAGGTTAGACGAACTCGTCGCGGTGACATTAAAGTCCGCATCATCAAACTTTTTATCAGGCAAAGCCGCAAACGTGATCTGCTGATCGGCTTTGCTGATTGAGAAAGTGCGCGCGACGGAGGTGGCGTTGACATTCGCGTTGCCGTCCTGCTTGGCGCTGATGGTGCAAGCCCCCGCGCCGATGAGATGAACCTGCGCTCCCGTGACCGTGCAATTACCGAGAGCCGTAAACGTAACCGGTAAGCCTGACGACGCGGTGGCGCTGACATTGAAGTCACCAACACCGAGTTTCTTGTCGACTAAAGCGTCGAACGTGATCAACTGGCTTGCCGGTTGAATCACCAAAACGGCATCGGCCTGGCCATTGAAATTCGCATCGTTGACAATCGCCCGCACCGCATAATTTCCGGCGTTTGCCGGGGCGACTGCGGATCCGTCATAGGTGACGACGAGGTTCAACCCGGCCGGATCGCTTAATACAGAGACGCTCTTAGGGAGGCCATCAAAGGTCTGAACCAAATTGCCAAGTGTGACCTGGGCGGTTCCGATCGTATTCGTGAGCGCGAACGCCGCTGATGGTAAGCCGCCCGACAGACTTGCCGTGACATTGTATGGCCCGCCCGCGATCGAGTTTGCCGTGAATTGTGGCGCGATTGCCAGGCCCTCGATGTTGGTCACGACGGTTGCGCTGGCTGAAAACGTACCGCTGGCGCCGCTTGTTGGTGCGGTGAAGGTTAGCGGGATTCCGGGACGGCCGCTGCCGGACTCAGTCACAGTTGCCTGCAATGGTGACGCGAAGGCGTTGCCGATGATTGCAGACTGCGGAGTACCGCTGACCGCACTGATCGCATAACTTACTTCCACCGCACCAATATCGATTGGACCAGAGACCACGCGATCGAAACCGCGCTGGTCCCTCGCGAGCACTGTCTGATTCCCGCCGTCAAGGCTGTTGATGCCCGCTTTGATCGCCGGACTCCCCGGCAACAGCAGGTGCGTCGCCGTCGCTCCTCCGTTGTCTACCAGCGGGCCGAGCAGCGCGTCAATCGGATTTGCAACTGAACCCAACAGATTAATGTTGGGAAGCAGTCCACTCGAGCCATCATCCAATCCAATCAGGTTATTGCTACTGGTCGAAGCAAATGGTTCGGCAATTTGCAAGACCCCGACGTCATTACTCGCCGCGCCATTGCCCTTGAAGTTACCGGCGACGAGGGTATTGCGCAGGATCAGCTGACTGGACGCCTGGAAAATCCCACCGCCATTGCCGGATCCATCGTTATTACTGTCTGCCCGATTGTTTGAAATCGTGACATTTATCAAAGTCGCAATCGCAGATTGATTGTGCAATCCGCCACCGTCGCCATCAGCCGCGTTGCCGCTGATGGTGCTGTTGATCATGAAAAGACTGCCGCCGGATATCTCAAGCGCACCGCCGCTGCCTTCACCAGTGGTGTGGTTACCGGCGAACGTGCTGTTGCTGATGAGTAGATTTCCCTGGCTCCGGATAGCTGCACCGGAATCCGCCTTGCCACCGGTAATCGTCAGGCTCGAGATTGCCACCCGGTGGCCCAAGCTGATGTCAAAGACGCGCCGGCTGTCATTGCCGCTGATAATCAAATTCTCTAAAGCTGGCCCAGTGATCGTCACATCGCGATCGATTAATATTTCGCCGCCGGTCAAGGTAATTGGGCTGGTAACGTGACCAGGGGTCATATCGAAGGTGACGGTGCTGCCGGGGCACGCGCTGGCTAACGCATCTCGCAGACTTCCCGCACCGCTGTCGTTGCTGTTGGTGACTACCAGATCGGAGCTCGGGCAGCCGACGTCGATACCGGCTGTTACGAAAGCAGGGCTGAAGCTCTCGTCCGAATCACCGGTGCCGGCCTGTACAGTGAAAAAGAAAGACGAGGCAGGACTGAAGAGATTGGCATCGGGTGTGAACTTCAATCCAGCCTGCCCTTCAACAAAGGTGATTACCCCGCCATTAACAATTTCCGTCGTCCCGTCATGTTGGAACAGCCGGCCGTTGGTGATGCTGGTGATTTTGAAGTGCGTTACCTCCGCGCCGTCGACGGGGTTGCGGTCGATCACCAGGCCTGAGTTCGTTTGCGCATTGACACTGGTCGTCGCATTGGTAACGCTCGGGAAGTCCGCGATCGGTTTGATCGTGATGGTGAATGTCTGAGCTCCGGACGAATCCTGCCCGCCATTCGCAGTGCCGCCATCGTCGTGAAGGGTCACTGCGACAGTCGCCACGCCAAATGCGTTTGGAGCCGAATTGTAAGTCAACAGCCCGGCCGCGTTGATCGATGGTTGAGTCGCGAAAAGATCATTTCGATCGTTTGTCACGCTGAAGTTCACGGTCTGGCCCGACTCATTTGCCGGCCCGGCAGAAACATTCGTCGCCCACGCGTTGAGGGTCTGCGCGCCCGCATCTTCATTGACGACCTGGTCCGCACCCTTCGTAAAAGAGGGTGGGTCGTTAACTGCGTTGACGGTGACGTTAACGTTGGCCGTGTCGCTGCCGCCGTGTCCGTCGCTGATGGTGTAGGTGAAAGTATCTGGCCCAAAATAGTCAGCCACCGGCGTGTAGGTCAGACCCGCTCCGCCAGCGCTAATCGCGACTGCGCCATGCAGGCCCTGCGTAATGGCCGTGATGGTTAAGGCATCGTTCTCATGATCCGTGTCGTTCGCCAACACGTTGATTGAATTAGCGCCGCTGTCTTCGTCAATGATTACGGCGTCATCGATCGCATCAGGCGCGGTATTGGACTGCGCTGAGAAACGTGTCTGCAGGCCAAAGCCCTGAGTAACAAAGGCGCCTCCGGGAGTATTGGCGGGATTCGCCGCCCGGCTAATGGTTGAACTGTTGCCCGCGCGGTAGTAGAGAGTTGCACCGCCGCTAAACAGCGTCGGCGAATTCATGGTCACATCGAGCAGTAGATTGCCGTTGGCCGGATTGTAAGTGAACGGCGTGATGTCGATGATCAAATCAAACTGATCGCTGCGCGTGATCGTCGCTGTCAGCGGTCCCGAGAAGACCTGCGCAAAATCAGCGCCTCTGTTGGCCGCAAAGTTGGTGCTGATATTGTTTGGCCCAACAGCCGTAGTGCTGAGTCCAAGGTTGAAATTGTAGGTCGCGATACCGGGACCAGAGGTCAAACTTGAACTTGAGGCGAATGCAATTTTTGTTATGGTGATCGGGCCTGAGAAAGCACTGGCGGCATAGACCTGCTGGTAAATGCCACCGGCAGCAAAGTCCGGAAAGGCGCTGGAAGCCGACGTTGGATCCATCCCGATTGGGTACCTACTTAGATCATTATTCGGTCCAACGATGACTGTCTGGGCATTGACGGCCTGAACTACAAAGCAGAAGCAAGCCAGGGCAGTTAACACGAGAAAAAATCTGTTTAGTCGGGACATGTCAATCTCCTCACCTTCGAGCTGATCAAATTGCGGAAGACGGCTGCAGACTCGCCGATGAAGCTTTGCGAAACTGAAGAGGTCTTTCATTCAAGCGTGGAGATTAGTCCCGGCTGCGCAGGCGAGTCATAAACCTGCCGTAATGGTTGGGTAACCTTTCGGTAATGGAAGCGGAGAAGAAGGATTACCGAACCGAGCGCGGCGGATGTGAAACGCCAGAGCCTGGTCCAACGGGCCGTTCTACAAATCGAAAGTAGTTTTTATTTTGAACCGCAAGGCGGGCGAGATAATTACGGACGCGACTGATTGCGCGCGGCCTCTATTCAGAGCTCGTGGCTGAGGAACCCAGAGCTTGGGCCGTTGGCCCACTCAACCAGGTTGCCATTAGAGAGAGAGAG
>Ga0111538_10003589_pt1 | contig 21663 bp, 15 predicted proteins | sample SoiMethybrSBSTD1_FD_79669 | JGI IMG/M metagenome (GOLD analysis project Ga0111538, IMG submission 79669) | Bulk soil microbial communities from a Populus tree surrounding site in Tennessee, USA - Soil MetaG P. TD hybrid SBSTD1 (version 2)... | ecosystem: Environmental > Terrestrial > Soil >... | reverse complement strand
TGGATGACATCTACATGACCGGCGTGCAGCTGATGACCGGCTCGGGCGGCTGGCCGATGAGCATGTTCCTCGAGCCCGCGACGCTCAAGCCGTTCTACGGCGGCACGTACTTCCCCCCCGAAGATAACTTCGGCCGGCCGGGCTTCCCGACAGTGCTGCGAAATGTTTCGGAAGCGTGGAAGACCAATCGTGCCGCGATTGTGGAGCAGGCCGGGAAGCTGGCGGAGGCGATTATCGCCCAGCACACGATCGATTCGAAGCCGGTGACACTGGGCAAGCCGCAGGTCGATGATGCTGTTGCAGGATTGATGGCGTCGTACGACAAGATCGACGGCGGATTCGGGGCGGGGCCTCGCCGGGCGCCGAAGTTCCCGCAACCCGCGAATCTGGACTTGCTCATCGGCGCGGCATGGGAGCAGAAGCCCGTGCGCGAGGCCGTGCTCTACACGCTCGATCGGATGGCGATGGGCGGGATGTACGACCAGGTCGGCGGCGGCTTCCATCGCTACAGCGTCGATGAGAAGTGGCTCGTGCCGCACTTCGAGAAAATGCTGTACGACAACGCGCAACTGGCCTCGACGTATGCCCGCGCGTACGAACTCACCAATGATGCGTACTGCGCCGACATCGTGCGCGAGACGCTCGACTACGTGCTGCGCGAGATGACTTCGCCCGATGGAGCGTTTCTCAGCGCGCAGGACGCTGAGGTTGATGCGATGGAGGGCGGCAACTATCTCTGGACCGAGAAGGAGGTTCGCGATGCGCTGAAGGACGAGGATTTCGGCGCGTACATCGCGCTGACGATCGAGGCCTACGGCCTGGACAAGGGCACGAACTTCCAGGATCCGCATCATCCCGAAGCGCCACCAAAGAACGTGCTGTACCTGGTGGATCGGCCCGACAGGATCGCGGCGAAACGCAAGACGACGACGGAGGCGGTGAATACCGATCTCACGATCATCAAACGCGCGCTGCTCAGCGTGCGCGATCTGAGGCCGCAGCCAGCGACTGATGACAAGATTCTTACGGGGTGGAACGGCCTGATGATCGCGGGCTTCGCCGATGGTGGCCGCGTGCTCAAGGATGCGAAATACACGAACGCTGCGGCCAAGGCCGCTGAGTACGTGCTGTCGAAGATGCGAGGCGATGACGGCGGCTTGCTGCGATCGAGCCGCGCGGGCAAGCCGCAGATCGACGCGTTTTTCGAGGACTACGCGTTCGTGATTCGCGGCCTGCTTTCGCTGCATCGTGCGACCGGCGACAAGCGCTGGCTCGAAGAATCGATCAAACTCGCGGAGACGGCGAGAACTCGTTTCTGGGACAATTCGTCCGGTGGCGGAGGCTATTTCGACACGCGCGAAGGCCAGAGCGACCTGTTCGTCCGCATCAAGAGCATCTACGACGGCGCTGTGCCCAGCGGCAACTCGGTTATGCTTCTGAACCTGCTCGATTTGCACGAGCGAACGAAGGATGCCCGCTGGTTGAATGATGCCAAGGCGACGATGGCGGCCCTCAGCAGCGCCATCGTCAATCATCCTGCCGGAAGCGTGCTGGCGATACTGGCCCTTCATCGGATGAATGCATCGCCAGCGGCAGCACCGGCCGTTGCCGTCAAGCCGCAGGATTCGAACGAGAAGCCCGCGTCCGACACTTCGACCAAACCAGCCACGCCCAAGCCCACGCAGAACGACAAGGTCGTCGCGTGGTGCAATCCCAAGGAAGTGAGCGTGAGGGTTGGGGGGCCGGCCGCGAACTTCGAGATCACGATGGAGATCCTCAAGGGCTGGCACATCAACACCAACGCGCCGGGCGATGAGTTCGTGATCCCGCTCAAGATTGAACTCACCGGCTGCCAGGGCCTGAAGATGACGCCGCAGTATCCGCCGGGTGAATCCTTCAAGGGTGGCGGCACGAACGCCACCGTGCAGGTCTACGGCGGCAAGGTCGTGATTCCGGTGACGCTCGAACAGATCGGCGCCTTCAGCGGCCAGCCGCGTATCCAACTCACCTATCAGGCGTGCAACGACCAGATCTGCCTCGAGCCCAAGCGCATCAACATCGGCCTGCGCATTCTGGCGCAGAAGTGATCGCCGCGCCATCCTCGTTACACTGCCGCGACCATGGCCAGGCGCATCGCCCTTGTCTCCACCGGCGGAACGATCGAAAAGACCTACGACGAACTGTCCGGCGCGCTGGCCAACCGCGTGAGCGTGCTGGATGTGATGCTTGCATCTCTGCAACTGCAGGGTGTGACTATCGATCGCGTCGCGCTCATGAACAAGGACAGCCTCGAGATGTCCGACGCGGACCACAACCTGATCGCGTCCACGGTGGGCAAGTTGTTGCAGGATCACGACGGCGCGGTGATTGTGCATGGTACCGATCGCCTGGCGATGACCGGCCATCGCATCGTGGAGAAGGTCAAGCCGCTGCGTGCTGCAGTGGTGCTGACCGGAGCCATGCGCCCGTACGTCATGCGCACGACGGATGCGCTGCAGAACCTGACCGAGGCGCTGCTGGCGGTGCAGGTCATGCCGCCGGGCGTGTACGTGGCGATGCACAACCAGGTGCTCGCGTTCCCGGGCGTGGAGAAGGATCCGGAGCGAGGCACGTTCGTGAAGCGATGACATGAGCGGCGCGCACCAGAAAACCGGCTTCCGCTTCCTCGACGCTGTCGAGCGCATCGGCAACAAACTGCCGGATCCGGTGACGCTGTTCGTCATCGGCGCGCTGCTGGTGCTGTTGGCGTCGTCCATCGCGGCGGCCGGCGGCTGGTCACGCGAGCACCCCGCCACGCACGAGACGGTCGCCGCCAAGAGCCTGCTCACGCGCGAAGGCGTGCAGTGGATCTGGCTCAACATGGTCCGCAACTTCACGGGCTTTGCCCCGCTGGGAATCGTGCTCACGGCGATGCTTGGCATCGGCGTCGCGGAGAAGTCGGGCCTGATCGCCGCGTGCCTCAAGGGCATGGTGCAGATCACGCCCCGCAGCCTGCTCACGCCCGCGGTGATCTTCGTTGGCGTCAACAGCAGCATCGCCACCGACGCGGGGTACGTCGTCCTGCCGCCGCTGGCGGCGCTGGTGTTCGCCAAGGCGGGTCGTTCGCCGCTGGTCGGACTTGCTGCCGTCATTGCGGGAGTGGGGGGCGGTTTCAGCGCGAACATCCTGCTCACCGGACTCGATCCGCTGCTTCAGGGCCTGACTGAAACCGGGGCGAGGCTGCTCGACAGCGAACGCCACGTGCGGGCCGACTGCAACTACTACTTCATGATCGCGTCGACATTCGTGATCACGTTCGTCGGCTGGGGCATCACGCATTGGATCGTCGAGCCGCGATTCTCGAAAGCAGACATCGCTGAGCAGATCGCCAGCGCAAATCTGCCGGGACTCGCAGCGGGCGAGGGTAACAGCGGCGATGATCGCCTGACCGCAAGTGAGAAGCGAGGCCTGTTCTGGGCGATGATTGCCGCCCTGATCACCGGCGCGGGCGTCGCGGCCCTTATCCTGATTCCCGGCGCGCCGCTGCACGGCAGCTACGCCAAGCCGCCATCAGGCAAGCAGGCGCTGATCTGGCCCGATGTCATCGTGCCGCTGCTGTTTGTCGTGTTCTTGTTGCCGGGAATCGCCTACGGCTTGGCGACGCGCGTTATCCGAAACGATCGCGACGTCGCAAAGATGATGGCCGATGCGATGTCAGCCATGGGCATGTACGTGGTACTGGCGTTCTTCGCCGCGCAGTTCGTCGAATGGTTCCGCGAATCCAATCTGGGATTCCTGCTGGCGCTCGAAGGCGCGGAGTTTCTTCAGGAGTTGAACGCGCCGGTCTGGGTGATGCTCGCCGGCATCATCGTCATCTCCGCGTTTCTCGACCTGTTCATCGGCTCGGCGTCGGCGAAGTGGGCCTTCATGGCGCCGGTCTTCGTGCCCATGTTCATGGCGGTAGGCATCAGCCCCGAACTCACGCAGGCGGCGTACCGCGTGGGCGATTCGTGCGTCAATCCGATCGCGCCGATGAACCCCTACGTCGTCGTGATGCTCGTATTCATGCAGCGGTTCATGCCCAAAGCCGGTTTGGGTTCGCTGATCGCGCTGCTGCTGCCGTACTCGCTGGTCTTTCTGGTGACATGGACCGCGCTGCTCCTGGCGTGGGTGGCGCTGGGGCTGCCGCTGGGGCCGGGACATGAAGCGCTGTTCATCAAGTAACACAAAGCCCACGGATGGCAATCTGTGGGCTTTGCATGGGGATCGCGTTCGCGCCTACGCCTTCTCTGGTGCGATGCGCCTCATGATCGGCGATAGCAACAGGATCACGATCGCCCCGGCGAACGAGGAAACGACGAAGAGCATGTAGAAGTCGGCCTGGCCGCCGAGATGCCACGGCATGTGGATCGTTCCCTTCTCAATGTCCTCGACCAGTCCGGCGATCTTGCCGCCCGCGATGCCGGCCACGAAACTCGAGAGGAACCACACGCCCATGAGCAGCGACATGAAGCGCAGAGGCGCGGTCTTGGTCACATAGGACAGACCGGTCGGCGAAAGGCACAATTCGCCCAGCGTGTGCATGAAGTACGTGGCGGTGAGCCAGAACATGCTGACCTTGGCTGCGTCGGCAGCACGCAGGCCGGCGACGACCATGAACAGGTAGCCGGCGCCAAGCAGCGCCAGTCCCATGCTGATCTTGATTGATTGCGGCGGATTGAGGCCGCGGCGGCCGAGTCTCGACCAGATCACTCCAAACACCGGCGCCAGCAGAATGATCAGGAGCGGGTTGACCGACTGGAACCAACTGGTCGGCATTTCCCACCCGAAGATGTGACGGTCGGTTTTCTCGTCGGCGAACAGGTTCAGGCTCGTCGCCGCCTGTTCGAAGGCCAGCCAGAAGAACACGTTGAACAGGATGAAGACGAAGATGGCGACCACGGGACCCTTTTCGCCGCGCTGCTGGATGGAGACGAACCATGAGACGAGACCGAGAATGGCGGCGACGAACGCGACAACGAACCAGCGACTCGCGAACAGGCCGTTGATCGTTCGGTCGATCTGTCCAAGCACGCCGTTGTGATAGAGCGCTGCGACTCCCGCGGCCAGGATGATCGAGGCCAGCGCGAACACCGGCGCACTGCTTCCGCGGCCGGCTGGCGGATCGCCGATCTTGCCGAGATAGCGCTGCCGCCCCCAGAGATAGATGGAGAGGCCGGCGATCATGCCGACGGCCGCCGAGCCGAAGCCCCAGTGCCAGCCGACTTTCTCGCCAAGCGTGCCGCACACGAACGCGCAGAGGAACGCGCCGAGGTTGATGCCCATATAGAAAATCGAGAACCCGCCGTCGCGCCGTGGATCGCCCGGCTTGTACAACTGGCCGACCATCACGCTGACGCACGGCTTGAAGTGGCCCGTGCCAAGCGCAATCAGCGCCAAGCCGAAGACAAACACGCTCATGCCCAGCGCGCTGGTGCCAAGATCGGCGAGGCCGGAGGCCGCGAGCATGATGTGGCCCAGGGCGATGATGAGGCCGCCGATGACCATCGAACGATGCGTGCCGATGAACCGGTCGGCGATGAAGCCGCCGAGGATCGGCAGCAGATAGGCCATGCCGATGTACCAGCCGGCAAGCGTCGTGGCCCATTTCTTGGTCCATCCACGACCGCTGTTGAAACTGCTGGGCGCGATTTCGAACGTCTTGGATTCGCCCGGCTTGAGTTTCCCGCTGGATGCCCCGCTCGACCCGTTGATGTTGACGCTGATCGGGTTGTCCTCAAGTTTGCCCTTCGGCCACTGCAATGAAACCGAATAATCGATCTCGCTCTGCGAAGTGTTGGTCAGGGTGTACTTGACCGGAACGGGATGATTCTCCGGATCGAGTTGCAGATTGCCGGAATCGAAGATCGCCGGTGTCGGCGGATCGACCCGCAGCGCGCCGGCGGAGGCCTCGCCCGGCGCGTCGGACGGCTTGGACGACGACCCGGCCATCACATAGGCATGCCGCACGACCGACACCGTCAGGGAATCGAGCGCGGCCTCGTCAAGGTCGCTCGCCGATGCCGCGGCCCTGGCGGCCTGGATCCGGGCGTCCGTCGCCGTCTGATCGATGAATTGAACGGGAGTGTCGTGAATGCCCGGCTTGAGGTCGGGCGAAGCGATGATGGCAACCAGATACAACACCAGCAGCGCGCGCATGCCGTAGTAACTGAAGCGTTCCCACATCTCGACAATGAACAGCAGGAACAGGCCCGGGGGCTGGCGCAGCTTCATCGCGTCGCCCGGCGTGCTCACGTTGGGTTGCAGCACGGCGTCGCCGGCGGACGGAGCCGAGGTCGATCCGGGCGTTTTTCGCATGTCGGCCATGTGGGTCGGTTCCTGGTTCAGGTTCGATCGAAAGGCGGGCAGAGCATAGCAAACCCCGGATTGAACCGATCGACCCGCTCACCGCTGCGTCTGTGAAACTCCAACGCCCGCCCCGATTATCGCGACGATGTGGTGGCATCGGTCGCGGCTGCCGGGTTCTCGCGCGGCAGAAGTTTCAGGGCCGTGATCTGCACGCGATCCTCCGCCGGCGAGAGCATCACGTACGGGAACGACCACTGTGGCGTCTGGCGCGGCACCCACGTGCCCGGGCTCAGCGTGATGTGCGAGTCGGGCTGCTTCAGGCTCTGCAGCACCACCTCATCGCGCAGGCAGACGATCGCGGCTTCCGGCGACGCCAGAACCGCGGCCAACGAGCGCGCGTTAAGCACCACGGCTGCGGAGTTCTTCGGCGCGAGCGGTTTCCACAGCACCATGCGTCCGAGGCCCGGATGCAACAGCAATGTCTGCACGGCGCCACCGCCCGCTGGAGCGCCTGCCTGGACCGCCATGCCGTCGAGCGAGCCTTGGCCGCTGAACGCCTGGTATGCCGCGTACTTGTCGGAGGTGCTCATGAGCAGGAAGTCACGCAGCGAAGCTCTGTACGCCTCGGGGCCGGTCGCCTGCCCGTAGCAAATGCGCAGTTCGGCGTTCTGGCGATGCATGGCATACAGGCCACCCCCGAAGGTGGACCAGACCGGCATCAGCCAGTCGCCGCCCGCGGCCGGGACGCTCCATTCACGGCCCGCAACCTCACGAACGACGAGATCGAAATGCTCAGCATCGGTGGCCCGGCGGGACCACGCAAGACGGCCATCGGGCGCGAGGGCTGCGAACGCGTTGACCGCATTGCCCTGAATGAGCCAGCGCACTTCGCCGGTCTCCCACGCTGCCTTGCCGATCCAGCGCGAGCCATCTACCTGGGGCGCTTCGACGAGGAAGCCCTCGCTGTCGCAGCCCCGGCCAAGCAGAACACTCGTGTTGACCTGCGCCAGGCGCGTGGGCTGCGAGCGCTGCTGCGGAGTCACATCCAGGCGCGTGTCGAGTTTGAACGTCTCGACGGTCGTCGCATACGGAGGCGTCGCGCCTGGCTCAGCCAGAACGATTGGCCAGGCGGGCGGCGAACTGGTCTGCGTGGCGGCGTACCGGCCATCAGGGCTGATCAGCGGCAGGACGAAGCCGTCGTATGGGACCGATCCCAGCGCCAACTCGCCGGCACGAACCGCCAGCGACAGGCTCGAGCCCTGGGGATTGTCCAGCGGGTCGATGGGCCGGCCATCCGATGTCGCTCCGCCTCCGTTCGCGGGCAACTTGACGTACGGGCTCGCACTGCCTGGCTGACTGTGCGAAACGCAGCCGACCAGGCAAACGAGCGTCGCCGCCACGCCAGGTGAACCGATGCGAGCGAGTGCGTGCGTGCGATGGCGGAAACCGGTCATCAGTCTCCTCGTCGCAGCCGACGTCATCTGCCTCCACCGCCGGGCGAACCGTCGCCGGGCGGGCCGGTGCCGGGCGAACCGTCGGCGGGCGGCGGCTCGTCGGGCGGAGTTGGCGGCTTCGACTGCTCGATCTCCTTGGCGCGGCGCTCGAACTCCTTGATGCGCTCCTCCTGCTCCTTCTCCTTGCGGAGGCGCTCGAGTTCGGTTTCGCGCGTCGGCGAGATCGGCTCATAGGTGGTGTTGGGAGTCAGGATTCGATCACGGATGGCGTCGCGGTGCTTGGCCTGCTCCTTGAGCGGCAGCGCCAGGTTCTGCAGGCGCTCGCGCGCATCACTGTTGAAGTTCTCATCGTTCTCTTCGGGGGTGTCCACCACGGTGGGCGTGATGAACGCGATGAGCTCGGTCGTCTCTTTCGAGTTTGTGCGCGAGCGGAACAACTCGCCGAAGATCGGGATGTCTTCCAGCAGCGGGATGCCGCGCGTGGTCTGCGTGTCGGAGTCGGTCAGGATGCCCGACAAGACGATCGTCTGGTTGTTCTTGACGATGACCTTGGTGGTGGTTTCGCGGCGATCGAGGATGGCGCCGCCGAACAGCGTCTGGCCGGGCACGATGTTGGAGAGGACGAGGTTGATCTCCATGTCCACATCCATCTGAGCGGTGATTCGCGGCCGCACGTCCAGCTGCACGCCCACGGCCTTGTACTCGAAGTTCTGCTGGAAGCCGGATACGTCGCTGGTGTTGCTGTTGGTGATGAACGGCACGTCCTGGCCGTTAAAGAAGATGGCTTCCTGGTTGTCGGCCGTGAAGACGCGCGGCTCCTGCAGAATGCGCACGTTGGTCTTCTGCCGAAGCGCCTCCAGCAACACATTGATGTCGGCATTGACGTCGAGAACCGAGGTGTCGAACAGGTCGCCGAGCACGTCGTTGATGGTGCCTTCAAGGCTGCCGCTTGCGCCGATGGTGTTGTCGCCGGCGCTGGGCACCAGTTCCGAAGACGAGAAGCGCAGGCCCAGGGCCAGCTCGTCGGTGAGTTTCACCGAGGCGATGATCGCCGAGATCATGACCTGGCGGCCGGGCAGATCGAATTCGGCGATGAGATCCTCAACCGAGCCCATCTGTGCCGGCGGAGCGAGGATCGCCAGAGCATTCTGACGCTCGATGGGGACGATACGGACCTTGCCGATGAGCGAGGACGGATCCGAGACGTCTTCGCGCGGCTGCGCGGTCTGCCATGGAAACTCGACAGTCTCCTGGCCGGCGGCGGCGGCGCCGCCCTGATCGGCTGTGCCGCCGGACTGGCTCGCGCCGGTGTCTTCGGCGAGCGATGAGAGATTGTTCTGGCCGGTGAGGCCCGTGCCCGGCCGCTGCAGCCCGCTTCCGGCGCCGGTTTCCGCCAGCAGAATGTTCAACTCGTCGGCCAGCGCGAAGGCATTGGCGTGCTTGAGTTCGACGATGCGCGGCAGGCCGACATCAGACGGCTGATCGATCGCCTCGATGACCTTGTCGAGATAATCCAGCGACTGCTTGGTCTTGCTGACGACGATGACGGCATTCTGCTCGGGATAGGCCTCGATGCGGTAGATGTCGCCGATGACGTCGGCCACGCTGCCGCCTTGGCCTTGCTGGTTGAACTGCGGTTGCTGAGCGCCGCGCGGCGCCGTGGCACGGCCGCCGGTGCCGCTGGTGCTGCCGCCGCCCGCTCCAAGCAGGCTCTGGATCAGGTCGCGAACCTTCAGCGGATCGGAGTGGACAAGGCGATAGACCTTGGCGTTTTCCGGAGGAAGCGGCAGGTCCCACTGGTCGCGAATGAGTTTGCCGATGGCCTCGACCTTCTTCGGCTCAGCGGAGACAGTGACAGCGTTCTGCTGCACGTTGACGCTGACGCGCAATTGCACCTGCACGCCGGGCTGCGACAGGCCGGCCGGCGTCGCTGCGCCAGGCTGCGGCGGCTGGTTCGGATTGCCGCGCTGCTGTTGCCGCTGCTGCTGGTTGGCGTTGCGCTGACCGGGTTGTGCCTGCGCGCCACTGGAATCGTCGAACAGTTCGTAGATCTGATTGGAGACGGCTGTTGCGTCGGCGTAGGCCAGGCGGAACGTCTCGGTCTTCACCGTGATCGGCAGGCGGTCGAGGTGCGTGATCAGGTTCTGGTACTGCTGGGCAAGACCGATGTCGCCATACAGAATCAACTGGTTCGAGTTGATGTCGGGAATGAGCGAGGCGCTGTCGGGAATGTTCTCCTGCAGATAGTCGTTGATCGAATCGGCGGCGGCTTCCTTCAACCGGAATATCTTGATGACGTAGGTGCCGGTGTCGGTGCGGTTCTCGACCGGTTCATCGGGGCCAAGCACAACGAGTTTGGATTTGAGCCGAATGTTCTCGATCAGGTCCAGCACGACGACGTCGTCGGTCTCGATAATGCCGATGCCGTTGAGTTGCAGCGCCTGAAGAAGCAGGTCCAGCGCAAGCTTGCGTTCGACCGGCTCGTCGTTCATGAGTGTGATCTTCTTGGCCTTGAGCGTGGGCAGGCCGACGGGCATGACCACCTTGCCGGTCGCCTCGGCGATGAAGGCGGTGATCTTCTCATCCACGGCGACGTCGTTGAACGCCAGCGTGACCTTGCCCTCCGGCACCGGCCGCGGGCGGAGCGGGCCGCCATTGCCCGGCGGAGTCTGGGCGACGACCGGCTGCGTCTCGGTGCGGGCGTTGGCAGCGCCGGTGGGCACCTGGCTCTGCGGCTGCTGCGGCTCGGGCCTGCCGTTCTGGGCCAGTGCCGTGTGCGACGCGGCGCCTGCCAGCAGCAGGGCCGAAAGGTTCATGACAATCAGTTGTGCGCGGGGAATGTTCACGGAAGTCAATCCCTAGGGCTCAGATCCCGGTTTGGTGGCTCACTTGCATCGACGCCGGGTACGAACGCGGCATCGTAACGAACCTTGCTCTCGGGCGGGGCGCGGCGTGCAAGGCCGGCCCGGCAATGTCGGCGAATTACCGAGGAGAGCCTCCATCCGGTCGTTCTCCTCGGTCGCCTCGACTGTTTCCGCGGCGATCGCGGCCGCTGCCGCGGCGCTCGCCGTTGGCCGGCTGTGCGTCAATGCTGCGGGCCTCGACGGCTGCAGCCGCATCCTTCTCGCTCTCATCCGCCGCAGCCGTGCTTTCGGCTGGTTCGACAGGCGGGGCCGGCTGCCCGACCGGAATGAAGCCGGGCACCGTGATGCTCGGACGCGGTGAGGTCGGGAACAGCGTGCTGCTGGTCATCGCGTCGCCGAACACCTTCACGTCGTACTCGCCGCCCATGTGGGCGACGCGAATGGTTCGCGGCATTTTCTCAGTCGACAGCACCTTCACACCGCCGCGTTCCTCGCCCACGCGCACGCGAATGTACTTCTCGGTCTGCGTCGGCACGAGCATGTTGAAGTACACGTCGTCGCCGATCACCCACACGATGCTCGGGCCCTGGTAGGTCGCGGGCGGTCCCGCCGGTTTGGTATCTTCAACCACGGGCTTGGGTGGCTCGGGCGGAGGATCGCGCTTGGGCGGCGGCGGAGGCGGTGGTTTGTAGAAGATGTAACGCGAGTTGAACCGCTGAGCGTACTCCTCGGTCTTCTTGTCGTGCTTGACGACAAGGTCATCGATCACCGCCCTGGGCTGCTCATCGTGAATGCTGCCGCTGAAGATCGACGACACGACGCCGGCGAAGCCGACGGCCACGGCGAGGAACACCAGCGATACCGCGACGAGGCTGATCGCCAGCGGGCCGTTGAGCGAGATACCGGCGAAGTGACGCGAAGCGGTTGGAATCTCGTTGCGTGTCACGGCGCTCACAGCGACACCCCCGTTCCCGTTGTGCCGCCTTCGGAGGCTATGACCCAGGCCTCAAGCGTGTATTGAACCTTGATCTTGCCCGCTTGGTCCTTGGTGAGCCGGACATTGGCAACCTGCTCGATGTCGGGGCTCGCCTCGAGTTCGGACAGGATCGCCATGGCGACTTCCGGCTTGGCGGAGAACTTCAGTTCGCCGGTCAGTCTCTCGCCGCGCTTGCCGTTGAGCACCTGCACCAGGGCGTTCTTCTGCAGTTTGCCGCGCGTACGGAGACTGAAGTCCTGATCCGTGATGCCGTGCTTCCTCATGAGGGCATTGACGACATCGGTGAAGGCGCGAGTGCCGGTGGATGGGCTGCGTGGCGGCTTGACCGTGCCGACGCCGATGACCACGTTCTTGAGTTCCGGCTTGTTCAGCACATCGACCAGATCGCGGCCGCCGCGGATCTCGCGCACCTGGGCCTCGATGAGGCTCGACTTCTTGTCGAGGTCATCCTTGAGCGGCGCGATCCACGAATCCCAAACGAGGAACAGCCCGACGCCGATCGCTGCCAGAAGCGCCCACTGCACGGCGCGCGGCAGGGCGAGGAAGCGCACGAGCATGGAGTTCGGGGCGTCGCTCATGATTGGCCGCCTCCTTGCTCACGCTTGCGTTTCAATTCAGCAAGCACCTGCTCGAACTCCTTCTTGAGCCGATCCTTGTCCGGTCCTTCCGGTGCGTACTGACGGGCCTTGCTGCGCTTGCCGAGTTCAGCGCGAAGTTCGGCTTCCGACATGGCCTTGATCTGCTCTTCGGAGATCGGCTCGGGAATCGAGCCGGCGGATGCGGCGCCGCTGGCGGCGTCGGCGGGATTGTCGCCCGCGCCGCCGCTGGTGAGATTTCCCGGCCGGCGCGCGCCCGAGTCGGATACCGGCGGTTCGCCGGTCTCGCCGTTGGCCGCCATCGCCGCGATCGCGCTCGCATCGGCCGCCGCTGCATTCGCGGTGGTCGCGTCAGCGCCGGCGTCGTCGGAATTGTCAGCGGGATCGCCGCCGCCGGCATCCTCGGTGACGCCCGTTGGTAGTGTGGTTGAGTTTCCCGCGCTGGCGACAGCGCCGGTCGGCGGGTTGCCCGCAGCAGGCCGAGGCGATCCCGGCTTGGGCATCGGCACGCCGTCACGGCGATTCTCGTGCGTCCAGAGCCCGAAGTCGCGCTCGGGCGGATAGTTGGCCGACAGGTACGGCCGCGAGACCTTGCCGGTGATGTCGAACTTGTACACACCGAGGTTATTGGCGTCGCCCCATTGCACGGCGGGCTCGACGAAGATGCCGTCGGCCCGAAGATTGGCCACCATCTGCGAAACGAGTTCCGGAGGCGTCTTGCCATCCTTGCTGATTGCCGTGCCACTGACCGAGAACTCCTTGCCGGCATCGACGCGCATGATCTCCAGTTCAATGCCAAGCGGCGCGTTAGTGGCGATGTCGGAAAGCAGTTTGGTCATCGGCCAGACATCCTGGCGCTCGAGCTCGCGATAGACCGCGACCTGGTCGCGCGAGGTGCGGGCGATGGACAACTCGTTCTGCACGTCGCCGTAGCGCACCTTCAGGCCCACCAGTCGCAGGCCGCTGAAGATCAGTGGCGCGAACATCAACAGCAGGACCGCAGCAGCAACGATGGTGGCAGCCGCGCGCGGCCTCGACATCGCCTCCAAGGCGCTGCGGATGCGAGATGGTCGCTGCACCGGCGGCGTGTGCTGCATTGTCGCCAGGGGCGCGAGCGCGCCTGTGGCTGCAATCGCCGCACCGGCAGCAATGCCGTAGTCGTTCCACCATTTCGCGTCGTCGTCAGCGCCGGAGATTCTTGCGGTGGCGGCGGCGCGGATTTCGTCAGGCAGGAACAGCGCTGCATCCTTCGTGCCGACCGACGCGGCACGCGCGCGGGCCGTTTCGACGATTCCTTCGACGAAGCCGCCCGTGTGCCCGACGCCCAGGCCCGTCTCAGCGACGATGCGGCCGACGCTCTTCTGCCATGCCTCAGCGGAGTCGGCTTCCTCGTGCGTGGCGCGGAATATCGCGCCGCCCGAATGCGTCAGCGCGATGCCGACCGAGCCGTCGCCGCGATCGAGCCACATCAGCGGCTCGGCCGGACGCTGGCCATTGAGCAGTGCGGCGATGGCGGCGATGTCGGCGATGTATCGAACGGGATGCGATACGACGGGCGCGATGAACTCGGCCGATTCAGGCCACGCCAGAACAATGCCGCTGCGCGTCGTCTCGCCGATGGAGGCGGGCAACACGGCCATGGCGACTCGGTGCGGCGGCGCGGTGCCCAGCAGGTGGGCCTCGGCCTGCAGGCGTAGTGCCGGTTCGAGTTGCTCGACAGGGGCATCGGGCAGTGGCACGGTGCGGCAGATGACCGCCGCCGCGCGCAGGACGCATAGCACGCTGCCGGCCTTCTGGTCCGTCAGCCATTGGTCGATTCGGCTGGCCTGATCGAGCGTAAATTCTCGTGAAGAGACGATCACGGGCCGGGCCTCAGCGCGATTGACAACCAGCGCATGCCATGCCTTGCCGTTGCGGTGCAGCACGGCCAGCAGGCTGGGATCGAAGGTGGGAGCGGCTGGGTTCTTCACTGTTCGCGGTACTCGAGGATTCGGACTGGAATGGTAGAACGATCAACTACCGCAACGATTTCAACTTCCATGCCAGTCGAGGCTGATCGGCCGCGGCTGGAGATCGTAAACACGTTGCCCCGCACATCAAATCGCTGGGAAATGGCCTGAATGTCCTGGGGCGTGATGGATGGAATGGACTTGAGTTCGACGAGGCTGGTGATGCCTGTAGAGCGGTCGCGAAGGTAAAGCAGTTCATCGGCGAGGGCCTCATCGAGGCCCATGATTTCGAACAGGTCGCGCAGGAAGTCGCCATCGACCGTGTTCAGATTCATCTTGCCGGGCACGCGATTCTTAGGGTTGCTGACGCTGCACTCGGCGAGCACCATGGTCAGTTGCTCGTTGGTCAGTGGAGGCACGCCGCCGGCTCCTTGCTCCTGGCCGTTCTGCCCGCCCTGGCCTTGCTGACCGGTTTGACCTTGCTGACCCGGCTGGCCAGTGGGCTGCGATGATGCACCGCCCTGCAGCGGATTGATCAGCAGATCCGTGAGTCGGTTATTCTCGTTCCCGCCGTACTGGATCAGCGCCTCGGCCTGGGACGTGTTGACTCCCAGTCGTTCGACGAGTTCCTTGGCCTCGGCCTTCTTGAGATAAATGCGAGGTTGTCCCGAGTCGGTGGCGCCGCCATCGACCGAATACACCGTAAGGTGTTCGGACCAGCCGGCCTGCATGATGTTGTCGGCCTCGTCCGGAGGGAATGAGCGGCCGCTGTCGTTCTCGTTGGGATCGAGGCGGCCGTTGAGGTTCCAGTCCTCGCCGCGGAAGTAGCGCGGCCAGATGCCGGCGATCATCTCGATTTCGCCCAGCGTGCGCATCGGCCCGTTGCGCGGCTCGTAAGGCGATTCGAGACTGAGGTAGTAGTCGCGCTCGACGCCGAGGGTGCTCGGCTCGTCGTCGGTGTCCTGCCAGTCTGCGATCGCGTCGAGCACATCGAGCGTGAAGTCATCGAAGGCCAGGAGCAGGCCGCGATCGTTCACGTTGTTCATGTTGAACTTGCCGTTCTCATCAGTCGGGCCGCCGAGGTCGCGGCCGCGCGAATGATGGAGAATGTCGTAGGACGAGTTGAGCAGCGTGCCGCTGGAGACGAAGTACATCTCGCGCGTCAGGCTCTTGGCGTCGTCGGGATCGGGCTTCTCGCTCATGCGCGTCATGACCGCGAGCGTATTCTCGAGGCCGGCGCGGGCCGCCCAGCGCGCCTGGATGCGCTCAGTCGATTCGCGCCCGACCATGGCCTGTCGATACGCGAACAGTTGCAGGCTGCTGACGATGATCGCCGCCACGGCGATGGTCCAGAGGACGATCACGATGACCGAGCCGCGGTGAGAATCTGAGATTGTGCGGCGTGAGTTCGTCACTGCATGCCCCCGCCGCCGGATGTTGGCTTGCTCGGCTGAGATGGCTTCGTGGGTGGCGGCCTGCCGCCGCCTCCATTGCCTCCGCCGCCACCATTGTCACCGCCAGGCCTGCCGCCGCCGCCCGGAGGCGGACGATTCCCGCCGCCGCCACCATTGCCGCCATTGCCCAAGCCTGATGATGGATCAGGTTGGCCGTCGCCATCGACATCGACATCGGGGATGCCGTCACCATCGATGTCGGCGCCTGCTGCGTTGGGATCGGTTCCAGCCTCCTCGTCCTCTTCCTCCTTCACCTTCGGAGGCAGGACGCGATCGATTGGAATCACGGTGCGGAGGAAGGCGCGCGGCGCTGTGTAAACATCGCTGTCATCACGATGGCCGCTGGACAGGATGATCACGCTGAGGGCCTGCGGCAGACCGCTGATGTCGGAATCCCACTCGTCGTACCAGTTCGCGCCGTCGTACACCTGCAGCGTCAGGCCAAGGATGCCCTCGACGGCCGGCTGGGCCTTGCCGCCGGCGCCCGGATACTCGTCGGGGAACGCGTCGGTCCGCTGCCAGAGCACGGGGCCGAAGTCGTCGTCAGCGATGCGGAACTGCGTCTCGTGCTCGTAGCCTTCGCCGGCGAAGTCGATGTTGCGCGTGGGCTTGAGACGCGTGTTGAAGATCAGCAGCTCGTCGCGGTCGAACTCCTCGCGGCCGCGGTGAGCCGTGTCATCCAGCAGCAGCAAGCGGCAATAGAACAGGTCATCGCTGCGCGAGATGGCGGCGACGTTGCTGCGGATGACGTTGACCGCAGAATCAGCCCGCAGGAAGGCGTCGAAGCGCAGCTTGCTGGTGTTGCGGGCCCGGCCCAGTTGACCGACGCTCAGCGCCACGCTGCCGAGCACGAACGCGACGATGAGCGAGGCCACCATCAGTTCGATGAGCGTGAAACCTCGTCGAATGTCAGCCATTGGCGCCTCCAGTTGGAGCGGATCCGGTGTTCGACTCCTCCTCGCCATACCAGCGTTCCTCGCGGTCGATCGGCTCTTCGGGCACGCGCGTCTCATCTGGGTTGTCTTTGCGATTGGCGATGAGCGTCTGCACCTGCACGTTGCGCACCCCGCGGCCGGCCTGCCAACTTACCGTGGCGGTGACCAGGTACGGGATGTCGTTGCCCTGATTGACGATGTCGAGATCAAACGAGAATTCCTGGAAGGGATATTCGAACTCGCCTGAGGTGTCGTGCTGGCGCGGATAGTTGATCGGGCCATCGACGACGACCAGCGAGAGCAGTTCATCGCACAGCCAGGCGGCGGTCATCTGTTTCTCGCCATCGGTCTGCGATTTCAAGGCCCGCGTGGCCAGCGAGATGATCGAGGCCAGGCCGATCGAGAGCAGGATGCCGCCGAGGATGACATCAACCAATGCGAAGCCGCGGCGATGCCGCTGGCCGGCCGCGAAACCGCAAGCGGCTGATCGCTGATGGCTGATGGCTGATCGCTTGTTCATTACCAGTCCTCCCGCGAGCGGCCCTCGGCATCGAGATCGACCGGGACGCGGTTGATACCGCTGCTATTCTCGCCGTTGATGATGATCGGCGCGACACCGTGGGGTTGCAGCACGAGCGTGGCGATTTCGTCGGGTCCGCGAAGGTGAATCTCGATCGTCGGCCGCTCCTGGCCGGGCTCGCTGGTCAGCGGCCAGTCGGCGCAGTCGTAGGGGTCGCCGTCCACGTAGAACTCGACGTCGGAATCAGTCATGAACGCGGGCAGCCTGACGGGCTTGACGTACGGATCGATGCGCCAGTTGGAGAATCCTGACGTGTCGGCCGAGTCGATCTCGATGAGCATGATGGAGTTGTCATCGCGGCCCTGTTGAATGCCGACAATCTTCTGCCCGAGGTCCTGCCGTTGGCCGTACATGGTCAGGAGGTCGCCGACCTTGTCCACCGCGGCCCGGAATTCGCGCCGCTGGTTTCCGGTCAGGCGCGGGATGATGAGCGTCGCGAGGATCGCCAGCACGACGATGACCACGATCATCTCGAGCAGCGTGAAGGCGAATGGGGGGCGGCGATGCATATCTGCGTGGCTATTCGTTGGTAATGTCGGCGTTCTCGCCTTCACCGCCCTGCTGGCCGTCGGCCCCAAGCGAGACGATGTCGAAATCCGGATTGCGCTCGCCGGGAACGAGGACGATGTAGGCGTGGCCCCACGGATCGGTCAGGTCGCTGGCCTTGAGGTAGGGCGTCGTGCCCGTGGTCAGCATGTCGAGTTCGAAGTCGTCGCCGGGCGTGGTGATACCGCCGTCGACGCAGAACAACTGCACCTGTTTGGCGATCTCGTTGACCTCGGCCTTGGCCACGGCGGTCTTCGCCTGGCCGATGCGGCCGAGCAGGCGCGGCGCGATCAGCGTCGCCAGCAGCGCAATGATCGTGACCACGACGATGATTTCCAGCAGCGTGAAGCCGCGACGGGCAGCGCGAGTGAACGGACGATTGTGAGTGTGTGTCTTCATGGTTGTTCTCGCGGAAGGACCGCGTCGCGAAACCGCAAGCGTGTGAGTGCAACGAACCTGACAACGAACGACGAACTCTTACTTGACCATCGACTGCAGTTCGAGCAGCGGCAGGAGAATGGCAGCGAGGACGAAGCCTCCCATGGTGGCCATCACCACCAGCAGCAGGGGCGGCAAGGCCTTGGTGAAGAGTTTGACGGAGGTGGCGACCTGCCTGTCGAAGGCGGTCGCCGCGTGGAGCAGCATGGTTTCCAATCGGCCCGAACGCTCGCCGAGGTTTACGACCTGAACGAGCAGTGGGGGGAACAGCCCGCTGCGCTCCAGCGGGTCGGCCAGGCTCTTGCCGCTGGTCACCTGGTCCTGCACCTGATCGACGGCCTGCATCAACGCAGTGTTGGCAAGCGTGTTGCGCGTGATCCGCAGGGCATCGAGGATCGGCAGGCCCGCCGCGATGAGTGTGCCCAGCGTGCGCGTGAAACGCGCCACCGCCACATCGCGCAGCAACTTGCCCAGCAGCGGACTCTTGAGTTTCAGCAGATCGACCCGATAGCGATTGGCCGGCACCGCGACCCACATTCGCCAGCCGACGATCAGGCCGACGATCGCGATCAGCGCCCACAGCCAATACGCCTGCAGGAACGACGCGAGGTTCATCAGCACCTTGGTTGGCCAGGGCACCTTGAAGCCGGCCTCGCCCATGAGCGGGCCGATCAGGCGCGGCACCAGCACAGTGATCAGCACGGTCGCGCTGGCGGCGATGAGCACCGCGATGATCATCGGATAGAACGTCGCGCCCAGCACCTCGCGTCGCAACTCGACCGATCGCTCGAGAAGGTCCGCAAGTTGATGCAGCACCTCGCTCATCTTGCCGGAGGCGTCGGCGGCGCGGAGCATGCCGATGATCATGTCATCGAACGGCGGGCCGTAGTCGCGGGCCGCCGAGTGCAGCGGCTCGCCCGCCTCGACCCGCTCAATGAGGTGATCGAGGATCACGGGCATGGCCTTGCCGGAGGCCTGCTTGCGCACCGTCTTGAGAGCCTGCATCACGGGCAGGCCGGCTTCGATGGCGGTCGCGAGTTCGCGCACGAGGTTGGCCATCTCGGCACGTCCCAGCGATGGCCGCCCCCTGGTCAGACGCCCCAGGCCTGGCAGAGAGAAACCTGCCGCGCTCTGCCCGGGTTTTGCCTGCGGTTTCGCGGTCGTCCGCGGCGCGGCGAGTTTCAGCTGGCCGTCGGCCAGTTCGATCGCTGTGGCCGTCTCGCCGCGTCCGAGCAACTGGCGGATGGCGTCGCCGCGATCCATCGCGGTCAACACGCCGCTGCGGCTCTGTCCGCTGTGCGTCAGGCTCTGGTACGAGAAGGTGGGCATTGCGATTTGAACGCCTTAATCTTCGGCGTCTTGCGTGGCGCGGAGCACTTCCTCGATGGTGGTGACACCCTCGGCCGCACGCTCGATGCCGTCCTGCCGCATCGTGCGATAACCTCCGCCGGCCAGTGCCGCGAGTTCGTTGCTGGTCTTGTTGGCTGAGATCGCGCGGCGAAGTGCGGAATTGATCACCATCAGTTCAAAGTACCCCAAACGGCCGCGATAGCCCGAGCCGTTGCATTCATCGCACTGGCCCTTGGTTCCCATGCCCGAGCCGCGCCACGCCCGTCCGTTGAACATTTTCAATTCTTCAGGTTGCAGGCGGTGTGAGATATCCTCGGGCATCGGGATTTCCTGCCGGCACTCGCGGCAGATGCGCCGGCCCAGGCGCTGGGCCAGCACGCCCTCGAGCACCGATGCAACCAGATACGGCTCGGCCCCCATGTCGATCAAGCGGCCGATGCTGCTGACCGCATCGTTGGTGTGCAGCGTGGAGAAGATCAGGTGGCCGGTGAGCGCTGAACGAATGGCGATATCGGCGGTCTCGCCGTCGCGCACTTCGCCGACGAAGATAATGTCGGGGTCCTGACGCAGGATGTGGCGCAGGCCGGTGGCGAACGTCAGGCCGCGCTTTGGATTGACCGGAATCTGGTTGATGCCCGAGAGTTCGTACTCGACGGGGTCTTCGATCGTGATGATCTTCTTGCGCGGATCGTAGAGTTTCGACAGCGCCGCATAGAGCGTGGTCGTCTTACCGGAGCCGGTCGGGCCGGTGACCAGCACCATGCCGTGCGGCTTGGCGATCAACCGATCCATCATGTCGCGCAGGTGTAGCCGCATGCCCAGGTGCTCGAGATCGAGCGGCAACTGGCTCTTGTCGAGAATACGCATCACCACCGATTCGCCGTACAGCGTCGGCACGGTGGACACGCGCAGATCGACCTTGCGGCCTTCGAAGCGCAATGTGATGTGGCCGTCCTGCGGAACGTAGCGTTCCGCGATGTTCATACCGCTCATGATCTTGATGCGGCCGATGAGCGCCGGCTGCAACTGCTTGGGAGGCGGCTTCTGCTCCACCAGCACGCCGTCGATGCGATACTTGACCTTGAGTTCGTTCTCGAACGGCTCGACGTGCACGTCGCTTGTGCGCTGGCGGATTGCTTCCAGCAGCAGCAGGTTGACGAGGTTAATAAGCGTCGGCTGCTCGGCCATCCGGTGGATGTCGTCAGCCTCGATGGCCTCGAGATTGTGATCCAGGTCGCTGTCGGCTTCGCTGGACTGGCCCGCGAGGCTCTCAGCCATGCGGGCCGCCGTCGTGCCGTAGTGCTCGCGCATCAACTCGCTGAAGGCTTCCTGCTCCAAGCCGATGCGCGTCACTGGCTTGCCAGTGAGCGTGGCGATCTCGTCGGCCGCGGCGCTGTCGAGCGGATCGACCATCGCGACCACCAGCCGATTGCCTTCGAAGCGCACGGGCACGACGCGCAGGCGCACGGCGATGTCGGCGGTGATCGTGGCCACCGCATCGGCCGAGGTTTCCGGCGCGTCCTCCAGCCAGTCGATACCCAGCACGCGACACTTGTCGAGCACGGATGCCGACGTTGATGCGGCATCCGTCACGCCGACGCGCGACCGCGCTGCGGAATCCAGGCCATTACTTCGTTGATCGTGGGAGGAGTCGAACATGCTGTTCTTGAGCGGGGTCGAGTTGAAGGCACTGCGAGGGGTCAGCCGCCGCCGTCGTCGACCGGCTTGGTGCCGGGTGGAACGTCGGGATTGCTCGGTTCTCTCCCGCGCTTTGAGGCGGGCCTGGTGTCCTTCTCATTGGCGGAAGCGGCCTCTGCGGGCTTCTGCTCGCTCGGGAGGTCGGCCCAGCGATATCCACCGGGCAACTGTGAAAACTGCGCATCAGTCAGAATGGCCTTCAGTTGCCGGGTGTAGTCGCGCGAGAGTTCATCGCGCCGCATGAACGGATCGCGCGTCTCATCCTGAATCTCCGCCGGCTGCTGCCCGGCCATGCGCTGCGCAAAGGCCTCGGCGCGAAGTCGCTCCTCGCGAGGCTGCCACTGGCGCTCCAGCGCGACAAGCTGCTGATTCATTTGCGTCAGCGCGTCGACGTAGGCCGCCTCGAGGCTCACGACGGATTCCAGGACCGAAGGACTGAGTCCCTCCAGTTCCCGCGCCGTCTTGAAAATCAGTT
>Ga0111538_10003588_pt1 | contig 21668 bp, 18 predicted proteins | sample SoiMethybrSBSTD1_FD_79669 | JGI IMG/M metagenome (GOLD analysis project Ga0111538, IMG submission 79669) | Bulk soil microbial communities from a Populus tree surrounding site in Tennessee, USA - Soil MetaG P. TD hybrid SBSTD1 (version 2)... | ecosystem: Environmental > Terrestrial > Soil >... | reverse complement strand
GCGCTGACGCCGATCCGGCGTCTCTTTGTGCGTTCACCCGGAGGATTGATGGACTTCTTCGTTGACCATGCCGTCCTGTTCGCGCTCGTCTGTTCGGGCGTCGCGATCGCCTACGGCCTGTACCTGACCTGGTGGCTGCTGAAGCAGCCGGCCGGCAACGAGCGGATGCGGGAGATCTCCCGCGCCGTGCAGGAGGGCGCGGCCGCGTACCTCCGCAAGCAGTACACGACGATCGCCGTCGTGGCGGTCGTGCCGTTCCTCGCGCTCGGCTTCTACAACGAGCTCGGCTGGGGGACGGCGATCGGCTTCCTCGTCGGCGCGCTGCTCTCCGCCGCCGCCGGCTTCATCGGGATGAACGTCGCCGTTCGCTCGAACGTCCGCACGGCCGAGGCCGCGCGCGAGGGGGTCAGCCCCGCATTCCGCGTGGCGTTCCGCGCGGGCTCCGTCACCGGTCTGCTCGTCGTCGGGCTCGGGCTCCTCGGGGTCGCGGGCTACTACTGGGTCCTTACCGACTGGCTCGGGAACAGCCCCGATTCGGCGGTCGACGACCTGATCGGGCTCGCCTTCGGCGGTTCGCTGATCTCGGTCTTCGCCCGTCTCGGCGGCGGCATCTTCACGAAGGCCGCCGACGTGGGCGCCGATCTCGTCGGGAAGATCGAGGCGGGCATCCCCGAGGACGACCCGCGCAACCCGGCCGTGATCGCGGACAACGTCGGCGACAACGTCGGCGACTGCGCGGGCATGGCCGCGGACCTGTTCGAGACGTATGCGGTCACCGCCGTCGCGGTGATGCTGCTCGGGACGGCGTTCCCCTCCGGCGAGCTCTGGCTCTACCCGCTCGCGCTCGGCGGCATCTCGATCCTCGGCTCCGTGATCGGCACGACCTTCGCCTGGGTCGGGCGGGGCGAGAACGCGATCATCAACGCGCTCTATCGCAGTGTCATCGTCGCGACGGTGCTGTCGGCGATCGGGTTCGTCCCGGTGACGCTCGCCTTCGACGACGACCGCTTCTCCTTCTGGCAGCTGTACGTGCCCGCTCTGATCGGGCTCGGCGTGACCTTCCTGCTCGTCGCGATCACCGAGTACTACACCGGCTCGCGCTGGCACCCGGTGAAGAAGATCGCGGAGGCCTCACAGACCGGCCACGCGACGAACATCATCGCCGGGCTCGCCTACGGCATGCAGGCGACGGCCTTCCCCGTGCTCATCATCGCGGCGGCCGTCGTCGGCGCCTACTACGCCGCCGACGAGTCGATCTACGGCATCGGCGTCGCCGTCATGGCGCAGCTCTCGATGACCGGCCTCATCGTCGCGCTCGACGCGTACGGGCCCGTCACCGACAACGCGGGCGGGATCGCCGAGATGGCGGACATGCCCGAGTCGGTGCGCCAGGTGACCGACCCGCTCGACGCGGTCGGCAACACGACGAAGGCCGTGACCAAGGGCTACGCGATCGGCTCCGCCGGCCTCGCCGCCCTGATCCTGTTCGACGAGTACGTCCGCGGCCTCGCCGACGAGGGGCTCAACGTCACCTTCTCGCTCGAGGACCCCTGGGTGGTCGCCGGGTTGTTCGTGGGCGGGATGATGCCGTTCCTGTTCGCCTCGCTGGCGATGACGGCTGTCGGTCGGGTCGGCGGTGAGGTCGTCGAAGAGGTGCGGCGCCAGTTCCGCGACGACCCGGGCATCATGGAGGGCACCTCGCGGCCCGACTACGCGACGTCGATCTCGATCGTCACGGGCTCCGCGATCAGGAGCATGCTGGTGCCGGCGCTCATCCCGATCGCGATCCCGATCGTCGTCGGGATCATCAAGCCCGAGATGCTCGGCGGGCTGCTGATCGGGACGATCGTCACGGGCCTCTTCCTCGCGATCGCGATGACCTCGGGCGGCGGCGCCTGGGACAACGCGAAGAAGCTGATCGAGGACGGCGCCTACGGCGGCAAGGGCTCCGAGGCCCACGCCGCGGGCGTGACGGGCGATACCGTCGGCGATCCGTACAAGGACACCGCCGGCCCGGCGATCAACCCGATGATCAAGATCGCGAACATCGTCGCGATCCTCCTGATCCCGGTCATCGCCTCGATTCACGGCTAGCGCGCGCCACGTTCCCTGGAGTGCCTCGGGCCGGCTCTGCCGGCCCGAGGCCATGTCTGGTAGGAGGGCGACGCCTCCTTCCCGCGCGCAACACGAAGAAGGCGGACGAGCTCACGGCGCGCAGGGACTGATACCGGCGCGTCGACGACTCGCCGTGCTAGGGCGACGACGGTCCCGTCTTGCCGAGCGCGTAGCTCCGTGGGCCGGCGATCGTCTGCACGACGACCTCGACGGGGCCGATCCCGGGCGCGAAGACGAGCCGCTCGACGCCCGCGTCGGCCATGGGCTCGAGGGCGCGGACCTCGAGCGTGACGCAGCCGCGGACGATCCGGGTGCCGACGTGACACGACGCGCGCGACACCGTCACGTCGACGGCACGCCAGAAGGGCGAGGCGGAGAGGTCGACGCGGTAGCGCGCCCCCGCCGCCGCACCGAGCCGGAGGAACTGCTTCCAGCCCGCGCGCGCGTCCCACGCCTGGACGCCGCGCCCGGCCGCTCGCACCCGCAGCGCGGCGAAGCCCGGGAAGCCGTGGAGGACGTAGGCCGGCGAGGAGCGGGTCGACCGGATCTTCAACTCGCTCCCGTTCTCGTCGGCGAGCGTCCAGGTCGCCCGGGCGCCGAGCGGGAACAGGCTGGGCCCCGCGGCGCCGGGAGCCGAGGCCGGGCCGGCCGCGAGCGCCGCCAGGGCGACGACGGTGATGACGAGTCCCCGGATGCCTCCGAGTGTCCCACGCATTCGTGAGGGATTCGTTCGCCTCGGACAGGAGCGGGCCTGGAGGGAGCGCCCCAGGCCCGCGACGTCACTCACCCCGCTGTCGCGACCTGCACGAGGCGTCGGTTCGAGACGCCTTCGAGCAGCTCGTCCGACTGCTTGCGCGCACGGATCCAGAACTGGACATTCTGGCCGCCCCCCAGCGGGAAGTCGGCCTCGAGCGTCATCCTGAACTGCACCCAGCCGTCCCGGCCGGAACGCATCTCCCCCGGAGCGGACGTGAGGAGGGGCGTCGAGCGGGCGAAGACAAGGGCGTCGCGGACGACGTACCCGCGCGTGTCGAGGACGCGAACACGAAGCTCGAGCCCCGACGACCGGGACCGAACGGGATTCGGCGTGAAGACCGCGTCGCTCGCCAGCAGGCGCTCCGGGGGCGAGACGCTCGACACCGGAATCGAGATCTTCCCGTCCGGGAGCCGGATCGCTCCGGGCGGCAACCCCGTGGTCGGAGGCGGTGGGGTAGTGGTCGGCGGTGGTGCCGTGCTCAGCACCTGCGTCGTGGCGTTGGACGTCGCCGTCGTGATGCCGAGCGTGTTCCGGGCCGTCACCTGCACGCGAAGCCGCTGTCCGACGTCCGCGGAGGCGGCGACGTACTGCGTGCCCGTCGCGCCCGAGATCGCCGCGCAGTCCGAGCCGTTCGACTGGCCGCCGTCCGCGCCGCATCGCCTCCACTGGTACGAGAAGACGATCGGGGCGGTCCCGGTCCACGTGCCGACGTTCGCGGTCATGGTCTGACCGAGCGCTGCCGTGCCGAAGATCGTCGGCAGGCGGCTGTTCAACGGCGCCGACGGCGGGGCGCTCGTCCCAGACTGGACCGCGGCCGTCGCGTTCGAGGCGGCGGTCTGCACCCCGGCGCTGTTCGTGGCGGTGATGCGGATCCGGAGCCGCTGGCCGACGTCGTCGGCGGCCAGCGAGTAGAACGACGAGGTCGCACCCGGGATCGCCGTGCAGTTGGAGCCGTCCGCCGCGCCTCCGTCCGCGCCGCAACGCACCCACTGGTACGCGTAGGTGATCGGCGTCGCTCCGGCCCACATGCCGACGCTCGCGGTCAGGAGCCGTCCGATGGTGAGCGTGCCCGTGATCGACGGCTCCACGGTGGTGCGCGGCGGGCCGGTCGTCGCCGACAGCGTGACCGCGTCCGTCGGATTGGATGCGGCCGTCGCGGAGCCCTTCGCGTTCGAGGCCGTGACGCGGACGCGGAGCCGTCCTCCGGCGTCAGTGATCGTGGGCGTGTAGCTCGCAGCCGTGGCGCCCGTGAGCATCGTGCAGTTCGAGCCGTCGGAGGCGCCGCCGTCGGCGCCGCAGCGCACCCACTGGTAGGCGAAGGCGATGGGCTCGGTCCCCGTCCAGGTGCCGTTGGTCGTCGTGAGGGCCACGCCCTCGGTCGGCGTGCCCGAGATCGTCGGCTCGCCCGTCGAGACGGGCGCCTCGGCAGCCGTGACGACCGCCGTCGGCAGCGACTCCGCTGTGCTCGCAGGCGGTCCGGTCGAGTCGGTCGCGGTCACCTGGATGCGAATCGTCGATCCGACGTCGGAGTCGGTCAGCGCGTAGCTCTGCGCTGTCGCGCCGGCGATCAGCGCACAGCTCGCGCCTCCGGTGTCGCATCGCAGCCACGCGTACTCGAAGGCGAACGGCGGCGTGCCGGACCAGGACCCGGACGAGGAGGTGAGCGTCGCGGTCTCGACGGCGGTGCCGGAGATCGTCGGTGGGCCGTTGTTCGAGGCAACGGTCGTGAGCGCCGCCGCGGCCGCGCTGAGGATCGCAGCGACGAGGACCGCGCCCCCGACGAGCACGACGCTCGAGAACCCCCGTCGCTCGCCCCTGACGGATCGGCGTGGCCGGTTGGGCTCGGACATGGATGGACCCCCTTCAGCTCGGCTGGGCTCGACGTGACGACCTGCGAGGCGGAAGCGCGCGCGCACTCGCACGGCACGTCCGAGCCGGTCCCTGAACCGCTCGCTGCCATGGGCTCTCCCCAGCCTCATTGGACACCCACACGTTAGGCGGTGACTGCCCGCTGTTCAACGTGCGTCGCCTGACGGAAGCCCGTCACGACCACCCTGGCCGCGGCCGGGGACGCGCGTACACTCGTCGCCGTGCCCGGGAGGCGCCGGCGGCGCGAAGTGCAGATGGAGCGGGTGCTCGGCACCCCCGCGCTGTTCGCGACCGCGTACGGCAACGTCGGCTCCTCGATCTACTACGCGCTCGGGCTCACGGCGGTCTACGCGCTCGGGCTGACGCCCCTCGTCTTCGTCATCGCCGGGATCGTGTTCGCGGCGACCGCGGCGACGTACGCCGAAGGAACCGTCCGCTTCCCGGAGGCCGGAGGCTCGTCGAGCTTCGCACGCCACGCCTTCAACGAGCTCGTGAGCTTCGGCGCCGCGTGGGCCCAGATGCTCGTCTACGTCGTGACGATCGCGACTTCGGCGTTCTTCGTGCCGCACTACCTCTCGGCGATCTTCTCCGAATCGCTCAACACGAATCCCTGGGACATCGTCGGAGGCGCCGTCGTGATCGTCGTCCTCGTCGCGCTGAACGTCGTCGGCGTGACCGAGGCCGCGAAGCTGTCGATCGGGCTCGCCGCGATCGACTTCGCCACCCAGGTGCTGCTCGTGCTCCTCGGCTTCGCGCTCGTCTTCAGCCCCGAGGTGCTCGTGGACAACGTCCACTGGGGCACCGCGCCCACGTGGGGGAACCTCGCGATCGCGATTCCGGTCGCGATGCTCGCGTACACCGGCGTCGAGACCGTCTCGAACCTCGCCGAGGAGGCGCGCGAGCCCGAGCGCAGCGTCCCGAACGCGTACAAGCTCGTCGCCCTCGCCGTCTTCGCGATCTACTTCACGCTCCCCCTCGTCGCGCTCTCCGCGCTCCCGGTGACGACGATCGACGGAGAGTTGACGACATTGCTCGCGTTGCCTCCCGAGGACGGCGGCTACGCGAACGACCCGATCCTCGGTGTCGTCGAGAACCTCGGGATCGAGGGCGGCCTGCTGACCGTGCTCCAGTGGTACGTCGGGATCCTCGCCGCGACCATCCTCGTCGTCGCGACCAACGCGGGGATCATCGGCGCGTCGCGGATCACGTACTCGATGGCGACCTATCGTCAGATGCCCGAGGTGTTCCGCCGGCTCCACCCGCGCTTCAAGACGCCCTACCTGTCGCTCATCCTCTTCGCCGGCATCGCGCCGATCGTCGTCCTCCTGCCGGGCGACGTGAACTTCGTCGGGACGCTCTACTCGCTCGGCGCGACGCTCTCGTTCACGGTCGCGCACGCGGCGACGGTGCGGCTGCGCATGGACGGTGGCGGCCCGCTCGGCTACCGCGCGCGGCCCAACCTCCACCTGGGCGGCGTCGACTGGCCGGTCTTCGCCGTGTTCGGCGGCCTTGCGACGGGCGCGTCGTTCGTCGTCATCCTCGTGCAGAACCCGCTCACGCGATGGGTCGGCCTCGGCTGGATGGTCCTCGGCCTCGTGGGGTACGGCGTCTACCGCCGCCGGTTCGTCCGGGCGCCGGTGCGCGAGACGGTCAAGGCGCCCCCGGCGTTCGGTGCGGCTCTCGCGCTCGAGTACCGGCGGATCGTCGTCCCGATCGTCCCGGGCCGCCCGTCGGACGACGCGCTCGACGTCGCCTGCCGGCTCGCGGCCGAGCGGGGAGCGCGCGTCGTCGCCCTCACCGTGCTCGAGGTGCCGCTCGACCTGCCGCTCGACACACCGCTTCCGGAGGAGGAGCTCGTGGCGAACGCGGAGCTCGACGAGGCGATCGCGATCGGCGACACGTACGGCGTCCGCGTCGTCGGGCGTCTCGTGCGGGGACGGAGCGCCTCGAAGGAGATCGTGCGCGAGGCGGAGCGGCGCCAGGCGGAGATCATCGTCCTCGGCTCGCCGCGCAAGGCGCTCGTCGACCGCCGGCGCGGCGTCTTCGGCTCCACGGTCGACCGGGTGATGCGGAACGCCCCGTGCCGCGTCATGGTGACCGCCTCACGGGCAGGAGCGGCGGCGTGAACATGGACTGGTACCGGAACGCGGTCTTCGTCTTCGGCGCGGTCTTCGTCGGGATCGGTCTCGCGCTCCTCGTCGTGACGGCGGCGAACGGCGGTGGCGTCGTCGGGTACGTGCTCGGCGGGCTCTTCATCGCGCTCGGCATCGCCCGGATCCAGCTCGAGCGAAAGCGCAGGCGGTAGGCGTGGCCCGCAAGGTCCGCGGCTTCGAGCGCGTCCTCGACGCCCCCGCTCTGTTCGCGATCGCGTACGGCGAGATCGCCTCGTCGATCTACGTCGCCCTCGGGATCGTCACCGCCGCGGCGCTCGGGCTGACGCCGCTCGTGCTGCTGCTCACCGGCCTCTTGTTCCTCCTGGTCGCGTTGTCCTACGCCGAGGGCGTCGCGGCGATGCCCGAGACGGGCGGCGCCGAGACCTTCACGCGCCGCGCGTTCAACGACCTCGCGGGGTTCGTCGCGGGCTGGTCGCTGTTCCTCGACTACCTCATCGTCATCGCCCTGTCGGCGCTCTTCCTGCCGCACTACGTCGGCGCCGCCCTCGAGGCGGATGTGCTCCGCGACTCGCCGTGGGACGTCGTCGTCTCGGTCTCGGCGATCGCGCTGATCGGCACCGTTCGCCTCGTCCGCCGGACACGGCTCCACACGCCCGCGCTCGTCGTCGCCCTGCTCGACCTCGTCGTGCAGTCCCTGATCGTGGTGCTCGGGCTCGCGCTCGTCTTCTCGACGGACACGCTCTCCGCGGGCCTCTCGCTCGCGCCCGGCCAGGACTGGCTCGACGACCTCCTGTTCGCCGTGCCGCTCGGCTTCCTCGCCTACACGGGGCTCGAGACGGTCGCGAACCTCGCCGAGGAGGCGCGCGAGCCGGGACGGACCCTGCCGCGCTCGCTCTTCTCGGCCATCGGGCTCGTGGTCCTCCTGACGGTGCTCATCGCGATGGTCGGGGTCACGGCGTTCCCGGCGACCGACGGCTCGAGCGCGCTCGGGGACGAGTGGCTCGAGGCGCCCCTCGTGGGCATCGTCACCGCGTTCGACGGAGAGCTCCCGGGGGCGCTCGTCGAGGCGTTGCGGATCGCGGTCGGGCTCTCCGGTGCGCTCATCCTGATCATGGCGGTGACCACGTCGATCTCGGGGTGCGCGCGCCTCGCGCACTCGATGGGGACGCACGGCATGCTTCCGCGCGAGCTCGGCCGGCTCGAGCGCCGCACGCTCGTCTCGCGCGAGGCGATCGCGGCGATCACCGTCGTCGCGATCGCCGTCGAGCTCGTCGCGGCTGCCGTCGGCGACGGCGCGAAGTTCCTCGCGAGCACCTACTCCTTCGGCGTCCTGCTCGCGTTCACGCTCGCCCAGCTCGCGGTGATCCGTCTCCGCCGCCGCGAGCCGGACCTCGGACGACCGTTTCGGGCCAGGCCCGACGTGCGGATCCGCGGCGTCGACGTCCCGCTCCCGGCGCTCGTCGGAGCGCCGTTGACCGCCGCCGTGTTCGTGCTGGCGATGATCACCCACGAGGGCGCGCGGTACGCCGGGCCGGCGTGGCTGGCGGTCGGGCTCGTCGTGTTCGCCTGGACGCGGTCGCGCGACAGGCGCAGCCTGCTCGAGGACGTCGACCCACGCAGCTCGTTCCCGATCGGGGCGTCGTTCAACACCATTCTCGTGCCGATGAAGCTCGGCGACATCGGCGAAGAGATGATCGCCACGGCCGTCGCGCTCGCGAAGGAGAACGATGCGCGGATCGAGGCGATCACCGTGGTGAAGGTGCCGCGGGAGCGCGCGCTCGACGCGGAGCTCCCCCCGGACGTCGCGGAGAGTGCCGCCGCGTCGCTCGCGGAGGCGCGGGCGCTCGGGGAGGAGAACGGCGTGACCGTGTACGCGGACGCCGTCCACGCCCGCTCGATCGGCCATGCGATCGTCGACGAGGCGGAGCGCCGCAAGGTCGACCTGATCGTGATGGGCTCGTCGCCGCGCTGGCGACGGCAGTCGCGGTTCTTCTCGCCGACGGTCGACCAGGTCCTCCAGCAAGCGCACTGCGAGGTGCTCGTCGTCGCGTTCCCCGACGGCGTGTTCGAGGAGGCGTGAGGCGGAGCCGGCGGCCGCCTCGACCGCTCCCGTCACCGGTAACCTCATGGGTATGAAGGCAGTCGTCATCGGCTGCGGTCGCACGGGGTCGTCAGTCGCCACGAACCTCGCCGCCGAGGGCTGGGACGTCACGTGCATCGACGAGGACGAGGGGGCGCTCGCCCGGCTCGGCGAGTGGCGCGGCGGCTTCGTCGTCGGCCACGGGATGGACCTCGTCGTGCTCGAAAAGGCAGAGGTGGCGAAGGCGGACGCGGTCGTCGTCTCGACCGACGGCGACAACTCGAACCTCGTGAGCGCCCAGGTCGTGCAGCGGCGCTACGAGCCGGGTTGCGTCGTCGTCCGGATCCTCGATCCGCGCCGCGCGGCGTTCTACGCCGAGCGTGGTCTGCGCACGGTCTGCCCGACGCAGACGGCGATCGCGACGCTCACCGAGGTCGTCCGCAACTCCGAGCCGACCCCGGTCACTGCGGGAGGGTCGTCCTGATGTACGCGATCGTCGCGGGAGGAGGCAAGGTCGGCGAGAGCGTCACGCGCTCGCTCCTGCGGATGGGGCACGAGGTCACGCTCGTCGAGCAGCGGCGTGACCGGTTCGAGCACCTCGAGGCCGAGCTCGGCCCCGTCGCGCTGGCCGGGGACGCGACGGAGATCCACATCCTCGAGCGCGCCGGGATCGCACGCCCACCGGAGCTCGTGCTCGCGGTGACGGGTGACGACGAGGACAACATCGTCATCGCGCAGATCGCACAGGACGGCTACCAGGTGCCGAAGGTGATCGCGCGCGTCAACGACCCGCGCAACCAGACGCACTTCGACCTGCTCGGCGTGACGCAGACGGTCTGCGCGACGTCGGGCCTCCTCGGGCTCGTCGAGCACGAGGTTCCCGAGCACGGCATGGTGCGTCTCCTCGAGCTGCGACGCGAGGGGCTCGAGGTCGTCGAGCTCCAGGTGCCTCCCGAGGCGCCGGCCGCGGGCAAGCGGGTCGCCGGGATCGCGCTCCCGGAGGATGCGCGGCTCGTCTCCGTGACGCGCAACGGCATCGCCGAGCTCGTCGGCGACGGAACGGTCATCCGTCCCGGGGATCAGGTCGTCGCCGTGCTCAAGCCGGGTGTCGAGGACCGGCTCCGCCTGGCCCTCATCGGCGGGGAGTGAGCCAGCCCTAGGCGGTCCTCGGGGAGAATGCCCCCGTGACCCTCGCCGAGCTCGCACTGACGATCGCGCTGCTCGGCGTCCTCGGCCTCGTCGCGAGCAGGTTCGGGCTCTCGGCGATCCCGGCCTACCTCTTCGCGGGAATCATCCTCGGGCCGAACGAGCCCGACTTCATCCGCCTCGTGCAGCCGTCAGAGGTGACGGACTTCGTCGCCGAGATCGGGCTCATCTTCCTGCTGTTCTTTCTCGGCCTCGAGTTCAGCGTCGACCGGCTCGTGCGGAGCGGGCGCCACGTCGGCCTCGGCGGCGCCGCGGACTTCGTCTTCAACGCCGGCCTCGGTCTGCTGGTCGGGGTCGCGGCGTTCGGCGTCAGCTTCTCGGCGCTCGTCCTCGCCGCGTGCATCTACGTCTCGTCCAGCGCCATCGCCGTCAAGGCGCTCACCGACTTCCGCCGGCTCGCCGACGACGAGACCGACCTCGTGCTGGCGATCCTCCTCTTCGAGGACGTCGTCATCGCGGCAGTGCTCGGCTTCGTCGCGACGGGGGGCGGCGAGCTGTCGACGACGGCCGGCGTCTCGGCGAAGGCGATCCTGTTCGTCGCCGCCTCGCTCGCCGCGTCGAAGTGGCTCGGCGCCCACATCGGCCGGCTGCTCGGCCGCCTCGAGCTCGAGTTCTTCATCCTGGCCGTCTTCGGCTTCGCCGTCGGGATGAGCGCGATCGCGATCGAGCTGGGCATGTCCGAGGCGATCGGCGCCTTGATGGCGGGGGTCGTCCTCTCCGAGAGTGGGGTGCGGGAGGAGATCGAGCAGCGGTTCTTCGCCGTCCGGGACGTGTTCGCGGCGCTCTTCTTCTTCGTCTTCGCGCTCACCATCGACCTCGGCGCGTTCGGCGACGTGGGATGGATCGTCCTCGTCGCCACGCTGGTCACCGTGCTCGGCAAGGTCGGGGTGGGGCTCGTCGCCGGCCGGCTCGGCGGGTTCACGATGCGGCAGGGCATGAACGCGGGCGCGGCGCTCGTCGCGCACGGGGAGTTCACGATCATCATCGCCCAGCTCGCGGCCGGGAACGCGGCGCTCGCGGCGGCTGACCGGGACGACATCGCCGCCTTCGCCGGCCTCTACGTCCTGGTCACGGCGACGGTGGGCGTGCTGTTGATGAAGGAGTCGAAGCGGATCGGGCGTGCGCTCCTGCCAGCGCACGCGGAGCCATGACGACGCGACCGATTCCGCTGCTGCTTCACTGTGTGAGAGGCTCCAAGGAGGGTCGATGTCTGTCGAGTTGAAAGAGACGCGCCTCCCCGGCGTCGGGGTGAAGTGGTCGATGACCCTCGCCAGCGGGAGCCGTGTGACGGTGATCCAGCACAACGACGGCGACCGGGAGGTGTATGTCCACCGGCGGGCGCGCGACGAGGACCCGGCCGTCGTCCTCGAGCTCCACGACGACGAGGCCCGTCAGATCGGAGCGCTGCTCGGCGGGGCCTACGAGCGGCCGAAGATCGTCGAGGAGCTCGAGATGGCGCTCGGCGAGTTCCAGATCGAGTGGATCAAGGTGCCGTCCGGCAGCTGGGTCAACGGGAGGACGCTCGCCGAGTGCGCGTTCCGCAAGCGCACCGGCGTGACGGTGATCGCGATCCTCCGCGAGTCCGACTCGATCGCGGGCGCCCAGCCGGAGGACATCATCCTCGAGGGCGACACGATCGTCGTCGTCGGCAAGGCGGGGCAGTTCTCGAACGTCAAGCGCCTCCTCGCCCAGGGGCCCGACGAGACCGAGACCTGAGCCTCAGACCCGCCAGTAGTTCCGCGTCAGGAGCACGAGGACCGGCAGCACCTCGAGGCGCCCGACCCACATGAGCGCCGCCATCACGAGCTTCGAGAAGTCGCTGAACGGCGCGTAGCTCCCCATCGGCCCCGCGAAGCCGAGCGCCGGCCCGACGTTGCCGAGCGTCCCGGCCGACGCGGCGATCGCGTCCGTCATGCCGAACTCGAGGTTCGCCACGCGAGCGTCGATCGCGAGCAGGACCGCGCCGATGATGAAGATCCCGATGTAGAGCAGCACGAACGCGAGCACGGCGCGCAGGGTGCGCTCGTCGACGGTCTTGCCGTTCAGCCGGATGGGCAGGACGAGCTCGGGGTGGATCGTCTGTCGGAGCTCCCGGCGCAGGATCCGGCTGACGAGGAGGTGGCGGACGATCTTCACGGAGCCCGTCGGCGACCCGGCCGACGCGCCGACGAACATCAGGCCGATCATCGCCATCACCGCCACGGTCGGCCACCCGACGTAGTTGGTGATCGCGAAGCCGGTTCCCGTCATCAGCGACGTCGTCTGGAAGACCGCCTGGCGCAGCGCCTCCTCGCCCGAGAAGAGATCGGCGTTGACGAGCTCCGCGAACACGACGGCGGAGCCGAGCAGGAGCAACGCGCCGTAGAGCCGCGCCTCCTCGTCCCGGGCGAAGACGACCGGGCGGCGGCGGACGAGCCCGAGGTAGAGGAGCGCGAAGTTGAGCCCGGCGAGAGCCATGAACAGCGCTACCACCCACTGCGTGATCGGTGCGAACGGCTCGAGCGAGCGGGGATCCGTCGAGAAGCCGCCGAGCGGCAGCGTCGAGAGCGAGTGGCCGAGCGCCTGGAAGGCGTCCATCCGGTCGTCGAGACCGGAGAGCCCGATGCCGAGTAGCAGGCCGAAGAGCACGCCGGTGAGCGCGATGTAGAGGAGCCAGAGCCGCCGGGCGGTGTCGCGGATCCGCTCGGCGAGCTGGTGCACCTCCGGGCCGGGGAGCTCGGACTCGAACATCTGGCGGCCGCCGATGCGGAGGCGGGGGAGCACGGCGAGCGCGAGCACGATGATTCCCATGCCGCCGAGCCACTGGCTGAGCTGGCGCCAGATGAGGAGCGAGCGGTCGATCGCGTCGACGTCGACGATCACGGTCGCGCCCGTCGTCGAGAACCCCGACATCCCCTCGAAGAAGGCGTCGATCGGATGGGAAACCTGCGGGTCGCCCGAGAAGATGTACGGGAGCGCCGCGTAGACCGCCGCGAGCAGCCACGTGAGCGACACGACGAGGTAGCCCTCGCGGAAGCCGATCGGGCCGGCCGACCGCCGCCGGCCGAGCCGCATGAGCGCAAGGCCGAAGCCTCCGGTGATCGCGCCCGCTGCGACGAACGGCCACACCGGCTCGCGGTAGCCGATCGCGAACGCGATCGGCACGAGCGCGGACAGGCTGAGGTACGCGAGCATCGTCCCCGTGAGGGCGAGCGCGCCCGAGACGTCGATCCCGATGTGGGCGCGGCCGCGGATCCGGTCGCCGCCGTCCCCCCTCGAGGCCCCCGTCACAGCACGCGCTCGACGTCCGGCACGCGCTTCCTCTCCGTGAAGACGATCACGCGGTCACCCGCCTGCAGCACCTCGTCGCTCCGCGGGAAGACGGCCCGTCCGTCGCGGACGATCGCGCCGATCATCGCGCCGCGGATCGGCATGTCCCGGAACTTCAGGCCAACGTACTCGCTCGTCGGCTGCGTCGTGATATCGAGCACCTCGTAGCGGTCGCCCTCGAGCATCGCGACCTGCTGCGTCCGCGGGTCGTGCGCGAACCGCGCGATCTCCTCCGCGGTCACGCCGCGCGGGTTGATCGTGACGTCGACGCCGGAGTGCTCGTAGACCTTGGTCGAGATCGGGTCGTGGAGGACGGCGATCGTGAACCGGACGCCGTGCACGCGCGCCAGGGTCGCCGCGTAGTGGTTCTCCGCGTCGTCCTTGATCGCGAACACCGCGGCCTGCGCACGGCCGATCAGCTCGCGGTCGAGGAAGTCGACGTCGGTGCCCGTGGCGTTGTAGACGCGACACGCCGGAAGCTCCTCCGCGACCTCGCGGGCGCGCTCCCGGTCCGGCTCGATGAGCCGCACGCCGATCTCCTGCGCGGTGAGCGATCGCGCGATCGCGGTCCCCATCTGGCCGCCGCCGAAGACGACGACGTCCCTGACCGCCTCCTCCCCGGGGGCGAGCAGGCGGCCCCACTCGCGCGCGGCGGTCGGGGAGCCGATCACGACGATGCGGTCGCCGGGACGGAGCGACTCGCCGCCGCGGGGCAACGTGAGCGCGTCGCTGCGGATGATCCCGAACACGCGCGAGTCGCTCGGCAACGGCGCCTCCCGTAGCGGGCGGCCGACGACCGAGGAATCCGCGCCCTCCGGCACGTCGAACTCGACAATCTGCACCTGCCCGTTCGCGAAGACGTCCGTCTGACGGGCCGCGGGCATCCCGATCGAGCGCGACACGGCGTTGGCGGTCTCGAGCTCGGACGACACCGCGAAGTCGACGTCGAGCCGCCCCTCGCGCCAGAGGTCGATGTACTCGACGTTGGAGGTCCGGATGACCGTGGTCGCGCGTGGCGCCTCGACCCGCGCGAACGAGCAGGCGACCAGGTTCACCTCGTCGCGCGACGTGCACGCGATGAACAGGTCCGCCTGGCCGACGCCCGCGTCGCGGAGCGCCTTCCGGCTGGCGCCGTTCGCCTCGATCGTGCTGACGTCATACCGGTAGGCAAGCGGCTCGAGCCGCTCGCGGACGACGTCGATCACCGTGAGGTCGTGCTCGTCGTGGAGCGCCTCCACGACGGTGGATCCGACCTGCCCGGCGCCGACGATCACGATCCGCATGCGCGCCGGAGGGTATCCCTTTCGGCGGCGGATCCGTGAACGAGCGCATAACGGTTGTGGGTGTTGCCAATGGGTACCCTCGAAAGGTGCGTCGGGTAGCCGTCCTTGCCGCGCTCGTGTGCGGCGCGATCGCGGTGGGATCGTCGCTCGCCGCCAGTGGGGGCAACATCCGCCTCGTCCCAGTGGTGCGCGGGCTCGAGCGCCCCGTCGTCGCGACGCAGGCGCCCGGCGAGCCGCGGCGCCTCTACGTGGTCGAGCAGCCCGGCCGGATCCGCGTCGTCGAGAACGGCAGGCTCCGCGCCGCGCCGTTCCTCGACATCAGCTCGATCGTGGAGAGCGGCGGCAACGAGCAGGGGCTCCTCGGCCTCGCGTTCTCGCCGTCCTATGCGCGGGACGGGAGGTTCTACGTCAACTACTCGCTGCGGCCGAGCGGCGACACCGTGGTCGCTCGCTACCAGGCCCGCAACGGGCAGGTCGTGGCGGGCAGCGCGAGCACGATCCTCCGCGTCGAGCAGCCCTACTCGAACCACAACGGCGGAAACCTCGTTTTCGGTCCCGACGGGCGGCTCTGGGTCGGGCTGGGCGACGGCGGCTCCGGCGGCGACCCCGAGAACCGCGCGCAGAACATGGACATGCTACTCGGGAAGATGTTCCGCCTCGACGTCCGTCAGGCGCAGCCGCAGCCGGACATCGTGGCGCTCGGGCTTCGCAATCCGTGGCGCTACAGCTTCGACCGGAAGACCGGCGTCCTGTGGATCGGTGACGTCGGCCAGGGCGAGATCGAGGAGATCGACCGGCTCGCGCGGCCGGGCACCGACCTCGTGAACTTCGGGTGGGACGTGTACGAGGGCCGTTCGCGGTTCGAGGACAAGACTCCCGGTCCCGGCCGGCTGGTGCAGCCGGTCGCGCAGTACACGCACGCGGCAGGGTGCTCCGTCACCGGCGGGTACGTCTACCGCGGGCCGTCGATTCCGCGGTTGAACGGCCGCTACGTGTACGGCGACTACTGCAGCGGCACGATCTGGACGATGCCCGCCGCGGGCAGCGCGGTGCGGCGCGAGCGCGTTCGGGTCGCCGGGCTGTCGTCGTTCGGGGAGGGGCTTCGCGGCGAGCTCTACGCCGTCTCGCACGAGGGCGTCGTGTTCCGCTTCGCGGGCTAGCTTTCCCCGCGTAACAGGATTCCGCAGGAGCGGAGTCCTGCCGCTGATCCCCGCCTCGGGCGGGGCACATCCCCGAAGGCGCCGCTATCGCGGCCGCAACTGCCTCACAACCTCGTCGGCGACGGCTACCCCGCGCGTCGACGGACCTGCGGGCTCTGCCCGAGGGCGGCGTACGCGACGGCGTTGAGCGAGTCGTTCAGCGCGCGAAGCTCGCGTGCGACGAGGACGAGGCCCTCGTGCGTCTCCAGACGGCCGTCGATCCGCTCGAGCTGGCCCGCGATGCGGTCGAGGCGCTCGAGCAGCGCGTCGAGCTGACGGTCGGGAACGTCGACGCGATCCATCCCGCGATTCTATGCGGCGCGCTCGCCCGGACGGACGAGCCGGTGCCAGAGAAGCACGCCGACGATCGCGCCGATCGCGTCGATGCCGACGTCGAGCGGCGCTCCGTGGCGGCCCTCGACGAATGTCTGATGCACCTCGTCGGTCACGGCGTACAGCGTCGCGATCGCCACGGCCACGGCCGGCCGGCGAACCGCGCGACAGAGCAACGCGCCGAGGATCGCGTACTCCGTCAGGTGGGCGAGCTTACGCAGGATCGTGTCCCACGTCCCGAGCTCCGTGGAGAGGCTCGGGACGGACGAGAACGCGAAGATCACCGCCGCCCAGACGACGACCGGGAGCCATGCGCCGAGCAGGAGTCGACGCGTCGAGACGGCCGGGCTGGACATCGGCGGAATGGTAGGTTCCGCGACATCCGCGTGTGCGTTGGATCAACCATGCGGGTTGGAGCCGTTTCAGTGCCCGGAGGTATCACCGTTGGCAACACTCCGAGCCCGAACGGCACCTAGGACGCTCACGTAGGATCATCCTGAGGACCGATGGATGCTCGATCGCAGCGAATGTGATTGCTGTAGCGACCTCGGAACGGGCTGGGTTGCGATGCACTGCGACGATCCCGACCCCACGACCCGGGCCCCTACGGTCATGAGCCTGCGATGAATCTGTTCCTCGCCGTGTGTGGACCGGATGCGCCGAGGCTCGAGCACGTGGCACGGCAGGAGCTCCTGAGGGCCGCATCGGCATTTCCGGCACTCTCAGGACGACCGGCTCCCGTGGAGCGGTCCAAGGCCGAGACCGTCGTGTTCCTGAGTGTCTCCCCGAGCCGCGCCGTCTCACGACGGAGGTACGGATCGGGCGAGAACGGCCAGGTCGTGTCGTATGACGGACGGCCGCTGTCGCCAACCGGGATGGCGAGCGAGGACGCCCGTGGCCTGGCCCACCGTTTCGATGCTCTGCATGAAGACCTGGAGGGCGCGTTTGTGGTTCTGCGGCTCGCGAAAGCGGTGGACCGGCTCGATGTTCTCACCGACCCGCTCGGCAATCTGCCGGTCTATTGCGGGGCGCTGCCGTCCGGAGGGCGGATCGTCAGCAATTCACTTGCGGCGCTTGCAGGTGTCGCTCGGCTGACGGACCTCGACGCAACGGGGGTTGCGACGTTCTTGACGCTCGGTTTCTACGGCGAGTGGCGAACGCCGCTGCGCGGCGTTTCCGTCCTGCGCGGAGGTGCGCGATTCTCGTTCTACGGCGATGGACGGACCTCCGAGCACGCGTACTTCGGCCCCGAGACGCTTGCTCAGCAGGAAGACGCGCCCGCCATCGATGAACTGATCGAGGATCTGACGGGTCTCGTGCGTTCGGCGGGCGACAGCCTCCGTCTCGGACTCACTGCAGGTCGCGACTCTCGTGTGTGCCTGGCACTGGCGCTTCGCGCCGGCGTCGATGTCGCGGCATATACCGAAGGCCATCCCGGCATGTTCGATGTGGACGCCGCAGGTCAACTTGCCCGACGAATGGGCATTCCGCATACGACCGTGATGCGACCAGACCTCCGTGACCTGGACGTCGGCGAGTTGATCCTGTCGTTCGTCGGGCAGGGCGACTGCACGTCAAGCTTCGGGCAACTCGCCGACCATCTGACCCAACTCGATCCTCCGACAACCCTTGCCGTGAAGCTGACCGGTCTTGGAGGCGAGGTGGCGCGGGCCAACACACATCCCGTTCGCGCCTTCCTCTTGTGCGGTGAGCCCATGTCGCGGCTTACATGGGTGCAGCGCGAGTTGAGCCGGAAGAAGATCAGTGGATTCGGCGGACTCGTGGGCGACAACTGTCGAGATCTCGCGTCCGACTACATCCGCCGTTGCTTCGAGCAGCGCAGTCGCGAGGCGGTACCTCGCCGGCTGCTGGCCGAGTCGCTCTACGTCTTTGACGCAATGGTGCGCGTCCACAACGGAGCGGTCCGTCGCACCGCAGGAACAGCCGACCTGGTCTTCCCATTGTCTTCGCGCCCGTTTCTGCGATTCGCGTGGTCGCGCTCGCTGCGTGAGCGCTTTTCGGAGGGCGTCCATCGGACGATTCTCGAACGACTCGAGCCCCGTCTGCTCGCGCCGCCGCTCGACACTCCTTGGCCGCGCAACGCCCCGCGGGCCGTTTCGGGCCGCGTCGCGTGGAACCTCCTTCGTCTTTCGTATACCGCTCGGGGGGGACCGCGAGGGAACGCGCTTTCGCTCGACAGCGGGTTCTGGAGCGCTCAGCGGCAGCGTCACCAAGCGTTCGTCGCATCGCTGGCCGACTCGCCATTGTTCTCGTTCGTCGACCGCGCCCAGCTTCTTCGCGAGCTCGACGGAGAGGCGCATCCGTCCTCCGGTGCGATGCGGGCCTTGAGCATTCTGTGGTGGCTTCACGGGCGAGTTCGCAACGCCGACCTCACCGATGACCTCCTTGGCGGCGTACGCACTCAACAGCAGGAGACGCCGCTCGAGACACCTTCAGACTGAAGGTACGCGTGTGCAGCGTCGATATGCTGGCTCGACGTCCACACCGACGTTGCACTGAAGGGCGGCGACCGCAGTGGGCGTCACGGACGGCCGCGCGATGCGGCTGCTTGATGAGCTCCAGGTCGAGCCCGCCACCGTCTGACTAGACTCCCGGCCGCGTGACAGCGCGGCGGCGCGTAGACGGAGGGGCAGGTGCGCATCGCAAGACTGTTTGTGTGGAGCGGAAATCGGCGCGACCACCGCGACGAAGTCCTCTCCACGCACATCGGGCCGTCCGCCTCAGCGGCGAGGGGTTTGCCAGGTCGGTGCCCGTGCAAGAGCCCCCTTGAGGCAAGCCATCACAAGGAGTGCGAAATGGCGAGAGGGTTCGTCCACACGGTTCCCGCGGGCGGATTGTGGCGTAACAGGGTCGAATCGGCCGAGTTGCTGCGTGGTGCCTACGTGAAAAAGGCGGATGCGGTCGAAGCGGGCCGCAGGGAAGCCCAACGGCGCCAGACCGAGCATGTGATCCACAACCGTGACGGAACGACCGCCCAGCGCAACTCCTATCGTTGCGACCTCGCGCGATCGCCCCGTTAGGCCAAAGAGGGCAGCAAAGCCTTGAAGGACTCTGGTTCACCGTCGGGCCGGTCGGCATAGCCTCGTCATGCGGACCTCCTCGCCCTCAAGTCGAGCCGGGCGGGCCCTCAATCTGGGACTGGTTGCCGCCCTCGCAGCCTGCGTCGCCTTCTGGCTGCTCGTCGCCCTGGCCATGTACTTGTTGACCTGACAACGTTTCTCGCAGACCCGCCAGGGGCAGCCAGAGAAAGCCAGGCGGGGCAGTGTGCCCGACCGCGGCGGCCGAGCCACTGTCCAAAACGCCGGCATGTCGGGGGCCACGCGAGCGGTGAGGCGCCTGAGGCGGAGCGGCCGGCGCGATCGTCACTACGCTAACGAGGGGAGGTGGTGTAAACGGAGAGCCTGAAAGACTCGGCGTCGATGCGGCGCGGCGAACCTGAGACCGACCTCGAGGCTGCGGACCCCGGCTCACGCGTCGACGGCAGGCGCCACGTCGTCCGTCTTGATGCACGCGATGTCTGGACGACCTCGCTCGCTGAGCTCTGGGCGCACCGCGAGGTCCTCTATTTCCTCGTTGTCCGCAACCTGAAGGTCCGCTACCGCCAGACGGTGCTCGGCGCCGCGTGGGCGGTGGCTCAGCCGCTCGCGTTGATGCTCGTCTTCGTCATCTTCGTCGAGAAGATCATCGACGTGCCGTCGCAGGGCGTGCCGTATCCACTCTTCGCGTTCGCGGCGCTCGTTCCATGGACGCTCTTCGCGCAGGCGGTAACCAACGGGTCCGAGAGCGTTGTCCGCGACATCAACCTCGTCTCGAAGGTCTACGTCCCGCGGCTGCTTTTGCCGCTCGCCGCGGTCGGCGCGCTGCTCGTCGACTTCGCGGTCTCCTTTGGCGTGCTCCTCCTGATGATGGCCGGATACCGGGTCGCCCCACAGCCGCAGGCGCTGCTGTGGATCCCGCTGTTGACCGTTCTCGCCGTCCTGGTGTCGGTCGCGGTTGGCGTGCTGCTGTCGGCGCTGATGGTCATGTATCGGGACATCCGCTCTCTGGTGCCCCTGCTCGTCCAGGTCTGGCTCTTCGCGTCTCCCGTCGCGTATCCGAGCAGCCTGGTGCCGGAGCAGTGGCAGGTGGTCTACGCACTCAATCCCATGGTCACGATTATCGACGGCTTTCGAGCGGCGCTCTTCGACACGCCGCCACCGTCCGTCTCCATGGTCGCCGCCTCCGCCGGAGCGACCGTCGTCTTGCTGTGCGCCGCACTCGTGTACTTCAGGCGTAGTGACCAGGTCTTCGCGGACGTGATCTGAGATGGTCGATCTCGCCGTTCGAGCGGCTCATATCTCGAAGCGCTACCGTCTGGGCGCCGAGGTTCAAGGTCGGCTGACGGACCTGGTCTGGGACAGGCTCCGGCGGCTCCGCCCGGGCGAAGCGCCGGAGCGAGAGGCAGCGATCGTCTGGGCGCTCGACGACGTCTCGTTCGAGGTGCGCGAGGGCGAGGCCGTTGCCTTCGTTGGGCGCAACGGAGCAGGGAAGAGCACCCTGCTCAAGGTACTCTCGCGGATCACGAAGCCGACTTCCGGATACGCAGAGGTTTGCGGTCGCGTCGGCTCTCTGATCGAGGTCGGCTCGGGCTTCCACCAGGACCTGACCGGGCGCGAGAACGTCTACCTGTACGGCGCCGTCCTCGGGATGCGCCGGCGCGAGGTACAGCGCAAGTTCGACGAGATCGTCGCTTTCGCCGAGATCGACAGATTCATCGATACCCCCGTCAAGCGATACTCGAGCGGGATGTACATGCGCCTCGCGTTCGCCGTGGCCGCGCATCTCGAGCCGGACATCCTGATCGTCGACGAGGTGCTCTCGGTGGGCGACTTGCCGTTCCAGCAGAAGTGCCTGGGAAAGATGGAGCAGGCGACGAGCGGAGGACGCACCGTGCTGTTTGTCAGCCACAACATCGGCGCCGTCAACGCGCTCTGTCAGCGCGCGTACCTGCTCGAGGGCGGCCGAATCGTCGAGTCGGGTACCGCGGTCGACGTGACCCGCAAGTACCTTGCGCAGTTCCGCGTAAGCGACGTCAGCCCGCTCCACGAGCGGACCGACCGCGCCGGCGATGGCAGCATCCGATTTACGTCGCTCGACGTCCGCTCGGCGGAGGGCGGCCCAGTCTCGTCCAGCAGCCGCCTTCGCATCACGCTTTCGTATGAAAGCGCCTCCGAGCTGACGTCGCCGCGCTTCCTGGTCACGATCCTCGACGAGGACGGCAACGGCGTCTACCGCCTCGACACGCACGCCGAAGGCGGGCTTCCGCAGACGCTTCCCTCCCGTGGGACGGTGACGTGCCTGACCGATTCGATCGCGCTCACCCCTGGCCGTTGCTCGTTCAAG